>Ga0181530_10000690_pt1 | contig 43480 bp, 19 predicted proteins | sample PEATcosm2014_Bin_42_FD_119769 | JGI IMG/M metagenome (GOLD analysis project Ga0181530, IMG submission 119769) | Peatland microbial communities from MTU Mesocosm Facility, Houghton, MI, USA - PEATcosm2014_Bin10_60_metaG | ecosystem: Environmental > Terrestrial > Soil > Wetlands > Peat | place...
AAAGAGGCCAGCAGAAACCGGAATACCGCCGGCTGGTGATCCCGCACCACGGCATCGAAATCCGCGAGTTCCCCCGCGGGCGTCGCCGTCTCCGATACCGGTTCCGCCGCCAGCGTTGTCTCCATTCGCTTATATAGACCGGAATGCCGCCGTAAAGGTTTACACGCCTGGGCGAAAGAAAGTGCAAGGCGGCGCCGGGGTTCCACACCCTACTGCACGGCCATCGTCACCTGATTCGATGCTACGCCGCTCACGCTGAGCGCGACCGGGACGGCGTCGCCCACCGGCGCGTTGGCGGGCACTTGCACATTCACCTGGTAGAGGCCAACCCATCCCGGCGCCAGGCCGGCGAAGCTGACATAAGCCGGCGCGCCGCCGATGGTGACGGTCACCGTCGCCGTGGTCCAGGCGAGCGGACTCGCCGGTGCCGGCGCGCCGCTCGAAGGCTGGTTGGTGACCGGCCCCAGTCCGGTGGCGTAGATTTCGATGAAATCCGTGCCGCGCTGGGCCGGTTGGCCGGCGAACGGTCCACTGGCGGGAGCGGCGAGCGTGGCAGTGCCGTTGATGAGAATCGCGCCCTGGCCAGAGCCCGTTCCGGTCGCCGAATAGAGGCCCGGCGAGAATTGGGCGAGCGGCACGCTGATGGTGTTTCCGCTCAGATCGTCGGTCACGATGGTGAGCGGCGCGGCGGTCTGGCCGGCCAGTTCCCAAGGGACCTGCGCATCCACCTGACTCGGAAACACGTGGATCAGCGGAACCGGGAAGCCGCCGAACGTCAGCGCCGTGGTGCCCAGCACCAGCGGCAGAGACGGGCCGGCGGCCAAGGCGGCGTCTCCGGCCAGACCGGTTCCGAAGATCGATACCAGGCTTCCCGGCGCAACCGGAGTGTTAACCGCGAAGCTGGCGTTGTCGATGGTGCCACCTGCGCTCAGGCTGGGCGGCCCGAAGGCCAGCCGCCGCTGCCCCATCGCCAGATTGGTCGAGCGCACCTGGTTCACCAGGTCGTACTTGGGACGGTCCGCCACATCCACCATCCCGAACGCGTAGTCCTCGCCTTCCACCAGGTCCAGATCCGTCTCGCCCAGGAAGCCGCGGCCCGACACCGGTTCGTCGCGATACTCGAACCAGGCCACGCCGACGCACCAGGGGTTTCGTGCGGCAGACTGCAAGTTGCTCCGATACTGCGCGCCCGCATCGGCGTCGTCGGTCGCGCTGGCCGCGGCGTAAGCCTCGTAGCCGCGCTGCAGATTGTAATGCGGCGGGAATGAGTATTCGCCCAGAAAAACCGGCTTGGCGGTGGATTTCAGCAGGCCCTCCAGCAGGCTGTCTTCGAAAACCGGAGAGTAATTGTCGTAGCCGATCACATCGACATGCGCGGCATTCAGTTGCCAGTCGGTCGCATTCACCCACCAGCCGGGGACGATCCAGATGCCGAAATACAAATGATTCGGGTCGATGCTCTTGATCGCCTGGTACACGAATCCGAAATACTGATCTTCGTAATACTCGCGCAGAGTCTCGATGTCCGCGGCGGGCGGCGTGGGCGACACGCCGTAAAGACGCGCGATGGTTGTGGCGTTGACGCCCCACGCAGCCGCCATGTTCGCGACATTGTTGCCGTAAATGGCGCTGAGAGCCCGGTCCACCAAAGCTCGCTTGGCAGGCACCGTGCTGCCCAAGTCGAGGATGGTCTGCACTTCAGCCGGCGTGATGATGTCATCGTATTCGTTGCCAAACGACCAGCCGAGGATTTGCCAATCGTTGACGACGGCTTCGATCTGCTGCTGCAAAGAAGACTGGAGATCCGCCTGAACCACGGGATCGAAGACGTCCGGGTGCACCGCCACGATGGGGACACCGTTGGGCTCGAGTACGGGCAAAATCGGCAGGTTCCCTACATCGCTCGCCCACTTGCCGAAGCCAGAGAAACCCCATGCGTTCATCCGCTGGATAGTCAGGTTGGTAGCGGTGGTCTGCCAGTCGCTGCCGTATTTGCGGATCATGTTCCAGGTGTCGAAAGAGACACTGGCGATCCCCGTGTTGCCCCAGTCCCAGTAGCCCCACGCCGCATTGTACGGAGCGGTCTGCGGTGGCAGCGCGGCGAATTCCCACGTGCGGTTGGTGGTGGGTGTGTTGTTGCCCGTGACGAGCGGACCGGTGTCCAGACCGATATAGAAACATGGATTGCCGGCCGGCGATATCAGCCACCAGACGCTGTTGTGCTGAACCACGTGGAAATACCCGGTTGCCGCATCCTGCCAGCCGGCGTTGACTGTGCCGCCCCAGGCATCGTAACCGGTGGGCGTTCCCCATGCGGCCAGCGCCGCTTGCTCTTCGGTGGCAGCGGCCTGCAGATCGGCGTCCTGCGTAATCTGTCCCGTAAATGTCGAATAGACGCTTTGGCCGTAAGTGTCCACGTACGGCGCGTAGGCCTGCGGATTAGCCACCGGCCCGCTTAAGCTGAACACGGCAGTTACCGTCAGCGATTCGCCGGCGCCGTATTGGAACGGCACGGTCAAGGAATTCGACCCCGGCGCGAGCAGCATCAGCGGAACCGGCCGCGTGTCAACCGCGAAAGTGCCCGATGACGAGGCTCCGCCGCTCGATTCCGCGTCGATCGAGCTTTGCGAAGGGAGATAGTTGCCGAGGCCATCCGCCCAGGAGGGCACCGCATCCACCAGCAGATCCTGGTTGGGCAGACCCGAGAATCCGCCCAAGACCTGGCCGAGGAATTCGCCGTCCAGGTACAACTCGAAGTAACCCGGTGTGATCACGGCCTTAGCTGTGTAGGTGTGATTCAACTGCCAGCTCGGTTGTTCGACGATGAACCGCCACTTAGCGCCATCCGCGACTCCCACCGCGATAATCATACTGGGTAACTGGCAGTAAGTCGAAGAACCTACCGGGATGTTTTCCAGGTCCATATAGAACCCGGTATTGGCGCCCCAATTGGACTGGTCAACCAGGGTGAAGCGGCAGTCGGTGGCCAGTGCGGCCATGGGAAACAGAATAGCGGCGATCAGGAGACGTTCGAAGCGCCCAAACGGCTCCATGGTTCCCATGCCTTCAACGTAGCACCGTGCAGCGGAGCGGGAGGTGGGTTCTCCTGCGGTGCCCGGCGTTCTACGGAGCTCTCATAGCGCCGCGTTGCGCATCGACGGCAGCGCGTGAAAGCGCTTGCCGCAAGCACGGCAGTGGCGGGGGACGCGGCCGAGGCGGGCCATCAGCGCGTCGAGCAACCCGCGGCGTTTGGAGGGAACAATGTCCTTCCCCAAGCATCGGGGACAGCGCAGTTCCCACGGCTTTATGTCGGGCTCGTCGACGGATTCCAAGTTGTTGATTTTAGCACTGTCTTATCGCACATGTTGCCAGTCTTCGCCCGGTGGTAGCCTGTTGGTCGTGCGCCCCGTCTTCCTGTATCTATCGCGGCTGGCCTGGCTGCGGAGCTGGCTGGAGACTTCGGCTGCCCCGCGGCGGCTGGCGGCCCGCTTCGTGGCGGGCGAAACACTCGAACACGCGCTCGAAACCGGCGGCCGGTTGAAGGCGGAGGGCATCGCTCTCACGCTGGATCGTCTGGGGGAGAGCGTCGCCTCGCTCGACGAGGCCGCGGCGGCGCGCGACGAGTATCTGCGCGCGATCGAGACCATGCACCAGTGCGGCACCGAGCCAAACGTCTCGCTCAAGCTGACTCAGTTCGGGCTGGATCTTTCGGACGACGCGTGCCGCGCCAACGTGGAGCAACTGGTGCGGCGCGCCGCCCAGTTCGGCGGTTTCGTTCGCGTCGATATGGAATCGAGCGGATATGTGGATCGCACCCTCAGCCTGGTGACGGACCTCTACGCCCGCTACCAGGCGGTGGGCACGGTAATTCAATCCTATTTGTACCGGTCGCGGGGTGACGTGGAGAATCTCTGCGACCTCGGCGTCCGCGTGCGTTTGTGCAAAGGCGCTTACCTGGAATCGGCCAGCGTGGCGTTCCCTGGCAAGGCCGACGTCGATCTGAACTATGTGACGCTGATGAAGGTCCTTCTCGAACGGGGTCACTACCCTGCCATCGCGACTCACGACGAAAAGATGATCGCCGAGGCCAAGGCCTTCGCCTCGGCCAGGAAAGTGCCTCGCGAGAAGTTCGAATTCCAGATGCTCTACGGCATTCGCCGCGACCTGCAGCGGCAACTGGTGGCGGAGGGCTACCGGCTGCGTCTTTACGTCCCGTTCGGCAAGGCGTGGTATCCCTACTATATGCGCCGTCTGGCCGAGCGCCCGGCCAATGTGGTTTTCATTCTCCGCAATTTGTTCCGGCGATAGGTTGACAGACGGAAGCGTCTGTCCCACTTTGCCGCCGAAGGATTTGCTGGCGGGTGGGGCAGGCGTTTCCGCCTGCCAACCGATTCTAATCGCCGGGGACGCGCTCGGGGGTGGGAGCGTACCACCAGCCCATTTCGGACAGCGCAGCGCGAACGCGGGCCCAGTTGGTGCGCAGGGCGGAGATCGCCAGCATGAACAGAATCACGCCCAGCGCGGCCACCACCGTTTGCGGCACCGTCAGGTTGTTCTTGAGGAACCAAAGCCAGCGGCCGTAGACCAGCTCGATATGCACCCAATACACCAGCAGCGAAGTCACGCCGAACTGCCGCACCCAGCTCCACGCGCCGTGCCGCGCGCCGTAGCGCGTCCACAGATACGCGCCCGATAGCATCACCAGCGTCGTGCCCAGCTTGGTCAACACCTGCGCCGGGCTGTTGAGCCAGAAATCGGACGCAGCGTATATCGAGCGGGAAGACGCCGCGCACAATTGCGCGATGACGATCGTCAGTCCGCCGGCCGCCGCGACCCAGCGCATGGCGCCGCCGGTCGCTTCCGGCTTGAGCGAGCGGATCAGGCTGCCGGCGCTGATGCCGAACGCCAGGTGCGCCGCCCAGGGAAAGAAGCCGAAGGCCACCCGGCTGGGCGCGATATAGTTCGCCAGCGCCAGGGGAACCCGTGTCCAATCGGCCGCGCTCACCAGCGGCCCGGCCAGCGCGATCACCAGCCCCACCGCCGCCGCGGCCGCCACGCGCTGGCGGGTGTGGAACACGGCCATCACCGAAAGCACGGCGATCGAAAAGCCCATGCAGTTGAGAATGTCCACCTTGAGCAGATCGGTCCACGCGGCCGGGAAACCCGACAGGAACATCTGTGCGCGAAAGGCGAAGGCCAGAAAAAACAGGTAGCCCGAGCGGCGGAACGCGGCGAAAACGCGCTCGCCGCGCGTCAGCCCTTTGCGTTCGCTCGAGTCCATCAGAAACGCCAGCGTCACGCCGGTGAGAAACAAAAACATGGCCGGCGGCATGCCGCCCGCGAATTGCGAAAGAATCCACGCGCCGCCGGGACGCAGCTCAGGCTTCAGGAACGAATCGAACACGTGTCCCTGCAGCATGATGATGGCGCCGAGCCCGCGCAGCCAATCGAGATACTCAAGCCGGTATGTGCTGGTCCTGGTTTTCATCCCGCCTACTGCCGATGCCTACTTGTTCAGCGTCTCCTTATGAGCGTCTTTGGGAATATCCCACTTCAACTCCGGGGGGCCGGGGTTTAATTTGACGTTGGTGTACGTGGCCAAGGTGTAATCGTCTCCCGGCTGGGTGAACTTCTGCTGCACGGCAATGCCCAAAGTATCGGAGATCCACAACTCCACCCGGGTCAATCTCGCCAGCACGTCGGCGGACTTCGGGGTAAGTACCAGGCGTACGGTCTGCTGCCCGGCCACGGTTTCCGGCCCTCCGAGTTCCACTTTATAGGAGTTTCGAAGCTCGGCCGAATTGCTGCCGAAGCCCAGCAACAGATACTGGTCCACCATGTGGCTGTCCTTACGATCCAGGTCGATGGTCTGCACCAGGTTGTTCTTCGGATAGTACATTTCCACTCGGTGGCGGGTCAGCAGAACCTTCTTGGCGTCGGGCTTCCGGATGTCCACCACAGCGCGCAGCTCATGGGGGTTAGGGCGCCGCACCGCCATGGTGCCGGTGAGTGCCTCGTCCTCATTGAGCAGGGCATTGTGCGAGACCTGGGTCACGTCGGCCGCCAGGCCTTTGAAGCTGGCGGCTGTCCGATCCATGCGGTCAAAAGTAGCTTGCAATTGATCCGCGCCGCTCGCTGACGCGGTCACGCAGATTCCGGCCATCCACAAGGCAAGCGCGGCATGGCGCGACGAAAATATTTTGGGGAAATCCATGGGAGAGTTGGCGTCAGGGATGCACGAAAGCCATATAGCCCTGCAGTTCGCCTTCCGAATCCAGAATCGGCTCGACGCGTGTGATGCTGATGTGCGCCGTGCTGGGCTGCGTCTTCAGAAAACCTCTCAGGCGTTCGAGACGCTGCGGCACGGGCACGCCGGCCAGCACCTCGGAATCCACGAACAGCACATTGCCGCCGTTTTCCGACGGCCGCACGATACTGGCGGCGTGCGGAATTCGTGGCTGGTCGCGGAACCAGTCGCGGGGCGTGAGGAAGATGAAAGCTAGGATGATCCCCACCATCACGTCATACTGCCAACTGGCGCGCGCGTAATCCCAGAGGATAAAGCGCTTGAACATCTTCCTCTATTTTAACAGGCTCGCGCGCGCGTCGCTCCGGGAACGGCGCCACTCAAATCGGTTGGCCGGCGAAAGCGCCTGCCCCACAACCTTGCTGGTCCGCCGGAAACGGGGTGGGACAGACGCTTCCGTCTGTCCAGTCGCCGCCCCACGCTATTCGACTGCTTTGGCTTCTCCGGTGATAGGCAGGCTGCCCGTCACCACGCCGGTGGTCGAGGCCTCGGGCGCGCCGGCGAAACCGGGCTGCGCGCCGCCAGCCGAGATCACCAGCGTCCCCGGCTCGGCGAGGCGGCGGCCATCGGCTTGGATAGTCGAAAGCTGGCGCGGCGTCAGCGTGAAGTCGACCACGCGCTTTTCACCGGGCTGCAACGACACACGCGCAAAGCCTTCGAGCGAGATCAGGGGCGAGGGCGCGGCTGCGCTAATGTGCTTCGAATAAAGCTCCACCACTTCCTCGCCCGCCGTCTGGCCGGTGTTTTGAACCTCGACCGACACCGCTACCGGCGTGCCGGCCGGCGCCTCGGCGGGCAAGTGCAGGTTGCGATACGCAAAGCTCGAGTAGCTGAGGCCGTGGCCGAACGGATAGAGCGGCTCGCCGGTAAAGTAGCGATAGGTTCGGCCCGCCATGCGGTAGTCGGTGAAGGCGGGCAGTTGATCGGCGGAGCGATAGAAAGTGACCGGCAGACGCCCGGCCGGATTGTAATCGCCGAACAGGACATCCGCGATAGCGTCGCCGCCGGCCTCGCCCGGATACCAGGCTTCCACGATGGCGGGAACGTGATCGCGCGCCCAATTGACGGCCAGCGCGCTGCCGTTCAGCAACACCAGCACCACCGGCTTGCCGAGCGCGGCGATATCCTCCATGAGTTTCTGCTGCGCGGCCGGCAGGCCGATATCGACGCGGTCGCCACCGCGAAAGCCTTCCACGGGAACCCGCATCTCCTCGCCTTCCAGGCGCGGCGATAACCCGAGCACTAGCACCACCGCATCGGCCTGCCCCGCCGCCTGCAGCGCCGCATCCCGTTCGGCGGCGCCGGCCGGACGCGACCACAGCAGGCGAATCCGGCCATCGCCCAGGTACTTGTGGTAGTCCAGGCGAATCGCATAGAGTTTGCCGGCTTTGAGCTGAACTTCGCCGTAGCTGTAAGCGGCTTCGTGAAGGCTGTTATGGCTGGTGACCGGCTTTCCATCCAGATAAACTCCGAAAGCGTTCCTGCCGAAGGCGCCGAGTTGGTAAGTGCCCGACGCGGGAGCGCGCAGGAACCCGGTCCAGCGGACGCCGAATTCGTCGCCGTTCATATCCGCGCGCGGCGCTTTGTCCCACCAGTTGAAGTCCACGTGCGCGTCGGTGCGGGAGAGCGCCGGTTGAGGATTTTTCGGAATCGGGTTCTCGGTTTGCTCCTCGGCGGGCCACGTCTGCGTGCGTGCGCGACGCTGTTTGCCGTCGAAATTGCTCGAGGCGTAATACTCGGCCTTGAGCCCGTGGGCACTTCGGGCGGCGTCGGAGGTGAACAGCGCCGAGGAAGGGACGGTTTCGAAAACGGGCATGTTGGCGGCCAGGTCGCTGCCGCGCGCGTAGACCACTTTGGCGGTGGCGCCGATTTTGCGGCGGATGCCCTCGAGCGGCGTCACCGGAGCCGAAGGCTGCCCGTTGTAGTTGCCCACCAGCACGTCCTCGTCATCGGCGTTAGGGCCGATCACGGCGATGGTCTTCAAAGTCTTGGCCAGCGGCAGCGCATGGCCTTCGTTCTTCAAAAGCACAATCGACTTGCGCGCGGCTTCGAGCGCCAGTTGGCGATGCGCCGGGCTGTCGTTCACGCTGTAGGGGATCTGCGCGTATTTCACCATGGCGGGCGGATCGAACATGCCGAGCCGGAAACGGATGGTCAGCAGGCGGCGCACGCTCTGGTCGATTTCGGATTCCGCCACCAGGCCGGCGCGAACGGCGGGCAGCAGGTTTCTGTATTCGACGCCGCAATCGAGATCGGTGCCCGCCTTGAGCGCGCGGGACACGCCTTCCGGCGCCGTATCCGCGAACTTGTGGGATTGGTAGATGTCGCCGATGGCGCCGCAATCGGAAACCACATACCCCTCAAAGCCCCACTGTTTGCGCAGAATTTGGGTGAGCAGACGCGGGTTGGCGCAGGCGGGCTGGCCATCCACGCTGTTGTAGGCGCACATCACCGAAAGCGCGCCGCCATCCTTGACGGCGGTTTCAAAGTGGGGCAGATAGCTGTCGAACAGCTCGCGATCGTCGATTACGGCGTCGAAGGTGTGGCGCTCGCTCTCGGGCCCGCTGTGCACGGCGTAGTGCTTGGCGGTGGCCACGGTCTTGAGGTACTTGGGGTCGTCGCCCTGCAGCCCGCGAATGAATTTCGCCGCCATGCGGCCGGTGAGGTAAGGGTCTTCGCCGTAAGTTTCCATGCCGCGTCCCCAACGCGGGTCGCGGAACAGATTGATGTTGGGGGTCCAGAAAGTGAGGCCCTGGTAGATGTTGCGCTGGCCGCGGCGGACGAACTCATGATGCTTGGCGCGCGCTTCATCGGAGATGGCGGTCGAAACGCGGAACAGCAGGTCGGTATCCCAGGTGGCGGCCAGGCCGATGGTTTCCGGGAACACGGTGGCGCGGCCGGCGCGCGCCACTCCGTGTAGGCATTCGTTCCACCAGTTGTAGGCCGGAATGCCCAGGCGGTCGATGGCCGCGGAATCGTTCATGAGCTGCGAGACCTTCTCCTCCAGCGTGAGCCGCCCGAGCAGATCGTCGACGCGCTTTTCGAGCGGGGCGGCGGGGTTCTGGTAAGCCGGTTGTTGCGCCAACAAGGGCGCCAGCCAGGCAGCCGCGGCCAGGTATTTCACAAAGCGGAGTATGGGCACCATAGCAACCTCAAGGACGCTGGGAAGCTATTAACGTATAACATTTCTTGGTTCGCGAGTGGGCGCGGAGTCTTAATCCCGCGTGCGCTCGCCGTTCACCATGCGCCAGATGGCGGCGGGGTTGCCGGGGCGCAGTTCTTCGGGCACCAGGGATGCGGGTGCGTCCTGGAAACAGACCGGACGCGCGAAACGGTCGATGGCGCGGCCGCCCACCGAAGTGCTGCGGCCGTCCGATGTGGCGGGCCAGGCGCCGCCATGGACCATCGCCTGGCACACTTCGACGCCGGTGGGATAGCCCTCAAAGAGGATGCGGCCGACGCGCGTTTCGAGCGCCGCCACCAGGCGGGCTGCGGCTTCCTCATCGCCGGCGGCCATGTGAATCGTGGCGGTGAGGTTGCCTTCCATGGCGGCGGCGATTTCGATCGCCTGATCGAGCGTCCGGTAGCGGACCATCAGCGAAGCCGGCCCGAACACCTCAGCGGCCAGCCCCGGGCTGTCGAGAAAGGTCTGGGCATCGGTTTCGAACAGCGCGGCGGCAGCTCCGCCCGCACCGGTCACTCGGGCTACCAGCCGCAGGCGCGCATCGCGGGTGCGCTCGTCCACCAGGCGGGAATAATTCTCGAAGATGGCGGAGTTGAGCATGGGCGCCGGCGCGGTGGCTTCGATTTTCGACGCGAGCGCGGCCACCAGCGCGTCGCCGGCCGGTCCTTCTTCGCACAGCGCGACGCCGGGATTGGTGCAGAATTGCCCCACGCCCATGGTCACCGAGGCGTGCAATCCGTCAGCGATGGGCGCGCCGCGCTGGGCGAGTGCATTGGGCAGCACGAACAGCGGGTTGACGCTGCTCATTTCGGCATAAAAAGGGATGGGCCCCGGCCGCGAGCGCGCGACTTCAGCCAGCGCCAGGCCGCCCTTGCGCGAGCCGGTGAACCCGGCGGCCTTGATCAGAGGATGCGCAACGAGCGCCTGCCCGATGCGATGATCCCGGCTGAAGAGCAGCGAGAACACGCCCTCCGGCATCAACGTCCTCTGCGCGGCGGCGGCAATGGCTGCGCCGCACATCTCGGCGGTGCCGGGGTGAGAGAAGTGGGCGTTGACGACCACCGGGTTGCCGGCGGCCAGCGCGGACGCCGTGTCACCGCCCGCCACCGAGAACGCCAGCGGAAAATTGCTGGCGCAGAAGACCGCTACCGGACCCAGCGGGCGCAGCATGGAACGCAGATCGGGCTTGGGAGCCGGCTTGCCCTGGGGATCGGCGGTGTCGATGCGCGCATCCACCCAGGAACCCTCCTCGACAATGCCGGCGAAGAAGCGGAGCTGGCCGGCGGTGCGGCCCAGCTCGCCGCGGACGCGGGCTTCCGGCAGCGCCGTTTCCAGCATCACGCGCTCGATCAGCGCACCGCCCAGCGCCTCCAACTGCGCCGCGATCTCGCGCAGGAATTCGGCGCGGCGGCCGCGCGGCAGCGCGCGATAGCCCCGGAAAGCCGTCGATGCAAGGGCGGCCGCTTCATCCAGATCGCGGTCGTTCGCCGGATGAAAGGCCGGCTGCAACCGCTCGCCCGTGCGGGCGGCGACAGCAAAGAAAACGCCGTCCGAAGCAGTGGCGCGGCGGGTGCCGATGATGGACTGTCCGATTAGATGCATTTCGGGCTCAATGAAGAGTGTAGCGCGGCAGGGGTTGACTTGCCGACAAAAGCCGATCGCCCATCTCGTCGCCATCGAAAAGGCGTACGCGGAATCTGTCATTATGTATGCAGAATCCGCGGCAATAATGGAAAAGCAGCGACTGTGAAACGATTATGAGCCAACATACACGAGTCAGTCACCCGGCATACAATCTCCTGCCCACGGAAATCGAAGGATTCGATTCGCTGGCGGAACTCGCCTTGGATATGCATTGGTCGTGGAATCACTCAACCGACGAAGTGTGGCGGCAGCTTGATTCCAAACTGTGGGAGATCACACATAACCCCTGGGTGGTCTTGCAGACGACCTCGCGCGACCAGATCGAGCGCGTGTTGGCCGATCCCGGTTTCCGGAAAAACGTGGATGGTCTGGTCGAAGCCGGCCGGCAGGCAGCGGAAGAGCCCGCGTGGTTTCAGCAGAGTCATGCGGACCCTCCACTGACTTGCGCGGCCTATTTCAGCATGGAGTTTATGTTGAGCGAAGCTTTGCCCATTTACTCGGGCGGGCTTGGGAATGTGGCCGGCGACCAACTCAAGGCCGCGAGCGATCTGGGTGTGCCGGTGGCCGGCGTGGGGCTGCTTTACCAACAGGGCTATTTTCGCCAGGTGATCGACAAAGACGGTGAGCAGCAGGCTCTCCATCCGTTTAACGATCCTGGACAATTGCCGATTACGCCGGTGCGCCAGCCCAACGGCGAGTGGCTGCGGCTGGAGATCGCGTTGCCCGGATACTCGGTGTGGCTGCGCGCCTGGCAGGCGAAGGTCGGCCGGGTGAAGTTATACCTGCTGGACAGCAACGACGCGGCGAACTACCCCATTCATCGGGGGATCACCAGCGAGCTCTATGGTGGCGGGCCCGAGTTGCGCCTCAAGCAGGAAATGCTGCTCGGGATCGGCGGATGGCGGCTGCTGCGCGCGCTGGGGCTCCAGCCGGAGGTGTGTCACTTGAATGAAGGGCATGCGGCCTTCGCGGTGTTGGAGCGCGCGCGGAGCTTCATGGACGAGACCGGGCAGCCGTTCGAAGCGGCGCTCGCCGCGACTCGAGCCGGCAATCTCTTCACTACCCACACGGCGGTGGCCGCCGGCTTTGACCGTTTCGCTCCCGCCCTCATCGAGCAATACCTTAAGAGATATGCCGAACAGAAGCTGGGGATTGCGCTGGACGATCTGCTGGCCCTGGGCCGCCAGAACCCGGCCGACTCATCGGAGCCTTTCAACATGGCGTACCTGGCCATCCGCGGCAGCGGGGCGGTGAATGGCGTGAGCCGATTGCACGGACGAGTCAGCCGGCGTCTCTTTCTGCCGCTGTTTCCGCGCTGGCCGGAAGAAGAAGTTCCGATCGGGTATGTGACCAACGGAGTCCACGCGCCCACCTGGGACTCGGCCGCTGCCGATAGTCTTTGGCACGAGGCCTGTGGAAAGGATCGCTGGATGGGAACGGCGGAAACCCTGGAGCCGGACATTCACAAGCTTCCCGACGCCAGGATCTGGCAGTTTCGCAGCGCCGCCAGCAAGGATTTTGTAGAGTATGCTCGCGAACGGGTATCCCTGGACATGGCCGCGGCAGGCACGCTGCCCGAGGAAGTCGAAGCCGCGAAGCATCTCTTCGATCCCAACACCCTGACGCTGGGCTTTGCACGCCGCTTCGCGACTTACAAGAGACCGAACTTACTGCTCCATGATCGACAGCGGCTGCTTCGTCTCTTGACTAATACCGAGCACCCGGTACAACTCGTCATCGCCGGCAAGGCGCATCCGGCGGACCAGGCTGGGCAAGCCTTGATTCGGGAATGGATGGATTTCATCCGGCAGCCCGAGGTGCAGCCGCATGCGATCTTTCTCGGTGACTACGACATGCTTCTGACCGAGCACCTGGTGCAGGGCGTGGACGTGTGGATCAACACGCCGCGGCGGCCCTGGGAAGCTTGCGGGACCAGCGGCATGAAGGTGCTCGTCAATGGCGGGCTCAACCTATCGGAACTGGATGGCTGGTGGGCGGAAGCTTACACGCCGGAAGTCGGCTGGGCGCTGGGGGACGGCCAGGAACACGACGACGATCCGGCCTGGGACGCCACCGAAGCCGGCGCGCTCTATGACCTGCTCGAGCGCGATGTTATCCCGGAGTTTTATGCGCGCGACGGGCAGGGTGTCCCCACAGCATGGGTGGCGCGGATGCGGAAGAGCATGGCGAGTTTGACGCCGCGCTTTTCCGCGGACCGCGCGGTGCGCGAATACACTGAGCAACATTACCTCCCGGCTGCGGCAGCTTACCATGAGCGTGCCGCCGGTAAGGGTGCGGCGGGCAGAAAAATGCTGGAGTGGCGGCAGGCTATCGAAAAGCACTGGTCCGCTCTGCGCTTCGGTGAAGTGAAGGTGGAGAGCGGCGGGGGACAGCACGTGTTCGAAGTCCAGGTCTATCTCGACGATGTCGACCCGAACGCGGTGCGCGTGGAGTTATATGCCGATGGCGCGAACGGCGACGCTCCCGTGCGACAGGAGATGGTGCGCGTTCGCCAGTTAGCCGACGCGGCGAGCTACACTTATCGAGCGCAAGTGCCCGCCACACGCCCGGCTACCGACTATACGACGCGCCTGATCCCGAGTTACACCGGCGTGGCAGTTCCCCTGGAAGCCACTTATATTCTGTGGCAGCGTTGACCTATTCGCCGAGTATCTCCTGGAGCAGGGCGCCGGCGTTGTAGATCTTGCGCAGAGCTTCGGTCATACCGGCGGTGTGCACGGCCACCGTGCGGTTGGTGACGCCATCGTAAACGAAATCGCCGATCAGGGATTCGATATTGCCGTCGAACACCAGGCCCACGATCTCCCCATTTCGATTGACGACAGGCGAGCCGGAATTACCGCCCACCACGTCATTGTCAGTGACGAAATCGAGCGGCGTGGCCAGGTTCAGCTTGTCGCGGTTGTCCGCGTAGCGCGAGGGAAGGACGAATGGTCCCTTGAAATCGAAACTGTTGGCGCGGTCGTACAGGCCATAGAAAGTGGTCTTATAGGGCGCCTTGGTGCCGTTCATAGGATAGCCCTGCGCCCGGCCATAGGAGAGGCGCAGAGTGAAGGTGGCGTCGGGATAGGCGGACTTCCCGTAGACTGCGAAGCGGGCTCTGCCGAGTTGCTCGCCGGCGCGCTGTTCCACGCTTTGGATGTTGTCCTCGCTCCAGCGAATCATCTCGCGCCGCGCCGGGTCGAGCTGGCGCGCCAGCACGATCATGGGATCGTCGGAAGCCGCCACGGCCGCCTCGCCGCCATCCACCAGCTTGCGGCGCAGCGCGGGATCGGCCAGCTTGCTGCCGTTGATCAAAGTGGCGGCGGCGTCCTTCGGGGAGCGTCCGCCGAGCACGGTCTTCAGGAAGGCATCGTCCGGACCCATCTCGGCCAGGTCCAGTTCGAGTGCGCTGGTCATGCGCGCTATCTCCAGCCCGGGATAAACGGGGGCCGGCGAAAAGAGGCGGAATTTCATCGAATCGAGCGAGGCCTCGTGGAAGCCGGGCAGGCGTTCGCCATCGGGCTTGTGGATCTCCGCCACATACTCGACGATGGTCGCTGCCGTGTTGGCGAGCTGCGAATCCAGGGCATGAAAGGTCCGCTCTTTTGCGCGCGAGGCGGCCTTCTTTTCGGCGCCGGCGATGGCCTCCCACGCGCCGCCGAATGCCGTCGCCCATTCCGGATTGGCCATCACGGTAGCTTTGAATTCGTTCTCCTCGGCTTGCTTCTTGGCCATGATTCGGGCGTCGGCCAACCCGCGAGCTACCCCCTCCTCGGCCTTGAGGCTGTTCTGCATGAAGAAGATCTGCGAAGCCGCCTGGCGGGCCTGCTCCGTACCCAGCGCCGAATAACCTTCGAGTGACGCGATCCTGTTTCCGAGCAGCTTGAGCGCGTTAGTCAGGCCTACATCGCGCAGGTTCTCGAGTTGCGCCATCGTATCCAGGCGCGAGGTGGCGCCCGGGTGACCCGAGACGAACACCAACTCGTCCTCCGCGGCGCCGGCGGGATTCCACTTCAGATAATCCTTGCTCTCGATCGGCTTGCCGTCTTCGTAAACGCGGAACAGCGCCATGTCGAGATCGTAGCGAGGGTAGGTGAAGTTGTCGGGATCTCCGCCAAAAAATGCGACCTGTTGCTCAGGCGCAAAAACCAGCCGCACATCGGTGTATTTCTTATAGCGGTAGAGCCAGTATTCGCCGCCCTGGTACAGGGTGACGACATCCGAGCGGAAACCGGTCTTTTGCAGGCTCTCGCGCTCGATTTCGGCAATCATCGACTTGCGCGCCGCAAACTGGTCCTCCGGCGATTTGGCCCCCTGCACCGCTTTCATGACTCGCGGCGTGACATTCTCCATCGAGACCAGGACGTTGGCCTCCAGATCCGGCGACTTCATTTCCTCCGCCGGGGTGGCGGCGTAGAAGCCATCGCGAATGTAGTCGTGTTCGGCGCTCGAGTTCTTCTGCAGTTGGCCGCGCGCCACATGGTGGTTCGTCAGCACCAGTCCGTGCGGACTCACGAACGAGCCGGATCCTCCGTCATTCATGCGGACCGAAGACAGGCGGATGTGGTCGAGCCATTGCTGCGTCGGCGTGAAGTGGTATTTTTCCTGGAGCTGTTTGAGCGGCGGATTGTCGAAAGTCCACATGCCTTCGTCAGCCCGAAGCGGCGGCGCTAGCAGCAGCGTCCCCGCGCCGGCAAGAATGGCAAACGACCAGATTCGATTATGCGCGTGCATAGGGTAACCTCCCTAACAGGGTAACCCCACGCGGGCCTGGGTGCATCGTCCTGAAGCGCACAGTTCATTAGAGATCCGGCGCGCTGTCATCCACGGCGAAGATTGAATGAGGCCACAACAAATCCCGGTACTAACCAAAGGGACTATTTCGGAGTTGCATATCCGGGTTACGCTGGGTTCCAGACCCCCTAGTACTTAGCTATCCAGGCGTGCAGTGGACTTCAACAACATAAGGATGAAAACCGTGCATAGATTCAGCGCAGCCTCGCAACTCGCCATCCTCTTCGCACTTGTTTCGAGTTCGTTACTCTTCGCGGGTGATGGTTCGATTACGGCCCCAGGTCTGGCGCGGCCATTGCCCCAGGTGTTGCACAATCACGTGCGCCCAGCGGTCTCCAGCGGGAAGGCTGTGCTGGTAGGTTCCCTGCCAGCCACGCAGGAGCTAAATGTTTCTATCGTGCTGCCGCTGCGTAATCAGGCCGGTCTCACCGCCCTCCTGAGCGGGCTCTATGACCCATCCAGCCCCGGCTATCGCCGCTATCTCAGCGTTGAGCAGTTCACCGAGCAATTCGGCCCCACTACTCAGGACTACCAGGCGGTGGTCGATTTCGCCCAATCCAACGGTTTGACCGTGACGGCTACGCCCGCCAATCGCCTGCTCGTGCCGGTCACAGGCACGGTGGCGCAGATCGAGAAGGCCTTCAATGTGTCGATGAAGGTCTACCGGCATCCGACGGAAAGGCGCACGTTTTTCTCGCCGGATCGCGAGCCTTCGCTCAATCTGGTCGTGCCGGTGGCGCACATTGCCGGTTTGAACAACTTCTCCATACCGCGCCCCATGCTGACGAAAGCGCCAGCCGGGCAAACGTCGGCCGTCACCGGCTCGGGCCCAGGTGGTTGGTACCTCGGCAGCGATATGCGGGCAGCCTACTACGGCGGCACCGCACTCACTGGCAGCGGCCAGGCAGTCGGGCTCGTGGAGTTTGACGGATACAAGCTCAGCGATGTGAATTTGACCTTCAGCAATGCCGGGCAGTCCTACAGTGTCCCCATCAACAACGTGTTACTGGATGGCGCCACCGGCGCGCCGGTTTACGGCGATGACGGCGAACAGGTATTGGACATCGTGCAGGCAATCGGCATGGCTCCGGGACTGAGTCAGGTTCGGGTGTACATCGGGAACAACGATGCGGACATCCTGAACGCCATGGCCACGGAGAATATTGCCCAGCAACTGAGCATCTCGTGGACCTGGAACCCGGACGACCCTTCGACGGACGAGATTTTCTTTCAGGAGTTTGCGGCGCAGGGCCAGACTCTTTTCGCAGCTTCCGGGGATGGTGGAGGATTCGATCCGTTGGAGGATAACTTCTATCCGGCGGAAGACGCATACGCGACGGCAGTCGGTGGGACCGACCTGGTCACGAATGGCGCGGGAGGCTCCTGGAGTTCGGAAACCGCGTGGGACTTCAGCGGCGGTGGCATCAGTCCCGACAGCATCCCGATTCCGAGCTGGCAGGCCAACGTGGCCAATGCGGCCAACGGAGGTTCCACGACCCTGCGCAATGTGCCGGACGTAGCCATGGAAGCCGATACCGACAACTACCATTGCGACATGGGCGCGTGTGCGGCCGCGGGCGGTACCAGCTTTGCCGCGCCGCGCTGGGCAGGCTTTGTGGCATTGGTCAACCAGCAGGCCGCCGCCAATGGCAATCCGACGGTCGGTTTTATCAGCCCGGCCATCTATGCAATCGGCGAGAGTTCCAGCTACAACAATGACTTCAACGACATCACCGTCGGTAGTAACGATGTTGGTGACATTGGGGTGGTGACTTACAATGCTGCTCCTGGCTACGATCTGGTGACTGGATGGGGAAGCCCGGCTGGGCAGAACCTGATCAACGCTCTTGCGCCGCCTGCGGGGGCGGGCTTCCAGCTCTCGGCCTCGCCGACCAGCTTGACCATTAACCCAGGCAGCGCCGGCGCGACGACGATCACTGTCACGGACCAGGGCGGATTCTCCGGCAGTGTAAACCTGGCCGTCTCCGGTCTGCCGGCCAGTGTTACCGCAGCATGGGGTACAAACCCAACAAGCGGAAGCAGCGTGTTGACGCTGACCGTGGATAGCTCCGCCATCCGCGGATCGTACCTGGTCACGATTACGGGCACCTCCGGCGCTCAGACCGCAACCACCAATGTCGCCCTGGCAGTCAATGCGCCTGGCTTCAGCATTGCCCCCTCCCCCGCCAGTCTGATGATTGCCCCCAGCACATCAATTCAAACCACGCTTACCGCGACTAACTATGCCGGATTCACTGGCGCCGTAACCTATGCCGTGACATCCGCCCTGCCCACCGGCATTACCGCGCTTTGGAATACGGGGACCACGGACGGAACCAGTGTGCTGATGTTGACGGCGAGCGGTTCCGCTGTTCCGGACACGCGCGTCATGGTGACCATCACCGGCACCTCGGGCGCGTTGACCGCAACCACCACCATTGCTCTAACCGTGAAAGGGCCGGACTACATCCTCGACGTTTCGCCGATGCCCTTCTACATCGTCCAGGGCTCCTCGGTCACAGCCACCGTCACCATGGTCCCGGTAGGAGATTTCACCGAGACCGCAACGTTATCTACCGCCTCGCTGCCCACCGGCGTAACCGCAACCTATAATCCGGTCACGATTTCCCCTGGAGGGACCAGTGTCTTAACTCTGACCGCAAGCAGTTCCGCTCCGGTTGCCTATTCCGGGGTAGAGATTTTCAGCTCGACTAGCTGCTGTACGGGAAGCAACAGCTTTCCAGTGGTAATCATTGCCGCGCCGACGCCGGCTTTCACCCTCGGGAAATCGGCCGCTTATCTGACCATTACCCAAGGCGGCTCCGTCACGGACACTGTCACCGTGAACCCACAGGGCGGATTCAATGGTTCCGTCACTTTGGGTATTCCGTCCCTCTATCTGCCCAGCGGGATAACGGCATCGTTCAGTCCGAACCCCACCACTGGAACCAGCGTGCTCACGCTTTCGGCCGGCAACTCCGCCGCAGTTGGGTCGGGCGATCTTCTATCGATTCAGGGCAGCGGTGCCACGCAGGTTGGCACGCCGTTGAGCGCGTTAACTGCGGTCTATCTGCAAGTCAATCCGAGACCTGGCTTCGCCCTGGGCGCCTCGCCCGCTTCTCTGACCGTGACCCAAGGCGCTTCCGGATCGTCCACCGTCACGGTGACCAACCAGCCGGGATTCACCGGCAGCGTAAGTCTCGCTGCGAACGGTCTGCCCAACGGAGTAACGGCTCAGTTCGGCACAAACCCCACCACCGGAACCAGTCTGGTCACCCTGAGTGCGAGTAACTCCGCCACTCCCGGCAGTTACTCCGTGATTATCACGGGCACGTCCGGCACGCAGACCGCAACCGCCACTCTTCCTTTGGCAATCAATCAAGCACAGAGCAGCACCACGACAACGCTGAGTTCCAGTCCGAATCCTTCGACCTTTGGACAGTCGGTGACCTTCGTCGCAGCGGTATCGCCCGTGTCGGCCACCGGGACGGCGCAATTCCTGGACGGCGGGACTCCCATCGGCGCCGCAACCCTCACCGGCGGCACTGCTGCGTTGGCGGTTTCCACCCTGGCCGTGGGCACGCACTCCATCACCGCCGTGTACAGCGGCGATCCGAGTGACCTCGGCAGCACCTCGGCCGCTGTCGTACAGACGGTCAACCAAGCGGCTTCGAGCGTGACACTGACCTCTTCGGTGAATCCGGCCACTGCGTGGGAGACGATAATATTCACAGCCACGGTATCGCCCGCATCGGCTACTGGCACAGTGCAGCTTGTGTACAACGGAACGACTATGGCGACGGTTACGATCAGCGGCGGATCCGCGGTTACGAGCGCGGCCATGGCACCCGGCACGTATTCCATCACCGCGGTTTACAGTGGCGACGCCAACGACGCCCCCAGCACCTCGGCGACCCTGGTTGAAACCATCAATAAAGCCAGTACCACAATCGTGATGACTTCGTCGACGAACCAGATCAGCCTGGGCCAGGTGTTCGGTCTTTCGGCAACGATCACGCCGAGCACCGCTACCGGTATCGTTCAGCTAATGGATAACGGTGCGTTGCTGGGCACGGGTACGGTCGTCGGCGGCTTGTCGACATTCTCGGTCATGCTGCCTACGGCTGGTACTCATTCTATTACCGCCGTCTACACCGGAGACGCGAACGACACTGCGAGCACATCCGCGCCGGTGGTTATAACCGTTACCAAAGGTAGCTCGACAGTCGCTGTGACTTCGTCGACTAATCCGTCCACGGCGGGACAATCGGTGATCTTCACGGCAACCATTTCCCCGATCAACGCCACCGGTACGGTGCAGTTTCTGGACGGCGCAACCACGCTTGGTACCGCGACTGTCGGCAGCGGCAGCGGCTTGGCCTTGCTGGTGGCCGCGATCCCGACCGCGGGCGCGCATTCCATCACCGCGGTGTATAGCGGAGACGGCAACTACACCGCCAGCACCTCGGCTGTCCTGAAACAAACCGTCAACAAAGCAGCTTCCAGCGTGGCGCTGGCCTCCTCGCTGAATCCTTCGACCTTCGGTCAAAGTGTCACCTTCACCGCCGCTGTCTCGCCCAGCACCGCTACGGGGACAGTGAAGTTCCTGGATGGCTCTACCGCGCTGGGAACGGTAACGATCAGCGGCGGCTCGGCGGCTCTGTCGCTCTCCACCCTATCGGCAGGGGCACATTCGATCACTGCAGCCTATAGCGGCGATGCGAACGACAACTCGAGCACCTCCAATACCGTCGCGGAAACCGTACAGAAGGCAACGACCACCGCCGCGATTATCTCGTACGGCACCCGTGCCCCGCTGGGCCAGAGCGTCCAGTTCACCGTAGCGGTCACCCCGGTGGCCGCTTCCGGTACCGTCAATCTGATGACCGGAACGAAAGTACTCGCCACATCCACCCTGTCGAACGGAACCGCTACTTTCAACGTATCCGGCTTGCCCGCGGGATCGACTTCCATTTACGCGCAATACGCAGGCAATGCTTCGTACTCGTCCAGCACCTCCGCGACGGTGACCGAGGTGGTGTTACTTCTCACATCGACAGTCCTCACCACCTCGCCGAATCCATCGGCGTACGGTGCCGCCGTGACTCTTACCCTGACCGTAACGCCTTCCGCGGCAACCGGCCCGGTGGAGTTCGTCAACGGCGCGACGACCATAGGTACGGCGAACCTCGTCAACGGCCAGGCCAAATTCACGGTTACTAACCTTCCGGTCGGCTCCAACTCGCTCACCGCGGATTATTCCGGCGATGCCGTACATGCCGGCTTCACATCGCTCCCCGTGACTCAAACCGTCAACAAGGCGTCCACCACCGTGACGCTGAATTCCTCGAAGAATCCCGCAGCCAGTGGACAAAGCGTCACCTTCACGGCAGCGGTTTCGCCAAGCTCCGCTACCGGAACCATTCAGTTTCTGGATGGATCTACCGTCCTGGGCACGGTGACGATAGGTGGCGGCTCGGCGGCTCTCTCGACATCCAGCCTGTCGGTGGACGCGCATTCGATCAAAGCGACTTACAGCGGCGACGCCAACTATCTCACCAACTCGTCGGCAGTCCTGACTCAGAACATCACCGGAGCCGCCTGTCATGTGACCTACTCAGTGACTTCGCAGTGGAACGACGGCTTCGGTACCGCCATTACAATTAAGAACACCGGGACCACGGCCGTCAACGGCTGGAATCTCACTTGGAGCTGGGCCGGCAATCAGAAGATCACCGAGTCATGGGATGCCACCTTCTCGCAAAGCGGCGCTAATGCGAAGCTTACCAACGAGAGTTATAACGCAGCCATTGCCGCAGGCGCCACTATCACCGGAATCGGGTTCAACGCCAGTTACAGCGGCACCAACACCGCTCCGTCCGCGTTTTATCTGAACGGCACGCTGTGTAAGTAATAAGGTAGGGCAGGCCATCGCCTTTGGTGGCCTGCCGCCGCCAATCCCGGCCAGGATGGGTTGGCAGGCGGAAGCGCCTGTCCCTCGAGTTTTTACATTTTCGTAAGAGGTCCGGTAGCGCCGCCTACGTGTGCCGGGCCGGGCGTTGCCCGGCTGCACCGATTGACAATCGGTGCGCGGGTTGGCAACCCGCCCCACAGCTCTGCTGAGAGCCGCTGCCCTATTGGGTGCGGAACGGGGTTCCGGTCTGGTAGAGGGCAATCCTTGCGTTCAGGCCAGCGGCCAGTTGCCGGTCGTTCTGTTGGTTGGCGAGCGCGAGCGCGCGGCGGGCGGTCTCGGTGGCGTCGGTGAAGCGGCCGGCTTCGGCGTACGCGGCGGCTAGCGTGTCCAGTATCGCCGGCTGCCGGCCATTAGTGAGTTTAGCGGCGCGCTCGGCGAGGTCGACGGCTTCGCTGCCGTTGCGAAGGGTGGGGTTGGGATTCGAAGCCAGTACTTGCGCCATGCGAAACAGAGCCGGCACATAGTTCGCATCGAGCGCGACAGCCTTGCGCCACTCTCCCATGGCATTGGCGATTCGGTCGCGACCCGCATAGGCGGCGCCCAGATGATAGTGGGCGTCGGCGCTTTCGGGAGCGGCCTCGACGGCTTGTTCCAGGTGCGGGACGGCGGCCTCGATGCGGCCCCGGTCGACCAGTGCGGCGCCGAGATTGGTTTGAATGCCGGCATCGCCGGGCGCAAGCTGGGCGGCTTTCTCGAGGTGCAAAATGGCCTCGTCCACCTTCCCCGTCGAGACCAGCGCGATGGCCAGGTTGACCATCGCCTGCACGTCATCCGGATGCGCATCGAGGGCGGTCTGGAAATGCGGGATGGCCTCGGTGATCCGGCCGCGCTGGGCCAGGGCAGCGCCCAGGTTGCTCTGAAAACTCGCATTATCCGGAACCAGTTGCGCGGCCTTTTCAAAATGGGCAAGGGCTTCTTCCGGCTTATCGGCGTTGGCCAGCGCGATGGCCAGGTTGGTGTGCGCCTGCGCGTCATTGGCGTTGAGAGCCAGCGCCTTCCGGCAGTGCGAGATCGAATCCTCCAGGCGGCCCTTCTGCGCCAGCGCGGCGCCCAGGTTGCTTTCCGCCGGCTCATCCTTGGGGTTCAGCTCCAACGCTTTTTCGAGCAGCGGAATGGCCTCATCGGCCTGCCCGGATTGCGCCAGGGCAACGCCGAGGTGAGCGTACGAATCCGCGTAGGCAGGGTCGATTTCGAGCGCCTTCCGATAATGGGCGATGGCGTCGCGGGGGTGGCCGGTCGAGGCCAGCACCAGCCCCAGGCTGTTGTGCAGCTTGGCGTCATCCGGCTTCAACTGGAGAGATTTCTCGTAAAAGGGAACCGCGTCGGCGAGCTTTCCGGTGCGCACCAGCAGCGACGCCATGGCGGTGTATGCGCTGGCGTTCAGCGGGTTGAGATCGATGGCCTTTTGAAAATGCACGAAGGCGGCATCCGGCTGCCCGGTTTCCACGAGCGCGGATCCCAGGTTGATGTGGGCCTTGTCATCGGAGGGATCCATCTCCAGGGCTTTTTTCCATTCCATGATCGCAGCCTGGTACTGGCGCTTGTCGGACAACGCGAAGGCCACGTCGAACTGCCGGTAGAAATCGGTGGCGGGCACGTCGATCTTTTCGATACCATCCGGGCGGATGTTGACGAACTCGGGGATGTTCACGGCGCGGTTGGCGGCCGTCGAGTGCTCGATCAGGATGGCCGGGCTCGCGTTGCCCTCTTCGTCGAGATGGGTGAGGAACATCTGCGTGTAGGGCGAGCGGCTCTTGGAGGAAAACACCAGCCAGTGGCCGTTGGGGGAAAAGCTGTGCCACGAATTCATCAGCGGCGTGTTGCAGGCCAGCCGGCGCGCCTCGCCGCCCTGTGCCGGGATGATGTACAACTGGCTGTCGGGCCGCATCAATTGTCCGTTCCTGCACTTGACGAAAACGATCCAGCGGCCGTCCGGCGAAACCTTGGGGAAAGTGTTGCTCATGCCGTTGGCGGACGCGCCTTCGATCCGCTCCGGCTGGCCGCCCAGGCCGCCGTTGAAGGGAATGCGGTAAAGATCGTACTGGATCTGCACTTCCGCCGGGTCGTTGGCGAATTCGGCGAGCTTTCCATCGGCGGGGTCGGGGCTGCGGGCTTCGGCGCGGGCGAACACCAGGTACTTGCCGTCGGGGCTCCAGACGCCGTCGGTCTGCACGTAGCGGGGATCGTCGGCGCCGGGGAGCGGCTGCTCGCGGCCGCTGGCGCGGTCATACCAGGCCAGGATACCGGCCGTCGGATAGAAGACTTGCAGAAAACGGTAGTCCTTGAAATTGACCACGTAGAAATTGCTTTGGGTGGGGCGAACGGTTCCGCTGATGGTGGTGACGACGTACTTTCCATCGGGCGAAACCTGTGACATGAAGCCCACCCGGCTCTGGCCGTACTGCCGGTCGGCGGAACGATTCCAGGAAATCATGTCGTCGGTGCGAATCGACATCTGTGGCTTGACGGCGACCAGCGCGTACAGTCCCTTGTCATTCTGCGGCCCATCCAGGTCCATGCCGAGGGTCTTGCCGTCGCCCGAAAAAGAATGGCAGTTGGCGCAGGTGTGCATGCCGGTCAGCAGCAGGCGGCTGCGCGGCTCGGCAATGTTGCGCAGGCGCCAGGCAATCAGCGGAATGGCTTTCGGCGCCAGCGGCTTGATGAATCCCTTTTCGGTTTCCGAGGGCGCCAGCGGCACATCGCGATAGAAAATCGGTGCGCCCACCGGGTCCTTCGAAGTCTGGATGGCAACCTCGCCGCGGGAGAGCACTTTCCCGCCCGCGATGCCGGAGATGGTGACCGTAGCGGCGTGCTCCAGCGAACGGCGTTTGATGGCCGCCCAGGTTGCGGCGTCGGGCGTCCAGGTGTGCGAGACCGCCTGCTGCGGTGTCAACTCGGGCAACTTGTTGGTGGGCGCAATGCAGCGTTCGTCGATCTCGCCCACGCGCATCAGCTCACCTCTCGATTGCACGCGGATGGGGACGCCGCCCTCCGCGAAGGCAACCTCGATTTGCCATGCCGTGATGCTGGGTGTGGCGTCGCGCCACAAGAACGTGGGAGCCGCAAAATCGGGAGGGAAGAGGGAACCTTGGCTGGGATAATCGATGGCCAGTCCTTCCGTCTGGGCCACACCCGCGGCTGCCGGTTCGTCGGGGGTGCGCTGCGCCAGAAGCAGGCCGGCCAAACCCGCTGCCGCCAGCATAAAACCGACGACAAACACGTGGGCTGCGGGCCGCTTCACGAGGTTTCCCATTTCCGGCACTCCCTCAAACATACCCATAGTACAGGAATCGCGAGTGCACGACAGGAAAGAGGAAGGGATGGAGTTAAGAACTGTGAACGACGCGATTCCGGGGATGTGGCCCACGAAAAAAATCACCGGCGGCAAAGACCGCCGGCGCTACGGCCTTAGGTTCCTTCGTAGCGCCGGCGGTCTTTGCCGCCGGTGATTTTCCACGGCCATCGAGCTATTGCGTGTGGGCGTGGTGGTGAGCGGCGGCTTTCGGATGCAGCAATTCCTGAAACTGCTCGGAGGGCAGTGTCAGCGAGATATTGACGGTGGCGCCGTTCGCGCTCACTGTCAGCGCCTTGGCCAGCGCCTGGACTTGCGGCTCGTCGGCGGCTTTCATCTGCGCCATATTGACCAGGAACTGGATCAGGCCGGCCGCGGCGGTGGCATTCTGCGCGGTATCGGCTTGCGCCTGCCCGGTCAGCACCACGTTGGCGCCGAACTTGAGACCAACGCTGGCGGACTGCACCATTGCGAGCATATTACCCGCGCCGGGAACGGCAGGCGCGTCTCCCAGCGATTTCAAACTGGAAGGCGGCACGGTGGTGAGCGCCCAGGCGTCGTTCGCCGCGCTCAATTGGCCGATTTCGACGAGCAGCGAAGCCGGCAGGGTGGATGGCGACGACACGCGATCGATGGCGGCTTTCACGTTGGTCAGATCGCCGGCAGCCGCTATCGAGCCGCTCAGGAACGCGAGGCCGCCTTCCTTCTTCGGGTCCTCGAAGATGGTGATCCCGCGATAGGTTTCGGTGGCCACTTTTTGCTGTGCGATGACGGCGGTGATGCCGGCCACGTTAAAGGTGCCGAGCACCAGCGCCAGGCCGGAGTGTTGCGCCGCGCCATTGCCCGCGACCAGCAGTTCATCGACGTCCTTGGTCGGATCAAAACCGGTCAGCGCGGCAATCTGCGCGAGTTGTTGCGTCTCGACCTGAGTCATGACGTACTGGCCGAAGGGTGAAGTCTTGGCTTGCGCCACGTTGATGTCGGCCATCGCCTTGACGTCCGGCATCACCAGGTTGAGGAGTTGTGGATCGGCGGCGGACAGCACGCCGGAGAAAAGGGCCGCTAGGGCCGCGGTGGAAGTGAGTAGAGCCTTCATAACAGTGTGGACGCAGCGGGCGAGTGGTTATTAACCGGGAGCGTGCAGCAGGGTGGCATCGACAACCAGCGCCCACAGCGGCATTTCCCAGGTTTCGCGGCGCACCTTGAGTTAGTCCGGGTTGGCTTTGGCGCGTATGGCGGCGTCCAGGTCTTCCAGGGACTGGCGGGCGTGGGACGGCTTCTCGCCGGGCCGCGCGGCTGGCACCAGGGCCAACGCCCGATCGAGCGCCACGCGCGCGCCCGCGAAATCGCCGTTCCGCCAGTACGCGTCGGCCAGGGACTCGAGGGCCAGCGAGTCCTTGTAATTTCCCATCTCGGCGGCCTTGCGGGCATACGCCAGGGCGCGCGAACAGTTGCGCAGTGGGACTACCTCCGTCGTCATGAGGCAGCGGGCAGCGGCTCTCAGCGTGCTTGCGGTCGCTCCGGGCTCGTCCGCCAGTTGGCACATGGTTTTGAGGCCGGCAGTGGCAGAAGCCATAGCCTCTTCCGGATGTCCGGTCTCGGAGAGCGCATCGCCGATCCGCAATTGCAAGTCGGCCTGTACGGAGCGGTAAGTCTCGTTGGCGGGATCGACCTTCAGCAGGCGGTCGAAAATGGCCACGGCGATGCGGAAGTTTTCGATGGCCTTGGGCTGGTTGGAAGCGTAGCCATAGACGATACCCAGGTCGCGATAGGCGATGGTGCTGCTGTATAGGGCCTGCTTGTCCTCGCGATCGAGTTCGGCCCGCCGGTCGAAAATGTCGCGGGCCTGCTCGAGCGTGGCGATCGCGGCCTTGTAGTCGTTGGTCTGCCCCAGGACCCAACCCAGATTCAGCAGCAGCGAGGCGCGGGCTTTGCGGGTTTCCACGCTCTCCCGTTCGGCGGCCGGCAACTGATCGAGCGTGGCCAGCGAGCGCCGGTAGATCCCGGCGGCCTTCCCGGGATCGGTCACGGCAGTGATGTTGCCCTGCACCTGGTAGGTCAACGCGATCTTGTGAACGATGCCCACGTCGTCCGGCGCCAGCCGCCGCGCGGCGCCGTAACGGGCCAGGGCTTTGTCGATGTCAGCCCTCACGTCGCCCTGTCTCTCGGTCCCGACAAGTCCTCCTTGCGTGCTCAGTTGCCGCGCCAGGAGCTCGTAGGCATCGCCGGCGCGGATGAGCGTCGGGACATCGCCCGGCGCGGCCGCGAGCAGCCGCTCGAAATCGCGCACGGCGGCTTCCAGCGCAGCCACGCCCTCGCGTGACTTGCCGCCGAAAGTCAGTATCCCGCCCACTCCCTGGTTGGCGCGCGCATAGGCGGCGCGCGCCCGACGGTCCGCCGGGTTTGCCGCCAGCAGCGGCCCCAGCAGCGCGATCGCTTTGCGGTAGCTCTCCAGCGCGTCGGGCGTCTTGCCGAGATTCGGCTGAAAGGGATCGCCCAGCACATCGCCCAGTCGCAGATATCCCTCCGCCGTTTCCACGCGCAGGCCGGCATCCGCGGACTTGGCAGCCGCCAGGCGATCCAGATATTGCATCGAGCGCTCCGCCATCTCGGCCTGCACCGGGGTCGCGCCGGGCAGCTTCTGCACGGAACCGTAGAGGTCGAAGAGAAGGTAGTGGGCCAGTTGCCGGGCTTCGTTGAAGCGCAGTTCGGCGTGGACGCGCTCCACGCGCGCCAGGTGGGCTTCGTACAGCACGCCGGCCAGGCCGCCCATCAGGGAGAGCGCCAGCGCGGCCGCGGCGGCCACTCCGAGTTTGTGCCGCCGCACGAATTTGTCCGCGCGGTAGGCTGGCGTCCCCTCCACCGCCTGGACCGGCCGGCCTTCCAAGTAGCGGCCGATGTCGGCGGAGAATTCCTCGACGGACCCGTAGCGGTCCGCCGGTTCTTTCGCCAGCGCCTTCAGGACGATGCCGTCCAGGTCGCCCCGCAGGATGCGCCGCAGCCGGTCCGGCGTTTCGCCGCGGCACTCCGCCACGTTGGCCGGTTCGGGCGCCGCGGCATCGGGCGATGTATCCGCGGGCGCTGCAGCCGCAAGGCTCCCGGTCATGCTGGGCAGCGGCGGATCGTTCTTCACCACCGCGGCAACCAGGTCCGCCATGCTGCCGGTGTCGGCCTGGAACGGATGGCATCCGCACAGCAGTTGATAGAGGATGACACCGAGCGAATACACGTCGCTGGCTACTGTGGTGCGCCGCCCGCGCAACTGCTCCGGGCTGGCGTACTGGGGCGTGAGGAGGAGGCCGTGGGCCGCAGTCAGGTCCGCGCCGCGGTTGTCGGCCTCCAACAGCGTGGCGATGCCGAAGTCGAGCAGCTTCGGTTCGCCATCCGCGCCGACCAGAATGTTGGTGGGCTTTAGGTCGCGGTGCACTACAAGATTCTGATGGGCGTAGTGTACCGGTGCACAGACCTTGCGGAACAACTCGAGTCTCTGCCGGATGGACAGGCGGCCTTCGTCGCAGTAGCGATCCAGCCGCTGGCCTTCCACATAATCCATCACCAGGTAGGGCTGGCCGGAGATGGTCCCGCCATCCAGCAGGCGCGCAATGTTGGGGTGCTCCATGCCGGCCAGAATCTGGCGCTCGCGGAGGAACCGGGCCACCAGCACTTCGGAGTCCGCGCCGGGACGGATGAGCTTGACGGCTACCTTTTTTTCGAATTCCGCATCGGCGCGGGTGGCCAGAAACACGGCGCCCATGCCACCCTCGCCCAACTGGCGCACCAGGCGGTACGGACCGAGCTGCTGCGGCGATTCGGGCGATGCCTCCGCCTGCGCGGCGAGCGCGCCGGGTTCGGGTGCCGAGCCTTGGAAGCTAGCCAGCAGAAAACGGACTTCGCTCAGCAGTGCCGGATCCTGCCCGCAGGCGCGCTCCAGCCAAGCGGCGCGCCCGTCCTCAGGTTCGGCCAACGCCCCAGCCAGCAACGCGGAAATCGAGGGCCGCGGCCCACGGAATTCCGCTGCATCGGAGGCCACGCAGGAGGCGGTGAAGCGCTCCTCCTCGTCCGAGGCGCGGAGCAGGGCACTCGCCTCTTCGAGGAGGTCGCTGTCTCCCGCACAGAGCGCTTCGAGACGCCCGGATCTCTCCTCGGGCGGAACCGCAGTCACCTGGTGGAAAATGGCCTCCACGCAGCGCCAGTGTTCCAGAACTCCTTTTTCTGCGGGCAATCGGCTACTCCCGTTCGGCGCAACTGCTCATCAAGGTCTGCGTAAACGGTCCGCCGAATGAATCAGGCTTGCCCCGCACTGGCGCTCCTGTCTCCGTTAATGCATTGGTAGAGCCAACTCCTCACGAACTTCGCGTCGCGGTCCACCGTGGATTTCGAGACCTGCAGGACCTCGGCTGTCTCCTCCGCCGTGCATCCCAGGAAGTACCTGAGTTCGACCAGTTGAACCTTTTGCGGATCGATCGCCTCCAGCTTATCCAAGGCACGGTTGAGTTCAATCATCGACTCGTGGCCGATCTTGATCCAGGGTATTTGATCGTTCAATGGGACATGCTCGGCGCCGCCGCCTCTCTTTTGCGCATCGTTGCTCCGCGCGTGATCCGTCAGAATCATGCGCATCACTTTGGCTGCGAAGGTATAAAAATGCGCGCGATCCGCCCATTCCACTTTTTTCTGGCCGATCAAGCGCAAGTAGACTTCATGGACCAGGGCGGTCGCCTGCAGTACCCCGGGGTTTCTCTCTCGACGGATGTAAGCGGCTGCAATCTGGCGCAAGTGGGAATATACCAGCGGCATCAACCGGTCAAAGGCATCGGGTTCGCCCTGCTTCCATTTGAGCAGGAGCCGCGTAATCTCGCCTGGGGAGGAATCCACCGGCGCTCCTTCTGGCTAATGAGTATGGCCACAAGTTTAGCATTTTCACCCGCATGAAACGGGTATCGGGCTCCCGTACTCCTGAATGCGAATATTCTTTCCTTTTCCTTGAGGCACTCCGCGCGCTTTTCGCGCAGCCCTCTTATGAACGCCCGCGAAATCACGGGAAAGCAGAATTGGTCTTGAGAGATTTTGACGGGTTATCGGGAATGAAATGCTTTTTCTAGCGTCCGAAAGGTAACTCTTATGAAGTCTCTTTCTATCGTTGCTTGTTTCTTCACGGTCGCCTGTGCGCTCGACGGCCAAACCGCAACTCCAACCCAGATGCTCTTGAATGGCGGCTTCGAAAATGGTCTGAAGGACTGGCAGGTGCAAGCTCTGTCCGGGGCCTTGGGCACCGTGGTGGCGAGCACGACCAACCCGATCGACGGCACCGCCTCGGCGGAACTGACCGTATCGAACTCCACGGGCACCAACTGGGACCTGCAGCTTCAGCAGCCCTTCAACATGACGCTGGGGCGTATTTACACGATCAGTTTCAAGGCGGTATCGAGTGCGCCGGTAAGCCTTCAGTATACGGTCCAACAGACCGGCAGCCCGTATGCGGTCCTCTGGGGCCCCACGGTGTCGGTCGGCACGACCGTGAGCACGTTCCAAACTACATTTACGTCGACAGTCTCGGCACCGGTCGGCCTGAACTTCTATTTCGGGGATATCAACCCGAGCACGCTTTGGCTGGATGACGTTTCGGTCCTGGAAACGCCCATGCCCACTTTGGGGGCCAGCGCCTGGCAGCTTGTGTGGAGCGACGAGTTCAATGGAGCGGTCGGCACGCCGCCCAACCCGGCGAACTGGGACTATTACGCGGGGCCCGACGAGTCCGGCAGCGGCAACATGCAGACCTACACCAACTCGCTGAATAACGTTTACCAGGACGGCAATGGCAACCTGGTGATCAAGGCCATCAAAGACGCGCAGGGCAACTACACCTCGGCGCAATTGCAGACCGGTTCGCAGGGCGCCACGACGAACACCGCCAATCTCAGTTGGCAATACGGGCTGGTCACGGCGCGCATCAAGCTTCCGTACGGCGCGGGTATCTGGCCCGCCTTCAAGATGATGAGCGAGGCCTCCGCAACCGGCCCGGACTGGGGTGTCGTCGACATCATGGAAAACTTCGGAGCCTGGCCTTATGGTAGCTTTGCCAGCTCAAACGAAGCCACGATTCACGGTCCGGTCGGCGCCTCCGCGGGCGCTCCCGACTACAACGGAGGGTCCGGCGTCGGCGCCAGTGCCACTCTGCCGTTCGGCGAAACGGTCACCAGCGACTACCACATCTACGCCCTCGTATGGTCGCAGAACTGGCTCGAGTTCTTCGTGGATGGGGACCCCTACGTGGTGGAAACTCCGTCGGCGCTGCCGGCGGGCGGTGTATGGGTCTTCAACGCTCCGTTCTACCTGATGATGAACCTGGCTATCGGCGGCCCGACCACGTGGCTCGGAACGCCGGGCTCGACCGAGACGTTTCCACAGGAGATGCTGGTGGATTACGTCCGCGTATATCAGTCGACCACCCTTCCAGCGACCACGCCGTCGATCACGCCCGGGGGCGTAGTGAATGCGGCATCCTATCTGGGTGGCATTTCACCGGGTAGCCTGGCGACCGTGTTCGGCAACAATCTGGCCGACGCTGCACACCTGATTTCGCTTTCCAACGGGAGTCTTCCCACCACGGTGGCGGGCGTCACGGTGAGCGTCAACGGCGTGAACGCCCCGCTCCTCTACGTCTCTCCGACGCAGATCAACTTTCAGGTTCCGTGGGAAACCACGCCCGGACTGGCGGTGCCCGTGACGGTGACCTGGAACAGCGTCACCAGCAGCCCCGAGAATGTGACGATTGCATCGGCGTCATCGCCCTCGTTCTTCATGAGTGAGTACGTGACCGGAACCGCATGGGTCACCGGCGCGGTCGCCGATGGCTGCGCGACGCCGTCCACGGAGTGCGCGGTGAAGGCCGGCTCCACCTACCAGCTTTGGGCCAATGGGCTGGGGCCGATGGCGTCGCCATTGCAGGATGGCGTACCCGCGCCGGCAGCGTTGCAGATGCCTGGCGGACCGTCCAGTTGCCAGCTCACCATTGGCGGACAGCCGGCCACGGTGGTGTACTGCGGCATCGCTCCCGGCGAGATCATCGACCAGGTGAACTTCACTTACCCGGCCGGCGTGTCCACCAGTTCGTCCGGCGGCGCGGTATTCGTGACAGCGGCGCTGACCGTCAACGGCGTAACCGGCAATTTCCTGGTCCCCGCTCCGTAGGCGCCTTCCGCCGGCAACCGGCACGGCGGTTGAAATGGGCGAGGCAACCCATGGCTTGCCTCGCCCGATGCAGTGCCGGCGGTCTCGGCCGCCGGTGTTCTTGTTGCAATGTTCTTCTAACGAGGAGGTCTGGTTCTTATGAAGTCTCTTGCTATCGTTGCTTGTTTCTTGATCGCCGCCTGTGCGCTCGATGGCCAAACCTATCAGCCGCGGCTCAATTTCGGCGCCAGGCTGGAGCCGCAAGGCGCCCTGATCCATGGGGCCGGCCAGAGCCCGGAGACGTTCGCCGGGTACTGGGGCGTCATGCCGGCCGGCCGCCAGCCCATGGTGTACATGTGGTACATCGGCCTCGCCGGCCTCCCCGCAAACTGGTCCGACCAGCTCAAGGCACAGTTGCTGCTCTACCCGAACTCCTTCATCATTCCGCAGGTCGGTTTGAACATGACCAACGGCGTGACGGCGGCCGGCGTATCGGAGAGCTATGACCCGCAGGTGGCCGCCGGCGCCTACGATCAGCAAATCGCCAACCTGGTGACCGGGCTGCAACGGCTGGCGACGCCGGTCTACCTTCGCATCGGCTACGAGTTCAATGGAACTGGTTGGAACGGCTACAATCCGGCGACCTATCAACAGGCGTACATCCGCATCACCAATGCGATCCGCGCCGCGAATCTCGAGGTCGCCACCGTGTGGGACGCCTCGGGCGACGCGGCGGACCTGGGAGTCACGGACTATATAGATTACTACCCCGGCGACCAATACGTCGATTGGTTCGGCATGAACATGTACGGAACCAGTATGTTCGCCCAGGATCCTGCCATCACTCCATTTTTCGCGCTGGCCATCGCGCATCAAAAGCCGATCATGCTGGCGGAGCAGAGTCCCCGCTATGTCGGTGCGCAAGGCGGCGCCACCAGTTGGAACGGCTGGTTCGAGCAGTTCTTCAATTTCATGCAAACCACCCCCGTGGTGAAGCAGTTCGATTACATCGACTGGGACTGGTCCAATTACCCGGACTGGGCCAACTGGGGCGACGCCCGCCTGGAGACCGCCGACGCCGCTTATGTCCGCAACCAATACGTGGCCCAACTTGCGGGGCCGGTTATGCTGAACGCCGGTTCCGAAACGGCGTTCCGCAAACTGCTTGGGGTTGTCAACGGCACACCTCCACCGGCGGTCACGGACCTCAGCGCGGCCGTGGGGCCCGGCGGCGTCGTGCTCACCTGGACGCCGGTCCAGGATCCGTCCGGAATCGCGCGCTATTACATTTATCGCAACGGTACCCTCCTGAACTTCTGGCTCGGCTCGGGATTCGTGGATTCGACCGCGACACTTGGCACGGCATATTCCTATACGGTTGCCGCCATGGATCGCGCCGGTAATCTCGCCGCGCCCTCCAATGCGGCGTCGGTAACCGTCACGTCAGTCGAGAGACTCTTGAATGGCAATTTCGAAAATGGTCTGACTAACTGGCAGTCCGATAGTTACGCCGCCGGGGCGGTGGGCAATGCGGTAGCCAGCACGACCAACCCGATCGACGGCACCACCTCGGCGGAACTGACAGTATCGCAATCCACCGGCACCGCCTGGCACCTGCAGTTCCTTCAGGATTTCAATATGACGCAAGGGCTCACCTATACGTTCAGTTTCAAAGCGCGAGCCAGCGCGCCGGTCAGCTTGCCGCTGATGATCCAGCAGGTAGGCGGCGCGTACGCGGTCTACCTGGGCCCCACGGCGCAGCTGGGGGTGAGCGCGAACACGTTTTCGTACTCGTTCGTGGCGCCAGCCTCGGGATTGGTCGCCGCATCCTTTTGTTTCGGGGATATCAACCCAAACACGGTGTGGCTGGATGACGTCTCGGTGCAGGAATCGGCCACGTCCGGCATGGGGGTCGGCGGCTGGCAGCTTGTCTGGAGCGACGAGTTCAATGGAGCGGCGGGGACGGCGCCCAACTCTGCGAACTGGGACTTCGATCTCGCGGGCGGCGCCTGGGTGGGCATCGCCGGCGGCGGCTGGACCGATGGCGAAGTCGAGACTTACACTAACTCGACTAATAACGCCTTTCAGGACGGCAAGGGCAACCTGGTGATACGCGCCATCAAAAACGCCCAGGGTAACTACACCTCGGCGCGGCTGCAAACCGGGGCTCCGGGCGCCGATACCATCACCTCGGATCTCAGTTGGCAATACGGCCTGATCGCGGCGCGCATCAAGCTTCCGTTCGGCAGAGGCGTCTGGCCCGCCTTCTGGATGCTGGGTGAAAACTACAACCTAGCGGCGTGGCCCAGTTCCGGCGAAGTCGACATCATGCAGAATTACGGGACCTACCAAAACAACGCGAGCGTCAACAACGCAGCCGCGTACGGCCCGGGTTTTACCGGCGGTAGCGGCCTGACAACGGCATACACGTTGCCGTTCGGCGAGACGGTCTACGACGACTATCACGTCTACGCCATCCAATGGTCGCCGAATTCCATTGCGTGGTCCCTTGACGGGTACGTCTATAAAACGGTGACTCCCGCGTCGCTGCCCGCCGGTTCGCAGTGGGTCTTCAACAACCCGTTCTTCCTCCTGCTGGACCTGGCGATTGGCGGTTCGAGCAGCTCCCTGGGAGCGCCGGACTCCACGGTCACGTTCCCGCAAGACATGCTGGTGGATTATGTCCGCGTCTATCAGACCACCACGCAGCCTACTACCGTGATCGCAAAAACGCCGGTGATCACGCCCGGGTATGTTGTCAACGCGGCGTCCTACCTGGGGACCATTTCGGCGGGCGGCCTGGCGAGTGTGTTCGGCGCCAATTTCGCCGGCGGCACGTATCAGGGCTCGCAGTTGCTCGACAGCAACGGCCACTTCGTCACCTCGGTGGGCAGCGTCTCGCTGAGCGTCAACGGTGTGAAGGCCCCGCTCATCTACGTCTCTCCGACCCAGATCAACTTCCAGGTTCCCTGGGAAACCGCGCCCGGCCTGGCCGTGCCCGTGACGGTGACGTGGAACAGCGTCACCAGCAGCCCCGAGCAGGTGACGATTGCGGCGACCGCTTCGCCATCGTTCTTTATCAGTGAGTTCGTGAACGGAACCGTATGGGTCACCGGCGCCGTCGCCAATGGCTGCCCGACGGCGCTATCGGAGTGCTCGGTGAAGGCCGGTTCCACCTACCAGCTCTGGGCCAATGGACTGGGACCGAAAACCTCGCCGTTGCAGGATGGCGTGCCCGCGCCGCTGGCGGCGTTGCAGGTGCCTGGCGCGCCGGCCAGTTGCCAGCTCACCGTTGGCGGGCAGCCGGCCGCGGTGTGGTACTGCGGCGTCGCCCCCGGCGAGATCATCGACCAGGTGAACTTCACATACCCGGCCGGCGTGTCCAGCAGTTCGCCATATGTGGAAGCCGCCCTGACCGTAAACGGCGTCACCGGCCACTTCCGCGTCCCCGCTCCAGCGGCGTCTTCCGCCGGTGACTAATGCCGGCGGTGTAGAGACCTGGTACGCCCGAGACGGTTGGGACAGACCATCGGCTTTTGTGGTTTGTCATTGCGCGCCGGCGCGCGACAGCGAGACAGACGACGAAATTCGATCGTCGTCCTACTGTCCGCGCCGGGCGTTCCGCTGTGCAGTCGAGTAGATTATACGAGCATCAAACAGCTAACTGACTTCTTTGTTCCTGGCGCGGCGGCGCAAAGTGCGCCGGCGAGCCGGGGCTGGAGGAACCGGTTCCTTTCTCCTCTCGAAGAGGAGTACAAGCCACTATGGCCGCCTTACGAACGTTGCACCGCGTGACCCGGTTTCAAATTGCCCCCTGCAGGGAGGGACCGCGGTTAGGCACCGGACGTGGCTCCGTGACGGGCTGCCTCTTGGCGAGCGAGCAGCGCTTTTTCGATTTCAGAGTAGCAGGGCGGGGACGGGCGGCGAATGAAACGGAAGCGGCAAGATGTTGAAAGCGAAAGCGCGAGAATTTTTTCCGGAGGAGTGAACGGCGCTGCGGGGCTTCGATAGCGCCAACATAGGGTACGAGTGGACTGTGGCCTGCGCTTCTACGCGTAGTGCGTTTTACGCGTCAAGTTGACGCGAGGGGGACTTACGAGGACCGATGTGGCGCGCCAACGCCGAAGCGCCGCCTTTTCAGGAGCCTAGCGCGTTTCTCGGTCCGAATCCTAAGAACCACCCCAGTCTGCGGCTACCTCAGCGGCTGTCGCCAGCCCATCTTGAATCTCCCGGCGCCCAACAGCATCTGAATCTAGTCCTCACAACGGGCTCCCAATCCGATTGAGCCGCGGCTGACGGCTGTGCTATGATCCACTGATACGCGCGCGGAGGGTCCATTTTGGTAAGGGCTAACGTTCGATTCCGTCTTAAGGCGGCGTCAGCGTTGCTTCCACTCTTAGGCTCCCACCAGCCCGATGCCAATCAACTACGCATCGGCCAGTCCTGGCCCGTCTGGGCGGCGCCGTCCGTGGCAACCCAGGTCGGCCAAGAGCCACGGCAATTACCGGGGATAATCGCCGCAGGCGAAGCCGCGAGGACATATTAGCGTGAAGCTAGGGCAGGCGTGGCTGGTCTGTTGGGCCGTGGGTGCGTGGGCGCAAGCGCCGGAGATCGCCCGCAACGGTGTAGTGAATGAGGCGAGCAACACGCCTTTGGCGCTGGCCGATTCGGCGATTGCACGAGGAGCCCGGTTGACCATTCGTGGAGCCCGCTTCGGCGACCGTAAGTCTGACGTTACGGCAAAGCTCTCGGGGCCGGCGGGCGAGAAAACTCTGGCGGTCACGCCGGTCGACTCCTCCACCGCTATCGCCCGCGTCCCGGCTGATGCGCCGCTCGGTCCGGCGTGGCTTACCGTCAGAGTGAACGGGCTGCGCAGCCCGCCCTACCCGGTCAGAATAGTTCGGGCTCAGTTCGGAATCTATGCCAATAACGGCAAGGGCTGGGGCCCCGGACGCATTCAGAACGTGACCGGCACGGGACGCATGCCGAACACGGTTTCCAGTTCGGCGAGCTTCGGCCAGACGCTGGCGCTTTCCGGAACCGGATTGGGCGATACGAAAACCCCGGCGGTATTCGTTGGCGGCAGGCCGGCGAAGGTCGTCGCCGCCCGCGTGTCACCAGATGCGGATGAGATCCTCTTCGCGGTGCCGGCTGGTGCGCCGGAGGGTTGCTTCGTCCCGGTCCAGATCCAAAACGCAGGACGTCTGCCTAGCAACACTGTGACGGTGGCGATTCACAAAGCTGGGGGTGCATGCCGGGAACCGGAGTACTTCCCATTCGCCGGGTGGCCGGGCGCGCGCTTCGGCATCGTGGCGGTCACTCGCACCGTGCAGCGGGAGTCCGGTGTGGAGCCGGTTTCCGACGAGGCCGGCGCCTGGTTTGGACAGTTGCCCGGCCTGGAAAAGCTGAATCCTTATTTCCTGCTCCCGCCGCCCGGCACCTGCACGAGTCAAGCGGAGCCTTGGAGGGGTGGAATCGTGCCGGGCTCGTTGATCTCGCTGCTGGCATCCCGCGCCGGAGCGAAGGCGCTGCGCGCGGGAGACGGACTTGGTATCGACGACGGCAAGGCGATACGGAAGGTGCCGGCGTTCCGCGGCATGCCAGGTGTCTTCGACCGCGAATTGTCGGATTCGTTCGGCGCAGCCGACCGGCTGTTGAACTTCGTGAGCCCCACGGTTCTGCATGTGACCGGCAATGGGGGCGCCGACGTGGGCCGCTTCGGTTTCGCGCTCGGCGGTCCGCAACCCTTTGCGGCGCGCGGTGTCTTGGGGCCTGTGATGAGAGGCCAGGCGCTGCGGTTGGAATGGACGGATATGGCTGGCCGCATCGCGATTGTTTACGCCAATTTCTTCGATGAAGCCACCGGCTCGCGAGGCATGTGTTATTGCGTCGGAACGCCGGGCGCCACCGGTTTGACGATACCGGCGTCCGCGCTCGCATATTTTCCCGCCAGCCGCGGCGCGCGCATCTCGCTCACCGTGGCTGCATGGCCGCTCCGGCCAGTCACCTTCCAAGCCGCCGGCCTGGATCACGCCTTGGCGGTTAGTGCCTTTATGCAGGCAACCACGAGCAATGAGTGATTCCATTCGAAAGCGGTGTCGCATGAAATCGGCGATCTATCTCGCGGCAATCGGCCTCGTCGCAATCGGCGCCCTGCCGATTTCCGCGCAGCCAGTTTGTCAGGCCGTCAACTTTCAACAGTTGGCGCAGTTCCAGGTACAGAACAAGCCACAAAGCATCCTCTCCGGACTGCTGCGGCAGGCGGATCAATCCTTTTCGCAAGTCGAGATCACCGGGAATGTCGCGGCCAAGACGGCCTCGCAGGTGGGACTAATCCCCAACATCCAGCTTAGCTTTTTCAACTGTATCGGCCTGGCAGCGCGAAATCCGGGGCCGGGGCCGGCGCCAAACCTTAGCAAGGATCCGTTGGGGACAGCATCGCGGGCCGGGATTGTCACCGATCTGGCGGGCGACGGGGTCGGCGCCATCGTCGGTAAGAGTTCGAGCGTCGCGCCGGGACAGGTGCTCGTCGTGACGGCCAACCCGGATTTCAGCGTACGATACGCCGGAAGTTATAAAGTGGACCCGTCAACGCTCGTGGTAGTGGCCGGCGATTTCAATGGTGACGGCAAGCACGATGTGGCTGCCGTGTATTTTGGCCCATACGATGGCTCGGCGCCAGGCGGTATCTCACTGTTGCTGGGAAACGGTGACGGCACCTTGCAGCCGGCCGTCAAATATCCGGCTGGCTTTGGCACCATCGCAGCGGCAGCGTGGGATTTCAATGGCGACGGGAAAGACGACTTAGCCGTCTTGAACAACGGAGACAGCACGGTGACGATTATGTTCGGCAGTGCCAGCGGAAAACTTACCACCGGCAACACTTACAGTACCGGCATGGGCAGTTTTCCGACCGGCATTGCCGTGGCGGACGTAAATGGCGATGGAATTCCGGACCTGGTCGTTTCAACTTTCTCGGGGCTCGTTACCTTGCTTGGAAATAGCGACGGTACGTTCCGATCCGGTCCGGTTACCTCGCTCCAGACGTCCCAGTCCGTCCTGGCCGCGGGCGATTTCAACAAAGACGGCAAGGTGGATGTGGCCGTGACGGATTCTGCCAGCGGCTTGATATACATTCTGCTGGGCAATGGTGACGGGACGTTCAAGCAGGCGTCGCAGTACCAGATCGGATTATTCGGAGGCGCCATCAGCATGTTCGTAGAGGATTTCGATGGCGATGGCAACCCCGATATCGTATTCGCGCAGGGACACCCGGACGCTCTGTTTCTGGAAGCATACACACAAACGGTTGGCGTGCTGTTCGGCAACGGCGACGGGACTTTCGCCGGAGCGCCGGCATATATCGTACCGGGCTCCCCAACCAGCATGGTGGCGGCGGATTTTAATGGCGACGGAAAACCGGGTTTGGCCATCGCCGGCCAGCCGGGCCAGATTGCGATCCTGACGGGCGCCGGAGGTGGCCGGTTTCAAGCTGGCACTACCCTGAGCGGTGCGGGTGGTGGCACTTATACCGGATTGGCGGCCGGAGATCTGAACGGCGATGGCAAGATAGACCTGGCAATCAATGGCGGTCAAGGCGACGCAACCGTCTATCTGGGCAACGGAGATGGAACATTCCAGGCGCCGCAAGCCGTCGCGGCCGGCGGCAACGACTCGTCCTTCGTTGCCCTTGGCGATTTCAACAACGACCACAAACTCGATCTCGCCGTCGCCCACCACGACTCAAACTCGGTGACCATCGTGCCTGGACACGGCGATGGAACCTTTGGCGCCGGCGCCACCTTTCCTGTGGGATCGAAACCGACGTTTCTTGTTGCCGGCGATTTCAATCGCGATGGCAACCTGGATCTCGCTGTGGTCAATAGCGGGTCCATTTTCATGTCGAACGATACAGGGGGACTTTCGATTCTTCTGGGGAAAGGCGACGGCACTTTCCAGAACGCCGTGAATTATTCTGCGTCGATCGATTTATGGCCGAACTCGATCAGCGCGGGAGACTTCAACGGCGACGGCATTACCGACCTGGTCATGACGGCAGCCACGCCGAACTTCGGTTACACGCTGGTGGTCTTCATCGGCAACGGTGATGGCACATTCAAACCGGGGGTGCTGATTCCCACTGATTTCGGGCCGGAAACAGTGGCCGTTGCCGACTTCAATGGCGACGGCAAAGTGGACCTGGTAGTGCCGCACTGCTGCGGCGACACCGACATTACCTATCTGCTCGGAAATGGAGACGGCACATTTCAAGCGGAAGTGCCCATCACGTTCAACGGCGGCGCAGTTACGTCAGCAGTTGCGGACTTCAATGGCGACGGCAAGCCAGATATAGCTTTCGCATCGCCGACGGTGACACCAGACGACAGCAGCGTATTTATCTTCCTGAACGTGTCTTCTAAGGCAACGCAGCAGACGGCAGCGGTTATTTCTGCGGCGAACCCCGCTGCGGTGGGACTTGCGAAGGATTCGCTGGCCAGCGCGTACGGCACCGATCTGGCAACCGCTATCGCCGGTGGCACGTCGCTGCCCTGGCCGGTCGCTTTCGGGGGAACGTCGGTAACGATTCTGGATTCCTCCGGCGCCGCGTCGGCCGCTCCGCTCACGTATGTCGGTCCGGCGCAGGTGAACTTCGAAGTGCCGCCCGGAGTTGCCAACGGCGCCGCGCACGTGACCGTCACGAGCGGCGATGGAACGCAGTCGGTCGCGAACGTGCAGATAGTGCCGGTCGCACCGGGGCTGTTCGAACTGAACGGCAACGGGCTGGCGGCAGCTTATGTGGTCCTCTACCACGCAGACGGCACGCAAACTTTCGAGCCCGTCTATGCGACGTCGAGCGCCGGCGCACTCGTGGCCGGCCCGGTCGGCCTGGGCTCGTCAACCGACCTGGCGTACTTGACCCTTTTCGGGACCGGTCTTGCAGCCGCGGGAACCAGCGGAGTGAAAGTGTCCATCGGCGGAAGCGCAATTCCCATTGCGTATGCGGGTGCGGGAGGGGGCTTCCCGGGTCTGGATCAGGTCAACGTGCAGTTACCCGCATCATTGGCGGGCAAGGGGAACGTGACGATCCAGTTGACGGCCAACGGCCTCGCCGCGAATCCGGTGAACATCACGTTTCAATAAGCCGCCGGGCTTGACCGGACGCCAGCACGCCACCAACCCCCGCGAACGGCAGACGAATACGAACAAGGTTATCCGCATGCATAGCGTAACCTTCCGTCTGGTCTTAAGTCGTGAGCGCCGGACAGAAACTCTCTGCGCGTACGACAAATCGCGAGTTTACGCTCCATAAGGCCGAATACGAGCGGAGAGCCGGGAGGCTCCAGCGAGTGCATGTGCCTGGCCGGTGGCCTCATCTGCAGTGTCGATCCTGACTTGTTTCTGATTGCCAGCGTAACACCATTGTCGTCCGGCCAACCCGGCGGAATTGACTACCGATAATTCCAAATAACGCTCGCGCGTATTGGGCGCCGCTTTTGACTGGACGAGACCCGCTCAACGACTGGAGGGTCGGCAATATCGATCGCCGAACCCTGGCCCGTTCTCGGTACCGATCCCCAATAAACCGAAGATTAGTTCCCGTATCGCCCGCTAGGGTGTCAGACCTTCATGCCTTGGATTTCAGTCCTGGTCTCCAAATGCTCTCAGATGAGTAATCGTTCCGGCGGCTGTCCGTTGGGTGGGTCCTTTCTGTCGTGCTCATGATCAGGGAACGGTCGTCTTCTCTTCTGGGCCTCGCGGGCCCTCCTCAAGCCGAGCTGCTTGGGTCATCAGATAATTCCGTTCCGGAATGCTCGTCGTCCGTCGGGCCGCGGTCCGGTAGTGTTTGATGGCGTCATCACGATCGCCAAGCATTTCGAGCAAGTGTGCGCGAACCGCGTCAAGACGGTGATGTCCGGAGAACCGTGCGTCGCTATCGAGCGGCTTGAGCAGTTCGAGCCCTCTGGCTGGGCCGTGTACCATTGCGGCTGCAATGGCATGGTTGAGCGTCGCCATGGGGCTGGGAGACACGCGTTTCAGCAACTCATACAGCGCCAGGATCTGCGGCCAATCCGTGTCATCCGCGCGCGCCGCCTCGTCATGAATCGCGGCCACCGCCGATTGTAGCTGGTACAGGCCCACCGATCCTTTCGATAGCGCAGAGGTCAGGAGGTCGATTCCTTCGGCGATCTCGGCCCGGTCCCACAGCGTTCGGTCCTGTTTGTTCAGCGGGATCAATTCCTCGTCAGGCCCTGTCCGCGCCGCGCGGCGAGCGTCGGTCAACAACATGAGCGCCAGCAGGCCTGCAACTTCCGCATCGTCGGGAAGCAGCGCTTTGGCGCAGCGAGTCAACCGGATCGCCTCACGCGCCAAATCGAGTCGCTGCAACTGCGCTCCGATGCTGCTGACATAACCTTCATTGAAGATCAGGTAGAGTACGCGGAGAACTGCGGGCAATCGTTCGGCTTGCTTCAGTGGAGAAAGCAAACGGAATGGCACGCCTGAAGCCTTGATGCTCTGCTTCGCGCGGCTGATCCGCTGCGCCATGGTGGCCTCTGGAACCAGGAATGCATTGGCAATCTCCGCCGTCGTCAAGCCGCCTACAGCCCGCAGCGTCAGTGCAATCGCCGAGGACGAAGTGAGCGCGGGGTGGCAGCACAGGAATAGCAGAATCAGCGTGTCGTCTGGGTCCATGTCCGTGTCTCGCTCGATGTCGCCGGCCGCAGTCGCGGTCTCCACATCCCTCGCGGCCGCGCTTTCCCTCTGACGGCGGGCAATCTCGCTGCGCACCTGGTCGGTCATGCGGCGGAATGCGACCTGTATCAACCAGCCGCGCGGATTCTCGGGAACGCCCTCCCGCGGCCATTGCGTGAACGCCGCTAACATGGCCTCCTGCACGGCGTCCTCGGCCGACGCGAAGTCGCGAAAACGCCGGGCCACCACGCCGAGCGCCTGCGGCGCAAGTTCACGCAACAGGCGCTCGGAGGTCGAGTCCCATGGCCTTGTCATCGCCGCTCTCGTTACATCATTTCCGCCGGCGGCGCGCTCATCACCGGGCGCACTTCAATCGGCATGTTCAACGGCGCTCCGCCAGGTCCCGGCGCCGCCGAAGCC
>Ga0181530_10000691_pt1 | contig 43423 bp, 40 predicted proteins | sample PEATcosm2014_Bin_42_FD_119769 | JGI IMG/M metagenome (GOLD analysis project Ga0181530, IMG submission 119769) | Peatland microbial communities from MTU Mesocosm Facility, Houghton, MI, USA - PEATcosm2014_Bin10_60_metaG | ecosystem: Environmental > Terrestrial > Soil > Wetlands > Peat | place...
CGGGGTCACTGGCCAGCCAGCCACGCTGATGAGCGAACGCGGTGAACGAGCGGGCCGCCGCCCTCCGCCGCGCGAGCGTCGCGCGCGACGCCCCCGCCGAATGCTGGACGGCCAGCCAGCTGCGCAGCACCGGCGTGCTCAGCTCACCGGGACCGGCGGCGCCGCACTGGTCAGCGTGCTCCAGCAGAGAGCGGACATCGCTGACGTACCCGCGGACGGTGTGCGGCGACAGACCGCGCTCGGCGGCGACGTGACGTTCGAACGCCGCCGTCGCGTCATCTATCCACGCCGGTCCGGGCACCCCTCAAGTCTTCTCCCAGGCGGCTGTGTTCCCTAGCATCAGCTCGCGTGTCGTACCGGGCTCCCTCGCGTGCCGCCCGGCACCGGCTCGCGTGCCGCCCGGCACCGGCTCGCGTGCCGCCCGGCACCGGCTCGCGTGCCGCCCGGCACCGGCTCGCGTGCCGCCCGGCACCGGCTCATATGCCGCCCGGTACCCGTTTGTCACCACGCACCACTGTCGCACTGCCCGGCACCAGAAGCTGATCCACTAACTTGCGGACGCGCTGACGATGCGCCAAGGATGGCTCATGCCGGAGATCACGTACGCGGTACGGGGCTTCCTCACCGTCCGCCGGAGAACCCTGCGACGCGGGCATCACCGTCGCCGTCGCCCTCTACTGCCAGGCCGAAGCCGGCTGAACCGGCCGCCCGGCGGGCGCTAACCGGGCGATGGGCGGATCCGCCAGCCGCGAGAGCAGCGCTCCACGTAGCCACCGGCTGCGAGGAGGCCGAGTGACCGCACCACCGCGTCCACGCCAAGGCCTGCGGCGACCGCGATCGTGGCCGGCCCGGCACCACGGGCCGGTATGGCCTCGAGGACATTTCGGGTGAGGGTGTCCAGCGTGTCACGGGCCCGCGGAACGCTGTGGCCCGCCGCCGCGGGCCACAGAGCCTCCTGGACGGGAGCGGGCCGTTCACCGGGCACGGGAGGGTTGGGGCCAGTTTCGCCCAGGGGACGGGAGCCGGATTCGCCCAAGGGAGAGAGCATCTCTATGACGTCGGCGGCACCGGTCACGCAGACCGCTCCCCACTCCCGGATGATTTTGTGGCAGCCAGCCGACACGTCGGAGGTCACGGGCCCCGGCACGGCCATCAGGGGCCGGCCGAGGTCCCGGGCGTGGCGGGCGGTGTTCAGGGCGCCGCTGCGCAGCCCGGCCTCGACCACGACGGTGCCCCGGGACAGCGCCCCGATCACACGATTCCGGATGAGGAAGCGCCGCCGGGTCGGCGTCCGCCCGGGCGGCCACTCACTGAGCAGCACGCCCTGCGCGGTGACACCGGTCAGCAGGTCCCGATGGCCGGGCGGATAGATCCGGTCCACCCCGCAGGCCAGCACGGCGACGGTCACACCGTCGGCGGCCAGGGCGCCACGGTGCGCGCAGCCGTCGATGCCGTACGCGCCGCCCGATATGACGGTCCAGCCACGCTCGCCCAGCGCGGCGGCCATCTCGGTGCAGACGTGCGCTCCGTAGGCCGTGGCGGCGCGGGCTCCCACGATCGAGACCGAACGAAGGCAGCAGTAGCGCAGATCGGCTTCCCCGCGCAGCCACAGCGCGTACGGGCGGGCCGCGCCTAGCGTGTCGAGCTGCGTGGGCCATTCCGGTTCGCCCGGGCAGACCAGGCGGATGCCGTCCCGGTGAAATCTGGCCAGGTCCATCTCGGAGGGGACGCCAGAGAGCCGGTTCCGCCAGGTCCCGAAGGCATGCTCGAGCCTCGCGGCGGCCGTACGGCTGGTCCGGCGGACACGCTCATCGGCCTGGACGGCCGCCTGTCCCGCATCGAGCGGTGCCCCATCACGCTGTCCCGCATAGCCCTGTCCTCCATCCAGGCGGCCCAGAGGCCAGGCCGGAGGGCGCCCGGCGGCTACCGCGGCGACGATACCGGCCGGGTCGCTGACGTCCAGCAGGGCGGCGAGCACCGGATCGCCCGGCTCGGCCAGACAGGTGAGAACGGCTCGCGCGACGCGCTGCTGGTCGAGGGCCGTGATCACTTGACCACCCCCAGCCACAGGCCTAGGGCGTAACCGCATTCGTCGATGGTCGGCTGGTCCCGGCCGGCGAGGTCGGCCAGCGTCCAGGACACCCGCACCACCTTGTCGACGCCTCGCGCGCTGATCTCGCCGAGTTCCATGGCGCGTTCCAGCGGAGCAAGAGCCCCGGGGCCCGGCGCGTAGGAGCGCCGCAGCTCCGAACCGGGCACCTCGGCGTTGAGCCGCCAGGGAGTACCGGCGAGCCGACGGGCCGCACGGTCGCGGGCCTGGGCGACGCGCCCGGCCACGGCCATGCTCGTCTCGGCGAACTTCCGGTCGTTCAGCAGCTCCACGCGCCCGACGGGGAGCAGTTCCACCTTGACATCGACCCGGTCGAGCAGCGGCCCGGACAGACGGCCGAGGTAGCGGCGCTTGGCGGCGGGGCTGCACGAGCACGCGGCCCGCGGCGACGCGGCCGCTTTGGCGCACGGGCACGGGTTCGCGGCCAATACGAGCGTGAACCTCGCCGGGAACCGTGCCGTGATCCCGGACCGGGCGATCACCACCTCTCCCGATTCGAGCGGCTGGCGCAGCGCGTCCAGCACATCGCGGCCAAACTCGGGTGCCTCGTCTAAAAACAGGACCCCCCGGTGAGCGAGAGACGCGGCCCCGGGACGGATGACACCGCCGCCTCCGCCCACGATGGCCGCCTTTGTCGCCGTGTGATGCGGTCCGCAGAACGGCGGGCCGGTCATCAGCGGACAGGTGTCCGCCAGGGTGCCCGCGACCGAGTGAATCGACATCACTTCGAGGGCCGCCTCGGCGCCGAGCCTGGGCAAGATGGTGGGAAGCCGCTCGGCGAGCATCGTCTTGCCGGCCCCCGGAGGCCCGAGCAGCGACAGGTGATGGCCGCCGGCCGCGCAGATCTCCGCCGCCCGCCGCGCGACCGGCTGGCCGAGCACATCCGACAAGTCCGGCGACGGGGCGCGAGATACCGCTGGTTTCCCGGGACGCGCATCGCCCCCTGTGTCCGCGACAGCCGGAGCCGAGCCCGACAGCGACGCTATCGTCCCTCCGGTGAGCTCCTCGACGGCTGGGCCGCCTGCCGGGGGCTCGCCGCGCATCCACGTCAGGAGGGCCGCCAGGGTCGGGGCCGACACGACGCGCAAGCCGGGGACGAGAGCGGCCTCCTGCGCGTTGGCGCGGGCCACCACGACGTTCCGCAGGCCCGCCGCCGCAGCCGCGACCGCCGCAGGCAAGACCCCGCGCACCGGGCGCAACTGGCCGTCGAGGCCAAGCTCGCCCAGAAACATCACGCCTGCCAGGACGGCCGCCCGCACGACACCCGCCGCCGCGAGGACGGCGATCGCGATGGGCAGATCGAACCCGCTGCCGCGCTTCGGCAGGCTGGCCGGGGACAGGCCAACCGTGATCCGGCGCTGCGGCCACTGCTCGCCGCTGTTGAGAATCGCCGAGCGGATCCTGTCCCGGGCCTCGCGGAGCGCGGCGTCGGGCAGGCCCACCAGGACCATACCGACCAGCCCGTTGGCGATGTCCGCCTCAACCTCGACGAGATGACCCTGCACGCCCACCAGGGCGACCGAGTGCGTGCGGGCCAGGCCCATCTAGCCCACCCCCCGGACATGCTCGATCGTGAACCCGCCGGCTGGCCCACGCGCGACGCCCAGCACGTCGATCCGGACCTGCTCAAAGCGCACCCCGTGAGCCGCCAGCCAGCGCACCGCGAGCCGCCGGAGCCGGTTGCGCTTGAGCCGGCTGACCGACTCCAGCGGGGTCCCGTAGCGGTTACCGGACCGCGTCTTGACCTCGCAGACGACGAATGTCTGACGGTCCACGGCCACGATGTCGATCTCGCCGTCAGCACAGCGCCAGTTCCGCGCGAGTATCCGGAAACCCTCGGTCTCCAGGTATTCGGCCGCAGCCTGCTCCCCGCTCTGGCCCAGTACGTCCTTGGCGCGCATGGTCACCACCTCCGGATACGACGATCGCCGGGGTGGGCTAGACAGCGATATGGCGAGATCGCCGCTGTGGACAACGGCGCAGCAGGACCGCAACCTGTGGAGGACGCCGCCAGAATGTCGGCGGCGAGTGCTTAGGTAGGTGGGGGATCATCGGCAGCAGCGAAACCAGGCGATGAGCCGCCGGCGCGAGCCCGGCCGATGAGCCGCCGGCGCGAGCCCGGCCGATGAGCCGCCGGCGCGAGCCCGGCCGATGAGCCGCCGGCCCGAGCCCGGGCCACAGTTGGCCGGGGCGAACCGGGCCACGGTGAGCAGACCAGCAGGTACAGGGCTGGCGCAGCGCAAAGGCACGCCGCAGGCCGCAGGCGGGAAGCGGCCGGGGCACGCCTGGGGCGCGCACCGTGACCCGGATGGACGCGCTCAGCGGGACACCGCGCATGCCTCAGGGCCCGGGCGATTCCGGCGCCGCGGCCGCTGGGACCGGCGAACGCTAAGCCGGGAAGTCAGGCTTCTCGTCGGGAAGGTCGAGGTCGCTCTTGGCGAGTTCCTCGATGTTGACGTCCTTGAACGTCACGACGCGGACATTCTTCACGAACCGCGCGGGGCGGTACATGTCCCAGACCCAGGCGTCCCGCATGACGACCTCGAAGAAAACCTCGCCGTTGTCGGTATTGCGCACGTTCAGCTCGACCTCGTTGGTGAGGTAGAAGCGGCGCTCGGTCTCGACCACATGGCTGAACAGGCCGACAACATCGCGGTACTCGCGATAAAGCTGAAGCTCCATCTCGGCTTCGTACTTTTCGAGATCTTCCGCGCTCATGCCTACTCCTCCCATCACCCGTTGAAGGCGCTCGCGTGCCGCGCGCTCATCCGATTACCCCATCCCGCGGAACCGGTTCGGCCGAGCTTGCGGCGTGCTTTCGCCCGAACTCAGCCATGTACCCATTCTCCTCTCCTGCGCACGTGCCGTATCCCTAATTTAGTCTCCGCGACGTGAAGCATCGGCCCAGGCAGTCCCGGCTGGGCTGACGTCAGCCGTGGCCACCTCTCCTGCCACGAGATCTGCCCACACACCGCTGGGTTCAGTACCGTCGGCGACCGCCAGTTCTCCATCAGGCTCGCGGGCCGGGCCATCCTGCGCAGCCTGGCCGTCCTCGACTGCCGGATCATCCTCGACCGCCGGATCATCCTCGACTGTCGGATCCTCGATAGCCGGATTATCCTCGATAGCCGACCCAGCCTCCAGGTCGGCGGCGTCGCCCCGCCAGCCGGTGGCCCAGCGGCGGTTCGCCTGCAGCACGTTCGTATACGAATAGCGGTGCTCCGGGCACGGCCCATAGGCGCACAGGGCGGTCATGTGCTCCGGGGTGGAGTAGCCCTTGTGCCGGGCGAAACCGTAGGCGGGGTAAGAATCGCCGAGCGCGACCATCATGCGGTCCCTGGTGACTTTGGCCACGACGGAAGCCGCCGCCACCGAGGCGGTGACCTGATCGCCCTTCCACACGGCCAGGGCTGGCGCGCCAAGGCCACGCACCGGGAAGCCGTCGGTGAGGACGTATCCCGGCCGCCGGCGCAACCCCGCGAGCGCGCGGCGCATGCCCTCCACGTTGCAGACGTGCAGCCCGAGGGAGTCGACCTCCAGGGGCGGAATGGCGACCATATGCCAGTCCAGCGCCCACCGCATGACGTCGGCGTAGACGCTCTCGCGCTCGTCCGGCGTCAGCAGCTTGGAATCGGCGAGGCCCGGGATGTGGCGGATCGTCGCGCAATCCAGGACGACGGCCGCTACGACGAGCGGACCGGCGCAGGCACCGCGGCCCGCCTCGTCGATCCCCGCGACCGGTGACAGGCCCGCCCGAGCCAGCACGTTCTCGTACGCGGCCAGCCCGGCGTTACGCCGGGGCGTGTGGCCGGAGTGCCGCCATTTGGCTCGTTCCGGGCCGATGGCCGGCTTGCTGAAGGGGCGGACCATGACATTCGAAAGATTACGACAGATCCCTGCGGCACGAGCGTCTTACCGGAATGCCCCCGGCCGGAACGGTGAGCCGCCGAGACGACCGGTACCGGCGGCGGACGGCCGACCGCTACCGGCGGCTGCGGCGGCGGGCCATGGTGCGCAGCCTGCGCTGCAGCAGGGTCAACGGAACCGCTCCGGCCAAGCCGAGCGCGAGCGGCGCCGCGGGCGATGACGGGCGCACGGGAGCGCCGGCGGCGGCCACGGCGGCCGCCCCCTGGGCGGAACGTTCCCGGGCCGGCGGAGCGGCCGCCGATGCGGTCAGCGCCGTCTGCTCGAACGTCGACGGAATCGGCAGTACCGCCCACTGGCTGACCGGCCAGATCACGATGAAGGCGCGGCCGACCACGGCGCTTTCCGGGATTGAGCCAGCACCGGGGTAGCCGTCGTGGTGGCCGCGGGAGTCCCAGGACACGTCGCGATGATCGCCCATCATCCACAGGCTGTTGGCCGGGACGGTGACGCTGAACCGGTACTCCGAAGGAGAGTTCCCGGGGAACAGGTAGGACTTCTCGCTCAGCGGAATGCCGTTGACCGTCACCCGGCCCTCGGCGTCACAGCACGCGACGTGGTCCCCGGGGACGCCGATGACCCGCTTGATGTAGTCGTTCTGGTCCCGGGCGAAACCGAACATCGAGGCGACGCTCTCGCCGAACCGGGCGAAGAAGTTGTTGCTCGCGGGCGGGGTGCCGGGATTCCACGAGCCGTCCCCGCTGAAGACCACGATGTCGCCGCGGTGAATGCTGCGGACGTCGTAGACGACCTTGTTGACCAGCACCCGGTCGCCGATGGCCAGCGTGTTCTGCATCGAGCCGGAAGGGATGTAGAACGCCTGGATCAAGTAGGTTTTGATGACCAGGGTGAGGAGCAGCGCGACGACTATGAGGACCGGCAGTTCCTTCCAGAAGGACCGGCCCTTCTTCTTCGCCGCCGGGCCCTTCGCGGGACTCTTCACCGGGCCCTGGCCCGGGGCATTCGCATCCGGGCCACCGCCTGAGACCGGATCGCCGGCCTGACCCGCCGCTGGGCCCGTGGCGGCCGGGGCCCCCCTCGGGCCGCCAGAGTCCTGCGGGCTGGCCCCCTTCATGCTCGCGCCTCCGGCGTCCCCGGTTCGCGGGCCGGGGCGCTGTCCTTCCGGCGCATGCCCCTGCTGCCTGCCGCGTGCGCGCGTAACGCGCGGCTCACCGAGGCCGTCTCCCTCGTCGTTCATTGACAGGAGCCTAGCGTCATATTGCGGTAACTGAAATGACGTCCCCGCTCACTCTGGATGACTTCGGCCACGTCACATACCGAGTTCGCACGTGAACCGGGCCACAGAGAGTTTCTTACGCGCGAACGCGCAATCAGCTGCCAACGCTGGCCCCGGGACATCCGGTGGCTGCTTAGCTCGCCGGGGTCTCGCGGCGCTCCCGGATCCGGGCGGCCTTACCGCGCAGCTCCCTGAGGTAGTACAGCTTCGCCCGGCGGACCTTGCCGCGCGTCACTGTCTCGATCTTGTCGATCGAGGGGCTGTGGACCGGGAACGTGCGCTCGACGCCGACCCCGTAGCTGATCTTGCGTACGGTGAACGTCTCACGGATCCCGCCACCCTGACGCCGGATCACCACACCCTGGAACACCTGGATCCTGGAGCGGTTGCCCTCCTTGACGCGCACGTGGACCTTGAGCGTGTCTCCCGGGCGGAATTCCGGGATGTCGTCCCGGACCTGGGCCTGCTCTAGTTCGGCAATAGCGGTGTGCATGGCAGCGATTCCTCAGTGCTTATCGGCTAAGCGCGTGTGCGGGCATTCCAGCGCGAGCCCAGTGTCAGTGGATCGGGCCCAGGCGCCCATGGGAAGCACACGGCGTCCTTCAGTCTGCCATATTCTCGGGGCCGACTGGTAAGCGAGCCCGTTCCCCGGGCATCCCGCCCACGTCCGGCTCGGCTCCTGCGCGCCGCACCACACCGGTCAAGCCCATGGCGGACAGTACCTGCCAGTCGCGCGGGCTGAGCGTACCCGGGTCCGCCGCCGCCCGCCAGATGAGATCGGGCCGGTTGGCCGCGGTCCGCAGCAGGGCCGCGTCGCGCCGCCACCGGCCGATCGCCGCGTGGTCCCCGGACAGCAGGACCTCCGGCACCTCACGTCCGCGCCAGACGCGGGGGCGAGTGTAGACGGGTCCCTCCAGAAGCCCGGCCATGCTCGCGCCCGTCCCCGCCCCGGTCCTTGTTCCGCCGGGGGACCAGCCGTCACCAGAGGACCAGTCGCCGCCAGACCAGCCATCTGGCGAGCCGGCTCCGGGCACGCCCGGAAGGACGGGACCGGCCGCCGGCTCGCCCTCTGGCGGGGCGGCCGTACCGGGGGACACGCCGCCGAAGGAGTCGTCGCTGGCCGACCGCTCGTTGCCGAGGACGCCGGGAAGGAGCCGGCTGATGGCCTCGACCATGACCAGGACCGCCGCCTCGCCGCCCGCGAGCACGTAATCACCGATGCTGACCTCGTCCACCGGCATGCGGGAGCGGGCCTCGTCGATGAACCGCGCATCGATGCCCTCGTACCGGCCACAGGCGAAGATAAGCTGGCCGCAGCCCGTGTACCTCGCCGCGCTGGCCTGGGTGAACGGGACACCACTGGGGGTGGGGACGATCAGCCGCGGGCCGCCCCTGGGAGCGGCAGGCGCCGGGGCGGGGACCCCACGAGCGGCGGGCGCCGCAGGGGATGCGGGCCGGGCGGCATCGCCCGAAACGGGCGGGGCGATCTCGTCCAGCGCTTCCGCCCAGACCTGCGCCTTCATTACCATGCCCGGGCCACCGCCGAAGGGCGCATCGTCCACCGTCCGGTGGATGTCGTGCGCCCATTGCCGCAGGTCGTGAACGTGAAAGTCGATGTCCCCGCGGGCCGCCGCCTTGCCGATCAGCGATACGCCCAGCGGCCCGAAGTACTCCGGGAAAATAGTGACGATGTCGATGCGCACGCTGGTCAGGCCTCGATCGCCTCGTCCGGGTCGAGCAGGCCGGGGGGCGGGTCGATGACGAGGCGGCCCGCAGCCACGTCGACGTCCGTCACGATCGCGCTGACGAACGGCACAAGGGCCTCGGCCGCCTCCCGGCCCCGGGATTCCCGGGTGACCTGGGCCGGGGTGACCTGGCCCGGCGCACCGTCCCGCCGGACGACGAGGAGATCCTGGCCGTGGTGCAGCACGTCGGCCACGACACCGACCGGATCGCCAGCGGCGGTGACGACACCGAGCCCGATGAGCTCATGGTCGTAAAACTCATCGGGGTCGGACAGCGACGTGATCTGCGCCGGGTCCAGGATGAGCAGCGTGCCGCGCAGACCCTCGGCGGCGGTCCGGTCACCGATACCCTCGAACGCGACGATGAGCCGCCCCGAATGCCACCGGGCCGCGGCCACCGTCAGCGGCCCGCGCTCCGGCGGTTCCGTGGGCAGCACCGACCCGGGGGCGAAACGGGCGCCGGGTTCATCGGTCCGCACCGCGACGAGGACTTCGCCGCGGATGCCATGCGCCCGGACGACCTGGCCGACGGCAATCTGCATGCCCGCGTGCCCGGCTAGCGGATCTCGTCCGTGTCCAGGAGGTCGACGCGGACGTGCCGCCCGCCCGCCAGCGAACCCATGACGGTGCGGAGCGCCCTGGCGGTGCGGCCGCCCCGCCCGATGACCTTGCCCAGGTCATCGGGATGAACGCGCACCTCCAGGACACTGCCGCGGCGCATCGCGCGGCTGGACACCAGGACGTCGTCCGGATGCTCGACGATGCCCCTGACCAAGTGCTCAAGCGCCTCTTCTAGCACCTCAGGCTCCGCTGCCCGGCTCACTGCTCTCCGCCGCACCGGCAGCCTCGGTGGCCTCGCCGGATGTCGCGGCCGCGGCCCCGCTGTCATCAGCGGACCCGGCGGCCGTCGTCTCGGCGCCGGCCTTGGACTTGGCCAGGCCAGAGTCGGGCTTGGCCTCGGGCCTGGCCGTGTCGGACGCCTTCGCGCCGACCTTGCCGCTGTCCGCCTTGGCCGTGTCCACCTTGGCCGTGTCCGCCTTGGCGGTGTCGGGCTTCCTGGCCCGGCTGCCGCCCTTGGGCGCAGCCGTCGCAGCGTCGTCCTTGGCCGCGTCCTTCAGGGCCGTCGCGAAGCGCACCTTCTTGTCCGCCGCTGGCTCCTTGGTGCGCAGGGTGCCTTCCGCGCCCGGCTCGCCCTTGAACTTCTGCCAGTCGCCTGTGATCTTGAGAATGGTCATGACCGGCTCGGTGGGCTGCGCGCCCACGGAAAGCCAGTGCTGCGCCCGCTCCGAGTTAACCTCGATGAACGAAGGCTCTTCCTTCGGGTGGTACTTGCCGATCTCCTCGATGGCACGCCCGTCGCGCTTGGTCCGGGCGTCCGCGACGACGATCCGGTAGGTCGGCACCCGGGTCCTGCCCAGGCGCTTGAGCTTGATCTTTACAGCCACGGCTGCGGTCTTCTCCCAGCAAATAAAGGTACGGGCGGCGGCCCAGCGGCCAGGTGGGGACTGGCGGGACCACTCGAATGGCCCGGTGCGCGGAGGTAGAGGGCTCCGCGCCACCAGGTAGTCAAGAGAACATTCTGCCAGATCGAGAGCTGTGCGACGTACGGACCGGCCCGGAGCGCCCTGCCTGGCTGGACAGCCCTCGCCCAGTCCCGTTCGGCATAATGGATCTTTGGGCTAACTAATAACGCGCTGACTGTGGACGCTGCGGCACCCAGATGCATGATTACCGGCCCGTCTGATAAGCCGCTCCGGTTTCCGGCTGCGCCGCGCCGAGCCGCAGCCGGGCGGCCCGCTAGTCCGCTGACGTGGGATGTCGCCCCATGGGGCACAATGCGAACGTGCTGCTGAGCGAGATGGCCGACGCTTCCGAGGTCGTGGCGGGGACCTCGTCGCGGCTGGCCAAGATCGAGGTGCTGGCCAAGGCCCTCCATGACGCGGGCCCCGCCGAAGTGACCATCGCGGTCGCCTACCTGTCGGGAGAACTCCCCCAGCGCCAGATCGGGGTGGGCTGGGCCACGCTCCGGGATGCGGCGCCCCCGGCGGACCACCCGTCGCTGACGCTCACCGACGTGGACGCCGCGTTCAGCGCCATCGGGTCGGTGTCCGGTCCGGGTTCGGTGGCCACCCGGAAGCAGCTCGTGGACGCGCTGCTGGGTCGCGCGACCGTGCACGAGCAGGCCTTCCTGTTCCGGCTGCTGTCCGGGGAACTGCGCCAGGGTGCGCTTGAGGGGGTCATGGCCGAGGCGATCGCGCGCGCCGCGCAGATCCCCGGCGCCGACGTGCGCCGGGCACTGATGCTGAGCGGCTCCATGGCCACCGTGGCGCAGACCGCCCTGGCGGAGGGCAGCGCCGGGCTGGCCGGCCTCGGCCTCCAGGTCGGGCGGCCGATCGGGCCGATGCTCGCCTCCAGCGCCCCGACCATCGGGGAGGCGCTCGCGCGGATCAGCCCGGCCGCGGTGGAGTGGAAGATGGACGGCATCCGGATCCAGGCGCATATCCGGGACGGAAACGCCCGGCTGTTCACGCGCACGCTGGACGAGATCACCGATCGTCTTCCCGGGGTGACCGAGGCCCTGGCCGGGCTGCCCGTCCGCGACGCCGTGCTGGACGGTGAGGTGATCGCGCTACGGGAGGACGGCCGCCCGCACCCGTTTCAGATCACCGCCTCACAAACCGCGCGGCGCACCGGGGAAGCGGCCGCGGGGCTGTCGGCCTTCATGTTCGACATCGTGCACCTGGACGGCGAGGACCTCATCGACCGCCCGGGCGAGGAACGGTTCGCGGCGCTGGCCCGGGTCGTGCCGGAGGGGCTGCGAATGCCACGGCTGGTGACCAGTTCGGTGCAGGAGGCCACCGAGTTCTTCGACGACTCGATCGCGCACGGGCACGAAGGGGTCGTGGTGAAGTCACTCGACACCCCGTACACGGCAGGCCGCCGCGGCGCGGGCTGGATCAAGGTGAAGCCCCGGCACACCCTGGACCTGGTCATCCTGGCGGCCGAATGGGGGCACGGCCGGCGCCGCGGCAAGCTGTCGAACCTGCACCTGGGCGCGCGCGACCCGGACACGGGCGCTTTCATCATGCTGGGGAAGACCTTCAAGGGCCTGACCGACGAGATGCTCGCCTGGCAGACCGAGCGGCTGCTCGCGCTGGAAGACCGGCGGGACAGCTATACCGTCTACGTCCGGCCGGAACTCGTCGCGGAGATCGCCTTCGACGGAGTGCAGCGCAGTCCCCGGTACCCGGGCGGCCTGGCGCTGCGGTTCGCCCGCGTACTTCGGTACCGGCTGGACAAGTCAGCCGCCGAGGCCGACACCATCGAGAGCGTGCGCGCCACCCAGCCGGAGTAGCTCCTGCGGCCTGGGACTGCGCAGTCAATTCCACAATGTGTGACGACTCTTCCGCGCATGCTGCGGAAAGTCGTCACACGTCCGGAGAGGCGGGCTTCTGTGCGGGCGGACTGTGGGAGTTACCGCCGGGGCGGGTGAGGTGCGCTGGAAGGGGACGCTGGCCGGGCCTGGGTGAAGTTACTTCTTCTTGCGTCGCTTGTTACCGCCCTGCGCGCGGAAGGCAGCGGGGACGTTGCTGTCGGGGGCGCCGAGGCCGGGGAGGCCGCCCAGGCCGCCGGGCAGGCCGCCCTTCTGCAGCGCGGCGAGCGTCTCGGCCATGTCCTGGTTACTGAAACCCTCCGGCAGGCCGGCGCCCAGGCCGCCGGCGCCGTCGCGCCCGTTGCCCGGGACCGCGTCTTCGGCGGGTACGCCGTTACCAGCAGCACGGGCGGCCGCGCGGCGCGGGTCGCCGCCGGGGTGCTTCTTCTTCGGCTTCTTGCCCTTGACCGCCTTGTTCGCGGCGCGGCGCATGCCCGGCGGCATGCCCGGGATGTTACCCAGGCCACCCCCCATGAGCTGGCGCATCTGCTTCTGGCCCTCCTGGAAGTTCTGGATGAGCGAACCGACCTGACCCGGGGTGACCCCGGAGCCGCCCGCGATCCGGGCCCGCCGGGAGCCGTTGATGATCTTGGGGTTGCGCCGCTCCTCGGGCGTCATCGACTGGACGATTGCGGTGGCCCGGTCCAGGTCCTTGTCGTTGACCTGGCTGAGCAGCTCCTTGTTGCGCCCGGCCCCGGGCAGCATGCCGAGCAGGTTGCCGATCGGCCCCAGCTTGCGGACCATCTGGATCTGCTCGACGAAGTCCTCGAGGGTGAAGCCCTCGCCGGAGACGAGCCGGTCGGCGAGGGCGGCCGTCTGCTCCTCGTCGAAGGCCTTCTCCGCCTGCTCGATCAGGGTGAGCATGTCGCCCATGTCGAGGATGCGGGACGCCATCCGGTCGGGGTGGAAGACGTCGAAGTCGCCGAGCTTCTCCCCGGCGGACGCGAACATGATGGGGCGCCCGGTGAGCTGCGTGATCGACAGGGCGGCACCGCCGCGCGCGTCACCGTCGAGCTTGGTGAGCACCACTCCGTCGTAACCGACGCCGTCCAGAAACGCCTGCGCCGTGGCCACGGCATCCTGGCCGATCATCGCGTCGACCACGAACAGGATCTCGTCCGGCTGGACCGCGTCCCTGATCCCGGCGGCCTGCCGCATCATCTCCTCGTCGATGCCCAGGCGGCCCGCCGTGTCGATGATGACCATGTTCTGCTGGCGCCGCTGCGCCTCCGGCACGGACTGCCGGGCGACCGCGATCGGGTCGCCGACGCCATTACCCGGCTCGGGCGCGTAGACCGGCACACCGGCGCGCTCCCCCAGGACCTGGAGCTGCTGGACGGCGTTGGGCCGCTGGAGGTCGGCGGCGACGAGCATCGGCGTGTTGCCCTGCTCGCGCAGCCACAGGGCCAGCTTGCCGGCCAGCGTCGTCTTACCGGAACCCTGCAGGCCGGCCAGCATGATGATGGTGGGCGGGACCTTGGCGAACCGCAGCCGGCGGGTCTCGCCCCCCAGCACATCGATCAGTTCGTCGTGAACGATCTTGATGACCTGCTGCGCCGGGTTCAGCGCGCCGGAGACCTCCTCGCTGCTCGCCCGCTCCTTGACCCGGGCGATGAACGCCCTGACGACCGGGAGCGCGACGTCAGCCTCCAGCAGCGCGATGCGAATCTCACGCGCGGTCGCGTCGATGTCGGCAGCCGACAGCCGTCCTTTGCCCCGCAGAGAGGAAAAGACCTGTGTGAGCCGTTCGGAGAGGGTTTCGAACACGTTTCTATGCCATCCTCGCGCCTACGCTACTGAGACATCCAGGCTATCTGGTGCGTAGACCCAGAGAGCTGTGTTGGAGCGGTGCCAGCCCGGGACGAGCACGCCGTCCGGGGGGACGAGGACGCCGTCCGGGGGGACGACCCCCCTGGACCCCCCGATTCCCGCTGCGGTTCTCGCCGTGGCGCCGGCCGCTCGCCGGGCCGGAGGCCCGGGCTCGCTGGGCCGGTACGAACGCCTGTCCGTAGCCTGACCGGGGTCCTTGCCGGCACACCGGCCGCCGCTATAACGATGTCAGGCTGGCTAAGGACCCAGGGCGGCTAGGACGGCTTCTACGGTGGCTTGGCGGATGATCTTGTCGGTCAGGGGCTTGCCTGATTCGTCGGCGACGTAAAAGACGTCGACCGCTTCGGCGCCGAGCGTCTCCACCCGGGCCGAACGCAGGTCGAGACCGCAGCCGCCCAGGGCCCGGCCGACCCGCCAGAGGAGACCGGGCTCGTCGTGGGCGCGGACCTCTACGACGGTGGCGGTCAGCGAGGCGTCGTCCACCAGCGTCACCTTGGGCGGGGCGACCATCGCGCCGCGCGGCCGTGCGGCGCGTGCCCGGCGCTCCAGGCGCTCCTCGACGTCAAGGCGGCCCTCCAGCATCCGGCGCAGGTCGCTGGCGACAAGAGCAGCATCTGGCGGGTCACCGAACTCGGGTACAACGTTGAAGACGGCGACGGCAGTGCGCCCGACCGACGTGGCGCCGGCGCCCCGGACGGTCAGCCGGTGCGAGGCGAGCACACCAGCGGCCCGCCACAGCAGACCCGGCCGGTCGGGGGCCACGACCGTCACCTCGTCACCCTTGATGACGGCGGCCGGGCCGCCCTCGTCGGCCAGCGCCAGCTGATCCGGGCGCAGCGGCCGGGCGTCCGGCGGCGGATCGCCGGCCAGCACCGCAGCCACCCTTTTCACCAGGTCGGAGACGAGACCGGCCTTCCAGTCGTTCCAGGCGGCGGGCCCGGTGGCCAGCCCGTCCGCCGCCGCCAGCGCGTGCAGCAGTTCCAGTACCGGCCGGCCGCCCACGGTCCGGGCGACCTGCTCGACGGTTACCGGGTCGTCCAGGTCTCGCCGGGTCGCGACCATGGGCAGCAGCAGATGATGGCGGGCCGCCTGGGCGACCAGCTCGGCGTCCGCGGCGGGAAAACCAACCCGGTGGGCCACGTCACGCGCGACGACCTCGCCGCTGACACTGTGGTCGCCGGGCCACCCCTTGCCGAGGTCGTGCAGCAGGGCGGCGAGCAGCAGCAGGTCGGGACGGGCGACATCCCGGGTCAGCGCGGCCGCGTACGCCGCGGTCTCCACAAGATGCCGGTCGACGGTGAAGGTGTGCAGCGGGTTCCGCTGCGGCCGGTTCCGTACCCGTTCCCAATCCGGGATCAGCGCGGTCACCAGGCCCTCCTGGTCGAGCGCCTCCCAGACGCCGATCGCGGCGTGGCCGGCCCCGAGCAGGGCAATCAGCGCGTCGCGGGCATCCGCAGGCCAGGGCACCGGAAGCGGCGGGCAGTCCGCCAGCCGGGCCAGGGCCCGGGGGGCCAGTGGCCGTCCCGCCTGGGCGGCGGCGGCCGCGGCCCGCAGGACCAGGACCGGATCAGTGACGGGGTCGGCGGCGCGGGCCAGCACCACCTCGCCGTCCTGCTCGACGACGCCGTCGGCGAGCGGGCGGCGCTCCAGCTTCCGCCGCCGCAGCCGCCGGCCCGCGGCCCGTTCGGCTTGCCGGAAGGCGTGATCCACGGCGTAGGCCACGGTGCGCCCGGCGCCCGCGAGCTCGCGCAGCAGCGCGTCCCCGTCCAGCAGTCCGGCGGCGCGCGCCACCTCGTCGTGCTCCTCGAGGACCAGGCGGTCGGAGGCGCGCCCGGTGATCTCGTGCAGGATGTGGCGGGCGTCCAGGATCGACTCGTAGGCGCCGCGGACCCGTGGCCCCGGGGCGGAAGCGACCCAGGCGGCCGCGATGGCCTGGATCGCGTGCACGTCCCGCAGGCCACCCCTGGCCTCCTTGAGGTCGGGCTCGAGCAGGAAGGCCAGCTCGCCGAAGATCCTGGCCCGTTCGTTATGCAGGTCGCGCAGTTCGGCGAGCCTGGTGCGGGCCGCGGCCCGCCAGTCCTCCAGGGCACCCTCGCGCAACTGAATGGTCAGGGCGGGCTCGCCCGCGACGTGCCGGGCGCTGAGCAGTCCGAGGGCGACCTTGATGTCCGCTCGTGCGACCCGGCGCGCCTGCGGGACGGTCCGCACCGCGTGGTCCAGCCGTGCCCCGGAGTCCCAGACCGGGTACCAGATCCGGTCCGCGATAGAGCCGATGCCCTCCCGACCGGCGTGCAGCAGGAGAACGTCGAGGTCGCTGCCGGGCAGGAGTTCCCGGCGACCGTAGCCACCCACCGCGACCAGGGCCACACCTGGCTCGGCGCCCAGCATGCCAGCCAGCCACCGATCCGTCTCCGTAGTCCTACGAACACGGTCCGCAGCGAACGACGTCATCAAAGCCACAGGGTTCCCCGGACGGCAGGAGCGGTCTAGATCGCGTCGGGACCGCGTTCCCCGGTGCGGACTCTGACGACCGTGTCGACGGGCACCGACCACACCTTCCCGTCGCCGATCCGCCCGGTTTGGGCGGCCTTCAGGATGACGCCAATAAGATCGTCGGCGTCCTCATCGTCACAGAGCACCTCGACCCGTACCTTCGGCACGAGGTCGATCTGATATTCGGCGCCTCGGTAGACCTCGGTATGTCCGCGTTGCCGGCCGTAACCGCTCGCCTCGACCACTGTCATGCCGTGCACCCCGAACGCCTGCAGCGCGGCTTTGACGTCGTCCAGCTTGAACGGCTTGATGACCGCGGTGACGAGCTTCATACGACCACCCTTTCGCTCTCCTGGCAGGTACTTTCCGCCGTAGGAGTTTCCGGAGTCGTGCCGGGATGTGTCGGCAGCGTGAAACCGGATGGGTTTATGTTACGTGCACGTTTCCTAGCATCTGAACCGCTTCCGCGCGAGCCGGCGCGCCCCGGAACGCCCGGAACGAAAAACGGCGGAAAGCGAGCGGCACGGACTACGGGCGCAGGGGACCCGGAACGAACCGGACACGGAAGCTGGCGAATTGCCCGCGCAGCCGGTGCACCTCGGCGTAGAGCGAGGCCCGCTCCTCCAGCAGCCAGGCCGGCTCGTCCTCGACACCGGTACAGATGTCCCGCGCGTCGTCCTCGTCGAGCCCACGGCGGCCCAGTCGCGCCAGGCGGAATGACATCGAGGCACGTACCCGGGCACGGTTCGGCGTCCGTAACGTCATCAGGGGCTCCCAACCTGAGGCTCTGGCGGAGATCCGGCCGGCGACCGGGCGGGAAGGCGGCGGCGTGCCGACGAGGGCTCCGGTCCGGACCGCGGGCGGGACACAGGCACTGTTACGGCCACGGGACGGGCCGGTGTGGTGAGCCAGTGAGCACTATCCGGTGCGGTGAGCCAGTGAACACTAACGGTAAGTGCGCGGTGATAAGACCCCGGTGATTGGCCACGATGCGTGGCGGCACGCGCACCAGGGGTCATACTCAGGCGCTGGGCATCCATCGCGACCTGCTCCGGGGGGATGACATCGGCTGGGACCCGTGGACGGCATCATAACGGATTGAGCTGCTTTAATGCAGATATTGGCCGCAAATTCACGAATCGCGCGAAACGGGGACTATCATTTGGAAACGCAACTGTGCTATCAGCAACTAAGCGTTATCAGCAACTAAGCACATGACATGACCGCACAGCATCCCGCTATCACCGCTATTAATGCGATAAGACCTATCACCGTCCATTTGCACCGTGATAGCGTGCGCGTTGCGCGGCGTATGCCCCGCATATGGGTGGATGGCGGCCACAGCCGAAAGGTTCCTAACCCGCCAGGATCGCGTCCACGAACGTGGCCGGGTCGAAGGGCGCGAGGTCGTCTGGGCCCTCGCCCAGTCCCACGAGCTTGACCGGCACGCCCAGCTCGCGCTGGACGGCGATCACGATCCCGCCCTTGGCCGTACCGTCCAGCTTCGTGAGGACGATGCCGGTGACGGCCACGACCTCGGCGAACACGCGCGCCTGCCGCAGCCCGTTCTGCCCGGTGGTAGCGTCCAGGACGAGCAGCACCTCCGAGACCGGAGCCCGTTTCTCGATCACGCGCTTGACCTTGCCGAGCTCATCCATCAGCCCGGTCTTGGTGTGCAGGCGGCCAGCCGTGTCCACGAGCACGACGTCCACCTTGAGGTCCGCGCCCTCGCGCACCGCCTCGAACGCCACGCTGGCCGGGTCGGCTTCGTCCCGGTCGGCGCGGACGGTCCGGGCGCCGACCCGTTCGCCCCAGGTCTGCAGCTGGTCGGCGGCCGCCGCGCGGAACGTGTCGGCCGCAGCGAGCAGCACGGTCTTGCCGTCGCCCACCAGCGCGCGGGCCAGCTTCCCGGCGGTGGTGGTCTTGCCCGTGCCGTTCACACCGACCATCATCACGACCGCCGGGAGGCCCTCTTGGCGGTCCGTGTGCAAGGAGCGGTCCATGTCCTCCCCGAGCTGGAAGATCAGCTCGGTCCGCAGCAGGGCGCGAACCTCGTCGACGCCCCGGACGCCGAGCACCTTGACCTTGGTCCGCAGGTCCTCGACGATCAGCCGGGCCGGGACCACGCCGACGTCGGCGGTGATGAGAACCTCCTCGATCTCATCCCACGTGTCGTCGTCGAGCCGGTCCCGGGACAGCAGCCCGAGCAGGACGGTGCCGACGGAGGACTGCGAACGCGACAGGCGGTCCCGGAGCCGGACGAGCCGTCCCGCCGAGGGCGGCGGCTTCTCGATCTCCGGGGCCGGCGGCTGATCCGGGACCCGCGGCGGTGCCGTCGGGGTCATGACGGCCTGCGCGGCCTCCGCCGCGTCCCGCCCCGGCGTCCGCAGCTCGGGTTCCCCCGCGGCCTCGGGCGGCGAAATGACCTCGGCGGGCGGCGCCCCGCCACGGCGGCGCCGGGGCCGGACCAGGAGCAGCCAGCCCATCTCGGCGACGACGGCAACGAAGAAGACCGCCAGGACAATGATGAGAATTAGAGTTTCCATGACCGTTCTCAGTCTCTCAGTCCGGTGTGTCCCTCAGGTCGCGGGGCCCGGCGAGTGCCTAGACCACGATGCTATGCGGGCTCGCGCTCGCTCAGGCGCTGGCTCACCACCGCTGAGACGCCGTCGCCCCGCATGCTGACTCCATACAGCGCGTCGGCGACCTCCATCGTTCTCCTCTGATGGGTCACCACGATGAGCTGAGAACTTTCCCGCAGCTCGCTGAAGATGACCAGCAACCGCTGCAGGTTGGTGTCGTCGAGCGCCGCTTCGACCTCATCCAGCACGTAGAACGGCGAGGGGCGGGCCTTGAAGATTGCGCACAGGAAGGCAATGGCGGTCAGCGAGCGCTCACCGCCGGACAGCAGGGACAGCCGCTTGACCTTCTTGCCGGGCGGGCGTGCCTCCACCTCGATGCCGGTGGCCAGCATGTCGTCCGGCTCGGTGAGCACGAGCCGTCCCTGGCCGCCGGGGAACAGCCGGGAGAAGATCTGCTCGAACTCCCGCGCGGTGTCGGCGTAGGCGGAGGCGAAGACCTCCTGCACCCGGTCATCGACCTCCTTGACCACGGTGAGCAGGTCACGGCGGGTCTTCTTCAGGTCCTCGAGCTGAGTGGCCAGGAAGGCATGCCGTTCCTGCAGCGCGGCGTACTCTTCCAGCGCGAGCGGATTGACCTTGCCGAGCCTGACCAGGTCACGCTGGGCGGCCTCGGCCCGGCGTTCCTGGACGGCCCGGTCGTAGCGGGCCGCCAGTTGGCCCTCGGCCGCATCCAGCGGGGGCGGAATGGGCACAGCCGGGCCGTATTCAGCGACCAATTCCGGGGCCTGGACGCCGAACTCCTCGACCGCGTGCGCTTCCATCTGCTCCAGGCGCAGCCGGTGCTCGGCCCGGGCGATCTCCGCGCCGTGCGCGGTACTGACCACGGTGTCGAGCTCGGCCGCTAGGTCACGGACCCGGGCCCGTACGCCCTTGAGCTCCTCGGCCCCCTCGGCTGTCGCCGTCTCGGCCGCAGCCCGCCGGGCCAGGGCCTCGGCCACGGATCGCTCCGCGCTGGCCACGGCCAGCTGGGCGCCGTGGGCCACCGCGCGCGCCACGGCCGCCTCGGCGGCGCGCTGCCGGAGCCGGGTCTGGGCCCGGTCACGGGCCTGGCGCTCGGCCGCCGCGGCGGCGGTCAGCGTGTCTGTGCGCCCGGCGATGGCACGGAGCCGTTCTTCGACGGTGCGGACCTCAAGGCGGGCCTCCATTTCGGCGTTGCGCGCCATGGTGCACCGCTGGGCCAGCGTCTCCTTGATCGCGGCGGGGGTGCGGCCGGCCGCGTCCCCGGCCAAATACGCGGACGAGTTCGCGGACAAGTTCGCGGGGTCCCCGGCGCCGTCCTCAGCGAGGGCGCCCCGTTCCGCGGCCTCCGCCGCTTCGGCCTCCGCGAGGCTGCTGGTGAGCTCCGTCAGCCGGGCGAGGTCCTTCTCGCCGGCCTTGCGGGCGGCGTCGATGGCCGTCTGCAGCCGCCGTACCTCGTCGCTGGCGGCCCGGGCCGCTCCCGCCAGCCGGCCGAGACGGCCGGAGATCTCGGAGGCGGCCGAGTCGGCCTGGCGCATCCGGGCCCGCACCTCGTCCACCCCGCGGCGCGCGGCTTCCTCGGCGCGAACGGCGACCGCAAGCTGCTGAGCGGCGTGCTCGCACTGTTCCTCGGCCTCTTCCAGACCGGTGGCGGCGTCGTCGGCGGCCGCCCGCACCTCCAGCAGGCTCTGCTGCCCGGCGGAGCCGCCGACCGCCCAGTGCGGGCCCAGCAGGTCACCGTCCCGGGTGACGATGCGCAGGGCCGGGCTGGAGCGCAGCAGGTCGGCCGCCTGCTCCAGGGTGACGGCCACGACCACGCCGGTCAGCAGCTGGGTGACGGCCGGGCGCAGCTCGTCGGACGCCCGGACGAGGTCCAGGGCATACCGGGCGCCCGGGGGCAGCCCGGATCCCGCGGTCCGCTGCGGGCGGCCGGTGAGGGAATGGCCTGCTTCCGGGTAGCCGGCGATCACGAGCCCGGCCGTGCCGGCGCCGGATTCGCGCAGCACGGTCAGGATGGCGATGGCCGCGTTGAGGTCGGTGACCGCCACCGCGTTGGCGGCGGCCCCCAGCGCCGCCGCGACCGCGGTCTGAGCGCCGTCCTCGACCGAGAGGGCCTCGGCGAACGGGCCGATGATCCCGCTGAAGCGGCCGCTGGTGGCCAGCAGGTCAGCCGACGCGTCGGCTCCGCGCCGGAACGCCTCCCGAAGGGCGTCGACCCGGGCCCGGAGGGCGGCGAAGTGCCTGGTGGTCTGGCCCTCGGTGGCCCGCAGCCCGGCGACCCGGCCGGAGGCCTCCGCCAGCATGGCGGCCGCCTCCTCGTGGGCGGCGGCCAGCCCGGCGCGTCCTTCGTCGTGACCGGACACCAGCTCCTCGACCTGGCTGTGCTCCTGCTGGGCGCGTTCGGTCCGGGCGCGGGCCCCGGCGGCGGAGGCCGCCAGCCGTTCGATCTCCTCCGCGGCCGCGCCCTGACGGCTGCTGGCCGCACCGACCTGGGCCCGGAGCCGGGCGAGACGATCGGCCCGGGTCGTGGCGGCTCGAGCGTCCTCGGCGATCCGGCGTTCCACCGCGGTGAGCTGCGCTTCGGCCCCGGAGCGCTCGGCGACCGCCGCGCTGAGCCGGTCACGGCCGACCGCCAGCCGGGCCTGCAGGCTCTCTTCCTCCTCTTGGAACTCGGCCGCCTGCCGGTCAAGCTCGTCGGGATCCCGGCCGGGCCGCTCCGCTTCCGGCTCGGCGGAAAGGTGCCGGTGCCGCTCCTCGGCGAGGCCGTGCGCGGAGCGGAGCCGTTCGGCCAGCGAGGACAGGCTGAACCAGGTTTCCTGGGCGCGGGCCAGGACCGCAGCGTGCTGCTGGGCGGCTGTGTCGAGTTCGGCTTCGCGGTGGCGGGCGGCGGCCAGGCTGGTCTCCAGCATGGTCCGGCGGGCCAGGACGGCCGCTTCGTCGGCCGCGTCGGCCTCCAGCTTGGCGGCCAGCGTCACGTAATCGTCGGCCAGCAGCCGCAGCCGCGAGTCGCGCAGGTCGGCCTGAATCGCGGCGGCCCGGCGGGCGACCTCGGCCTGACGTCCCAGCGGCTTGAGGCGCCGGCTGAGCTCCGCGGTGAGGTCCACCAGGCGGGTGAGGTTGGCCTGCATCGCCTCGAGCTTGCGCAGCGCCTTCTCCTTGCGCCGCCGGTGCTTGAGGACGCCGGCGGCCTCCTCGATGACCGCGCGCCTGGCCTCGGGGCCGGCGTGCAGCACGGTGTCGAGCTGCCCCTGCCCGACGATGACGTGCATCTCACGGCCGAGCCCGGAATCGGACAGCAGTTCCTGGACGTCCAGAAGCCGGCAGCGGTCGCCGTTGATGGCGTACTCGCTCTGCCCGGACCGGAACATCAGCCGGCTGATCGAGACCTCGGCGTACTCGATGGGCAACGCGCCGTCGGTGTTGTCGATGGTCAACGTCACCTCGGCGCGGCCCAGCGGGGCGCGTGAGGTGGTGCCGGCGAAGACGACGTCCTCCATCTTCCCGCCGCGCAGCGACTTGGCGCCCTGCTCGCCCATGACCCAGCACAGCGCGTCGACAATGTTGGACTTGCCCGAACCGTTCGGGCCGACGACGCAGGTGATCCCCGTCTCGAGGCGAATCGAGGTGGCGGATGCGAACGATTTGAAGCCGCGCAGGGTCAGGCTCTTGAGGTACATCGGCCAGCCCTCCCTCCTGCTCGGCCCGCCGCGACCACCGGACTGCCACCCGTTCACGCGGGGCCGCCCCGTTACGCTGGCCCCGCCTCACTGGGGGCGGTCACACCGGTCGGCCGCCTCGCGGCGACCTTACTGCCTACCACCGTCAAGTCTGGCTTCTCACCGCCGTCTAGGTGCGACTTCGCCGCAAACTGGGTCCGGTGGCGGCACCGAACGGGGCCGGGTGGGGGCGGCACCGGGCCAGGAGGGGGTACAGAAACAGGACGCCGGGGACGCGGAGGCTCCGGGGGCAGGAACACTGAGCACCAGGCGGGCAGGCCCAGACAGGCGGGCAGGCGCCGAGAAGCAGGACGCCGGAAACGCGGAACGGGCCGGGGCCGGGGACTTGGAACTGGGCCCGGGGAAGGCGGAACGGCGCGGGCACGCGCAGGAACCGGTCCGCTCGGTGGAGCGCCGTTCAAGGGCCGGCACTAACGACCTTCATGTCGCGTGCCGGAAATGGGTACCAGACAGCCCGGCGGCGCTACCGAGCGGCGCCGCCGTCCGGCCGTCTGCCGTACATTTGCCCGCACAGCGTACGGGCGCAAGAGAATAGGGACGCCCTGGGCAGGCGTCCCTATTTCGTCCTGCTTGATGTTTCTGCTGTTCGCCTTGTTGTGACAGCGCTCGTCATGTGAGCGCTGGCTCGCGGCCCGCTACCAGGAGCTCATCATCGCTGGCTCCCGCGGCGAGTGCATCATTCTCTTCCTGAAGCCGCATTAGCTCAGCTTCCAGGTCTCGCACTCGCTGCTGGAGTCGGCGCATCTCTGAGATCATCCGAGGATCGGGACCGCCAACGTGGCCAAGTAGAGCCTTCGCCATGGTATGGGGTCCTCCACGCTGAGTGACCAGAGTGGGCACACACTAAAGTCACGCTTAGCTGCGCACATTAACGTTATCTAGGTTCTCACTAAGCGCTTTGCTGGTCAAGTTGAGCGCCCACTTAGCGACTGTTATTCACCTTACATGCCGGAATAGACACACGGAAGTGCCGGCGCAGAGTCACGAGCGAGTGCTACGCGCTCCGCTGCCCGCTGTGCCGCCCATCTGTGCCGCCCATCTGTGCCGGCCATCTGTGCCGGCCATCTGTGCCGGCCATCTGTGCCGCCCATCTGTGCCGGCCATCTGTGCCGCCGATTGGGCCGCCGATCTGCCCCGCCAATCCGTGCCTGGGCGCAGGCGCCATTAACGCTCGGCGAAGCCCCGCAGGTCACCGCGGGGCGTGCCCCAGCGGTGCGTCACGCGCGTCACGCGGCCGGGCGTCGCCCCGCTTTCCAGTTCGCTGAGCAGCCGCCGCAGATCGCTCTCCCGGCCCTCGGCGACCACCTCGACCCGGCCGTCCTCGCAGTTGGTCGCGGAACCGGCCAGGTCAAGCTCGGTGGCCTTCTGCCGGACCCACGCCCGGAATCCGACGTTCTGCACGCGGCCGTCGGCCCAGGCGGTCAGCCGCGCGGCCGCCGCGTGCCGGTCGCCGGGCACGGAACCGTGCGGCGCGGGACCGTCCTGACGGGGGATCAGTTCCCGCCCCTTCCCGTTCGGCCACGATGAAAATCCCTGGCCGAGCACCGGCGGCTACCGCGGGCGCCCACGGTCACCAGCGGCCTTTCCGCGGCCGCGGCTGGCAGCGGGGGCAGGTGTAGGCGGACCGGTTCATAAACGGATCCCGGCGGACGGGCGTCCCGCAGCGAAGGCATGGCCGGCCCTCCTGACCATAGACGGCGAGGGACCGGTCGAAGTAGCCACTTTCCCCGTTGACGTCGACGTAGAGGCCGTCGAACGACGTGCCGCCCGCGGCCAGCGCGGTGGTCATCACGTCGCGCACGGCGGCGACCAACCGGGTGATCTCGGGCCGGGCCGCGGTGTCCGTGGCGCGCGCCCAGTGCAGCCTCGCCCGCCACAGTGCCTCGTCGGCGTAGATGTTGCCGACGCCGCTGATCAGCGACTGGTCGAGCAGCGCACGCTTGATGCCCGTCCGGCGCCGGCGCAGCGCCAGGGCGAATCCGGCTTCGTCGAAGGCCGGCTCCAGCGGGTCGGGCGCGATGTGCGTGATGGGGCCGGGCAGGTCCGCCCCGCCCGGGACGAAAAGCAGCTGGCCGAACGTTCGCTGGTCGGTGAACCGCAGGTCCGGCCCGTCGTCGGTGAACGTGAACACGGCCCGGACGTGCGGCGAAAGCGGGCGGGCGGGATCCCCGACGAGCAACTGGCCGCTCATCCCGAGGTGAGCGAGCAGCGCGTCCTCCGCGATCGGCAGCCAGAGGTACTTCCCCCGGCGGCGGGCGCCCGCGATGGTGCGGCCCGCCAGGGCGTCGGTGAAGTCGGTGACCCCGGCCAGGTGACGGCGGACGGCCCGGGGGTGCAGGACGGTTACCTTGTCGATCGTGCGGCCGGCCACGTGGCGCTCCAGGCCCCGCCGCACCACCTCAACTTCGGGTAGTTCGGGCACGCCTCACGGCTCCGGGTCGCATCCCTGACGGCCCGCCCCACCTGCGTCAGGTGTATCACAGGCTGAGCCGCCACCAGGCCCGTCATCGGCGATGCGGGCGCTGATCGCCATCCAGGCCGCCTCGGCGGCCTGCTGCTCGGCGGCCTTCTTGGACCGCCCCTCTCCGCTACCCAGGACTTCCCCGCCGATCAGGACGAACGCGCGGAACGACTTCTGGTGGTCCGGTCCGCTCTCCTCGACCTGATACTCGGGCACGCCGAGCAGTCGCGCCGCGGTCAGTTCCTGCAGCGAGGTCTTCCAGTCCAGGCCGGCTCCCAGGCGGGCCGAACGCTCGATGACCGGGTCGAACAGGCGGTGCACGAGGCCGCTGGCCGCCTCCGCCCCGCAGTCGATGTACACCGCGCCGATCACCGCTTCGAGCGTGTCGGCCAGGATGGACGGCTTGTTCCGGCCGCCGGTGCCGTCCTCGCCGCGGCCGAGCCGGACGTAGGCGCCCAGGTCCAGCCCGCGGGCGACGTCGGCCAGCGCGCTCATGTTGACGACGGCGGCGCGCAGCTTGGCGAGCTGGCCCTCCGGCAGGTTCGGGTAGCCGCGGAAAAGCGTGTCGGTCACGACGACGCCCAGCACCGAGTCACCGAGAAACTCAAGACGCTCGTTGGTGGGCAGGCCGCCGTTTTCGTACGCGTAGGAGCGATGCGTCAGGGCACGCTCAAGGAGTTCCTCGCCGAGCGGCACGCGGAGAGCGGACGGCAGCTCGGCGGGATCACGGCCCGCAGCCGCCCCGCTATCGCGGGGCCCATCCCTAACGACGCCCACAGACGCCTCCTCCAGGCACTCTCGCTAATGGCCTGGTCAGCGCGACCCCGCCGTGGGCGCCGCGGTCGCGGAGCCACATTCTGCCGACCGTGCCGGACATGGGTCAGGACGGCAACAGCACCTGACGGCGCCGGTACGTGCCGCAGGTCGGGCACGCGACATGCGGAAGCTTCTGGTTATGGCACTGCGGGCAACTGACGAGCGTGGGCGCGGCCGACTTCCACTGCGAGCGCCGCGAACGCGTGTTGCTGCGTGACATCCTCCGCTTGGGAACCGCCACCTCAGCCCTCCTATCGATCTCCGGCGCCGGGGTGGCGGCCGGTCTGATTGTGCTGGTCAAATCCGTCAAACCGACCCAGCGCCTCCCACTCGGGGAGAACCGCGTCCTCGTGCCGGTGCCCCGGTCCGGCGTCCGCCAGGCGGACCCCGCACTCGACGCACAGGCCCGGGCAGTCATCCGAGCAGAGCGGCGCCAGCGGCAGGGCGAGCACCACCGCGTCGCGCAGCACCGGCTCCAGGTCGAGCAGGTCGCCGTCCAGCAGCAGTTCGTCCTCGTCGTCCGCCGCGGAGCCCGGCTCGTAGTGGTAGAGCTCCTGAAAGCTCGCTTCCACCGAAGAGGTCAGCGGCTCCAGGCAGCGCGCGCACTCACCCACCACGGGCGCCGTGGCGGTGCCGGTGACGAGAACGCCCTCGGACACGGCCTCCAGCCGTACGGCCAGGTCGAGATCCGCTCCTGCGGGCACTCCCGCCAGCTCAACGCGCAGCGAATCTGGCGCTGCGATGGTACGGGTCTCTTCCCGCGCGGCGCCGGGCTGGCGTCCCAGGGCTCGTGTGTCGAAAACGAGTACCCTGCGCGGGTCAAGGGTTGTAGGGGACTTCCTGCGTGCATGAGGCATGAGAGTTACCGGGATTGGTCAGCGCTGGACGGTCAACCTTACCGAGAGCTGGCAACGAACCCCAAACCGAGCAGGCCGCCGTCCCATTCCCCGCGGTTACCAACCGTAGCTCATGATTCGGCGACGCGGGCCCGGAGTTTGCCGATCACCTGCTCCGGAACGAGCCCGCTGACGTCTCCACCGTACTTCGCCACCTCCCTGATCAGGCTGGAGGACAAGAACGAATACAGCGGATTGGTGGTCATGAACATCGTCTCGACCTTGGCCATGCTGTAGTTCATCTGCGCCATCTGCATCTCGTAGTCGAAGTCGCTGACGGCGCGTAGTCCCTTTACGACGGCCGAGATGCCGTTGGTCTCGCAGAAGTCCACCAGCAGCCCGTGGAACCGGTCCACCCGGACGTTGCCGTACTCGGCGGTGACCTCGCGCAGCATCTCCATCCGTTCCTCGACGGTGAACAGGCTTTTCTTGGTGATGTTGATGAGCACGGCGACGACGACCTCGTCGTAGAGCCGTGACGCCCGGCTGATGATGTCGAGGTGCCCGTTGGTCACGGGATCAAAGGAACCGGGGCAGACGACACGACGCAAGCTGATCCACCTCTTTCGCTTATCCGGCTACGATCCAGCGCCGGCTTGGGTCCCGGCTTCAAACCCGGCGGCGTGACCGTACCAGAGCATGGCCTCGCCGTACCGGCGTGAGCGGCCCGCCGAGAACCCCTCCGGCCAGCGCAAAGGCCCCGACCGGGCGGCACGTTCGACGATAACGAGCGCCCCGGGCGCGAGCCAGCCCCCCGTCCGGAGCGCCTCCAGGACGGCGGTGACGTCATCGTCGGCCAGGGCGTAGGGAGGATCGGCGAACGCAACGTGGTAGGGCTCACCGCCGGCGGGCAGGCCACGCGCGACCATTCGCTCCACGCGGTCGCTGACCAGGCGCGCGCCGGGCAGCCCCACCGCGTCGATATTGGCGCGGATCACCCTGGCCGCGGGAGGATCCGCCTCGACCAGCACCGCCGCGCTAGCGCCACGGGACAGCGCTTCCAGCCCGAACGCACCTGAGCCGGCGTACAGGTCGAGAACGCGTGTTCCGTCGAAGGAGCCCAGGACCGATCCCGCTGCGGCGAACATCGCCTCGCGGGCGCGGTCGCTGGTGGGGCGGGTCGTCCGGCCGCCCGGCACGGCGAGCCGCCGTCCGCGCGCCCGGCCGGCAATAACACGCGTCACGTGCCTAGTCTGCCCGGCCACCCGCGGTGCGGGCCACGGACCAAGGTCGCTTCGCTGGCCGCGCCCGGCCGGGCAGGGGCGGCGTAGGGTCGTGACATGTGCAGGAGTATTAAGACCTTGCGGGAGCCGTTCACCGAGCACGTCACCGAGGCGGACATGCACGCGGCCGCCCTGCAGTACGTGCGGAAGGTCAGCGGTTTCCGGGCCCCGGCCGCGCGCAACGCCGGGGCGTTCAACGAGGCGGTCGACGCCATCACGGAGGCGACCCGGGTCCTGCTGGACCAGCTGGAGGTCCGCGGCGCCGCGCACAGCGGGTTACGGTGAGGCGCTCATACCGGCCCAGCGACCCCGGGCCGAAGGTCCGGGTGAGCGGCCGGTGTCTCGGCGAGTTACCGCAGCGGGGCGCGAAGCGCAGCGGGGGGTTCCAGGGGGGTCGTCCCCCCGGGCCAGCTAGGTCTTGTCCAGGAACTCGGCCCGCTGCGGCCCGAGCAGATCGCCGATCGCGGCGGAAAGCCCCGGATGGCGCACCAGATCCGGATCCCCGTCCACGACCGCCGCGGCCTCTTCGCGCGCCTGACCGATCAGCTCCTCGTCCCTGAGCAGGCTGAGCAGCTTGAGGCTGGAGCGGCGGCCGGCCTGCGCGGCACCCAGCACGTCGCCCTCCCGGCGCTGCTCCAGGTCAAGGCGTGACAGGCTGAACCCGTCCACGGTGGCGGCCACCGCGTCCAGCCGCTCGCGGGCCGGGCTGCCCGGCTCGGTCTCGGTGATGAGCAGGCACAGGCCCTCGGCGGTGCCACGGCCGACCCGGCCGCGCAGCTGGTGCAGTTGCGAGACGCCGAAGCGGTCGGCGTCCATGACGACCATCACGGTCGCGTTCGGCACGTCCACGCCCACCTCGATGACCGTGGTGGCCACGAGGACGTCCAAGTCTCCTTCGGTGAAGGCGCGCATGACGCGTTCCTTCTCCTCGGCGGGCATCCGGCCGTGCAGCGCCGCTACGCGCAGTCCCGCGAGCGGCCCGTTCTCCAGCGCCGGGGCCACGTCGAGCACGGCCAGCGGTGGCCGCCGGCCGTCCGGTGCGCCCCCGCTCCCGGCGTCCGCGTCCCGGCCGGCGTCATCGGTACTTGCCCCGGCATCGTCGGAGCCCTCTGAGCCGTCGTCCGGCTCGCCGGGGCCGGTGCCACCCACCCGCGGGCAGACCACGTACGCCTGGCGCCCACGGGCGGCTTCCTCGCGGACGCGCTCCCACGTCCGCTCGACGAACCTGGGCTTGTCGGCCGCGGGCACGACGTGCGTGACGATCGGCGACCGCCCCGCCGGGAGCTCCGTGAGCGTCGATACCTCGAGATCACCGTAGACGGTCATGGCGACGGTCCGCGGGATGGGCGTAGCCGTCATGACCAGCACGTGCGGGCGTCCACCGGGGGCCTTCTCACGGAGCGCGTCGCGCTGCTCGACGCCGAACCGGTGCTGTTCGTCGATGACGATCAGCCCCAGGTCGGAAAACCGGACGTGCTCCTCGAGCAGGGCGTGCGTGCCGATGACGATGCCAGCGTCGCCGGTGAACACGTCGGTGAGCGCATCGCGCCGGGCGGAGACGCCGACAGATCCGGTGAGCAGGGCCACCCGGGTCGCGTTCTCGGCGCCGCCCAGCCGGCCTGCCTGCCCGAGCGGCCCGAGCATCGCGCTGATCGACCGGAAGTGCTGCTGCGCGAGCACCTCGGTCGGGGCCAGCAGCGCGGCCTGTCCGCCCGCGTCGATGACCTGCAACATGGCCCGGACGGCGATCACGGTCTTGCCCGAACCGACCTCGCCCTGCAGCAGCCGGTGCATCGGGAACGCGCAGGACAGGTCCGCGGAGATCGTCTCCCCGGCGGCGCGCTGACCGTCGGTGAGGCGGAACGGCAGCCGCGCGTCGAACGCTTCAGCCAGCCCGCCGGGCTCCCGCGGCCGCGGCGTGGCCGGCATCGCGGCGGCCGCGTGCCGGCGCTGGGCGAGCGCGGCCTGCAGCACGAACGCCTCGTCCCACTTGAGGCGGTGCCGCGCCCGGCGGTAGTCATCGACGTCCAGCGGCCGGTGAATCGCCTGGATCGCCTCGGCCAGCCCGCCCAGGCCGTGGCGCTGGCGGAGTTCTCCGGGCAGCGGGTCCGCACCGACGTCGAGGGTGTCGAGCAAGGTCCGGACCGCCCTGGCAATCTGCCAGGACGCGATCTTGGCGCTGGCCGGGTAGACCGGGATCAATTCGGTGGCGTAGTCCGCTGCGATCTCGGCGGCGAGACCCAGCCCGCTCGTCTCGGGCAGCATCTCGCAGTCCGGGTGGACCAGTTGCCGGCGGCCGCGGAACGAGGAGACCGTACCCGCGAACAATCCCACCGCCTCCGGGCGCAGCATCTTCTGATAAAACCCGGCCCGGTGAAAGAACGTCAGCGTGAGGCGGGCCGTGCCGTCGGTGACGGTCACCTCCAGGCGCTCGCCGCGCCGGTTGCCGTTCGGCCGCCGCTGGGCCACCGCCACCTTCGCCAGCACCGTGACGTGCTCGCCGTCCCGCAGTGAGGACAGCTCCGTCAGCTCGCCGCGGGTGACGTACCGGCGGGGATAGTGCCGCAGCAGGTCTCCCACGGTCTGCAGGCCGAACGCGTCGCTCAGGGGTTTGGCCGTCTTGCCCCCGAGCACGCGGTCCAGCGGGTCACGCACGGTTGACATAGGGGCAGGATAGGGTCGGGTAGGGACAGAAAAGTGCCCGGACCGCCAGAGGCACGACAGAAACCGCCGGATGAACGGCGGAAACCGCTCGGTGAACGGCGGAACCCGGAGGCGGGGGCGCAAGCCGGCCGGACGCGCGGCACCCGTGCACGCGGTGCCCGGCCGTTGGTTCGCGCCCTGGCCCCCAGTCGGATACCCTTTGACGGCTGTCCCCCTGCGCGTCCCGCGCGGACGGCACTTTGACCATCCTCGACTTTGGAGTGACCCGTGGCTTCCGTCTGCGACGTATGCGGCAAGGGGCCGGGCTTCGGCAACAACATCTCGCACTCGCATCGCCGCACCCGCCGCCGCTGGAACCCCAACATCCAGACCGTCCGCGCCACGGTCGGCCGGACGCCCAAGCGCATGAACGTGTGCACCTCCTGCCTCAAGGCCGGTAAGGTCGCCCGCTAGAGATCCGCACCTCGCATCCCGGGCCGCGCCGCGCGCCCGGGATCTTTGTCTCTCCCCGTCCCGTCGGCCCTGGCTGTCCGGCGGTGGACGTCATCCCGCCGCCATGCTTACGATGAGCGCAGCATGTGGTTGCGCCTAGGGTTCCGGCCGTGGTCCGCATGACGTCCGTTCGGCACAATCAGGGCCACGGGGACTGGACCGAGCGGCGCCACGATGCGGCGGCCCGTCGCCGCCGCACCGACACCTGACGGGATAAAAGCCCTGAGGGCTCCTATCCGCATGCCCCGCGACCGCGGGGCCATCGCGAAGGGGCCTTCCCACGATGGGCTTGCTCGCTGGCGCACTGACCACTGTCACACCGGCCACTGTCACACCGGCCACTGTCACACCGGCCACTGTCACACTGGCCACTGTCAGACTGGCCGGGCCGACTGGCTCCGCCGTTTCCGCCGCCGTACTCGCCGCCACGCTAAGCGCGGCGTGTGCGCACGCCGCCTGGAACTCGATCGCCCACGCGATCCCGGACAAGGTGGCATCGTTCACGCTGGTCAACCTGGGCGCCCTGGCCTGTGCCATCCCGCTGGTCGTCCTCGCGCCGCCGCCCGCCGTCCGCTGCTGGGGCTATCTGGCCGCCTCGGTGGTCCTGCACGTGATGTACAACGGGCTGCTGATGCTGTCCTACCGGCTGGGCGACTTCAGCCAGACGTACCCGCTGGCCCGGGGCACCTCCCCGCTGGTGGTCATGCTGCTCGCGGCCGTCTTCGCCGGCGAGATGCCCGGGCCGGGCCAGTTCGCCGGGGTGGCCCTGATCTGCGGCGGCCTCGGGAGCCTCGTGCTGGCGGGCCGCCGCGCGGGGTCCTACGACCGCCGGGCGGTGCTCGCGGCGCTCGCGACCGGGCTGACGATCGCGGCTTACACCATGGTGGACGGCGTCGGCGTGCGGCTCTCGGGCAGCACATTCGGGTATACCGGCTGGCTGATGCTGACGGAGAGCTCCGTGGTCCCGATCGTGGCGCTGGCCTGCCAGCGGGGGCGCCTGCTGGCTGCGCTGCGTCCCGTGTGGCCCGTCGGGCTGCTCGGCGGCGCGCTGAGCGTTCTCGCCTACGGGCTGGTGCTGTGGGCGCAGACGCGGGGGGCGCTCGCGACCGTGGCCGCGCTCCGGGAATCCAGCATCATCCTCGCGGCCGTCATCGGGAGCGTCGTCTTCCACGAACGATTCGGGTGGCCGCGCATCCTCGCCGCGGGTCTCGTGACCCTCGGGATCGTCGTCCTCTACCTGGCCTAGCCGGGGTGGCCGCGAGAGCGCCAGGCGTGGTCGACGGGGCCGATACCGGCGCCGAGCGGGTAGCCGGCGCGGATCGCACCCGTCACGTACTCGCGCGCCCGCGCCACCGCGTCCGGCACGTCCGCCCCCAGGGCCAGATGGGACGCGATCGCCGACGCCAGCGTGCAGCCGGTGCCATGGGTATGCGGGGTCTCGATCCGCTCCCCGGCGAAACGCCACGTCCGGTTCCCGTCGAAGAGCACATCGACCGGATCGCCGGCGAGATGGCCGCCCTTGACGAGAACCCAGCGCGGGCCGCGTTCCTTGATGGCGCGCGCCACGGCCAGCATGGCGTCCTCGTCGGCCGCCTTGATCCCGGTAAGCTGCTCGGCCTCGTCGAGATTCGGCGTGACCACGGTCGCCAGCGGCAGCAGCGACTCGCGCATCGTGTCACCCGCTCCCGGCATCAGCAGCGAATGCCCATGCTTGGACACCGCCACGGGGTCGATGACCAGCGGCGCCCGCACGTCCGCGAGCACCTCCGCCACCTCGCGGACGATCGCGCTGGACGCCAGCATGCCCGTCTTGATCGCCTGGACCGGAATGTCGGACAGGACGGACTCCAGCTGGGCCCGGACCGCCTCCGGCGGGAGCTCCCAGAAGTTCTGCACGCCCACCGAATTCTGCGCGGTGACGGCGCACACCACGCTCATCCCGTGCACGCCCAGCGCCTGCATCGTCTTCAGGTCGGCCTGGATCCCCGCTCCGCCGCACGAGTCGGACCCCGCGATCGTCAGCACACACGGCGGTGTCACCGAGCCACCCATGCCACCACCCTAAACGCGGCCCGCCCCGCTCGGGCTCGTTCCCGGGCCGGCGCCCGCGTGGGTTAGCGGAAGTGGTCCCAGCCGGGGGCGGCCTCGTAGCCGCGGCCGTCGACGAGGACGCCATGGCCCTCCCGGACCGCGCCGATCACCGACCACCGCGCCGGGAGCACCACCCCGGGCGGAAACGTAGCCACCAGCGAATGGTCCTCTCCCCCGGCCAGCACCCAGCCCAGGGCTGTGGGCCCGGGAGCGCCGCCCGGATTGGCCTCGCCGGGAGTCCCGCCGGAGTCACCGCCCGGATTCGGCTCGCCCACGTCGGGGGCACCGGCGGGAGCCTCGGCGGGGGCACCGGCCCGGAGGGCTCGCGCGGCGGGCTCCAGGGGGGCGGTGTCCAGGGCGGCGCCGCGAACGTCGATGGCGACCTTGCTCGCGTCGGCGATGTGCCCGAGGTCGGCGAGCAGACCGTCGCTCACGTCGATCATGGCGGTGGCGCCCAGCATCGCGGCTTCGGGCCCGGCGTCATAGGGCGGAGCGGGACGGAGATGCGCCCTGACCAGCTCGGCCAGCTCGGTGAGCCGGGGCGGGTCTCCTGGTGAGCCGGCGAAGCCGGCCTGCAGGAGAGCCAGGCCCGCGGCCGAACGGCCCAGCGGGCCCGCCACCGCCACGACATCGCGGGGCCGGGCGCCGGAGCGCGTCACCGGGTTCCTGCCCTGCAGGTCACCGAGGCCGGTGACGGCCAGGAGCACCGCGTCGAAGCGGGCCACGTCGCCACCGGCCACCGAGGCGCCCGCGCGGGCGCACTCGGCCGCAAGACCTTCGGCCACGCCGAAGGCCCAGGCCGCGGGCAGGTCGGGAGGCGCGGCGAAGGCGACGAGCAGTGCGGTCGCGACGGCGCCCATGGCCGCGATGTCGGCCAGGCTGCGTACCGCCGCGCGGTGCCCGATGTCCGCCGGGCCAGCCCAGTCCCGGCGGAAATGCCGTCCCTCCAGCAGGAAGTCCGTGGTCGCGACGACCCGGCCGTCGGGCGCGGCGAGCACCGCGGCGTCGTCGCCGGGCCCGAGCATCGTGCCGGGCCCGGGCCGCATCCGCGCGGCCATCTCGGCGATGAGGCCGAACTCGCCCAGGTCCCCGATACTGCGGCCGTCCGGCTCCGCAGGGCCGGGATTGCCGCGGCGGCCATCACCGGCGCTGGAGGTGTGCTCCCGGCGCCGCGCTCGCTGATTACTCACAAATCCCGGCCGTCCGTCAGTTCAGCTGAACTCGCCCTGCGAGGGGCCTTGCGCACTAAGGTAGCGTGGCTTCTCCGGGCAAATTTTCACTGTCGATTACCATGCCCATGGAGGACGTCATGGTTCAGGCATACATCCTGGTCCAGACGGAGGTCGGCAAGGCCGCCGATGTCGCCAAGGAGATCGCCAAGATTGTCGGGGTCACCCAGGCGGAGGATGTAACCGGCCCCTATGACGTCATCGTTCGGGCCGAAGCGGACAACGTGGACGAACTGGGCCGGCTCGTCGCTTCCGGAATTCAGTCCGTCGAGGGGATCACGCGCACCCTCACGTGCCCGATCGTCTACATCTAGCACGGCTTCGGCGTCCGCCAGCATCCGCCTGCGGCCCGCCGGGCTTGCCGCGCTGTCCGCGTACTAGCCGGCCGCGCGGAGAAGTTCCGCGGCGAGGGCGGCCGTCCGGGGCCCCAGCCCGAGCCGGGCGGCGGCACGCAGGTCGTCCGGCGTGTCCACGTCCTGGCGCAGGCCCGCGATGCCCGGCGGCAGCAGCTCGGCGGCGCCCCCCTCGGCGTGCCGGCGCCTGGACTCCAGCCCGAACCCCGGCCTGAACGGAACGCCCGGCGCCGCCGTATACAAGGTCGTCCCCGAACCCTGCCGATCGGGCACGAACGCCTCCGGCCAGAGCTGCGCGCCGCGGAGCGCCGTGCCCAGCTCGGCGGCCTGGAGCGCGGGCAGATCGGCGGACAGCGCGGCCAGCGCTGACCCGGGCCACAACCGCTCCGCGCATGCTGCTCCGTGACTCAGGGCCGCGTTGAGTCCGGCCCGCGGTTCGTCGGGAACCACCGTCGCTCCCACCGCGGCCAGCTCCCCCGCCGCGATCGGGTCGTCAGTGACGACGATAACCTGCGCGGCGGCCCGCGACGCGACGACCGCGCGGACCGTGTCCGACGCCATGGCCATGGCCAGCTCCGCGCGCCGCGGCCCGGCGAGGGGCGCGATCCGGGACTTGGCGTGGGCAAGTACCTTAACGGGGACCACCACCGTCCACGCGAACGGGGCATCATCGCTCATACCAGTGATCCTGCCTCGACATTGAACCACTTCAACCAGGAGACTGACCTGATGAAGATCGGAAGCCTGGCACCATGAGCAAGCAGGAGCGAAGCTACTCGCCCGGCTGGCGGCGCTTCTCTGTGCTGGTGCTGCAGCCGTTGCTGCACGCGCTGATCAAGCAGAAAATGCAGGGCCGCGAGCACGTCCCCCCGGATGGGGGTGTGATCCTGGCCCCCAATCATCTCTCGTACGCCGACTGGGGCACGGTGGCGTTGTTCAGCCACGAGTCTGGCCGCTACCCCACCTTTCTCATCAAATCCCCCATCTTCAACGTCAAGATCATCGGCCCGATCCTGCGCAAGCTCGGGCAGCTTCCGGTCTACCGTAATCGGGGTGACGCCGCCCTCGTCCTCCGGGAGGCCGAGCGTGCGATCCGCGACGGCGAGTGCGTCATCGTCTACCCGGAGGGCACAGCCTCGCGCGACCCGGATCTGTGGCCGATGAAGGCCAGGACCGGCGTGGCCCGGCTCGCGCTGGGGACCGGCGCGCCGGTGATCCCGATTGCGCACTGGGGCGCCCAGCACGTGCTGCCGTACGGAAGTTCTCGCCCGCACCTGCTGCCGCGCAAGACGGTCCGGATGGTGGCCGGGCCGCCCGTAGACCTGTCCGCGTTCCGCGACCGCCCGCTGAACTCACCCACCCTGCGCGAGGCGACCGCGGTCATCATGGCCGACGTGACGGCGCTGCTCGCGGGCCTGCGCGGGGAAACACCACCCGCCATCCCCTACGACCCCGCCGTACGCGCAAAGCCATCAATCAGCCGAACGGACCCGGCTGAGAGTCCTCACGTCAGCAGCGACGGCGCGGAGAACCCGGCCGGAGGGCAGGCCAGCACGCAGCAGACGCCGGATCCGGCTGGAGGGCCGGAGGAAGATGCCCGCCCAACGTGAAGGCGGCCATCATGGGGGCCGGATCGTGGGGGACGACGTTCGGCCAGGTGCTCTGCGACGCCGGAACGCCGTCCGTCGTCTGCTGCCGCAGGCCGGAATTGGCCCGGGTGATCAACGAACGGCACGAGAATCCCGACTACCTGCCCGGCGTCCCACTCCCGGCCCAGCTACGGGCCGCCGCTGACCCGACGGCGGCCCTTAACGGCGCTGACCTCGTAGTATTCGCTGTACCTGCGCAGACGCTGCGGGAGAACCTGCGCCGCTGGGCATCGTTCATCCCGGCTGGCGCGCAGTTCGTCAGCCTCATCAAGGGGATCGAGCTCGACACGTGCAAGCGGATGAGTGAGGTCATCACCGAGGTGCTCGACGTCCCGGCCACCCGGATCGGCGTCGTCTCCGGGCCGAACCTGGCCCGCGAGATCGCCGAGCGCCAGTACGCGGCGACCGTCGTGGCCTGCACGGACGAGCGGGCCGCGGTCAGGCTGCAGCAGGCCTGCCACACCCCCTACTTCCGGCCGTACACCAATACCGACGTGGTCGGGTGCGAACTCGGCGGGGCGGTCAAGAACGTCATCGCCCTGGCTGTCGGCATAGCGGTGGCCATGGGCCTCGGTGACAACACCAGGGCCATGCTGATCACGCGCGGGCTGGCGGAGATCGCCCGGCTCGGCGCCGCCCTCGGCGGGTCCCCGCAGACCTTCGCGGGCCTGGCTGGCCTGGGCGATCTGGTGGCGACCTGCGCCTCACCGTTGTCGCGGAACCGGACCTTCGGGGAGAACGTGGGCCACGGCATGTCGGTCGCCGGCGCCTCCTCGATGAGCGGCCAGGTCGCCGAGGGTGTGAAATCGTCGGAGTCCGTGCTCGCCCTGGCACGTAAGCACGGCGTGGAGATGCCCATCACCGAGGTCGTGGCGGCGGTCATGCACGCGGGCCTGCCGGTCAGGGAGGCCGCGGTCATGCTCGCCTCACGCTCAGCGAAGCCGGAATGGTACGGGTCGTAGACGGTCGACGGTCTCACACCATCTCCCCAGGCCAAGACGGCAAGCCCGGCCGCCTGTAGCACCTTCGCCGCGTTCACGGTACGGTTCTCCATTGGGCTCGAGGACGCCGAGGACCTCATTTTCGACGCCTACCTTCGTGGCATTGGACTCTCTGGGCCGGCCCTGGCCGGCAAGCACTGACCGGCAGGCACAGGCAGGCAGACCCTGACTGGGAGACCTGGCTGGCCGGCCCTACCGGCAGGCCGGCCGCTCGCCAGCCGGCGATGAACGCTCAGGACGCGGGCGGAGGAACAAGGTGAACGAGCAGCACAAGATCCGGGTGGCTGTGGTCTTCGGCGGCCGGAGCTCGGAGCATTCGATCTCCTGCGCCAGCGCCGCGCACGTGCTGCCCGCCCTCGATCCGGCCCGATACGAGGTCGTGCCCATCGGCATCGCACGGGACGGCCGGTGGCTTCAGGTCTCCGGAGACCCGGGACGGCTCGCGATCGGCCGCGGCGGCGAGCTGCCGTCGGTCGACGCCCTCGCCACGCCGGGGGCGGAGATCGCCGCGCGCCCGGGGGGCGCCTCGGGCGGCCTGACCGTGCTGAGCCCGGGTGACGTTCCCCGCGACCTCGGCGCGGTGGACGTCGTGCTCCCGCTGCTGCATGGCGCCTACGGCGAGGACGGCACGATCCAGGGGCTGCTGGAGATGACCGGCGCGCGGTACTGCGGCGCGGGGGTCTTCGCCAGCGCGGCCGGCATGGACAAGGAGTACATGAAGCTGGTCTTCGCCGCGCATAGCCTGCCGATCGGGCCGTACGTGGTGGTGCGCGACCGCGACTGGTCCGCCACTCCCGCGGACGCGCGGGCGGCGCCCGGCTCGGTCACAGTCGGCGCGGTCACGGCCGGCCCGGAACGCAAGCGCGTGCTCGATGACATCAGCGACCTCGGCTGGCCGGTGTTCGTCAAGCCAGCCCGGGGCGGTTCGAGTGTAGGGACGTCGAAGGCACGCGATGCGGCCGAACTGGAGCAGGCGATCGAGACGGCCCGCGAGCACGACCCCAAGGTCCTGGTCGAGGCCGCGATCGACGGCATGGAGATCGAGTGCGCCGTCTTGGAGGGAGCCGACGGCGGCGTCCCCGAGGCCAGCGTGCCCGGCCAGGTCACGGTCGGCGGCGGCGCGGACTTCTACGACTTCGAGGCGAAATACCTGGCCGACGAGACCAGCATGGTCATCCCGGCCCCCATTCCCGACCCGGCGATCGCCGAGGTCCGGCGGCTGGCCTGCGCGGCGTTCGACGCGATCTCCTGCGAGGGCCTGGCCCGGGTGGACTTCTTCTACACGCCCGGCGGGCGGGTCCTGGTCAATGAGATCAACACGATGCCGGGAATGACGCCGGCGTCCGGCTTCCCGAAGATGTGGGCGGCCACGGGACTTCCCTTGCCACAACTCATGGACAGGATCATCCGGACGGCCCTGGCTAAACGACCTGGGCTGCGCTGACTCCGTCCGGGGGGACGACGGCTCTCAGCGCCCGCAGGCGGCACGGGGAGGCTGCCGGCCGCCTCCCCGTGCCGCACCGAGAGCCGGGTGCTTGCCCGAAGCTACTTCCCGCCGTTGACGAGAGCCTTGAAGTCCGCACCGGGGCGGAACTTCGGCACCGAGGACTTGGGTACCTGGATGGCCGCCCCGGTGGCGGGGTTGCGGGCGGTACGCGCTGGCCGCTCACTCTTCTCGAAGACACCGAAACCGGTGATAGCGACCTTGTCACCCTTTGCAACCGCATCCTGGATGGCGTCGAGGACGGCGTTCACGGCCTCGGCGGCGGACTTCTTGTCCCCCAGCCGGCCCGAGATCGCATCAATCAGATCACGCTTATTCATATCTCACTCCTGCGGTTCCCCCACGGGAGGTCACGCGGACATTGCACCCGAGAGCGCGCGACCTCTGACCTGCCCGAAAGTAGGCGATCCAACGCCGTTACACAATAACCATGGCCAACATTGCCCCGCGTGTCGGGGCTTTAACCGGCCAGAACTGAGATTCCTGGCCGGATAGATCCCCATACAGCCGGCATAACCGGGCGAACACGGACGTAACGGTCCCTAGTTTCGGTCTGTCTCAGAAGCCGGTCATCATGGCCGGATTCGTGTGATTTAGTCGTCACCTGACGTAACCGGCGTTCCGGTCTTTCCTGGCCAGGCGCCTCAGGCCGTCACCGGTAGCCAGGCGGGGCGGCCTTCCTCGAACCGGGCGACGTCGTCCGCGTAGCGCAGGGTCAGGCCGATATCGTCGAGGCCCTCCATGAGCCGCCACCGCGTGTAGTCGTCGATGTCGAACGGGGCCTTGATGGGGGCCGTCGCGTGACGAACCTCACGCGCCTCAAGATCCACGATGACCTCACCGGCCGGGTCCGCCTCCGCGGCATCCTGCAGCGCCGCCACCGTTTCTTCCGGCAGCCGGACCGGCAGCAGGCCGGCCTTGGTCGCGTTAGTGCGGAAGATGTCACCGAAACGCGGTGCGATCACAACGAGGAAGCCGTAGTCGACCAGCGCCCAGACGGCGTGCTCGCGCGAGGACCCGATGCCGAAGTCGGTGCCCGCGACGAGGATCGTCGCGCCGTCGTAGGCGGCCTGGTTGAGGACGAACGAGGGGTCCTCACGCCACGCGGCGAAGAGCCCGTCGCCAAACCCGGCGCGGCTGACGCGCTTCAGGTACTCCGCCGGGATGATCTGGTCGGTGTCGACGTTGCTCCGCCGCAGCGGCAGCACGCGCCCCGTATGAGAGATGAACGGCTCCATGATGCTTTCTCCTTATGACCGGTGCTGGGCCGGTCAGAGGTGGGCGGGGGCGGTCAGGCGGCCGGTCACGGCGGTCGCGGCGGCCACCTCGGGCGAAACCAGGTGGGTACGACCGCCCTTGCCCTGGCGTCCCTCGAAGTTCCGGTTGGATGTGGACGCGCTGCGCTCGCCCGGGGACAGCTTGTCCGGGTTCATGGCCAGGCACATCGAGCAGCCGGCCGCGCGCCACTCCGCGCCCGCGGCCGTGAACACCGCGTCCAGGCCCTCCTGCTGGGCCTGCGCCCGGACCGCCATGGAGCCCGGCACGACCAGCATCCGGATGCCATCGCGGACCTTACGGCCGCGCAGCACCCCGGCCGCCGCGCGCAGGTCCTCGATCCGGCCGTTGGTGCACGAGCCGACGAAGATCGTGTCCACGGCGATGTCGGTCAGCGGGGTGCCGGGCGCCAGGTCCATGTACCGCAGCGACCGCTCAGCGGCCGCGCGCTCGCCCGGGTCGGCCATCGCCGCGGGGTCCGGCACGGAAGACGCCAGCGGGGCGGCCTGCGCCGGGTTGGTCCCCCAGGTCACGTACGGCGTGAGCTGGGTGGCATCCAGCGTGACCTCATGGTCGAAGGTCGCGTCGGCGTCGGTCGGCAGCGAGCGCCAGTAGCCGAGGGCGGCCTCCCACTCGGCACCCTTCGGCGCGTGCGGCTTGTCCTCCAGGTAGCCGAAGGTGACCTCGTCCGGCGCCACCAGCCCGGCCCGCGCGCCCGCCTCGATCGACATGTTGCAGACGGTGAGGCGGCCCTCCATGGACAGGCCGCGCACGGCCTCGCCGCGGTACTCGACAATGTAGCCCTGGCCGCCCCCGGTGCCGATCTTGGCGATGATCGCCAGGATCAGGTCCTTGGCCGTCACCCCGAAGGGGAGCTGCCCGTTGACCGTGACAGCCATGGTCTTGGGCCGGATCTGCGACAGCGTCTGGGTGGCCAGCACGTGCTCCACCTCGCTGGTGCCGATACCGAACGCCAGCGCGCCGAACGCGCCGTGCGTGCTGGTGTGCGAGTCACCGCAGACGATCGTCATGCCGGGCTGGGTCAGCCCCAGCTGCGGGCCGATAACGTGCACGATGCCCTGACCGGCGTCCCCCATCGGATGCAGGCGGATGCCGAACTCGGCACAGTTCTTGCGCAGCGCCTCGACCTGGGTCCGCGACACCGGGTCGGTGACCGGGCTGTATGGGCCGTCGAGGGGCACCCCTGGACCAGTGATCCCGGTGGTCGGGACGTTGTGGTCCTCGGTGGCGATGGTCAGATCGGGGCGGCGCACCGTGCGGTCAGCCATCCTGAGCCCGTCGAACGCCTGCGGGCTCGTCACCTCGTGCACCAGGTGCAGGTCGATGTAGAGCAGGTCAGGCTCACCCTCCGCGCTGCGGACCAGGTGGGCATCCCAGATTTTCTCGGCCAGCGTGCGGCTCATTGCGCCTCTCTTCCGGCCCTTCGGCCCCTCCGGTCAGTTCCCTCTCACCAACGCGTTCCCGATCAGGAATTGGCCGGCGCCACTTCGGACGTTTCCGGTTGCATCTCGAATAGCGAGACGGCAGTATCAGGACATGAACAATTCTAGCGGAGTCGGCGTACTGGACAAGGCCGTTTCCGTGCTGAATGCCATGGAGACCGGCCCCGCTTCGCTTGCCCAGCTCGTCAGCGCGACGGGTCTCGCGCGGCCCACGGCGCACCGGATCGCCGTGGCGCTGGAGCACCACCGGTTCGTGACCCGCGACGCCCGGGGCCGTTTCGTTCTCGGGCCCCGGATCGCGGAGTTGGCCGCGGCGGCTGGCGAGGACCGGCTGCTGTCGGTCGCCCAGCCGATCCTCGGCTACCTGCGGGACGTGACCGGCGAGAGCGCGCAGCTGTACCGCCGGCAGGCGGACGCGCGGATCTGCGTCGCCGCCGCCGAGCGCGCCAGCGGGCTGCGCGACACCGTGCCCGTCGGCGCGGCGCTGCCGATGACCGCTGGGTCCGCCGCTCAGGTGCTGCTCGCCTGGGAGGAACCGGAGCGTTTGCACCGGGGCCTGCGCGGCGCCAAGTTCAGCGCCACGATGCTCGCCCAGGTACGGCGGCGGGGCTGGGCGGCCAGCGTGGCCGAACGCGAGCCCGGCGTCGCCTCGGTGTCCGCCCCGGTGCGCGGCGCGGGCGGGCGGGTCGTCGCCGCCGTGTCCGTGTCGGGCCCAATCGAGCGGCTGACGCGCTCACCCGGCCGGCTGCACGCCGCCGCCGTGACCGGCGCGGGTGACAAGATCAGCGAACTGATCGCGGACGGCTGATGACACGTATCGGCGCCATAGGAAAACCGCAGATGGGGCGATGGACCCGGACCTTAGTCCCAAAGCGGCGTGACGCAGGGCATCTGTTGCACCGCTGAGCGGCTGTCATATGGTCACATCTAATGGGCCGGCGGGCCCGCAGGGCTGCCTGGGAAGGCGATGGTACCGCGACGGGCCGCCGGGCCGGAAACGGTCAAAATTCAGGAGCTGGCCCGGCCACCCGGCCATATAGAGCGAGGTCCCCGCATGAAAGTAGCTGTCGTCAAGGAGAACACCCCGGGCGAGCGGCGGGTCGCCCTGGTACCGGAGACGGTGCCGAAGCTAACGGCGGTCGGCGCGGAGGTGCTGGTAGAGAACGGGGCCGGGGAAGCGGCCTGGTTCCCCGACAG
>Ga0181530_10000698_pt1 | contig 43225 bp, 38 predicted proteins | sample PEATcosm2014_Bin_42_FD_119769 | JGI IMG/M metagenome (GOLD analysis project Ga0181530, IMG submission 119769) | Peatland microbial communities from MTU Mesocosm Facility, Houghton, MI, USA - PEATcosm2014_Bin10_60_metaG | ecosystem: Environmental > Terrestrial > Soil > Wetlands > Peat | place...
AAGCAGGAGCCGCCGACTCACCGCAGACCGCTTCACGGGCGTCTGGCAGTGAACCTGCTAGTGGACCGCCGAGATTCAGCATGAGGGGCAAACGGATTATCATGCCCGCGCTTCTGGCTTGCGCGTGCCACGCCTGTTCGCCGCCTGGTCCTATCCGCGAGGAACCCGTGCGATTCACGAATGGAAATGTGATCCTCGCCGGCTCACTCTTTCTTCCCCCCGGCAGCGGACGGCACCCGGCAGTGGTCATCTTTCATGGCTCTGGGCCACAAGCCAGGGATAACTCGACGGCCCACTGGTTTGCGGAACAGGGTGTAGCCGCGCTGACTTACGACAAGCGGGGCGTCGGCGAATCCACTGGAGACTTTCGCGAAGTCGCGTTTCCTGACCTCTGCGGAGACGGACTGGCCGGCATCGAGATGCTGAAGGCGCGCGGCGATATCAATCCGCGGCAGATTGGCGTGTGGGGTCTTAGCCAGGGAGGCTGGCTTGGGCCGCTGGCGGCGTCGCAGTCCAAGGACGTGGCGTTCGTCATCGCCGTGTCGGGGCCGGGTGTCTCTCCAGGCGAGCAGATGATTTTCTACTACGGCAATCAATTGCGAGACCAAGGCTTCTCTGAATCCGAGATTGCGGAAGCCAGCACGCTGCGCAGACAGGTGTGGCATTACCTCGCGACCGGAGACGGCTACGCGGAGGCTAAAGTGTTGCTCGAACGTGGCCGGTCCAAGCCCTGGTACCGAGCGCTCCAGGCACAGGCGGATGGCCTTTTCGCATTGTCCGAGTCTGCCATACTCCACGACCCGAGAGTCTGCTCCCGGCTGTGGTTCAAGCACGAAATAAATTACGATCCCACCATCGCCCTGCGCAAGCTATCGGTTCCGGCGCTGTTCGTGTTCGGCGAAGCAGACGAGTTTGTGCCGGTGGGAACGAGTGTGGATATCATACGCCGAATGTTGACCGAAAGCGGCGCCCGCGACTTCACCATCAAGGTTTTTCCCAGTGCGGACCATGGAATCCGCGTCGCCGGCGCAGACGGGAGCATGCCGCTTGCTCCCGGGTATCTGGACACGATGAGAGACTGGCTACGGAAGAGAGTAGAGTGAACTCAAAACACGAAGTCCGGCGGCTGGATACCCTTCACGCGCAGGTAGACTTCCGCCTGCGCCCGGTGATGCGCCGTGTGCGTGAAATAAGCCCACAACCATTCGAAGCCAGTCAGGTTGCGCGCGGGTGGGCCCACCACCGTATCCAGCCGGGCGGGTGTCATGGCCGCGACGGCCTGGTTACAGAAATTGAATGAGTCGGCGAGAAACTGGAGGGCCGTTTCCTTATCTACTTCCACCTTCTCGGTATCCTTGGACCATTCGGCGATTTTGGGCGGGAGCGCCGGCCGGGGGAGACCGCTGGCATTGGAACAGGCGTATAGATTGATTCCCGCGATGTGTGCCATCAACTCTCCGAAACTCATCTCTTGCGGCACCGGGCGAAAATCGTAGCTCACGGCCGGCATGGCCCGCGCGACCGCGATAGTAAATTCCGCCGAAGTCTTCCAATGTTTCACGAGCGCGTCTTTGACGCTGGTTTGGGCAAGGGCGGGCAGCGCCAGCAGCAGGATTGCGAATACGTTGGTCTTCATGGTTCCTCCGGGATTCCTATTTCATAGCGCAGGCAGGCCGGTGACGGCAACTCCCAGCCGCCCCGAGATATGATCGAAGAGGCGCCCCAATTATGCATGAAATGAGCATAGCCGCGTCGATGCTGGAAGCCGTGCAGACCGAAGCCACGCGGCGCGGCACGCACGTCCTGGCCGTAGGTGTGAAGGTCGGCGAGCTCTCCGGAGTGGATAGCGAATCGTTGCGCTTCTGCTTCGACGCCCTGGTGCAGGATACGGATCTGGCGCCGCTCGCGCTGGAGATCCAGTTTCTAGGATGGCGCAACCGCTGCCGCCAGTGCGAGCAGGATTTCGCCGTCGAGAATTATCGCACCGAGTGCCCGCGGTGCGGCTCCGTCGAGACGGAACTGACCAGCGGCAACGAGCTGGAATTTGCCTATATGGAGATCGAGGAAACATGACCCGCGTACCCCTGGAACGCAAAGTCCTGAACGAAAACGACCGGCTGGCGGCGGAGTTGCGCCAGGGTTTTCTGCGGCACGGAACGCTGTGCGTGAACCTGATCAGTTCGCCCGGCTCCGGCAAGACAATGCTATTGGAGCGCACCCTGGCCGGCTTCGATCCGCAGCGCCGCGTCGCCGTGTTGACCGGCGACATCCAAACCGACAACGACGCGCAGCGCCTGGCGCGCTACGGCTTTCCGGTGCGCCAGATCACCACCGGAGGCGCCTGCCACCTGGATGCGCGCATGGTGGAGAAGGCGCTCGCCGAATGGCGGCCCGAAGCGATCGACTTGTTGTTCATCGAGAACGTTGGGAACCTGGTGTGCCCCAGCAGCTACGACCTGGGCGAAGAAGCTCGCGTGGTGCTGCTCAGCGTGACCGAAGGCGAGGACAAGCCGCTGAAATATCCTGCCACCTTCTACCGCGCCGATCTGGTAGTGCTGAACAAGGTGGACCTGTTGCCCTACGTCCCGTTCCGCATGGACCTGGCGCGCGAAAACGCACGCCGCGTGCAGCCCGATATCGAGATCGTGGAAGTCTCTTGTACCACGGGTGCGGGTCTGGACACCTGGCGGCAATGGATCGAGGCGCGATACGCGGCGCGTGGGGCAGGTTGTTGACGTTGTTAACGTGCGGCCGATTGTCAATCGGCTTGAAGTTTGTCTCGCTCGACCACTCTGTGTTGCTTGATGACCTTTCACGCAGCCGAAGGATCAATGGAATACGCCGGATCCGATCATACGTGCGGAACATCTTTCCCATTTCCTTGGCGCGGTCAAAGCGGTCGATGATCTTACGCTGGAAGTGCCCGCTGGCGTTGTATTCGGCTTCCTTGGACTAACGGCGCAGGCAAAACGACTACCATTCACCTCTTGCTCGGGTTGATACAGCCCAGCCAGGGTCAGGCATGGGTAATGGGCCTCGACGTGCGCAAGCAGGCGGAAAAGATTCGCACTCACAGCGGGGCCTTGCTCGAATTTTCGGGACTCTACGTTACTATGAGCGCAGAGGACAACCTCGACTTATATGGCCGTATGTACAAACTTTCAACCGTCGCGCGCTGCACCCGTTCCCGAGAGCTACTCGAACACTTGGTTCTCTGGGGACGCAGGAAGGATCGGGGGGGAGCTTGGTGGGAGATCGACTGGTTCGTGCGCAGCCGTGTGATCGGACATCTGCAACGGCGCAGCCAGCGGCCGTACCGACCGCCGTCGGGCGTCTGGTAGGAGCACATCCAGAACTCCGGTCTGGTGCTGCTCAACCGACTGCTCGAGAGGCGGCCTGCGCATGCCTGAGGTGAGATTCTTCTGGAGAGCCGGATGCGGGAGATCTGCACGTCCGGTTCGACGAGGGGAGGGCACCTTCGGGTCCCCTCCTACTCTACCGGCTCCCATCGGAGCCACGACCGTGAGGAAATGGTCTTGCCGGCGTGCGCAGGCCACGCTCAAGGCGGGCAGAGCCCTGCGCGGCGGGCCGGCCCTGCGCAGGGCGGTAACATGAAGGCGGGCGGCCCGGAAGTCCGCCCCCCTTTTTGACCCGCATGCTGCGACGTTTTCTCATCGGGATGATCGCCGGGACATGCCTGGCCGCGCCACCGGCCCCCGTTATCCTGATTTCTATCGACACACTGCGCGCCGACCACCTGGGCGCCTACGGATACCGCCGCATCCAGACTCCCAACATCGACTCGTTCGCCCAGCAAGGCACGCTCTTCACCAGCATTGAATGCCAGGTTCCGCTGACACTGCCCTCGCACACTTCGCTTTTCACGTCCACTTACCCCTTTGAGAACCAAGTCGAAGAAAATGCCGAGCGCGTGCCGGCGAAGGCTGTGACTCTGGCCTCTGTGCTAAAGTCCAACGGATACAAGACCGCGGCTTTCATCGGCAGCGTTTTTCTGGAAAGTGAGATGGGCCTCGATCAGGGATTCGAGGTTTATGACAGCCCGTTTCATTTCGAAGCTTTCGAACCCCTCTCGGGATCGATGTTCTTGGGCGGTGCGGGCCGGAACCCGCTAGTGAGAGACAGGCGCGACGGAGCTTTGGTGCTGGGCGCGGCCCGCCGGTGGCTCGCTGCCAACCGCGGTGCGCCCGCATTTGTCTTTGTGCACTTGTTCGATTTGCATAAGCCCTATGATCCCCACGCGGCCGTTCCACGCCGGCCTGGAATCTCGGGCTACGATACCGAGCTCGCCTATGTCGACCGGTTGCTCGGAGCTTTCAAGCAGGCGCTGATCGCAGGCGGTTGGTGGGATCGCTCGCTCGTCGTCCTGTTGTCGGACCACGGCGAGAGCCTGGGCGACCATGGCGAAGACAGTCACGGGTATTTCATCTACGAAAGCACGCTGTGGGTGCCGCTGATGTTTCACTGGCCCGCCGGGACGGATTATCCGGCACGCGACGGCCAGCCCGCGGGTCTGATCGATGTGGCGCCGACGGTACTGGATTTTCTGCACCTTCCGGCGTCGCCTTCTTTTGAAGGCCAGAGTCTGCTCGCGAAGAGTCAGCCGCGCGCGGTCTACAGCGAGAGCGTCTATACGCACGATGCGTTTGGTTGGGCGCCGCTTCGCGGCCTGCGCATGGGCGGATACAAGTATATCGAGGCGCCGCGGCCCGAACTCTACAACCTCGCTGCGGACCCGCACGAGCAGAGTAACCTGTTTGGCAAGGATTCTGCGCAAGCGCAGGCGCTTCGTGGCGAACTCAGGAAGTTGGTGGCCGCCCACGCCCCCAAGCAGACTGCCTCTCCCGCCGACATTTCGCCGCGGACGCGCGCGTTGCTTGCGTCGCTGGGCTATCTTTCCGGCGGGCCGCGGGCGCATGGAAGTTCCGCACCGGACCCGAAAGACCGGCTACCCGAGTACCGGCTCTATGAAAGCGCCCAGACTTTGCTCTATAACAAGCGCCTGAACGAGGCCGCCGCCACGCTGCGCCAACTTCTGGTGCGCGATCCTCACAATACTCTGGCGCGCCGCGATCTGGGTGGAACTTACATCGAGCAGCGGCTCTATGCCAAGGCGCGCGCGTGCTTCGAGCAGGTGTTGGCGGCGGCGCCGGACGACTACATGGCGCAATTTGAGCTGGGGATCGCCGACAAGCACCTGGGCCTTTACAAAGAAGCTCTGGAGCATTTGCAGGCTGCGTGTAAGGTGGCTCCGGAGGCGCAGCAGTGCCGGCACGAGTTGGAGGAAGTGGAGCAGAAGGCGCCGCCAAAATAGGCCGGCCGGCAAATTCCTACCGCCTGGCCACCGGGATCACGAATTTCAAGGCAGTATGCGTGTCGGAGAAACGCGCGACCTTTATATCCACCAGCCCGGCCTGCTTGCCCGCTTGCAGAACGCCGATTTCCGTGATGTCCTTCTTTCCTTTCGGATAAACGACCCAGATCGCACCATTGCGCTTGAGGGAAGATTCGAGCGGCTTCAGTTTCGCCAGGTGCTTCACGGCCTCGGCTTGCAGGAAGATCAGGTCGGATTCTTTGGCGGGCTTGCCTTCCGAGATGTCACCCGTTCGCGCCTTCAATTGCTCGCGGAAATTCGCATCGCCGACGCCGCATAGCGAGACGCGCACGCCCGGCTTCACATCCAGCTTGTCGGCCAAGGTCCGCGGATTGCGGATCTTGTGCGCCCATTTCTCCGCTTGCGGGCCCAGTTCGAACACCGCCGTTCCCTCCGGCGAGGTGACCCGCAAAAGGCCATCTGCGGCTTCCACCGACTGGATGTTTTTCAGCGGAATCGATAACCGGAACTCGCCGCGAAAAATCAGTGCATCGGTCTCGAACAGAGCTTTGCCCGCGGAAACTTTTCCCCCGAAACGGGCTTTACAAGCGGCTTCCTGTCCCATTGGCGCATTCTCCCAGCGAGGCGTCCAGCATCCGCACGAACTCGTCCACGTCGGATTTGCCGATGTTCATCGGGGGCGAGATGCGTATGCAGTTGCCGTACGTGCCTCCCTTGCCCACCAGCAGGCCGTTGCGGCGCGTGGCTTCCATCAACTCCGCGGTGGCTCGCGCAGCGGGCACTTTGGTCTGGCGGTCCTCGACCAACTCGAGCGCTTGCATCAGGCCCATGCCGCGCACATCGCCGATGATGGCGTGCTTCTCGCGAAGCTCTTCGAGCCGGCCGCGCAGGTACGCACCTGTCTCGGCAGCGTTGGCCAGCAGGTTTTCCTCTTCGATTAAATCCAATACGGCTTTGGCGGCGGTGGTCGTGACCGGGTTGCCGCCGAACGTGGAGATCGTCAAGCCCTTGACCCCGTCCGCTACTTCGGGTGTGGCGACAGTCACTCCGATGGGACAGCCGTTCCCCAGGCCTTTGGCGCTGGTGATTACGTCGGGAGTCACGCCGTAGTGTTCGATGCCGAACCATTTACCTCCGGTGCGGCCCCAGGCGGTCTGCACTTCGTCGCTGATGAAGATGCCGCCATGCTTCCGCACAATTTCGGCGACGATGGCGAAGTATTCCGGTGGCGGCGTGATAAAGCCGCCGACGCCCTGAATCGGCTCGGCGATGAAGCCCGCCACGCGCCCGGAGGTCGAGGTGCGAATCAACTCTTCCACATCGCGCGCGCAGCGTACGTCGCAGGAAGGGTAAGTCAACCCGAACGGGCAGCGATAGCAATAGGCATTGTGCGCGTGCACGATTCCCGGCTGCACGGCGCCGCCCACGCGCCAGGAGGCTTGGCCGGTGAGGGCCATCGTCATGGCGGAGCGTCCGTGATAGGAGTGCCGCAGCGCGATGATTTCGGTGCTGCCCGTATAACAGCGCGCGGCCAGGATAGCGGTTTCGTTGGCTTCCGTGCCGCTGTTGGTGAAGAACGATTTGGTCAACCGGCGGCCGGGCGTAAGCGATGCGATCTTCTGCGCCAGCACCGCCTGCGGCTCCGTGACGAAAACGGTGGAGACGTGCTGCAACGTGTCCACCTGTCGATGGATCTGGCTATTCACCTTCTCATTACAGTGGCCGACGCTAATGGTGAGGATTCCGCCGAAGAAATCCAGGTATGAACGGCCGTCGGCATCGTACACGAACTGGTTCTTCGCCCGCGCGATCACCAGCGGTTCCCGGTAATAGTGGAAGACCGCGGGGAACAGGTACTCCTGGCTGGCGAGCAGAATTTCTTCTTTGGTCATGGCACGGCTGCGGCGTGTGCGGGTGCCGCGGCATGCATTAGTGTAGCGAGCCGCGCTGGAATTTGCCACGAGTGTGGGAGGGCCGGAATTCCGTTACAATGTGGATAGTCTGGATGTGCGCCCGTAGCTCAGCTGGATAGAGCGTTTGCCTCCGGAGCAAAAGGTCGGTGGTTCGAATCCACTCGGGCGTACCACAAAACAAAGCAGTTACTGGGCAGTCGCCTTTCTTTCGCCCTCCAAAACCACTACAGAATCGGGCCCTCTTTTCCCCCTGAGCTCAGTGGCTCGACCCGGAGCAATTTCGCGCTCTTGAAATGATCCCTTCGATAATCGCAGTCTTGGCATCGGCGAAGTTCTGAATATATTTTCAGTTCCGCTGTGCCAACGCCCATTTGGAGCGAGCTTACAACTCCGGATCGCTGAGTTGCCTCGCCGCCAATCGCGGAACGCCAGCATGCGGTCGGCTTCAGGACAGCCTGCGGAGAAGACGTGGAGGTTCACATCCGCCTCAGGGCCCTCGAACATTCGGTGCTCGTACCAGCCAGATTCACGGATGCGGAGCTGATAACCAGCGCCTCCAGCGCCGACACGTACCCAGCTTCTTTGGCGGAGCCGGCCAGCACTAGCACGACATCTTTAATCGGCTTGGCCCGGAACTCGGGGACCGGCGTCGGTCCGCGTGTGTCCTATTTGAAGCGCTCCGTCGCCAAGAACCGGCCGGATTTTGCCGGCCTCACGTTCGAATCGATGCGGCCGCTCCGGGTCGTAGTCGACAATGCGGATCGGAGAGGATAGGGGCCTCAGTTCGCTAACAGTGTGAGCCTGGAGATACTCCTCAGTTAGTGGTTCAAGTTGCTTAGGCGTTTCTACCTCGACGCTCGTCCCCATTGTCACGCATCCCTCGGGCAACTCTCGGATTCGTTGGATACTCGGAAAGACACTCCACCGGGCAGTTCGCGGGCGCCCGTCAGGCCCTCCCTCGCGCGTGGGCGGAGCGGCGCCGCTCACGAGATTACGTCGATGCGGCGCGCCCGCGATTGTCCGCGGCGCGGTTCGCCCAGTGGCGGCCTCTCGCACCAGGTCCGGGGTCGGTGATCGGGAGCGCCACTCTATGCGCGGCTGACAAACCGGAAGAACAGCGCCTGCTTGGAAACCGGCTCCGACCGCGCGGCGAGCGACGCCATCTGGTGCTCGCTGAGCGGCGTGAACTCGCGCGCCAGTTGTACGTTCTCTTCCAGTTGCGCGACCGAATCGCAGCCGATAATCACCGTGCTGACGGGGAGGGAGAGCGAATAATACAGCGCCTCGCGCATGGTGAGCGGCCCCGGCGTGGTGGCAATCACCGCGCCTTCCCACGAGTGCTGTTGCTGCTCGAGCGGCGGTGGAGTCCAACTGGCCAGCAGCCGGCTGCGCCCCGGCACTTTCATGCCGATGATCCCCATCTGCTTCTCCACCGCTAGCGGCAGAAGCTGGTCCAGAAAACTGTAATGGTGCCGGTCGGCTGCGTTCAGGGCCATCAAAATGGTGTCGAACGGATGGCGGCGCACGGCCTCCATCAATGGCTCGGGGCGGAAGTGGCCGGTGATTCCCAGATAGCGCACCATCTTCTGTTCCTGCGCCTGCCGCAGCGCTTCCATGGCGCCGCCCTTGGCGAACACCGCGTCCACATCCTCGGCCATGCCGATGTCGTGCAATTGCCAGAGATCCAAATGGTCCGTCTGCAACAGCTTCAAGGATTCCTCGATCATGCGCAAGGACCCGTCGCGCGTGCGCTCCTTGGTCTTACTGGCCAGGAATGCCTGCCCGCGGCGCCGCTTCATCACCGCACCGATGTAGCGCTCACTCCGGCGTTCCGGGCCGCCATAAATCGACGATGTGTCGATGTAATTAACGCCTAGATCGAGCGCCCGCTCCACAATCGGCACGGCGACGGCTTCGTTGTGCGCGCGCTCCAGCGCCGCTTGCCCACCGAGGCTGAAGATGCCAACCTTGTACCCGGTCCGCCCCAGGTTGCGCACCGGCATGGCCTGCGCGGTGGTCGAGTTCTGAGGCGGGTGCGGCGCGTCGGCCGTTTGGCCCAAGGCGGCATGGCCTATCAGGCCCGTAGTTGCGGCACCGCCCAGTTTCAGGAAAGCTCTTCTACCCGCCAGTTCGCAGTCTACTGTTCTTTTTCCCATGGTTCCTTCTTACAGAAAGTCTACTTTGCGGCCAGTCGGTGCGATGCCGGCCTAATCCGGGTCCCGCGGGTTCGCCAGAATGGGGCGTCGCAACTCCAGTCCTGGATTTCCATTTTGGACTTTCGGGTCCAGTTCAGTATACACCATCCGCCATCACTGCCAGCTTGAGGATGGCCGACGTGTATTTGGTTTGGTCATGGGACGATCGCAGCCGCGCCGGCTTTCAGAGATAATAGAGTTGAAGGTCCGATTAGGGTGCCAAAACGGCTCGCGCAAAAACTGGTCCTCTCGCTGACGTTCATTGTCATCGTGGTAAGCGCCATTTCCGGGCTGATCATTGTGAAAACCGAGCAACGGCATCTGTTGAACGCCATGGTCACAGGCGCCGACCAGCTTTCGAAAAGCATCACCAGCGCGACCTGGCACGCCATGCGGGACGACCATCGCGAGGCGGCCTACGAAGTGATGCAGACCATCGCGAGCAAGCAGGGCATCGACCGCATCCGCATGTTCAACCGCACGGGCCGTTTGATGTTCTCGACGGTCCCTGACGAGGGCGGCGGCGCGGACCCGCGCGCGGAAGCCTGCGCGGGATGCCACGACACCCTGCCGCCGCGCGAAAAGATGAGCGTCTCAAGCCGCATCCGCATCTTCAGCGGACGCGACGGGCGGCGGAACCTGGCGATGGTCACGCCGATCTTCAACGAAGCGGCGTGCAGCCAGGCGGCCTGCCATGCGCACCCGGCCCCGGTGCGGGTCCTGGGGGTGCTGGACTTGTCGCTCAATCTGGATTCGGCGGATCGCGAGATCTCCCAGGTCAAGCTGGGGGTCTTCGCCGTGACCGGCATCGAGATTTTTCTGATCAGCATCTTCATTTTCTTCTTCACGCAGCGTTTTGTAGGCGTGCCGATCCAGCAGTTGATCAAGGGCACCAAAGCGGTCAGCGCCATGGAACTGGATCAGCCGATCGATGTGATCCACTCCAGCGAGGAACTGGACCATCTGGCGCGATCGTTCAATACGATGCGCGAGCGGTTGCGGCTGGCGATGGACGAGATCAATCAGTTCACGGCCAAGCTGGAGACCAAAGTCGCCGAGCGCACGGAGGAGTTGCGCGCCGCCCACCAGAAGTTACGGCAAACCGATCGGCTGGCGTCACTCGGCCAGCTTGCGGCCAGTGTGGCGCACGAAATCAACAATCCGATTTCCGGGGTGCTGAATCTCTCGATGCTGATGCAGCGGATTCTGAAAGACGATGGCATCCCGCAAGAGAGAGTGCCGGAATTCCGCAAATACCTCACGCAAGTGGTGCAGGAGACCTCGCGCGTGGGCCGGATCGTTTCGGACCTGCTGTCATTCTCCCGGCGGCAAACGCCGCAACGGGCCGAGGCGGACCTGAATCGCATCGTGAAGGCCACTCTGTCGCTGACTGCGCACAAGCTGAAACTGGCCAACGTGACCGTGGATGCCGATCTCGCGGACAATCTTCCCGCGGTGCGATGCGACAGTTCCCAGATCCAGCAGGTGGTGCTGAACCTGGTGTTGAACGGGGCGCAGGCGACACAGTCGCGCGCGGAGCGGCGGCTGGCGGTGCACACCCGGCTGGCACAGAAAGGCTCGGCGGTGGCCCTTTCGGTCCAGGACAATGGCGAAGGCGTCCGGCCGGAGAATTTGAGCCGGATCTTCGACCCATTCTTCACCACCAAGCCCGAGGGCAAGGGAGTGGGGTTGGGACTGGCGGTCTCGTACGGGATCGTGGAAGCGCATGGCGGCGATATCGCGGTGACGAGCAAGCCGGGTGAAGGGGCGATATTTACCGTGATGCTGCCGGTATCGGGCAACCTTGAGGAACCGGCGCTGGCGGCCGTGGGAGCGGAACGGGCATGAAGACACGTTGGGAGATTCTGGCGGTGGACGATGAGGAGGTCTGGTGCGAGTCCCTGGCTGCCTGGTTGCGCGAGGACGGCTATCTGGTGGATACGGCATCCTCCGGCCGGGAGGCGATTGAAAAAGCCGCGGCTAAGGACTACGCAATCTACTTTGTCGACCTGAAAATGCCGGGCGGCATGGATGGCATCGAGACCATGATGGAGATCCGGCGCCTGCATGCGGATGCGTCGGTCATCATCATCACGGCGTACGCCACGGTGGATACGGCGATCACCGCGATGAAGGAAGGCGCGCAGGAGTATATCGTCAAACCGTGCAATCCGGAAGAAATCTCGCTGCTGGTGGGGCGCATCATCAAGGTCAAGAATCTGCAACGCGAGAATGCGATCTTGCGCAAAAAGCTGAGCCGCCAATACCGCTATGGCGACATTATCAGCAAGAACGCGCGCATGCGGGAGATTCTGGGCCTGGCGCGCGAGATCGCCAGCCTGCGCAGCACCGTGCTGATCCGGGGGGAGAGCGGCACCGGCAAGGAGCTGATCGCGCGGGCCATCCACAATTCAGGAGATCGCGCGGCCAAGCCGTTCGTGGCCGTATCGTGCGCGGCGCTGGCGGAGACGCTGCTCGAATCCGAGTTGTTCGGGCATGAGAAGGGATCGTTCACGGGCGCCGTGTCGCAGAAGAAGGGCAAGTTCGAATTGGCCGATGGCGGCACGATTTTCCTGGATGAAATTGGCGATGTCTCGCCGAAGCTGCAAGCCGATTTGCTGCGCGTCCTGCAGGAGCGCTGCTTCTATCGCGTGGGCGGGTCGGAAGAAGTGCGCGTGGATGTCCGCGTGATAGCGGCCACCAATCGCGATTTGCAGCAGGCCGTGGAGGACCGCGAGTTTCGCGACGATTTGTATTACCGGCTGAATGTGATAGAGATCCGGCTGCCGCCGTTGCGCGAGCGGCGCGAGGACATTCCCTTGCTGGGCGGCGAGTTCGTGGAGCGGTTGTCGCACGAGTTGGGCAAGGACGTGGCGGAGATCTCCGCGGGCGCGCTGAAGCTGATGATGGACTACGACTGGCCGGGCAACGTGCGCGAGTTGGAGAACGCCGTGGAGCGGGCCATCGTGACGGCGAAGGCGCGGGTTTTGACGGAGGACGATTTTGGATTTCTGTCGCGCAAAATGGAGGTTGGCGGCAATGGGCGCGTCCCGCTGAATGTCACGCTGCAGGAATTGGAGCGGCAGGCGATTGCCGCGGCGATTCAGCGGACGAGCGGGAATATCAAGGAGGCGGCGGCGGCACTGGGGATTGACCGGTCGACGCTGTACGAAAAGATCAAGAAGTATGAAATACCTCGCGTGTGGCGGAACTAAGACGAACTTGGAACCACAGATGGCCGCAGATGCACGCGGATAATGCCTTTCCCCCATCGAGGTTGATCGCTTGGCGCAGAGATCCAATCGGCGCGGGAACGAGAGCGCCGTGAGGCGCAGGGGGCGATAGGCAGGTGAACCGCCAAGCTCGATACCACCAGGGCCTTACATTTTGCTTGATGGCCTCTTTATTGGGAGGTCTTGTCCAATTCGATACCCCCCGCCGTGGCAGTGATTGCGGCACTCGATCTCTTTGGCTCGTTGACGAACTTCGCGTTGCTATAGTCAGGGGTTGACCGAACGAAAGCCACGCTCGCGCTTGATGATATTTCTGTCGATCGTCCACGCGCCATGCTCGTACTCTCCCCTTTCCGGGCAGCTTAAATGCCCGAAACAAAATATACGGTTTTTGGTTTACAGGTGGGGCCAACTCAGAGCATCGAAAAGGGGCCAATTCAGAGTAGCGAATTCACGATCGCGGCCCAATGAAAGGGACGTCGAAGAAGACGGTCGGCAGGAGGTTTGATCCTGCCAGTGCGGCCATTGCCGCGAAATTGTAGACGGTTGCTCAAGCCTTTATCGGCCTTCAGCAATATAGGCATGCCGCCGGCTACAGCTATCTTAAGAGATGCTCGCGCACGGAGGCCCAGTTCCATGTCGATACTGCGGCTACCGCTTTCGCGAGATGGAAAACCAGCATGAGAGGCTCGCAAAGGACTACCTAATCTCGATGCTTATTAAGGAACGCAGGGACTAGCGCCGTGTCGCCGGCGGCAGGGGCACTACTTCGTTTTCGACGTCGACAACTTGGACATTACTCCCGATAAAGTCAGGTTTCTTGGGAAGCGCACATTCCTGCCCCGTAAGCTACCATGAACTTTGGCCAACCAACCGCGCTTCTTCCTGATCGATTCCTTCGGATTCATCTTCCGCGCCTACCACGCGCGCGCGCGCAGCGCCGCTCCTCCCATGCGCACCAGCACGGGCCTCTCCACCGAAGCCGCGTACATCTTCAATAACATGCTGCGCAAGCTCGCCAAGAGCTACGCGCCGGAGTACATCGCCGCGGTGTTCGAGAGCGGTGCGCCCGTGCAGCGTATGGCCGAATTCGCCGAGTACAAGGCTAACCGCGCCGAAATGCCTCCCGATCTGGGCGAGCAGATCCCGTACATACGCCGCATCCTGGAGGCCATGCGCATTCCCATCCTGAAGTACGAAGGCTTCGAGGCGGACGATGTCATCGGCGCCATCGCGCGGCGCGCCGAGCAGGCCGGCATGCAAGTGGTGATCGTCTCCAGCGATAAAGACATGATGCAGATCGTCAGCGAGCGCGTCTCCATGCTGAACCCCGCCAAGGACGACGAGTGGTACGGACCGGAAAAGGTCAAGGAGTTTCTGGGCGTGCTGCCGGCGCAGGTGCCCGATCTGTTCGCGCTCAAGGGCGATGCTATCGATAACATTCCGGGTGCGCCCGGCATCGGCGACAAGGGCGCGCGAGACTTGATCGAGCGCTTCGGCTCCGTGGAAGCGGCCCTCGATCACGCCGCCGAAGTCGAGCGCAAGATGTATCGCGAGAGCCTGCAAAACAACGTCGAGCGCATCCTGATGAGCAAGCGTCTGGCGACTATCGATACGTCCGTGCCCATCGAGTTCGAACTGGATTCCGTGCGTGCGCAGGAGCCGGACTCGGACGCCCTGAGGCAGGTCTATAAGGACCTCGAGTTTCACAGCCTCCTCAAGGAACTGGGGCCCAGCGAAGACACACGCGCGCGCGATTATCAAGCGCTGGATTCGGCCGCCGCGGTGCGCGACTGGCTGAATAGGGCGCCCGCCGGTGAGCCTGTCGCCGTGGCGATTTCGAAATCGGGCGAGGGCGAATTTGCGCTGGATACCATCGGCATGGCGTGGAAGACCGGCGAAGCGCGCGCCGCTTCGATCGCGCTGATCGACGCGCTCAAGCCGTTCCTCGAAGACGCCGCGCGGCCCAAAATCGCGTGCGACGTGAAATCCGCGCTGCTGGCGCTCGACAAGTTGGGAATCGGGGGCGCGGGCTTCACGCACGATATCATGCTGTATACGTTCCTGCTCGACGCGGATCCGTCGGGTTGCGCGGTCGACGAACAGGCGCGGCGGCGGCTCGACCTCAAGCTGGGTGCCGCGCCGGAGCAGCAGGCCGACATCACTCTGGAGATCTACAAGCTGCTGCGGCCGGCAATCGTAGAGCGCGGCTTGGAGAAACTCTACACCGAAATCGAGCTGCCGCTGGCGGGCGTGCTGGCGCGCATGGAGAAGGTCGGAGTGCTGATCGACAGCGTCGAGCTGGGGCGGCTTTCGGGCCTGATGGAAAGCGAGATCGCGCGCCTCACTTCGGAGATCCACACGCTGGCCGGCAAGCCGTTCAACGTCAGCTCGCCGCAACAATTGGGGCGCATTCTGTTTGAAGATCTGGGACTGCCGGCGCCGGTGAAGTACGGCAGAGGCAAAACCATTTCCACCGCCGCGGACGTGTTGGAGGAACTGGCGGCCGACCACGAAATCGTGCGCAAGGTGCTCGAATATCGCCAGCTCACCAAGCTGAAGGGCACGTACGTTGACGCCCTACCGGAGATGATCGACCCACGCACGGGCCGTCTGCATACCAGCTTCAACCAGACCGGCGCGGCCACTGGAAGGCTGTCCTCGTCAAACCCGAATTTGCAGAACATTCCCATCCGCACCGAAATGGGCCGCGAGATCCGCGCGGCGTTCGTGCCCCGGCCCGGATGGAAGCTGATCGTAGCGGATTATTCGCAGATCGAGCTGCGCCTCGTGGCGCACATGTCGCGCGACCCTGTGCTGGTGGAGGCTTTCCGCAACGGCGAGGACATACACACGCGCACCGCCGCGGAGGTCCTCGGCATACCACCCCTGATGGTGACGCCGGAGGCGCGGCGCAGTGCTAAAGCCGTGAATTTTGGTATCGTCTACGGGATCAGCCCGTTTGGCTTGGCGGCGCAGTTGGGCATCTCGCAGCGCGAGGCCCAGACCTATATCGAAAGCTATTTTGCGCGTTACGCCGGCGTACGCAAATTCATCGACGCGACCATCGCGGAGGTGCGGCGCACCGGCGTGACGCGCACGCTGTTCGGCCGCGAGCGGCCCATCCCGGATATCAACAGCCGCAATCCCAACGCGCGCGGATTCGCCGAGCGCACGGCGGTCAACTCGCCGCTACAGGGCACGGCGGCTGACCTGATCAAGCTGGCCATGGTGCGCATCGATCGCGAGATGCAAAGCCGCGGGAGGCAGGCGGCCATGCTGCTCCAGGTGCACGATGAGCTGGTCTTCGAAGCGCCGCCGGAAGAGACTACCGAAATCGCCGCGCTCGCGAAGCGTGAGATGGAGCAGGTGTACAAGCTCGAAGTCCCGCTGCTAGTAGATGTGGGGATAGGAGACAACTGGCGCGACGCGAAGTAACGTGGCGCAAGCTTCAGCTTGCCGCGGCGAACTTCAGTTCGCTGTCTCCGTCAGGTAGTGGATCTCGGTTGTGTGTGCCGCATTTGTTTTGTTCCTCTGGTACCCGGCGCAGGTCCACCAGGCCCACTCCTGCTAATACCGGCTAGCGGGGAGCACTGTGCCGTGGGCCATAGTGAAGAGCCGCAGGGGCTGCGGGGCGATGAGTGCTGCCGAAGCCAGTGGAGCGATGCCGCGTTGATGGGTCTGTCGAACGCTGGTTAGAGCGTCGACTCGATCAGTCACGCACGCTTTCGCTTGGACTCTTCAATGCGAATGGTGACCCGCTTCCCCAGCACCTTCGCGGCACGCGCGATTGTCTCCAGAGACACCGAAGCATTTCGTGGGTCGAGCAGGCGATCCAACTGGGACCGGCTGGTGTGAAGCTCTCTTGCCATGGCTTGCTTCGTTTTTCGCTGCTCGCGCACGGCCTGCTCGATCTGCCACGCCAACACGCGCTTCACCGCCACGGTTTCGACCTCTTCCCGAATCCCTTCTTCTAGATAAGCATCGAAGCTTGACCCGCTGTGATCGAATTTTCGATTTCATGCTACCCCCAGTTCGTGTTTGCGCTTGTTCTTGCGCGCGATTGCCAAATCATTCTCGGGCGTCTGCTGCGTCTTCTTGATAAAACCGTGCAACAGCACCATACGGGCCTTCTTGTCGATATAGAACAGCACTCTGGCTATGCGGCCTTACGCCAGATTGGTCCGCACTTCGTAAAGGCCATCGCCCATCGGACCGGCACACACGCATCCCGACGGGCCAGCCGAACTCCACGGTTTGAATGTCCTCTCCGATCCGTCGACGATCCTCCGCAAATGGCAGACTCTTGAGCCACTCCCTAACCGGTTCTCCACCCGCTTCTGTGCGGAAGAAAATGGCAGCAACCCGCTTCCCATTGGCGTGCTGCGGCTTCTGGTTCACCTCTTTATGCTGTACCACATACGGTACGCTCTACGTTGCATCGGCGGGGGGGCACTCGCGGAGGCGCTGCGGACGGTTGTAGTGCGCGCACGACCGTCAAGAACTTCTCACTCTCCCCGCGCCATTCACACGTCGGCGAAAAATCTCCCCCTCACTCTTCACCCCAAGTTTTCCAATCACTTACACCTTCCGCCCAGCCCGCCGCAGGCCGGGTTACGACACACCCCATGCTATAGTCATGGCGGGAACGGATACCCATCCGTCCCAAAAAGTAGCTTCGTTTATCCAGTGTTCAGGCCATGACTTCATAAAGAAGTCATGTGGAAATTGGCTTCGTTTGTTCAGAAAATGAATTGCAATAAGGTTGAATACCCGCACCGAGGCTACCCGCGCCGCAACCCGAACTGTAGGCGCCGCACCTCCGCGCGCACGCCCCACTCCTCAGTTGCCCGTCCCGCCGGCTCTCATCGCCGCAATGCGCTCCTGCATCTGGCGCGTCAGGTGCGGCGTAATGCCGAGCATGCGCTCCACAAGCATGAGCTGGCCGCGATGGTGCATTTCGTGCTCCTTCGGCGACAGCAGCATCTCAAACCGGGATCTGCTCGCCGGCACCATGCCCGCAGGGGACTGCACCCTCTCGGCGAGAAAATCTTCCGAGAGGCCGGCTAGGGCGCTAGCAAATTTCTCGCCTTCCGTGCGCAGCAGGTCCACGATCTGGGCCTTGGAACGCGGCACCTGCTCCTCGGCGATCTGCTTGGTCAGAAAGCCGGCGAAATCGAAACCGGCCAGCGTGCTGAGATGCTTGACCATGTGCACCTGCTCCTGCAGGCGCGCCCCTACGGCGATGTGCACCAGCGTCTCGGCCACGGAGCGCGTGTCCGGCGTGGCCCTGAAGCCGTAGTGCGCTTCGGGGATCTCTTCGGCGATCTTGATGGTGTTGTTGCGAACCGTGCGATAAGAATCGGCCAGCTCTTTCGGCCCGTAGTAGGTCATGTCGATGCTCCTTTGGATGGATTCCAGATCAGTTTAACCCGGATTGCTCCGCAATTGAACCCAGTTGCGATCCGGCAATCCGCCGCCGTAAGATAGCCCCATATGACAAAGCCTGGAATTGCAAAAAGACTTGCGGTAATTGGCGGCGTGCTGGCCGTGTTCGCCGCGGGCATCGTGACCGGCGCCAACACCTTCGAAACGCCGAAATCGGTGCTCCACATCATGACCGTGCAATGGAAATCGACGGCTACGGCCGAGCAGAAGGCCGCCGCGATCGACGGCGTCAGGAAGATGGCCGCCGAGATCCCCGGCGTCAAGAGCGTATGGCTGAAGACCCTCAAGGTGCAGCCGGGCGATTACAACAACGTGATCGTCATGGAGTTCAAGGACCAGGCGGCCTTCGACCACTATGCCGACAACCCCGCACACCGTGCATGGGAGACGGTCTACCTGCCGGTCCGTGAAGAGAGCCGTACGCACGACGTAACGAATTGATCCGGCTGCAAGCGACCTTCTTAGGTGGCCTCTTCCGGCGCCTCGAGTTTCCGCATTTTCCCGAGTGAGCTCCCGTGGCACAGTTTGTGCAGTGGGGTGGGGCAGGCGGTTTCGCCTGCCAAGGCGAGCGTTGCTCGCCTAACGCGCGGCTGCGTTGATTCAGAGCCGCGACCGTCAGGGAGCGGTTGTCAAGAATCAGATTGGACACAACGCCCGAATGTGCCGCGGACGCACCGTGCCCGCCCGCGGATCTGTGCTAAAGTGGGGAATCTCTAGGCTTGTCTTCTAGATGTCCGAACAGATCCTTCTGCAAGGGAAAATACTGGGCATAGAAGAGTTCCTTTTATCTCGGCCAAGCGGGGCGGCGCCCGCGCGGTCGGATGGCGAGGAACTGCTGGCGGGGCGTTCCCAATGGATCACGCTGCTGTGCGAAGTGCTGCCGCGCGCGCTGCTGGCGGAATTCGGACTGGCGCGCGTGCTGCTCGGGTCGAGCGGCGGCGGACAGTTCCTGCTGGTGCTGCCCGGCGAATCGCGCGAGCCGGCGGAAGAGTTTCTGGGTGCGGCCGCCCGTCAGATCGGAGAGCTTAGCGGCGGCTTTCTGAAGCTTCTGTGGGGCGTTACCGAGAACCTCGGCGATTGGAGCGTGGTGCGCAAGCGGCTGAACGAAGAATTGCAGCGCAAGCGGTCCACGCCGCTGGCCGCGCGGGGCGGGGAAGCGTTCCAACCGGTTGCGGCGGCGGTGCCCGGCGATGCGGATGCGTATTTTTCGAAAGAGCTGGGGCTGAAGGTGCGCGAGGCCACCGACATAGGCTGGTCGCCGGAGGCGCCCGCGACGGTACATGCCGGGGGCGGCAAGCATACCTGGAGTCTGACGACGAACCTGTCGCTCGAAGGCATCACGCTGGCGCGGCACGCCGCTCCGAGTGAGGATGGCAGGTCCGCGGCCAGTGTGGCGACGCTGGCAAGGCGCGCCCAAGGCCGCTCGCTGTGGGGCGTGCTGCGCGGCGACGTGGATAGCTTCGGCGTGCGCCTGCGGCGGCTGACCACTATCGAAGAGCACGTGCAACTTTCCGTGCTCTATAAACAGTTCTTCGCCGGCGAGCTCGAAGTGCTCTGCTCCATGCCGGAGTTCTGGCGCAAGGTGACTATCCTCTATTCCGGCGGAGACGACTTCGCCGTCTATGGAAGCTGGGACGCGCTGCTGTTGCTGGCGCGCGAGGTGCAGCGTCTTTTCCACCGATTCACGGAAGAAAACCTGAAAGATTTTCCGGGCCCGGAAGGCAAGACCATTTCCATGGCGGTGGCTCTGGGGCCGGAGATGCACCATCCCATCACCGCGGTGTATGAAGAGGCCGGGCGCAATCTGGAATTGGCCAAGGCGGCGGATAAGGATTGCATTTATGTGCTGGGCCGCATCCTGGAATGGAAGCAACTGGCGGACGCGGCGGATTTGAAGGACACGGTGACAAAGCTGGCCGCCGATTACCGGCTCTCTCGCCAGTTCCTGATGGAGCTGCGCGGCTTCTACCGGCGGCAGGCCTATGGGAACGGCGCGGAAGACGAAAGCCCTACGCGCACCTGGCGTGTCCAGCGGCGCTTGACGCGCATTCTCAGTGGGACGCGCGATCGTGAATTTCAGAAACTGCGGGCGCACTTGATTAACGAGATCGTGGGACGCAAATCCACGGAAGTGAAATTGCGGCCCGCGGGCCTGGTGGCCCTGGAGTGGGCCAGATTGATGACCGAGGTTTAGCGAGATGCCAGAACAGGAACAGAGAAGGGAAAGCCGTCCCCCGCGCGAAGGCGGTCGGGGTCCCGGTGAAGGTGGACGGGGCGAAGGTGGACGCGGCCCGGATCGCGGCGACCGGCGTGACGACCGCGGAGGTTTCCGCGGCGACCGCGGACGCCCCGAAGGCCCTCCTGAGATCGAGTTGGAAAAATTGATGGCGGACAGCCTTTACCTGGACAATCAGGCGCACGGCATCGTCAGCCGAATGCGCGACATGGACTCCGGCACCAAGAGCCAGTTGCGGCGGCTGTACAGCGCTGTGCGGCGCGCGGTGCGGGCGCCGGAGAGCGAACGCCAGCACGAATTCGTGATGCTGCGCGCGCGCTTGGCCTATACCATCGCGCGCCATGGTCTGCGCAGCCTCGACCAGTTGGAGAAGCTGCTGCTGCAAGTTACGCGCAAGAACGACGCGCGCGGTTACGAACGTTTTCGGGATCTTTTCGAGGCCATCGTGGCCTACAACGAGTAAATCGACATGAGCGCGCACACGACGCAAACGGAGTTGAAGTTCTTAGGTAAGTTAATCCTGGAAGGCGAGCTGCACTGCGAGACCGGACTGCATGTCGGCGCCGGCAAAGGTTCGCTGGAGATCGGCGGATCGGACAATCCGGTGGTGAAGGACGCTTTCGGCAGGCCGTACCTGCCGGGCAGTTCCTTGCGCGGGAAGCTGCGCTCGCTGCTGGAGCAATCGTCGGGCATGGCGGTGCCCTCCGAGCTGGTGTACCTGTCCAAGCGCAAAGGCCAGGAGGTCCGCATCCACCAGAGCGACCGTCCCGACGATGAGATCTGCCTGCTGTTCGGGCGCAATCCGGGGCGCATGGACCGCGTGGCCGGCGAATCGCTGGAGAGCAGCCAGGCTACGCCGGCGCGCCTCGCGGTATACGACGCGCCGCTCGATCCTGACAGCATCACGGCCCAGATGCGCGAGAACCTGGACGACGAACTCACTGAAGTGAAGAGCGAGAACGCCATCGACCGCATCACCTCGCAGGCGAATCCGCGGACACTGGAGCGCGTGCCAGCGGGGGCGCGTTTCCGATTTCGCCTGGTGATGGATGTGCTATGCGAGGAAGATGCGCCGCTATTCCTGCGGGTGCTGGAAGGTCTGCGCATGCTGGAAGACGATTCTCTAGGCGGCGGCGGTTCGCGTGGCAGCGGACGGGTGCGGCTGGCTAAGCTGAACCTGATCTGGCGCGGCAAGAGCTACTACGCTTCCGGCGCCGCGCAGAAGGACTTGGGAACGGGGGTCGATCTGGGTTCTTTGCAGACCAGCTTCCAGGAGTCCGCTTTTTCGTTTCTGCGCGAGGAGTGATGAACCCGGGACTCGTCGTCAAACTCCGTCCCGCCGGCCCCTGGCGCACGGGACCGGATTCGGGCGCGCGCAATCGCGTGGATCCGATTTATCACAGCGATTCGTTATACGCCGCCGTGACCGCCGCCATGTCTACGCTCGGCATGCGCGACGAATGGCTGGACGCCACGGCACGCCATCCGGAATCGCCGGCAGTGCGGTTCAGCTCCTGTTTTCCGTTTGTGGGTGAAGTGAGTTTCATCGTGCCTCCACGAAGCATCTGGCCTCCCATGGGCGGTGCGCCGGTGAGCGCCGCGAAGGTGAGGTGGAAGAGCGCACGTTTCGTTCCGGTTTCTTTGGTGGCGGCCATTCTGGATGGGCAGGCTTTGCAGGAAGAGCAGTGGACGGTGGATGGCGTGAGCGAGTGCCTGTTACCGGCCGGGTGTCCGGGACCGTTCCGCACTAGCGTGAGGTGGAACGCAGCAATTGACCGGCTCACCGGCAGCGCGGATCGCCACGCGACAGCCTGCATCGAATTCCGGCAGGACGCGGGGCTATGGGCGATTGTCTCATTCGGCGATGAAGAGCGGCACGCGCGTTGGGCCGGACCGGTTCGCGGCGCGCTGAAACTGTTGACGGATTCCGGATTCGGCGGAGAACGCTCGCGCGGCTGGGGACGGAGCGCGCAGCCGGAATTCGTGGAAGGCGCCTTGCCCGACATGATCCTTCCGCGCGCAGCGGAATCGCCCGCTCGCCCGCTCGCCCCTCCGCAACCGCAGCTAGTGCCAGACTCGCCCGCTCCCGAACCGATCGAGACAGCCCCCGAAGCTGGCTCGCCCACTCAGCACGACGAAGGAGCCACTCCGCCGCAACCCGAGCCAGACTCGCCCACTCCCGAACCGATCGAGACGGCCCCCGAAACCGGCTCGCCCGCTCGCCCTCTCGCCCCCCCACCCGCTCAGCCACAACCCCGCGCGGATCGGGCCACATCACACTGGCTGCTATCCTTATTTACCCCTGGCCCCGACGACGCGGTGGATTGGAAGCGCGGCAACTACACCGTGGTCGCGCGCGGCGGCCGCATCGAAAGCTCCGCCGGATTCGGCGAGCGCAAGAAGCAGCTGCAAATGGTGGCGGAAGGCTCAGTGCTGGTGGCGGGCGAAGCGATCCGCGGAATGGCGCCGGATGTGGCGCCGGACGGTTTCGCGCACCCTGTATTTCGCGCCGGCTTCGCATTGTCGATTCCCCTGCCAAGCCTGAGCCGCGACCGTGAGGGAGCGGTATGAGATATCGCTTGACCTGCCTGACGCCTCTGCTGGTAGGAGACGGCCGCAAACTGTCTCCCATCGATTACATGGTCTGGAAAGACCAGGTGAACGTGCTCGACCAGTGGCGTATCTTCCGCCTGCTGGCCAAGGGGCCGCGGCTGGACGGTTACCTTTCGCAACTGAAGCGCGCCGACAAACTGGATTTCGCGTCGTGGGGCGGCTTCGCGCAGAACTTCGCGGACCGCCGCATTCCCTTCGAATCGCCGGCCTACTCTGCCTACTGGAATCGCGCCAGCGGCGAGAGCTTGCATATCCCGACATTCGCCACGGGCGCGTCGGGACCCTATGTACCCGGCACGGCCATCAAGGGCGCGCTGCGCACCGGCATGGTCTTCGCCAATTGGAAGAGCGGCATGTTGAACGAAGTAGCGGCGCGGATGCAGGGTGAGCGCGTGCCGCGGCGTCTGGCCGAGGGACCCGAGGAGCAGGCCCTCGGTAGTGCGGGCGCGAGCCGCATGCGGCTGATCGGCGTCGCGGATTCCGCTCCAGTGAGTTCTGCGCAGTTCAAGGTATATCTGTTGCGCGTGTCGACTTTGCAGGCGCGCGGGGGCGCTTACGCGCTCGGCTGGAAACAAAGCCCGCGCGGCGCGGTGGAAGGCTCGCGGCCGGACGACAGCACACCGGTTTTCGCGGAGATGGCCCCGCCGGGATCTATTTTCGAAGGCGCTTGGCAGGAGAAAGCCTTCTTCACGCAGCCGGAGATACGGCGGGTGTTGCGCTGGCAGGAATCGTTTGATCGCGCCCGCATCTTCGAAGCGGCCAACGATTACGCCGCCCGCCTGCTGGCAACCCAGAAGCAGTACGCCGCCTGGACGGGCCTCGATTTGCTGGGCCGGCAAATCGACGACTTGGAGAAGCGGCTGGCGGAGGCACGGCAGGCGGGGAACTGCCTGCTTTCCATAGGTTGGGGCGGCGGGCTGCTGAGCAAGAGCGCATGGCTGGATACCAGCGATCCCGCCTACCGCCAGATTCTGCAGCAGGTGTCTCTGTACGGAAAGGCGGTCAGTTCGAACCTGCCGTTTCCCAAGACGCGCCGCATTGTGTTTTTGAACAACAAGCCTGCGTCGCTGCCGGGGTGGGCGCTGTTGGAAGTGCAGTAGCTCGCGCGCTACGTGGTTATGCTATATTGTGGCTAAAAAGCCCCGTGAGCGGGAGTAATTCAGTGGTAGAATGCCAGCTTCCCGCACACTTCCTTTCCTTTCTTAGCGTTACAGACCATAGTCACGGTAATATGGACAGCATGGGGAGGTATCTGTGGCGCGTGTCAGCGTTCTCAAGCAAATAAAAGTTGAAGGCCGCTGGAAGGTCGTAGCGGTTCCGCGCAAAGAGACAGGCGGGTACGATTGGAATGCGCTTCCAGATGGGCGCTATTACCTCGACTTCTGGGAGCGCGGCAAGCGGCGGCGACAAGCTGCTGGTGGCACCGCAGCCGAAGCTCAGGAAGCCGTCCGCAGGAAGAAGCACCAACTCGAAGGGCGGGTGTTGGGCATCGAGACCGCCGACGATGAGGAGGCGCGGAAGACGCCGCTCCACGCCGCGGTGAAGCGCTACCTCGAATCGGTCGAAGCGCTCAAGAAACCGAACACGCTCCGGAAGTATAAGGCGGTGCTTAACCGGTTCGTCGAATTCATGCCGGCGAACGCCGATCCGCGCAAGGTCACTCGCGAGGATCTCACCGATTTCATGGTGGCGCTCAAGAACCGGCACAACCTGGAAAACAACACGGTGATCCACCAGATGATCATCGTCGCCCAATTCCTGAAGCGGCACGGCAAGGGCGGCGCCACGCGGAACCTGGGGCTTCCCGAACAGGCGACGGTGCTGCCGCGCGAATATGGCGATGCCGACCTCGCGAAATTCTTCGGGGCGTGCACGCCGGCGGAGCGCGCCCTGTATGCCACGTTTCTCTATACGGGTTTCAGAGAGCAGGAGGTGGTGCACCTCTTCTGGGCCGACATCAATTTCAACCTCAACACCATTCGGGTGACGGCGAAGCCCGACCTCGGGTTCTCTGCGAAGCGCTGGGAGGAACGGGAAGTCCCCGTGGCGAAGCAGTTGATGGAACTCCTGCGGGATCATCCGCGGCGGGAGCACTGTCGGTTCGTGTTCCCTTCGCCGCCCGGCAACCGGGAATGGCACATGTTGGACCACTGCAAGGATATCGCCGAGCGCGCCGGGCTTGACAAGGCGAAATTCGATTTGAAAACGTTCCGCTCTACCTATGCCACCCGGATGCTGCGTGCCGGCTTCGACGTGCGCACGGTGCAGCATTGGATGGGACACCGGAGCCTCGAAACAACGATGCGCTACCTGGCGCCCGCCGTGGACGTGCGGGACCGGCTGGATAAGGTGCAGATTGCTGGGTTGCTTTCTCCTGAATCGGCGAGGTGAACGCCGGTTTTTTCAGAACCGGAACCGCTCGCGAGTAGCACCCACCCTTTTGTTTGGAGACCGGCCAATCCAAGATCTATAGAAATTGGGTCTCGTTATGTTCACGTCAAGATCCAATAAAACCGCGTCGGCTAATCCGGTTACTCTCGCGCCATTTCAGCCTTCGCAATTCGCTCGACAAGCGACATGGCCAGCTTCTTTGAGAGGTCAGAGACGAGCAGTCCGCGGACCCACTTGGCCAGCCAGTCCCGCTTTTTCCCGGTTTCCTTCTTCAACTCATTCGAGAGCCAATGGCCGAAATGCATTCGCAGGGCAGCTTTAAAGTCGTCGATCTTCTGCTCGCCGCCTTCCATAAGGATCACTGCCTGCGTGTTTGCCCGCTCCCCCGGCTCAAACTGTTCCTGGCGAACCGCAGCTGAAACAAAAGTGCGTTGTATATACCCACTGTCCTGGAGCCCCTGCAGGAGCCGGCTGGCGCCGGCATCGCTGAACCCCCGGCGGCCAAGCAGGTTGGTGAGGTCATTGCGCAACATCGTATATCGCCCATCCACGCGTTTACCGGAGATGGTGAGGTGCATCATTACAAAGATGGCACCTATCGTAATACCGCACTCTTCCTGGGCAAGCTTGTTCAGGTAGGGGAGCAGAAACGCAACGGCCGTGAGGAACTCGTCCGGCAGTTCGTTGGCGTGGATGGCGGTCAACCTAGCTGCCATAGCCAGATTATAGACTATGGAAACATTTCAAAAACGTAGTTTTTTGCTAAAATGCAAAACACATGCTATACCATTCATACCCGTGGAATCTCCATTCGGACGCCTAATCGATCTGTTCAACGCGGTTCCGTATGTCTGATTGCGGCGACTGGTGTATCAACAATAAAGTGCGGAATAGCCGTCCAAGTTGGGGAGAAAACGGAAAAGCCGGGTTGAGTGTTTGCGCACTCAGCCCGGCGACGCTCGAAGCGAGCGGCTGCCGCCTGGAAGCCTTTTATGCAAAAAAGAAAACAAGCGGCAACCGCCGCTACCCATGATAGCGCGATTAGCGCATCACAGCGTTCGGGAGCGGTACCCTTCCACGCTAGTACTATAAGTACTCCCCGTCAAGACCGGCACGGGACATCGGCAGACCCAAAGCAGATCCTCGACAGCAGAATTGCTCGGGGTTTCAGCGTTACGGAATCCACAGCCTCCCTTCCCAACAAAGAAGCATGCCGTTGGCTAGTCTATTCGATGGATGGGAAGGAAGGCCGTTTTGTCGAATGGCTGGACGGCCGCTGGCAGGCCTTCGAGTATATGAACTATCGCCATTCATTTAGCCCAGCCCAAGAACTCGACGCTCGCGATCTGCGCGTTCTCCGAGAAAAATACAACATCGCAAATGAGACGCTGCCTGATGAAGATCTGGTCCACACCGGCCCAGACAGGCTGAATTGTCTGCGCGGGTGCCTTGCTCTCCGGAATTGCTTACCCTGATTTCCCCAAAGACAGTTAGAGCATTCACCTGTGGCCCACCCTCACTAACATCCACCGCGCTAGGTGCGGCAAGATCTCCTCCATCGCCTTCCCGGCCAGCTTCATCCCCCATCTGGCATGATCCAGGATTCGCGAAAATATTTTTAAAAGACTTTTTGAACAGCCCGTAAACAAGCCCATCGTTCATCGGGAGGCCGGCCTCCGACTGCCGGGCCGACCTGGGGGTCGCTCCGCGGGCGAGGCCGCCCACCCCACCTACGCCGCGTCTTCATTGCCTTTGGTGGCCCTCATCAGGGCCATGTTCGGAGCTCCATTGAGGATGCTCTCCGACACCATATTGGGGGGACGGCACCGTTTCGAGTGCTTTGGGAACTGGTAAGAAACCGGCTACACTGCAAAAAGCCACATGCGGAAGTTGAACCACTCGGAGCAACTCGCCAAGCACGTAATCGAGATTGTCGAAAAGGGTACGCGTGCCGAATTCTGTCTCGGGCAAAGCGACGGAGAATACGATTTGAACCTTACCTTCGCCGACGGCACGAGGGCCGCGGTCGAGGTCACCAAGTCCACTTCTCAGGATGGACAGGAAATGCTGGTGGCGCTCCAGAAGCGGGGAAATTTTGTGAATGCAGTCTCTTGTACGCATAGCTGGTTCGTTGAGGCCCTTCCGACAGCCAGGATCGGGTTGGTTTTGCAAAATGTCGATCGATACCTTCGCGCAATCGAAGCCGAAGGCCGAGACGAGTTTAGCGCCGAGCCATCCGGGGAAAGCGCCGCAGTCTCCAATATCTTGAAGGACCTTCAGATTATCGAGGGATCGGTTCTATCGATGCCGTCGCCCGCCCGGATCTGGATCTGTGGCCCGATGCCATCCACTACAGGCAGTATCGTTAATCCGGACCACTTGCAGCGAGCAATCGAACGGGAGGCACAGAAGCCTGATATCAGGCAGAAGCGGTGGACGAGCGAATGCAAAGAGCGCCACCTTTTTGTGCACGTCGACTCACTGAATGACGAAGCGTGGTCAGCCCTGGTAAACGGCTGCATGCCACCACAGACGCCGTCGTTACCTCCCGAGCTAACCCATGTCTGGGCCGCCACGGACGAAGCGCCCAATGGGATTGTCGTCTGGACTTCGAACCCACCAGAGGGGTGGCGAGACCGCGGGCTAATTCTGCCTTGCTGGCCACGCTAGTTGCCAAGCGCATCGTCAAGCGCCGCTTTGGAGATGGTGAATTCACACCCTCCCGCGCAATTCACGCGGATAGTGCGGCTATCGAAACTGATCAGTTGATAGCTTGCCGGCTCCCCGCAGTGAGGGCACAGTCCAATTTCTTTGACCAACGGAAGAATCGAAATCTGCATACACGGTGCTATTCGACAGTTGCTCGGAATTTCGTGCCAGGATCGTCACAGGTGCGTCCGGCGTGAAGGCGAATGCCCGTGCGGGTGAAACCGCCCGACCAGACGCGCCCTAAGAAAACTCCCCCAGGTTGCGGGGGAGTGCGGCATTGTGGCCGTTTAGGGGTGAATTCGGTTTAGCCGTTCCTGGGCGATCTTGCAATAACGGGCTTCAAGCTCCATGGCGATATAGCGTCTTCCAAGTTGTTTGGCTGCCACCACCGTGGTGCCGGAACCGGCAAATGGGTCGAGGATAATATCGCCGGGTTTGCTGTAGGCGGCGATCAAGGGTCGGAGTGTCACCGCCGGTGTAATAATCCCCAAAGTGCCGGTTGAGAATTCCCCAGCCCCAGTGAAGTGGTGTATACCCGCATTGACTCCATCCGGGGGAGGTGCGGCAAGGTGCTTAGGGGAAAAGACGTGAACGATCTGGAAGAAATGAAACAGACGGGGATGAGCATATCCGCCATCAGTGAGCTGACCGGATATGACCGGAAGACGGTTCGAAAATACCTGCTGAACCGAGAGACGGTGCCGGGTTATCGGGAGCGGCCGGTGCCGCCGAGTAAGCTCGATGCTTTCAAGCCGTATCTGGAAGACCGCATGAAGGCTGGTGTGTGGAACGCACAAGTGCTGCTGCGGGAACTGCGGCAGCGCGGCTACGGAGGCGGGTACACGATCCTCAAGGACTGGTTGCACCCGCAACGGACGGCTGGCAGCGCCGCGGCGGTGCGGCGGTACGAAACGGCGCCGGGCAAGCAGGCGCAGGTGGATTGGGGACACTTGGGGTACCTGGATGCGGACGGTGCGGCGCACCGTGTTTGGGGGTTCGCGATCACATTAGGGTACAGCCGGCGGATGTGGGCGCAGGCGGCCTTGGACCAGCAACTGGGGACGCTGTTGCGGATGCATGAAGCCGCGTTCCAGGAGTGGGGTGCGATTCCGGAGGAGATCTTATACGACCGTATGAAGACCGTGTGGCTGGACACGGACGCGCGCGGCGAGATTGTGTGGCATCCGGTTTTCCTGGACTTCGCACGTTATTGGGGATTCAAACCGCGGCTGTGCCGGCCGTACCGAGCCCAAACGAAGGGTAAGATCGAGTCCGGGGTGAAGTTCATTCGCCGGAATTTTCTGTGTGGCCTGCTGGGTCGCGAGCCATCCTGTCTGGCGGATTTCAATACAGAGCTGCGGGAATGGGTGGACAGCGTGGCCAATCGGCGGGTGCACGGGACCACTTACGAACAGGTGCTGATTCGGTGGGACGGGGACCAGTTCAGCATGCAATCGCTAAACGGTAGACGACCATACCCGTACGTGGATGACGAACTGCGCAAGGTGGCGCGAGACGCGTACGTGAGTTGGCAAGCCAGCCGTTATTCGGTGCCGTGGCACTATGCCGGCAAGGAGGTCTGGGTTCGCGAGCAGGGTGAACGGGTAGAGGTGCACTATGGCGGCGAGCGGATCGCGGAGCACCAGCGTGCCAAGGGTAAGCACCAGGTCATCACCGACCAGGCGCATCATGAGGGAATTCCGTTGAATGCCACTCAGGGCGGCGACAAGATCCTGGTCCGGATGCGCGAGGCAGCCCCAACGGTGGAGGCCCGACCGTTAGCGGCTTACGAAAGTGCGGCGATGGGAGGTGTCCAATGATGCCTTCCATGGAACGATTAGAGAATGCCCTTACCACCCTGGGGCTGAAAGCGGTCGAGGCCCGGTTGGAAGGATTGTTGGAACAGGCAGCCAAAAAGGAGCCGAGCTATGCGGAGTTTCTGGATGAGTTGCTTAGCTGTGAAGTGGATGCGCGACGTGCGCGTTATCTGAGAGCGCGCCTGCAGTTGGCCCACCTGCCGTTCGTAAAGACATTCGACCAATTCGATTTTGGGTTTCAGCCTTCGATCGACGAACGACAGATTCGCGAGCTGCGGTCCCTGCGATTCGTGCACGATGCCAGCAATGCGATTTTTCTGGGGCCACCCGGCGTAGGGAAAACTCATCTGAGCGTGGCTTTCGCTGAGGCAGCCATTCAGGCCGGCTTCGGCGCATACTTCATCACCGCCCACGATATGGTTCATGATCTTGGCCGGGCTTACCGGGAAGGCCGGTTGGACCGCCGCATGCGCGTGTATCTCGCTCCCAAGCTATTGGTGATTGACGAAATGGGCTACTTGCCGTTGGACGATCTGGGCGCCACGATCTTCTTCCAGTTAGTGAGTGCGCGTTACGAGCACGGCAGCATCATCCTGACCAGCAACAAAAGTTATGGCGACTGGGGCTCGATCTTCGGAGACCCGATCATTGCCACCGCCATCCTCGACCGGCTGTTGCACCATTCCACAACCATCAACATCCGTGGGGAAAGCTATCGATTAAAAGACCGCCGGCGCGCCGGGCTTCTAAGCCGGCCCGAGGAGCAGTCCCCTGCCAACCCATTGGCGCCTCCACCCGCTGGTGCCCCGAGCAGTCGTGGGAAGCGGAGCTCTGCATGAGTTTTCTGAGGCATGACGAGATCTATCGGTCCGATGTGGCCTTTAAAACCATGCCCACGTTCCAGCTTCATGCCGCCTCCCGTTGGTCGGCCCTGAACAAACCAAAAGGGCGTGGCTGTTACCCCACGCCCTTCCCATCGTCCGCGATGAGTCTCGGGTCGGCTATTCCTTGGCGGGTTGCTCTCCAGCAGAGCCCGCCTCTGCTTCACCGGCCGGAATCCATGGTGTACCTTTCGGCCGAAACAGTCAACCACCACCTAGCAGGGGCTGGGGAATTTTCGACCGGCGATTTGGGGAATTTTCATCCGGCGTTGACAGGAGGGCCATCAGCGGCTTCTGAGTGGGGTGGTAGCGGTTGCCGGTGTAGCGCCACTCCAACACGTCCCGCAGGACCAGGCTCGGTTTGGGCGGTTCGCCCTTGCAGAGCAGGTAGGCCTGCTCATGGCAGTACGCTGCGAGGTTTTGGCCGGATGCGTAGCGCTTGATCCAGACGAAATGCGCCCGAGGCCGGAGGCCGGCCGCACGCCAGGCCGCCATAAAGGTATCCACCTTGTGCCAACCGTAGAAGCTCACGCAGAAACGGTTGTTTTTGAGGACACGGACAATCTGCGCGAACGCCGGCTTGAGCCATGAGGTGGTGTCGTCGTTGGCCACGATCCGGTCGCTGCGGTCGCGATACCGGGCGGCATAGGGCGGGTCGGTGACGACCAGGTCCACGCACGTATCCGGCATCGTGGCGATGACCTGGATGCAGTCGCCATGGATAATGCGGTTTACGAACTCGGCCACCGGGCGCCTGGCTGGCGGCGCACTCGAACCTAGCGGGGAATGCCGGGCGGACGTGGCGGTCGCCGCTACGTGCGCCATAAGCGAAGATTCCATAGACTGTATCTCCTTATTTGTGAATGGGATTGCTCGTACCGATCAGCAGAGTGTTTTAGGAAGAAGCTCTCAGAATCTTAAAGACACCGCGCCGCCCGGTCAAGGCGGCTGTCCCGGCGCGTTGACGTGGTTTTGTCGCTACGATATGAGTTGTATCGTACGCATACAAAGGTGAGTGAGGACTAAAAATACGCGAACTCCTCCGCTTCCCACACCAAGCCATCTAGGAGTCACACCAGACTTAACTTAGGCCCTCCACTAATAGATTATGTAGAATTCTTTATCATCCGCACACATTACATCTATTAGCGCGGCTCCCGCTGGCCCGCTTTATTGTAGCCTTTCACAGGAAACAGTACCGGATCTTGAAACTTTTCGTTGACAGGCGTCTAGGCTGCGCACTATAATCAAGTCCAGATCTAAATCTCGTAAACCACAAAGAGCTTGCCCTCCAATCCCGCCGGGCAACCACCTCCGAGTCCGAGACGCGAGTTTTTAGTTCCCAACCGACGCGGCTTTGCTAGTCGGTTAGGAGGACTGTAATGCGCAGCATCCTGCCTCTCATATTATTTCTCTGCGGTCTGATGTTGACCGTAAACCCCGCGATGCCCCAAAGCAGCAACGGTTTACCCTATGGCGGTGCTGCTTTAACTCCAGGTTCTATACCGGTCGGCCCGGCGTTGCCAGGCCCGCTGCCGCCAAGTGGCAATTCTGTGTGTAGTACCGGTGGCAGCACCGACCCCTGCGTGGTAACGGGGCAAAACGACCGATACCGGACCAGCTCGAACGTCAACGCGTCGAAACTCGCCGGTTTCAGCGATGCCTCCAATTTCGGCATAGCTAATTTTTTCAAGCTTAACTCGACACCTCATTCGCCGTTCCTATATGAGCCAGTTCTCGCGCAGCCGCTCTACGTGACCAACGTTCCGCAGCCCCCCAGCGGAACGACGACTAAGAACATCCTGGTGGTAGCTTCGCTTAACGACTACGTGTACGCGTTCGACACGAGCCAGGGGACCGGCGCCTCACCGCTCTGGAGCCAAGACTTGGCCACCTCTGATTGCGGCAGTACTGGCGTCCCATTTTTCAACGACCATAGCGGCCAGCCAGGGGGTGTTACGCAACTTCCCTATTACGGTATTGTGGCAACGCCAGTGGTCGATATCACGACAACTCCTCCCATCGGCTACGTAGTGGAGGCGTGCACGGGCTCATGGAACTCGACCACTATTTCTTGGTACATTAATGCGATCAACATCGACACCGGCGCCATCTTGAACAGCTCAACTCCGATTATGGATTCCAATTTCTTTCCGTCTAACGAGTTGTCGCGGGCGTCGCTTCTATTAACCCACCCCAGCGGCGGGGGAACTTTCGTTTATATCTCTTTTGGCACGGGCGTGGCGGAAATCGCCGCCGCTATTAACTCCTCCTTCGCCTATTCGGGTGTCCTCGCCGGATATCAGGTTAAATTCCCGTCTAGCCCACCATATGTGACGTTTACTAAGCTTTCTCAAAGCTCCTCAGTTTCCGGTTTCTTCTACACCCATAACTCAACATCGTCAGCGTTCCCCGGGGTCTACACAGGCTTCAGTTCAGGGTGGAGTGGTGGGGTTTACCCCTTAGATCCGCAAGGGCCGGCCTGTGATACCGTTGGTACCGGCTGTTCTCCGGGCTCTAACTGGGCGGTTAACGGCGGTGGAATCTGGATGTCGTCCAAGGGGCCGTCCTCCGACGCAAGCGCCGATGTCTATCTTGCCTCGGGCAATGGGGCCTTCGGCTGCAGCGGCAGCACTGCAACTGACTGCGACGGAAGCTCATCGTGTACGAGCCTTTCAGGCGTCATTTACTGGGGAGAGTCGGCCATCGAGTTTCCCACAGCCACGAACGGCTCTACGCCCTACATGGGCACGCCCGCGGACTTTTTTGCTCCGTATGTCCAGCGCTACGCGGGAACAGGGACCCACATGCCGAACGGCGATTTGACCTCAGGCGGTCCGGCGGGCTGTCAAACCGAAGAGCTGAGCCGCCTCGACCTTGATTTTGGCGTAGGCGGAGTAGTACTCATTCCTCATTCGAATGTTTTTGCCATGACGTCGGACAAGAGCGGCTATATCTACGTCATGCCGGCTCAAGGGAGTCTCGGGCTATTCCAACCAAGCGATAGTGGACTTACCAGCGGCACATACAAAACGCAACCGCCATTTCAGCTAAGCCGACTACCTACATCTACCGATCAAACCTGTGAGATAATCGACTCAAGTGGGAATATAACTCAGAATTGCGACGAAGTACACGAGCTTGCTTTCAACCAGGACACCCTTTTCGTATGGCCCGTAGGGGAACAGGTTGAATCCTTCGCCGGGGGGCTTTCCAACAGCAATAAGACCTATTCGTTCAATACTACAGGGATAGATCCATGCTCTCAAACGCCGAATCCATGCACCTGTTCAGGCACAAACTGCACGCCGAAAGCTCCGAAATCGACCGCGGGATCTTCAGGCGGCGGTTTTGCGATCGCCGCCGACAATTCCATCAGCCAAGCCACGTTGTGGGGGGCCGTGCCGCAGTCCAATTTTTCGACATCGAACCTCAGCTTTAATTGGGGACAGCTCTTCGCCTACACCGTGAACTCCGACGCGAGCCTCACTTGGATCTGGGATAGCGTCAATGGCCACAACTGTTCGATTCCTGCGGCTACGGGGTGGTTCGTACCCTCCTTCACAGAACCGACTCTAGCCGATAACCAACACCCGTCTACTCCAGCTGGCGCAGTGTACGTCCCGACATCGTGTGTCACTACCAACACCGATGGCACAAAATATAAAGCCTGCGGTGACGTGCCGACGGGTAGCGTTGCGAGCGGTGTTTTAGTGTTTACGAGTTGTTCGTGACGGCAAGGTATGCCATGCCCGGTAAACTCCTCTCGATTGCATCATTCCTAGCCTTGGCGTGTGCTTCGCAAAGCACAGGAGGCCAAGCGCCAGTCTACAAATTGCTCTATTCGCCAACATCCGGTGCGGTTCCTGGGGGCAACCCGAACGTGATATTCGAGGTCGAGCCGGGTTTGTTTGACGTGTTAAGCCTTCGGGGGGTTGATACATTTGGCCCTTCGATCTTTAGCATTACGGGTACCGGAACGTTTAAGGTGATCTACTCGTTCCAGCCGACGTCCGCGCTTATGTCCACGTTCGTCCAAGCCACCAATGGCGAGGTCTATGCCCCCGCCTTCATCGCGCCCAACAATTTTTATTTCTCCCTTACTCCGTCTGGGCAAAATGTCCAGCGGTATCCGTTTCCAGGCCAGTGGGGAACCGCCTGGCAAACGCTCGTAGTGCCGCCGAATGAACTTTACGACATTGTTGGCGCTGCGACCGGCGGTTCATCGACTTATGGCTTTGCCCAGATCGACGAAGCTGGCAAGATTACGATCCTCCATCAGTTCTCTGGAAACGACGGGGTTCCAATCGGTAACAACATTACGTACGGGGCAGATGGCAACATCTACGGCGTCGGCAGCCAGACTATCGGCGTTAGCCCTGGCTTCATTTTTCGCTTCACACCGACCGGAGCCTACTCACAACTCCTAAGTTTCCCCTCGTTTCCCGATGTCGCAACGCTTGCCCTGATTTCTGCGTCTGACGGCAACCTTTACGGCATCTTCGGAGGAGGAGGGGCCAACCACACGGGAGAAATCTATCAGGCCACGCTCTCCGGGCAGTTGCAAACCGTGGCTAGTTTCCCTGCCACTGGTATGACTAAGCCGCTGTCGCTGATGCAGGCCGCTGACGGCAACATTTACGGTAGCACCAACTCGAATTTCATTTTCCGCTATAATCTGACGACCCATCAGCTTAGTCCTGTGTACCGCTTGGACCCGTATGGGTCGCAGGGCCATTGCGCCTGCCAACTCATCGAGGGGATGGATGGCAAACTTTACGGTGTCACTCCGGTCGGCGGCAACTACCCTGGCATCGGGGCGGTATTCAGTCTGAATATCGGGCTCCCCAAGCCGAAGCCGTTCATCTCCGGCCTGTACCCGTCCTCTGGGTCGGTAGGCGAGAGGGTGATCTTGTGGGGGAATTATCTGCTGGGCGCCAGCTCGGTCGCCTTCAACGGCGTCCCCGCTGCGAGTGTACTGACCACGTCAGGTCAATCCGTTCTGGTTACTGTTCCGTCAGGGGCCGCTACCGGGCCAGTAAGTATAACCACCGCGAACGGCTCGTTTACAACCACGGAGAACTTCACAGTCCAATAGCATTTGTGCCTACAAGAGTGGAGGGAAGCATGACTTGGACAACGCCTTACTTCGAGGAAATCTCAGTCAATTGTGAAATCAACTCCTACGCTCCGGCTGCAATATACGCCCGTGTGCGTTGGGAGTGCTCGTCTCATCGAGTTCCTGAGCCGGTGGAACGGATCGTCCGACGTGCAGGCGAGTGTTATTCGCTCTTCTGTGCATAACTTCCCCATCGACAACCGATCCTTTCTATGTTAAGCGCCCCTTGACGGCTCTTGGTGACGGCGTATCATAAAGGACGTTATGATACGGCAATCCACGGAGGGGGAGGAGGTCAAAAATCGGCGCAAAAAGGTCGCGGAGCGGCGGGTAATGAGTTGCGAAAGGAAGGGTCAGGCGACTGACACCGGCTTTGAGGAGATCGATCCGGCGGAGTTCTTCGACCCTGAGGAGTTCGGCGTCGGCCGGCGGGATACTCAAAAGCCATGACGAGAGATCTCGTCCCCATCCCACGGCGCGAACTCGGCCGGGCGGGGTTCGAAGGCCTGCCAGCGATCATCGGGCGCGGCGGCGAATCGGCTGCCTGGCGCTTCGTCGAGTTCTTCACCGCGAGCATAAGGAACCGGAACACGCGAGCTGCCTACGCCCAGGCCGTCACCCAATTTTTCGCGTGGTGCGAGAAGCACCGCGTCCATGCGCTTGAGGATATCAAACCGGTGGTGGTCGCCGCGTACATCGAGAACCACCCTGGCGCGGCGCCGACCGTGAAGCAACACCTGGCCGCGATCCGAATGCTGTTCGATTACCTCGTGACCGGGCAGGTGGTTGCCGTAAACCCGGCACACGCGGTCCGTGGTCCGAAGTATGTCGTGAAGCGCGGCAAGACGCCGGTACTCACGGCTGACCAGGCGCGGACGCTGATCGATAGCATAAAGACAGATTCGGTCGTCGGCCGGCGGGACCGGGCGATCATCGGCCTCATGTGCTACACCTTTGCGCGCGTCTCGGCCATGGTCAACATGCGCGTTGATGATTATTACGAGAATGGCAAGCGCTCGTGGGTGCGGCTCCATGAGAAGGGCGGCAAGCGGCACGAGGTCCCCTGCCACCACAATGCGGAGGCGTACCTCGATGCGTATCTGGATGCCGCGGGGATTCGGGAAGAGAAGAAATCGCCGCTCTTTCGGAGCGTCGATGCAAAGCGGCAGCTTACAATGAACCCCATGGCGCGCACGGACGTGCTGCGCATGGTGAAACGCCGGGCGATGGAAGCCGGACTCCCCTCCTCCACGTGCTGCCACACGTTCCGTGCAACGGGGATCACTGCGTACCTGGAGAATGGGGGGACCATCGAAAACGCACAATTGATCGCGGCGCATGAATCGCCGCGGACAACGAAGCTCTACGACAGGACCGGCGATGAGATTACGCTCGACGAGGTGGAACGGATTGCGATTTGAAAGAGCTCGCGATTTCGGTTATGCTCGTGCGCCCGTGCTGACGGGCGCGACTACTTACATCGTCGTTGTTGGTATCTTAGGCTTGTTCTTGCTGCCGGGAGGCCGGCCGCGTCGCTTTGTAGCTATCGTGGACAGCCAAGCGGGTGGCCGTGGCTGTGGGCCAGGCGCTCCATGGTCAAGATAGCCTGTTCAAGTTGTTCGCGTTCCTGCCGCAATTCCGCGAGGATTCTGCTCACGTCCATCGTTTCTCCACGACGCAGCCGCCGGTGCTTGTCGTTTCGAGTATATGTAATTCGCGGTCCGATCTCAAGTAACGCTCGTACGCGCGCGGGTACCGCCGGGGATTGACGATTTAGAGTCCGTGGTCTCGGAGACTTTTCTGAAGATCTCTGAGGGCGCCTTCGGGGAGGATGGTTGCGTCAGCCGACAGTGAGGCAGGGTGGACACCCAAATTGATATTGAGGAGAATTTTGAACGCCGCTTGGCGCTGCTTCGCGTTCAAGTCCTGCCGGTCCCGGTATGTGATATAGCACTGCGCGAGGCGCTCCCACCATACAACCTCCTGTTCGGGATGGAGGTCACGCCGGAAGTCGTCCAACCAATCGGCCAGGGAAGAGGGATACACTTCATCAAGCGCCAAGTGGAGATTCTTGATCCTGGCAACTAGATCCGGCGAAAGTTCAGCATGGCGTATCGGACCCGGTTCCAGCTCGTCGAGAGAAATATTGGAATGGCTCATGTTGGTCGATGGTCTAGAACAATGAATCGCAGAGTTGGCGCTGTTACGCGCCCCGGCGGGCTGGCTTGATTCCGAGCTTTTCTTCAACAACATTCACACGATTCCGGAGCTCACCAATTTGCCCGGCATACGCCGACTTTGCGAGCTCATCGCCGATGGTACGTGCAAGATCGGCCTTCGAAACCATCGCATCGGTGATCTGTTTTACGTCATCGCGGAGATCGCGGACATTCTTATCCAGTGTCTTGATATCACGTTGCATTGGCCAGAGATCCGCTTTCGTCACCATCTCCTCGCGAATAGCTTGGAGACCACCCTTCGTGGCCATGCGTGCGATGTCTCTCTGTATCACGGCTGCGAAGTCGTCGAGTGTCATCGGCTTCTTTTTTATCTTTGGCTTTGCCATGGTGTTAATCATACTGGTGAGCGCGCTGTCGTCAAGGGATGCACAACTGCTCTTGGTAGTCTGACTTGCGCATGGTGACGAACTGGCGGGGAGCGGTCAATGGCTCGTACGAATGAAATTGGCTATGGCCGCGAATTCGCCTCTCGAAACCTGTTCGTTTGTGAGCCTGAGAATTTTAATGCCTCGAACGCGCTCGAACCAAGCGTCCATGCGCCGGTCGCGGGCAGGATCTTGATGACTCGGGCCATCGATCTCAATCGCAAGTTTGTGCTCTGGTAGGTAGAAGTCCACGATTCGGTAGTATGGCGCGTAGAAACCTTGTTGGAAACGATAGGGCACCCCGAGCGAAGCGAGGAAATCTTGAAACACGAGTTCCGCCTCGGTGGCCGCCTTGCGGAGACGGGCAACATTGATCGCGTGCCGCTTCTTGAGGGGAAGCTGACAGAAATACTCCACGCCCGGATTCTCGCATGGATCTGATCCGAGAGTCCAGGAGAAAAGAAGCGAAGTTCTTATACCGAGGATACGCCGCGCAGTGAGACGTTTAATGCGCGGCGTCAGCAATCTTGTCGGCATTTTATTTCGCGTGTTACACAAACGATGACCGTCTTCACATGAAGGGCGCAGTCCGACCTGGAGAAGAAAAGGCCGACGCGGCGTGGCCGGTCGGCTGGAATAATCGGACAGGGGTATACTGATCGAAGTAGCGGCACATCAGGTTGAAGCTACGCCCGTGGTTTCAAGGAATCCAGCGAGCTTGCCCGTCGCCTTGTACTGCGGTATCGGGTCAAGCTCCTTGAACGCGGACGTGAAAGCGTTTGAGAGGGACCACATCGTACGCGGCCGGAACTCATCGTGCTGCGGATCGAAATACATTTCGTGTACCTTGCGGTCCAGGTGTCGCGGGACTTCAAGCTCCGCTTCCACGAATGCCCGGTAAATGATGAGCTTGGCCGCGACATCTGAAAGCTGGGAATCCTTCCACCGCTCCACGGCTTCCACCATCGGCTTGAAATTCCGCTGCATGTCGTCGATGCCGCCGGAGAGCGCCCGGTTGAGATTGAAGTTCTTGGTATGCTTCGCGAGCACCGGCTGGAAGTCGCCATGGAAGGCCATGTTGTCACAGACGAAGACGCGGTATCCCACGGTGAGCGCGAGCCGCATGGTTTTGTCGTGCGAGTTCCGGAGCCCCAGGGCGAACCTGGCGCCGGTGAAGCCGTGTTCCATCTCGATCAGGCCGAAGCACTTGTTGCCGTCCTCGGAGACGGCGAATTCCATCTTGTGTATCCCGATGTGGCGGAAGCCCAGAGTTTCCACCAGGGCGTCCACCACCTCGTGGTGCGGGATGGGCCTGTGCGTTGCGGTTCCGGGCGGCGTTGCGACAAGCGCCAACTGCTCCCGCGTGATGAGCGTCGTATCCACGTGCGCCATGAGCGTCGATTCCATTCGTAGTTCTCCTCTGCTTAGAAATTGAGATGGCTCTGCCGGTCGGTAGAGCGCCTTTCGAAAAAGCTGTTGTGAAGTGTAAAGGCAGACCGCTACGAGGTCAAGGGCAGCGGCTTGGCTCGCGGGGCGTACTTTAGGGCGGAAGGCGACAAAGGCACAGACTTGGCGTTTACCTGGACAGACAAACCATCGCAGTATAGACTTAACGGTATGAAGACGCTAGGACTTGCGATTGTACTTATCCTGGTCATTGCTGCCGGATTAGTGGTGGTGCGATGGCTTAATCGTGCGCAGGGTCCTCTTATCGCGAGCCTTTCGCCGTCCTTCGGCCCTATTGGTACGACCGTCACAATTACTGGTTCGGGATTTGTACCAACAGGCAATGTGATTGAATTTTCCGGTAATGCAGTGGGGGATTCTGTCGATTCGTCAAACGGCACGACGATCACGTTTATGATTCCTAACTCCCTTTATTTGCTTTGTTCTATAATGGGTCGGTGCCCTGGCCCTATAATCCCCATTCGGACGCAAACATATAATGTTGCCGTAGACTCGAATTCCCAGTTGAGTAATTCGGTGCCGTTTACAGTGACAGCCGGAGGGCCCTCGCTTTTTTGATTTCACAACGCGGCCAGACGGCGGAAGCTGGCTCTGGAATGTTTCTCGCGGGTTTCCGCGCCGCCGACAGGGTAGCTCTTACTGTTGTAGGGGAGAAAATAGAGCGGCGAGAGGAGGGGGATATGGAAAAATGTGCGAGAAGGAGGCATTTCGCCAGTTGTCGCATGTACGGGAGAAGGCTGGGACGGTGGTTCAAAACGGGCCGGTTGGCGGGTAAGGACTTAAAAAAGCCTAATCAACCAGTCTGAGCGAGCGGTCGGCTGTTATACTAGGTGGAACCCAGGATGCCAAAATGGAAATCCTGGTTAAGGATTCTTCGATGCGGACGAAAACTCGAAGGCTTGTGACCGTTGCAGTAAGGAGCTCGTTTTTGGTGCTCATCGCATCCGCTACGGCGCGCGCTCAGGTGCTGGCTGGGCCGAGCCGCCCAGCGGGCGTACCGGAAGGATATGTGATCACTCCGTCCGGCTATTTCCATCCATCCTGTGTCCGGCAGATGGCGGAAGGAGAGGCTCTGTTGGAAGATGGGCGTGTCCTCCAACATGCCGATGGAACTCTCGAGAACATCCCTTCCTGCGACTACCCGCGTTACACGGCACACGGAGAAATTGGGGGCGAGGGTCCGTTGACGAACTACATTGAATGGGCACAGGCCACGACGAGCACCTCATATGGCGGGCTTACCGCAACGTGGGTGGTTCCGCCAGCGCCGGCTTCCAATGATGGCCAGACGGTGTATTTCTTTCCGGGGCTCGACGACATCAATGACACTGTGACCATTCTTCAGCCTGTGTTGGGGTGGAATAGCTTTCTTCTTCCCGGAGCATGGAGTATTGCTAGCTGGAACTGCTGTGTGCCCTCGACTAGCACTAACTGGCACAGTCCGGCTGTTAGCGTCAGCCCAGGCGATGAAATCAAGGGCATTATTTGGGACACTTGCGGCGCGGGAACGGTATCCTGTCCGACGTGGAAAGTGATAACTGAGGATGTGTCCACGGGGCGCAGCACGACGCTGAGCGATACTCCCAGTGAAGGGCAGACGTTCAACTGGGCGTTCGCCGGCGCGCTGGAGGTCTCTATTAACCTTATCCAGTGCAGCGATTATCCCCCGAATGGCGCGCTCACTTTTTCAGATGTAGCACTGTATGACTACAACTTCGACCGGGTCTCCAATCCGGGTTGGTCATTCACGAATAAGGCCTCGGGCCTCGCGCCGCAATGCGGCTACGGTGGCCAAGTCGCGCCGACGCAAGCGACGCTCGACTACTCGTCTTTCATCACGCTGGCCAGCTTCAATTTTACGGACGGCGCGGTGCCCTACGCGGGCCTTATACAGGCCACCAATGGGAACCTCTACGGGACAACGCAGATCGGTGGCGCCGGCGGTGAAGGGACGATCTTCCAGATCACTCCGAGCGGCACACTGACGACCCTCTATAGCTTCTGCTCCCAAAGCAACTGCGCCGACGGCGAGGTGCCCTACGCGGGCCTTATACAGGCCACCAAAGGGGACCTCTACGGGACAACGACCGTGGGCGGCACCCACGACGAAGGGACAGTCTTCAAAATCACCCCTGCCGGCACACTGACGACCCTCTATAGCTTCTGCTCCCAAAGCGAATGCGCCGACGGCGCGGAACCCTACGCGGGGCTCGTCCAGGCTTCTAATGGGAACCTATACGGGACAACGCTCTATGGCGGAACCGGGGCGAACTGCTATTTTGGTGCGGAAGGCTGTGGCACAGTCTTCAGCATCACCCCTGGCGGCACGCTCACGACTCTATACAGCTTCTGCACCAAACGCAACTGCGCCGACGGGGCGCTGCCCTACGCAGGGCTAATCCAGGGCACCGACGGGAGTTTGTATGGGACGGCGTCTGCGGGCGGGTACGAGGGTCAAGGGACGTTCTTCAAAATCACCCCCACTGGCACGCTGACCACGCTATACGAGTTCTGCGGTCTGGGCTGCCCGAACGAACCTGAGGGGGCGCTGGTTCAGGCCGCCAGTGGGGAGTTCTACGGGACAACGTTCAATGGGGGAAGCGGGAGCAATGGGACGGTCTTCAGTATCACCCCAGGCGGTAAGCTGACGACGCTGTACAGCTTCTGCACGCAGAGCAACTGCACGGACGGCGCGCTGCCCTACGCAGGGCTAGTCCTGGGCACCGACGGAAATTTCTATGGGACAACGGTGTTTGGCGGGGCCAACGGCTACGGGACGATCTTCCAGATCACTCCGAGCGGCACACTGACGACGCTCTATAGCTTCTGCGCTCAAAGCAACTGCACGGACGGCTCTAACTCTGAGGGCGGCCTGGTTCAGGGCACCAGCGGGGACCTCTACGGGACAACGTGCTGCGGGGCCGACGGCTGGGGCACGGTTTTTAGGCTATACGTGGGCTTGGGGCCGTTTGTGGAAACACTGCCTACCTCCGGTAAGGTGGGAGGTGCCGTCAAGATTCTGGGGACCAATCTGACTGGAGCCACCAGCGTCAGCTTTAACGGCACGGCGGCGGCGTTCACCGTTGTTTCAGCTTCCGAAATCACCACCGCCGTGCCGGCCGGCGCGACCACCGGCGCAGTTCAGGTGGTGACACCCAGTGGCACACTTTCAAGCAACGTGCCCTTCCGGGTGCAATAAGAACTGGCTCCTCATGCCATCGCTGGGAGACCACCAAGAAGGCGAT
>Ga0181530_10000700_pt1 | contig 43216 bp, 26 predicted proteins | sample PEATcosm2014_Bin_42_FD_119769 | JGI IMG/M metagenome (GOLD analysis project Ga0181530, IMG submission 119769) | Peatland microbial communities from MTU Mesocosm Facility, Houghton, MI, USA - PEATcosm2014_Bin10_60_metaG | ecosystem: Environmental > Terrestrial > Soil > Wetlands > Peat | place...
ACTGGCGGGCTGCCTCTTCAATGGCCGCTGATCGGGGATCCGTCTGGGCCTGAGCCGGGAATGAACCGAGGGCCACAAGAAAGGCAAGCAGCCCAGCAAAGAGCGGAGTGCTTCGGCTCGCTGTACACTGCTTCCCCTCGGAATTTGCCATGCTCGCTCCTTACGGGGATAGGAGAAAGAACCCTTGGGTATGAGCGCTGGAAGAGGTTCAACTGATGCCCGCCCAGCTAACTACGCGCGACATTGCTGATATTTGCAGTGATTCACGTCACTGGCGGTAGTGATTCATAGCACGCTGACTTGGGCAGCACAGCGGGTCCAGACCTGTCACGCACGAAGAGATAGATTCGAGGTCGTCGAAGTGCTGCAATAGTCCGCGCCGCGGGCAACGGGTTTATCTCTGATTGTTCGACGACTGGCGAATGAGAGGATTCGTTTCCTGCTCCGCCTTCGACTCTCGTGATTCGAGGTCCGCTTGTCGGAGATCAGTGGCTTGCGCGGGATCGGTTCCCGCTGCCAGGCCGGTCTTCTCGAAGAAGTAACGCCAGCCCTCGTGGCGATCCGAGGAGCTTTGGGAATCCTCGAACTGTTTTACGGTGGACTCTGCGTTCTGCTTGCCCCTGACGACCGCGACCACTCCAGCCGACCGGTAAGTCCGGACGTTGTGCAGGATAATAGCGTAGGAAGCGCTGAGTTCGTCGCGTGTCAGAAAGAATCCATTCGAAGGTTATGTGAGCTTGCGTGCTCACAGTCAACAAGGTGGCGCGGAAGGTTAAGAAAAGGCGATCTCCAACAGGCATCGCCTTTTCACACGCTTCGCCGGCTCAGAGCGCCTGAACGTTTTCAGCCTGCCAGCCCTTGGGGCCCTTGGTCACATCGAATTGCACCGCCTGACCCTCCTGCAGGCTTTTGAAACCGCCCGCCTGGATTGCCGAGAAATGCACAAATACGTCTTCGCCATTCTGACGGCTGATGAAGCCGTAGCCTTTGGCGTCATTGAACCACTTTACTGTTCCTTGTTCTGCCATGTTGATACTAGTGTTCCTTTCAATCGATTTACGCTGGAGAGATTCGGAGGTACTGAGGCAGGTTACTGGCTGTTGAGGCGAGAGCTGCTCACGACCCGATTCGGTCTAACGCACATCTTGATGCTACACGCAACGCTCAGAATAGGCAACGTGATTCGATGACAGGTGGTGGTGCAGTTTGCCTGTCATCCCGGGCAAGCGTCTTTTTCACAGCGAGGGACCTGGGCGAGTTGCGACGCGGCCTGCGCAAGCGGAGCGCGCCGAGAGGTCGGGTTCTTTGCGATGCAATGATCGCGCGTTTGGCTCGCTTCCTTTATTAAGCTGCGCCACTACCCGAGAACACCGAATTCGAGGAACCGTGTCGTCCGTTGGCACGACGGTAGTAACACCCAATGGTAATGCTCACTCCCAATCTGGGGTTGCGTTGCTCAATTAGGGCGCTCCGAAATGGGGTATACTGAAGATACTTAACCTCGAAGACACGTAACCAAAGCACTTGCGCCTTCGCGATTGAGAGATCGAGAGGCGGCATTTTGCTCCAGCGTTTATCCGTGCAATCACTTCACCTCACAATCAGCTGCGGACGCAGTCGAAGGCGTGCGTCTTGACGCGCCTCATGGCGCGGCTCATGACGCTGATCGCGACGGTAACACTGGCGGCAGCGGTGCTATTTCAATTTCCATCTGATCTCAGGATTGGGGTCTGCATCATTGTGTCGGTGGCAGCGACCATGCTTGCGGTTCGCAGTCTCTTCACCCGCAACCTCCCGTGGGCGGTGCTTTTCCTGGGTGTTCTGGGCATATTCACGCCATTCCAGCTCGGCCGGTTTTCCCACATGCTCATATCCGTATTCGACATGGCGACTCTGGCACTGTTTGCGGCGTCGCCGTTGATCTTCAGAAAATCCAGCAGGCCGGTGGTGCTAAGTGCCCGTCCGGGAAGGCTGTGATCACTCAGCACAAGCCCGTCGAAATGACAGGAGTTCCTAAATGTCCGCAAAGAATGGTGACAAATCCCGATTCCACCGCGAACGCAAGCAGAACATCGCTCGACGGAAGCGAACCCGTGAACTGCTGAATCGCGCCGCAACCCAAAGCAAATCCGCGGATAGTTCAACCGGGCGCAGTCCACAGACGGTGTCGGCATGAACACACCATTGCTCGCCTTGCCGCTTTCCGCTCTCGGTGAAGTGAAGAAGATCGGCGACCAGAAGAAGAAACGGGTCTTGCTGGTCGATGCTTCGCACCCAAGACGCGATCTGCGTGCCGAGATCATGCGGAAACTCGGTATGGACGTCGATTGCGCCGCCGACATCCCAGAGGCTCGCTCCTGGTGGAGAGCAGCCCTGTATGACCTCGTCTTGGTCAACCTCGAAAAAGGCCGTGGCCATCGCGACAGGTTCTGTCAAGACATTCGCGGGGCGACACCTCCGCAGCGGCTGGCGTTCCTGGTCGGCGAACCCGAATACCTGGCGGACTCGCCCAATGCGGATGAAGCGCTGCCCGTCGAGGACTGCTATGACGAGTCCGTCGCTGGCGATGTCAAAGCCGCGCTTTCCGCCGATCTTGGAGATTTGACTCAGCGCTGGGGCATTCTGGAAGCTTCGCGCCGAATCTCCGCCGTTCGCTCTGCAAGCGGTGCCCGCACCAGAGCCATGCGGGACAGGCCTGTTCCACTACGGGATTCTGAAGGACGTGCGTCGAAGCAAGCCACCGTGTCGCTGACCCTGGACGATTTATTAAGAGAGGAAATGCAATGAAGAATCTTTATGTTGGGAATCTGCCCCACAGCACAACCGAAGCCGAACTGCGAACTGCTTTCGAGGCACACGGTGCAGTGGAAAAAGTCACCCTGGTCACCGACCGGGAAACGGGCCGCTCGCGAGGTTTCGGATTTGTAGAAATGACCGATGCCGCTGAAGCCGATAAAGCGATCGCGGCGTTGAACGGAACCGAATTGGGCGGCCGCACGTTGACCATCAACGAGGCCAAACCGAAGGCGGACCGGCCAAAGAGCGGGGGCCAGCGCTTTGGCGGTGGAGGCGGCCGTGGACGTGACGATTACCGTGGCCACGCCCGTCAGCCGCGTGAGCCGCGCTGGTAGCGTTTTCTGATGCGCGCAGTGCGCAGGGCTGGCTGCAGGATTACCAGCAAGCGACGAACAAGGAACATATCGGGAGACAAGTATGCCAGCAGGCCGATCAACGTTTTCCAAGCGCCAAAAAGAACAAACACGCCAACAAAGACAGCGCGACAAGGCTGAGCGCAGAAAACAGCGAAAAGAAGAGAAGCCGGAGGCCGGCAGCGTGGATGAGATGGCAGAGTTACGCGAACACGCTGCGGCGCAGGCGGCTCTGTTCAACCTTGACGGCGAGGAATCCGATCGAGCCGACGAGCCCGCACCCGGTGGCGGGATTGCCCGTTAGCTCGTGCTTTCCAGCCGCCGGACCTTGGGCCCCGGCGACCTGGTTTCGCATTCTTACACAAACACTTCTCCGGGCAAAGCGGTCAAGGTTCGCGAGACGAGCGTGTTTTGAATAATCCGTCTCGGCTGTCCTGATGCGGGGTCGATTTGCTTGCGCTCGATCCTTAATTGGAGACTACGCTCGATCTGGCGCAGTTCCAGCACTTCGGCTCCGGCGACCAGGGTCGAGGCGTGACCTTGCAGTCCGGCTCTGCCGGTGCGGCCGACCCGATGGATGAAGTCTTCGGCCATCTTTGGCACGTCGTAGTTGATGACGTGGGCTACATCGTCCACGTGCAGGCCACGCGATGCGATGTCGGTAGCGACCAGCACCCGGTAGCGGCCTTCCTGAAATCCAATCAGAGCTGCGTTGCGTTGTGATTGCGAGCGATCGCCATGAATCATGGCGGCGCTGAAGCCGTCACGTACCAGTTCCTTGGCCAGCCGTTCGGCGCCACGCTTGGTGCGCGTAAAAATCAGCGTTTGGCCCTCTTCCGAATAAAGCAATTGCCGGAGTACGTCGAGTTTCTCTCCCGGCCGGACTTCGTAGGCCTTCAGCCGCACGCTTTCGGCGGGCTTGAGCACCGAGCCCAAAGCGACCCGCTCTGGATCGCGCATGTAGTCATGCACCAATCCGGCAACGGATTGCTCCAGAGTGGCCGAGAAGCACAAGGTCTGCCGCTGCTGGGGCAGCACCGAGATGATGCGCCGGATCGCCGGCAAGAATCCCATGTCCAACATGCGGTCGGCCTCGTCGAGCACGAGCACCTTGATGTGTCGCAGGTCGGCGAACTTGCGATCCATGAGGTCCTGCAGCCGTCCGGGCGTGGCAATCACCAGGCCGGAGCCGGCGCGGAGACATTGGATCTGGGCCTTCTCCGATACGCCTCCGATGACCAGCGCGGCCTTTGGGGTTTCCTTGCCGCGAAGTTGCTCGTATTGCTCGTGAACCTGCATGGCGAGTTCGCGCGTCGGCAGCAGCACCAGAGCGACCGTATGCGTTTTGGGCTCACGGTTCAGTGTTTCAATGAGCGGGATGAGAAACGCTAAGGTCTTGCCGGTGCCGGTCTGGGCGGTGCCGATGACGTCTCGGCCTTCAAGAGCAGGGGGAATCGCACGTTCCTGGATAGGGGTGAGGTTGGTGAATTGAGCTGCCGCCAGCTTCCGCTGCAATGCAGAAGACAGGGGCAGTTCCGAAAAAGTGGTCATTCGAATTTGTTTCTTTCTGGAGGGGCCTGTTGTCACACACACTCTGACACACGTCGAGAGCTGCCATGCCGCTCACTTTTGACTTTCTGGATTTCACGCAAATAAAACGGCGGGCAGGAAAAGCGGAGATGAATCTGATCCAACGAGGGACCACCGCGTCACGAGCAAACCGTGCAAAAGCGTCTCAACTAGTATAACAGAGAAGGGCTGCTCGGCGAATTCGAAACTCATTCCGAGGATCTGAGGTCCGGTTCCGTGGCGCTCATCGGGGCATACCAATCATGACCCTACGATGAGGCCCTATGCCGCAGGCGCGGGCCCGGTCGACCTCCCCACGACGAGTTTTGCTGCAATCTCATGCACCTTGCCGACCGGGTCTGATGACCTGCGAAGCTCATGCACGACATCTGCCGCCATCTGGCCCAGCAAATCCCGGTGGACGTCTACGGTGGTGAGCGAGGGGTGGCAGTATTCCGATAGTCGTGTGCAGCCAAATCCGGTTACCGAAACATCTTCGGGAACCCGACAGCCTGCGGTTTGCAGTCCTTTCAGCACTCCCACAGCCGTCAAATCATTCACGGCCATCACTGCAGTCGGTCTTGGGATCTGTTTGGCAATCGTTGCTCCAGCGTCTACTCCTCGTTCGAACCCCAGGTCCCCCGACAACACCGGCGCGGGATTCAACCCCCTTGCTCGCATGCTTTTCAAATAACCTTCGAGGCGCAACGCGCTGGACTTAAGGTCAGGCCTTCCGGCGACAAACGCGATCCGCCGGTGCCCGTGGTCGTACAGATGTTGCACGATCTGATCGATCCCTCCCTGGTAATCGATGTGAAGCGTGCTTACGTAGCCACGAGCCGGCGCGTGGTCCAGAAAACTAACCGCGATCTTCCTTTGTGCCAATTCCTTCACCAGACGCGAAGTGATTTCGCAAGTCATAATTGCCACTCCGCTGACATTGTGCGCCATCATTCTGCGCGCAGCCTCCTGAACCCGGCCTGGCTCGTAGTTGGTCTCGCTGAGGATGGCTTCATATCCGAGCTCGCGCGTCCGTGCAAGAAACCCCTTAATCACCTCCGAAAAGAAAGGGTTGTCCACCGCCGACACGATGATTCCCAACGTATGCGTGTCGTTCGCAGCCAGACGGCGCGCATGTGGATTTGGGAGATAGCCGAGCCGCTTCACCGTAGCGAGCACCAGAGCACGCGTGCTCCGGCCAACCTTTTCTCCGCGCTGGTTCAAAACATTGGAGACGGTAGCGGTGGATACGCCCGCGGCTCTTGCTACGTCAGAAATGGTCAATCTCATAACCTGGAAAGCGCGGCCCCCGGCTCCCCCATCCCTTAAACTGGCAGAGGCTGGCCGCAAGTATAAATCAGGGAAAATGCTTGACGGCCAGCAAATAATTGTGATCCACTGCAGCCGTTAAATATTAAGCGCTTAACCTATGGGTGGGCGCCGATCGCGCGCCGAAGTCGGCCTGCGATTTGCGTCTTCTTGCAGACCGCTTGTAGTCGACTGCTCAACCCAATTGCGCTGCGAACCGATGCGGACCTTTTCCATGAGACTTCGACGAATATTGCTGCTTTCCGCCGTCGTATCTTTAATTCCGGCGCTGGGCTGGGGCCAAGACGCGGCCGGGAGAATTGTCGGAACCATTTCCGACACCACCGGGGCCGTGATCGCTGGTGTCCGGGTGACCGTAACAAACACCGCAACCGGGGTTACCCGCAGAACCACTACCGGCAGCGACGGCTTCTACCAGGTCCTAGCCCTGCCGATCGGCAATTACAAAGTCACGGCAGAGCACGAGGGATTCCGCACCCTCATCAGCAGCGAGCAGAAATTGCTGATCAATCAGGCCCTGCGCATCGACATCAAGATGGAAGTGGGAGCCATCAACCAGACAATAGAAGTGGGGGCCCAGGCTGCGCCCATTGAAACCGTGAGTCCGACTCTTGGCCAGTCCGTGACGGGACGAACCCTCACCAACATGCCGCTCAACGGCCGCGACGTGCTCGACCTGGCGGCGCTTCAGCCAGGGGTCACGGAGAAGAATGACGACAGTTGGGGCGCAGGCAATTACAGTATCGGCGGCGGCCGCTCGGACTCTGTGACCTACCTGCTGGATGGCGGCACCAACAATGACCTTGAAGACAACAGCAATCTTCTTGACCCGAATCCGGATGCCATTGCCGAATTCCGCTTGCTCACCAACAACTACACCGCCGAATACGGACGTAACGGCGGTGGCATCATCAGCGTGGAGGTAAAGTCTGGCACAAACCAGTATCACGGCAGCCTGTTCGAGTTCTTTCGAAACCGGGTGCTCGATGCCAATGATTATTTCGCCATTCAACAGGGTCTCCCCCGCCAAGACCTCAAACGCAACCAGTATGGAGCAACTTTCGGTGGGCCAATTCGGAAGGGTCGCGCCTTCTTCTTTCTGGCCTACCAGGGACAGCGGCAGATTCAAGCAACCCTTCAATCGGAAACTCCGACTTTTACACCGGACGAGTTGCAAGGTGATTTTTCACAAGCCGCGAATGGTGGGCCCGATCCCGGCGTCGCCGCTTTTCTCCAGGCCAATCCGTACTTTCAGGCAGACCCAGCCCTCGCCGCCAACGCGATCATCGATCCCACGAAGATCGACAGCGTTGCCCAAGCCTACATCCACGCAGGCATGATCCCCGCTTCGCCAAGCGGGCTCGTCTCCTCTGCGCAAAACCAGGTGGCCAACGCTGACGAGCTAACCGGCAAGTTTGACTTCAACCTGAGCGAGAAAGACAAGATCAGCGTGACGGAGGGAGTCAACCGCATCTTCAATACCAACGCTTTCCCGTTTGCCAGCGTCGCCGGTTTTCCCGGAAAGACGGTCGCCAATTATTACTTCACCAACATCGCTTACACGCGGATCTTTTCCCCCACACTGCTCAATGAATTCCACTTCGTGAGTCACCGCAGCAACTATCTTGACCAAACTCCGGCCCACCAGTGGCCCACACCCGCGGAACTGGGTATCGGCATCACGCCCGACCTCACGACCGGACCCACCAACCTGTGGTTCGACACCGGGCTGCAGCTTGGCGACAGCGAACACGGACCTACTCGATACGTGGAAAACACATTCTCGTGGACCGATGCGGTTTCCTGGACTCGGGGAAAACACAACTGGAAGTTTGGCGGCGGCCTTATTGCCTACCAGGAAAACATGTTCTACGACTACATCACCAACGGGGAGTTTGACTTCTACTCGGCCGGTGACCTGGGCGCGCAGAATGCTTATGCAGACTTCCTCATCGGACTGCCCGATGCCTACTACCAGGGCGCCCTGGCTCCGTCCAATATCCGCAGCAAGAACAGCTATTTTTTTGCCCAAGACGAGTGGCACGCCCGTAAGAATCTGACATTCACCCTCGGCCTTCGCTACGAGTACAACACACCAAAGGCCGACACCGAGGGGCGGACATTCTCGGTCATTCCCGGCCTGCAATCTCGCCGCTTTGTGAATGCTCCCGTGGGCATGGTGTTCCCCGGCGACCCGGGCGCACCTCGAGGAACCAACTTTCCGGATAAGAAAGATTTTGCGCCGCGCCTGGGTTTCGCGTGGGATCCGACGGGACGGGGGAAGACCAGCTTGCGTGGCGGTTTCGGAGTGTTCTACGACATCCTCAAGGGTGAAGATAACCTGCAGTACAACGGACAAGCGCCCTTTGTGAGCAATGCGGGCTTTTTCTTTAGTGCCCCCAGTTCACCTCCCACCAGCGAGCTGACCTACCTGAGCCAACCTTTCGAAACGGCCGGCATTCCCAACCCGTTTCCCTCAGCTGCACATCCGCCCGGGCCCGATTACGATTTCAGCGCCATTCTGCCTATTAACAGCACCGGATTTGTCTACCTCGACGATCCCCATCTGCGCACGCCTCACATCTATCAGTACAACTTGAGCTTGCAGCAGAGCTTGCCTGCCGGGATGGTTCTGGAAGCCAACTGGGCGGGGACTGCCTCGCGAGGATTGACCGCGCTGGTGGACATCAATCCCATGGTGCTGGGAAGTTACAACCGGGTTCTCAACTTAATTCCGGGTAACAACACCTGCGGAACCACGGTCGACGTCACCTGCTACGGGCCGTTGCCTGAGTTCGGAAACCTATCTCGTGCCAACTACGACGCTTTCGAAGCCAGCTTGACACGGCAACCCAAGCCCTCCAGCATTGGCACGGCGTATTTCACCCTCGCCTACACTTTCGGTCACAGCCTCGACAATTCATCCGGCTTTACCAACCGCAGTTCCGAGGTGCCGGCCTACGCCACCGGTCTTCGCTATGCTTCGAGTGACTTTGATATTCGCCAGCGGATTAGTCTTAGTGGAGGATGGGACCTGCCTTTCGACAAGGCATGGAGTGACGGACCCAAACGCCTGACCAGGGGCTGGAGCCTGTACCCTATCGTGACTTGGCGCACCGGATTGCCCTTCGATATCAGTGCTCAGCTGCCAGATGCTGGAGATCCCGGGAACCCCGGTAGCTCGGGCGTGGGCGACCCGTATCTCTCCAACGCCGCGGTACTTGGCCCGCTCACAACTTATAATCCGCACCGCATCCAGACGGTCAACGTCCTCAATTACAACAGCTGTCCCGCTGCCCCCACACCAATCACTGCTAATTACTACTTCAACCCAAACAGTTTTTCCAACGTCCCGCTCTTGAACAGTCCTTATTTTGGAGGAGCTAATCCCTGCTTTCCCGCAATCGATCCGGTTGCAAATCCTGGGGATCGTACCTATGGCTTTTCCAGAAACTCGATGCGTGGACCGGGTCGGATCAACGTCGATCTGGCCCTGGCCAAGACCACCGCGATCACCGAGCGCGTGAGCCTGGAGTTGCGCTTTGAATTCTTCAACGCCCTGAATCATACGGAAATGTATCAGGTGCCTGATTCAAATCTTGACCACGCAACGTTCGGGCAGATGCTTTACACGGAAGGGCCACGCATCGGTCAACTGGGGGCCAGATTGACCTTTTGATCGCCGCTCGCGGGCCTTTGTGCTGGTCCACTGATTTTGCCCACGCTTGGAGTCAGGAGGATTTTGCGCTTCAGTGGCCGCAAGGGTTTCATGATCACTCGTCGAATATGTCCCCCGACGTGAGTGAGCCAAGGATGGATATGTCAGAAACGTTGAAAGGGCTATCGTCAGAAAAGGTAATCCTTGTTACGGCCGGGGCCTCCGGCATTGGCCGAAGCATCGCAACAACATTCCTGCGCTACGGCTGTCGCGTCCATATATGCGATATCTCGGCGCCCGCCGTTGAGCGTTTCCTGGCGGACAACCGGGGAGCGACAGCGACAGTGGCGGATGTCAGCGCGCCGGCGGACGTCGATCGGGTGTTTGCGGAACTTGCTAAGCGGTATCAGCGGCTGGACGTACTGGTCAACAACGCGGGGATCTCGGGCCCGACCGCCGCCGTTGAGAACATCGGCATTTCTGACTGGGACAAGACCATCGCCGTGGATCTCAACGCCCAGTTCTACGTCACGCGGCTCGCGGTGCCAATGTTGAAGGCTAACGGCGGCGGCTCCATTGTCAACATTTCATCGAGCGCCGCTTTCTTCGGCTATCCTTTGCGTTCACCCTATACGGCCGCCAAGTGGGCCCTGATCGGGCTGACCAAGACTTGGGCGATGGAACTTGGGCCACACAAGATCCGGGTTAACGCGTTGTGTCCCGGGAGCGTGAAGGGCCAGCGCATCGACCAGGTGATCGAATCGGACGCACAAGTGCGTGGCGTTGATTCCGAATCCGTCAGACGTGTCTACCTGGAGCAGACTTCGTTAGAGCTGTTTGTCGAAGCCGAGGACATCGCCAACATGACGCTCTTCTTATGCTCGGACTTGGGCGCTACCGTGTCCGGACAAGCGATCGGTGTCGACGGGCACACCGAACACTTGTCGCACAAGCACTGACAACGGAAGGGGCGATGGGAAGCGAAAACATGAGAGCGGCGTGGTTCGAATCGTTTGGTCCCGCCAGCAAAGTCATCGTCGTGGGCGAGAGACCGCGTCCCGAACCCGGCAAGGGCGAAGTGCTGGTTCGCCTCAAAACCAGCGGTGTGAACCCTTCGGATGTGAAGAAACGCGCCGGATCGTTTCCCCACCTGCTGGATGATGGCTACGTGATTCCCAACAGCGACGGCGCGGGAGTGATCGAAGCAGTCGGTGCAAGTGTCGAGCAAGAACGCGTCGGCGAACGGGTCTGGGTCTACCAGGCGCAGTATGGTCGCCGCTTCGGCACTGCGGCTGAGTACGTGGCACTCGACGCGTGCATGGTCGCGCCACTGCCGAAGACTACTTCCTTTGAGATCGGAGCCTGTCTCGGGATTCCCGTCATGACCGCACACCGGTGTGTATTTGCTGATGGTCCGGTAGGTGGCCAGGTGTTGCTGGTAACCGGAGGCGCCGGCCGGGTGGGCTACTACGCGATCCAGTGGGCCAAGACTGCCGGAGCGAAGGTGATCGCCAGCGCGAGCTCTCCCGCCGACGAGCAGGTATGTAGGGGTGTAGGAGCCGACTATTTCATCAACCACCGCGAATCCGGCTGGGGGCGGCGGGTCAGGGAGCTGAATGGTGGTGTGCCGGTCGATCGTGTGGTCGACGTGGAGTTCGGTGCAAATCTGCCCGAAGTACTCGACTGCATCCGCCCTGGGGGCACGATCGCCACGTATTCTTCCACGCAGGTGTCCGAACCGAAGCTGCCATTCTACCGGATGATGTATCTGGATCTGACAGTGCGGCTCGTCATTGTGTACGCGATGCCGGAACCCGCGAAAAAACAGGCGATCGCGGACATCACACGACTTCTAGCCGAGGAGAAGCTGCGGCACCGGATTGCTCATGTCGTGCCGCTCGGCGAGCTGGCACGCGCCAACCAACTCATCGAACAAGGCCGCGTGGGCGGATGCGTCGTGGTCAACGTGGAGGCTTGATCGATGGATGGGAACGGGCACACGCGCTGGACCAACAGGCCCCGAATTAGGATCGGTCGCCGGCGCCCATGGCCCGTGCTGCTCTCGCTGGTGGCCGTCTTGATGGCCACTCGGATGAGTGCCGCGACCGAGGGAAAAGGTTTCGGGACCCTGGTGCAGACAAACGAGGGGGCCGTAGAGGGTTTCGTGATCAGCGATTTTCGCACGGTCGCGTGGCTCGGCATTCCGTACGCGAAACCGCCGGTCGGAAACCTGCGCTGGAAAGCTCCCAAAGACGCGACCCCGCGGGATCGAGTGTTGAGTGCAAGATCTTACGGCAGCGCATGCTCTCAAAGAGAAGCAAAGTCGAGCGAGGACTGCCTGTACCTGAACGTCTGGAGGCCTGACAGCGACGAAAAGAAGCTACCGGTGTTTGTTTACATTCACGGGGGCAGCAACATCGATGGCTCCGGCGAGGGCTCCTGGTACACCGTGGCGCACCACTACAACGTGGTAGCCGTTACCTTCAACTACCGCTTAGGTCCCATGGGCTGGTTCCTGCACCCTGCGTTGCTCACCGGGGATCGGAAAGACGACTCCGGTGACTTTGGAACGTTGGACCAGATCAAGGCACTCGAATGGGTACAAAACAACATTGAGCGATTCGGCGGCGACAAGACGAACGTAACCTTGGCGGGCGCTTCGGCAGGCGCGCAAAACGTTACTTATCTGATGCACTCGGCGTTGGCGAAGGACCTATTCAATAAGGTCATCATCGAGAGCAACTATCCGGGTATTCGCCCCGCGAGCGCGGCCTACAAATCCGCCAGGCAGGTTGTGTACAACCTTCTCGTCGCTGACGGCATGGCGCCGAATGCCAAAGCAGCGAAGCTTCATGTCGAGTCTCACATGACGGATCGAGAGATTCGCGGCTATCTCTACGGCAAGTCCCCCGACGAAATCACAAAGGCGTACTTCAATGCTGATATGGGCCCCATCAATTGGGGCGATCTGTTTCGCGACGACATAAGAAGAGGAACGGATCACACTCCGCCGCCGGTCGTTCAGAACTCCGACGACAGACCGGAGTTCGTGTATGTAATCGGGGACGGCTACGTCCTTCCGAAAGGAGTCAGTTTTGCGGACTTCTCCGAGGGGCGCGTCTTTCCCAAACCGATGATCGTGGGGACTACAAGGAACGAGAACAACATGTGGAACGGCAGCTGGCCGTTCAATTTCCAGGAGGGAAAGTCTCTGGCGGCCCTGGTCACGGAGGCGATACAGAACACCAACCCGGCGTACCACCGTCTCCAGAAGTTTTATGACGTCTATGGAGAACGCGACGCCGGCACGTTCAAACGGAACTACAAGTTCGCCACCGAATTGATCGACGAAGTCGATACTTATCTGGGTTCGCAGATGCCGGCCAGGCACATGGCCGCGATTAAGACGACGAAATACCCCATCTATGTTTACCGCTTCGACTGGGGTTCGGATCCGAATAAGAACTACAAGATTCCGTTTGAGGATGCATGGGTTTTCTACAAAGGCGCCATTCACGTCGCCGAATCAGATTTCTTCTACCAGAGCTTCTTCGGGCTAACGGGAGGTGACACCGAGAAGGAATATCAGTACACAGCGCAGAACCTGGAAGGCCGACGAGCACTGTCGCTTGCGATCAGGTCCTATTTGTACGAGTTCCTTCACGACCCGGAAGGGCGAATCACAAAGAGAAGCGGCCAGCCGGTGGAATGGATGCCTTGGACCGGAAACGCGGAACAGTTCATTGTGTTCGACGCGGACTACGCCAAGGCCGACATCCACATGAGCAACACCGGAATCGCGCGGACGCCGGAAGAGCTGTATGCGGCCCATGCCGGCCATCGAAACGAAGCGGTCCGCGACTTCATCGAGTACTACGTCTTGTGGTCATGGCACTGGAACTGGTATCCCAACTCGACGGTCGGGCACTTCGACACGTCGCCGGGACCCAGTGCTCTGTTCGATCCCGAGAAACCCTGAGACGCTCGCAAGAAACTTGCACCGACCGACGTTGGAAGGAGAAGTTTGTGCTTAAAGACGCAGTGATGCGCAAGCCGACTTCGGCAACCCGGCTGGTCCTCCTTCTGTCGACCGCGCTCTTTATTAGTTATGTTGATCGCGGCAATCTGGCTACGGCGGCTCCTCTGATCGAGGCGCAGCTGCATCTGTCGCCGCCCCAACTCGGTATTTTGCTGTCCGCGTTTTTCTTGACCTACGTCCTGGCAATGGCACCGGCGGGCTGGCTGGCAGAGCGGTACGGAGCCCATGCGGTGCTTGCTGCGGGAATCGCCATCTGGTCAGTCGCAACGCTTCTTACCGGATTCGTGGGATCCTTTGTGCTGCTGATCGCCCTTCGTCTGCTGCTCGGTATTGGCGAGAGCGCTACCTTCCCATGCCTTTCGAAACTGATTGCCAGTGGCGTCGAGTCCCATCGGATCGGCGTCGCGAACGGTGTCGTTGCTTTCGGCTATCTCTTCGGTCCAGCGGTCGGCACGCTCGTTGGTGGCTTGCTGATGGCGTCCTTCGGCTGGCGGCCGACGTTCATACTGTTCGGCCTTCTATCGATGCTCTGGCTGTGGCCGTGGAGCCGGGTTGTCGTCCCTGAGCCACGACTCAGAGAAAAGGGAAAGGCTGCAACCGGCCCGACGTTCCTTCAAATCCTCAAGCAGCGTGGGCTGTGGGGTGCTTCACTCGGGCACTTTGCCGAGAACTACACTTTCTACTTCATCCTTACCTGGCTGCCCGAGTACCTGGTTAAGGCGCGAGGCTTTTCGCTCCAGACGATGGCGACGGTCGCTGGCGCTGCCTACCTGATCAACGCTGCCGCCGCGTTCCTGGGCGGCTGGGTAAGCGACTGGTGGATCCGCAGCGGACGCTCGGCCGAGATCATCTACAAAGGCATCATGGTGCTCAATCATCTCGCTGCGCTCGGCTGCATGGCGGGCATGGTCATCTTGCCGGTACGCCAATCTGTCGCCTGCCTCTTTCTTTACGAAGCGGTGATGGGACTCGCTGCACCCGGTACATTCGCGATCCCGCAGATAATTGCGGGGCCTTCCGCTGCCGGCCGCTGGGTCGGCATCCAGAACATGTGCGGCAATGTCGCGGGCATCTGCGCACCTGCGATCACAGGTTTCTTGGTCGGTGGGAGCGGCCGATTTGGACGCGCCTTTGCGCTGGCAGGCCTCGTCAACGTGCTGGGCATCGTGGGCTGGGTGTTCATCCTGCCGAAGATCATCCCAGTCCGATGGTCCGAGCAGTCCAGTCCGGCTCAGATTGAGCTGCACCCGTCGCATAGTCCGGGGAACGATTCGTAGAAGGCCAACTTTGGACCACCTCCCATGCAGTACTCCGGTATCGGAGTCAGCGTTTCTTTCCTCCTACTGGATCGTCAGGTTCAACGTACTGGAATGTTGCAAACCGCCGCCGGTAGCGGTAACGGTCAGCGTGTAAGTTTGCGGTGGCGGGGGGGGCGTGGAACCCGAGCCCGTTCCGCAGGCCGAAATGCCCATCATTCCCAGCAGCAGCAGGACCGCGAGCGAGGTGCGTAGCGCGTGGCCTCGCATAACTCGGCGCAGCCGCACTGAGCCCAGCAGTTGGAAGGCCAGACCGAAGGCGAAGAACATCCCCGCCAGTCGGCCGCCAGAGCGCCGTAGTCCGGCAATTGTCTGGGCAGTCTGCACCTGAATCTTGACGCTGGTCGCGCCGCTTCCTGCGGTGACGGTCGACGGCGTAGCGGTGTAGGTCGCACCCGACGGCAGACCGCTCAGGCTGAGGGTTATTCCCCCAGGGAAGGTTGTGCCGTTGGTTGGGGTCAGCTGGAGTTGATAGCTGGCCGCGCCGCCCGCGGGCACCGTCGCGGAGCCCACGTTGACCACGATCTGGAAGTCCTGCACGGTTTCCGTCAGCGCAGCCGAGGTGATGCCGGTGAAATTGCCGTCGCCTCCATAAACTGCCGTGATGCTGTGCGAACCGGCAGCCAGAGTGTTGAGGGTGAGCGTAGCCGTGCCGGTGCTGTCCAGCGTGGCGCTGCCCAGCGATGCGCTGCCATCCAGGAAGTTCACGCTGCCAGTGGGGATGCCGCTAGTGGAGGAGGTCACGTGCGCGGTAAAGGTCACGTTGTTCTTCAGCAAGGCTGACGCCGCGCTGCTCTGCAATGCAGCGAGCGAGGAGGCCTTGCTGATGGTCAGCGTGCCGCTGACGAAGCTGAAGGCGTAGTTCGTCGCTGCCAGGCTGCCCTGCGCGGCCGTGATCGGGTAGCCGCCTGCCGCACTCGTGGAGATCGCAGTGGTCGTCAGACTCGGCACTCCCGTCACCGACGAGGCGAAAGTATCCCCGTTCACAAAGCCGCTGTAGGAGACGGTGAACGATGGTAAAGTCCCGCCATAGGTCATGCTTGCATCATTGGCCGCCACCATCAGCGTGGCCTTGCTTATGGTCAGGTTCACTGAGGCTGTAATCTTATTGTCGTCCGTCGAATCGGTGGGGGTGAAGGTGACGTTCAGGGTCTGGCTGCCGGCAGTGAGCACGGTGCCCGCAGCGGGTGTGTAAGAGAAGGTGCCGGGAACGGAGGCGGTGGCGTTGAGTTGAGTTGCGCTCAGGGCGGTGCCGTAGGCGATCGGCGCGGGCGCCGTCCAGGTAATGGTCGGGGTGGACTTGTTCACCATCAGCATGACCGAGGCGGTGGCCGTGGTGTAGTCGGTCGAGTCGGTGGGGGTGAAGGTGACGTTCAGGGTCTGGCTGCCGGCAGTGAGCACGGTGCCCGCAGCGGGCGTGTAGGAGAAGGTGCCGGGAACCGAGGCGGTGGCGTTGAGCTGAGTTGCGCTCAGGGCGGTGCCGTAGGCGATCGGCGCGGGCGCCGTCCAGGTAATGGTGGGGGTGGACTTGTTCACCATCAGCATGACCGAGGCGGTGGCCGTGGTGAAGTCGGTCGAGTCGGTGGGGGTGAAAGTGACGTTCAGGGTCTGGCTGCCGGCAGTGAGCACGGTGCCCGAAGCGGGGGTGTAGGAGAAGGTGCCGGGAACGGAGGCGGTGGCGTTGAGTTGAGTTGCGCTCAGGGCCGTGCCATAGGCGATGGCTGCGGGCGCAGTCCAGGTAATGGTGGGGGTGGACTTGTTCACCGTCAGCGTGACCGAGGCGGTAGCCGTGGTGTAGTCGGTCGAATCGGTGGGAGTGAAAGTGACGTTCAGGGTCTGGCTGCCGGCAGTGAGCACGGTGCCCGAAGCGGGTGTGTAAGAGTAGGTGCCGGGAACGGAGGCGGTGGCCGTGGTGAAGTCGGTCGAATCGGTGGGGGTGAAAGTGACGTTCAGAGTCTGGCTGCCGGCAGTGAGAACAGTGCCCGAAGCGGGGGGGATCTCCATATACGAACGGGATGCGTGTGTCCGTGCCAACCTCGAGACCAACCTGCTTTTGCTCGGCGACGGAATGCGTCATGGAGGCTGCCAGCCGGATCAGATCGCCGATCGAGACGCAGTGCGGCTCAATCCGCACTTTTCCGGCTTCGGCACGGCTCGCTTCGAGCAAGTCGCGCACCATCGCTCCCAACTGGTTTACGCTCTTCAGAATGGTTTGGAGGTGGTCGCGCTGTTCGGAACTGACCTCACCGGCCAGGCCGTCCAGCAGGATGGTGACAAACTGGTGAATGCAGGTCAGCGGCGTGCGCAGTTCGTGCGAAACATGCGACAGGAACTGGTTTTTGAACTCCAGTTGCTGCTTGCGGCTCATCTCCAGGGAACGCAGCAGCGCCTGGCGTTCGACGGCATAGCGCATGGCCCGATCCAGCCCACTGCTGGAGATGGCGCCCTTCACCAGATAGTCCTGCACGCCCTGATGCAGGGCCTTCATCGCCAGCCCTTCGTCATCCTGTCCCGACAGAATGACGACGGGTACACCGGGCGCTTTCTCCAGCACCTTGCGAAAAGTTTCCGCACCCTGGCTATCCGGCAGGTTGAGATCCAGCAAGATCACCGCGGGGGATTTTTCCTGGAGTGAAGCGAGACCATCGGACAAACGATGGACGCAGTTCACGTCGACCGCCGACTTGCCTTCCACCAGACGCAAGCGGACTAGATCAGCGTCCCCAGGGTTGTCCTCGATCAGCAAGACATAGGTTGATTGGCCGGTCATCTTTTCTCCTTTTGGGGAAAACTGGCGAAACCAAGCCAAAACTCCGCCATGGATTGGACCACCGCCACGAATTCCGGAAGATTCCCCGGCTTTCTGACATAGCAGTTCGCTCCCAGTTCGTAACTGCGGGTGACGTCGGAGCTGGCCTGGGAGGTAGTGAAAATGACGACCGGAATCTTCGCCAGGGAGGGGTCGGCCTTGATCTTCGCAAGTACGTCGCGTCCATCCTTACGCGGAAGGTTCAGATCAAGAACGACCAGGTCCGGCGCCGGCGCTTGGGAGTATTTGCCCTGCTGCCGCAAAAACGAAATCGCCTCCGCGCCGTCGTTGACCGCGTTTACGTGGAAATGTTGCTCACTCTGGGCCAGCACTTCGCTGGTCAAATCGATGTCGGCGGGGTTGTCGTCGACCATCAGAATTTCAGGAGTTTTCATTTTTCTGTCCCTAGCCTCCGCTTGATGTTGGTTTGACGGGAAGGGTGAACCTGAAGGTGGATCCGTGACCAACCTCGGATTCCACCCAGATCCTGCCCCCGTGTCTTTCGATAATCTTCTTGCAGATCGAGAGCCCGATCCCGTTCCCGGGATATTCTGCACGCGTATTCAGGCGCCGGAAAATGACGAACACGCTCTCGACATGCTCCGGCGCGATGCCGATCCCGTTGTCTGCCACGGAGAAGACCCATTCTTTTCCTTTTGTTTCCGCACTTACTCGAATCGAGGGCGGTCCGGAGCCTCGAAACTTGATGGCGTTAGAGATCAGGTTTTGAAATACCTGGACTAATTGAGGACTATCGGCCATCACGACCGGAAGTTGAGCGTGCTCGACGACCGCACCGCTTTCCTGAATCGCCGCCTCCAGATTTTTCAAGCCCGCCTGTAGCACGGCATTGCAGTCGGCGCTCTGTAGAGCCACTTCTGGCCTTCCTACCCGCGAAAACGCCAGCAGGTCCTGCACCAGCTTCTGCATGCGCAGGGCGCCGTCCACCGCGTAGTGAATGTATTTATCCGCATCGGAATCGAGTCTGCCCTGATAACGTTCCGCCAGGAGCTGGGTATAGATGGCCACCATGCGCAACGGTTCCTGCAGGTCGTGCGACGCCACGTAGGCGAACTGCTCCAGGTCTCGATTGGAACGAGCTAATTCCTGTTGCGACTGTTCGTGCTCCTCGCGCAATCTTCTCTCGCGCATGGCCCGCCGCACCGACTCCGGGAGCCACGCCAGGTTGTCCTTCAGCACGTAGTCGGCGGCGCCCTGCTTGATGCACTCCACTGCCGTGAGTTCGCCAAGCGCGCCTGATACCAGGATCACTGGAACATCCAGTCCTTCCCGGCGCAGAAGTTCCACCGATTCCATGCCATTCCAGTTGGGCAGTTTGTAGTCCGCCAGAATCACGTCGTAAGAGTTCTTCTGCACCAAGGCGGTGAATTCCTCTGCGGTTTGCGCGACATCCCCGGTGGCCTCTACGCCTGCCTGCCGGAGGGTACGCAACATTAGTTCGACATCCGCGGGCTCATCCTCGACTAAGAGAGCCCGCAGCCTGCCGCTGCGTTGATCTGAGTCCTGCGCCGCGGCTTTTTCGTCAATCGCGAGGGTTTCCGTAGGGACCTTCCATCCGTGCGATCGTCGGCTCGAGGAATTCGACACGAGGACGACCCTGCGATTTGTGGGCCGCCTGCATTCGCCATCGGCTTCACATCATTGAGACTTGAGTCGAAAATGTGGCATCCTCGGCCCCAACGGCCAAGGCACCCGGCTGGTCCATTGCCGCAGGAAGGTCGACCTGGGGCCCTGTCCGTCCGTGTGTATGACGCGGAAACTGAAAGGACAATCACTTTCGTCCTCTCAAGGAACGTCACGAACCGCCGATGTGATGGTGAGCTGGGGTGTACGCTGTTCCAGCAAGCTACAAAGACATGCCACTGCACGCCCGTCGCCCAGTGGCGTCAAGGCCGGCAGGAACTGTGCGCGATCGCAATAACCAACTGCGATGACGCTCAGGAAGGTTGGTACCGCTCAGGTGGTTCCCCCGCTGCGGGATTCTGATGCCAACAGCGAGGGCAATCCGAGTTGCTCGGCCAGGTACGTCGTCACTTGCTCAGGGGTCTCGAACTCAAGCAGATGCTGACGGAAATCCTCCTCATCCAGCTTTCGCGCCAGGGAAGAAAAAACCTGCATGTGGGTGCTGGCGACCTCCGACTTGCGCAGCGCGAGCAGCACGACCATGCGCACTTGCTCTCCGTGGATCGAGTCCCAGTCGATCGGCTCATGGAGCCTCAGAACGCAGATCGAATTGGCGGTGACTGCGTCGGTCTTGCAGTGCGGAATGGCAAAGCCATGGCCCAGGCCGGTGGAATACTCGGCTTCGCGCGCCCACACCGCTTCTTCCACAAGATCGCGACTCTCCGTTCGGCTGGCGACGTAAAAGGCATCCACCATTTCCTGGATTACCTCTTCCTTCGTCTGGCTCGTGCTCCCCAGCAGGACAAGTTCGTCGCTAAGCAGAGATTCCGGTTGATGGAATTGCTGCGCGGAAAGAAGGTCTTCCACTTCAGCGGCTGTTCCGCAGGCGATCGCGCGATCAAGCAGATTCATACCGTCCGAGGTGTGTAACTTCCCGACGGCTCGCTTTAATTCACGGAGATCCGCGGCCGGCACGCTGATTTCGTCCAGTCCCAGACCTAGCAGAAGAGGAAGATTGCGAACATCTGCCGCCATTTCTCCGCACATGCCAACCCACTTTCCCGCCCGATGAATCTGCTCCACCAGTTGCTCCAGAAACCGCAGAAAGGCGGGATGGCGAACGGTGTAGAGTGAGGCGATCGTGGGGTTGCCTCGATCTGCGGCGAACAAGTACTGGCTAAGATCGTTCGTGCCGATGCTGAAAAAATCCACCTCCGCACTTAGCTGGTCGAGAATGAACGCGACGGACGGCACTTCGACCATGATGCCGATTTTGATGTCGTCCTGAAATGCGACGCCTTTCTGCGTGAGGTGTTGCTTCGCCAGTCCGACAGCTGCCTTGAACTGCAAGCATTCCTCCAGCGACGAAATCATCGGCGCCATGATTTGTACACAGCCTGCAGCCGATGCGCGAAGAATGGCTCGCAATTGAGACTGCAACAGCTCGTGATGCTCGGCATAAATGCGTGCGCCGCGACAGCCGAGAAACGGATTGTTTTCATGCGGAAGATTCAGGTAAGGAACCGGCTTGTCACCGCCGATATCGAAAGTACGAATGATCACGGGGCGGCCACCGGCGGTGCGGACTGCTTCGGAGTAAATCGCGAACTGCTCCTGTTCCGATGGAGGTTCTTCGCGGCCGAGGAAAATCATTTCCGTGCGGAACAATCCGATGCCGTCCGCCCCGTTTTCGAAAGCTAGGGTCAATTCGTCCCCGGATGAAGCGTTGGCTGCGACTTCTAAACGCTTGCCATCCGCGGTAATCGCCCATTTGCCGGCATGGCGGGACCACAATTCCTTGCGGCGTTCCAGCGTCTTCTGCTCGCGCTCGTAGAATCGTCGAACCGCCGGAGAGACTTGCGAGACGACAAAACCGCGATTGGCATCCACTACCGCCTCGCCTCCGGGTGTCAGCACAAGGCGGGCATTGCGTACCCCCGCGAGCGTGGGGATGCCAAGCGAGCGCGCGAGGATGACCGCGTGCGAGGTTGCTCCCGAATACTCCAGCACGAGCCCCTTTAGCCAACGGCGATCGAGTTCCAGAAGTTGCTGCGGAGCCAGCGTCTCGGCCACCAGCACGGAAGATCCGTGCAGTTCAACCGCGGGCGCCGGGCTGGCGCCGCACACTTCTTCCAGCAACTGCAGGCAGATTTCTTCGATGTCGGCCGAGCGCTGCCGAATGTATTCGTTCTCGGAATGTCCAAGAAGATCGATGAAGAATTCCCCGGTTTCCACCACGGCCTGTCCCGCGGACTTGCCGTGCAAAACCTGTTCAGTGAGTTTCTCCACCAGAAAGACATCGCCAGCCATCGCCAGATCAGCCTGGAGCACGGCGGCGCCAGTTGGGGTAAGCGAGTACTTGAGCTTTTCGCCAATTCGGTGGCGAACGGCAGAGACAGCCTGCTGGACACGCTCCAGTTCGCGAGTGGGATCGATTCCCACCTGTCGGCCCAGGTTGCCCGGCAGCGTCATCCTTTTTAGAATCACGACATGGCCTTGGCCAATACCCCGGCTCACTGGGGTTCCAAAAATGCAGTTCACTCGCGCCGCTTGCAGAAGTCGTGGCGTAGTGCTGCGGCCCGGTGCCGCGACGCCAGCCAGGGGAACATCGCAGCGAGGGAGAGCCTCTTCCACGAACCGTCGCAGGGCCGCGTGTGCGGCGTGCTCATCCGGCCCGCTTAGGTGCAGAGCGCAGCGGTCGCCGTGGCGGATATCTGCCGCAATGATGCCGAGCACACTCTTGGCATTGGCCACCAGCCCGTTGCGCAGATTCGTCACCGTACATTCGGAAGCGAACTCATTTGCGGCTTCTGCCAGGTGACTCGCGGGACGAGCGTGCAGGCCGCTGGGCAGCGGACACGAAAATACGAACTCCAACAAACTGTTACCCCTCGGCGTCATCGTCAGCGTTTGATCTTCGCGAAAATACCTTCCGGATTCTTCAGTGCTTCCTGGAGTGGCACCTGAATAACTTTCACGCCGTTGAATCGCTCCCTGCCCTCAACCTCGATATCGACGGCGAAGATTGCGATATGAGCCTGGCGGATATCGTTTTCGGTCAGCTTGTTTTCAATTCCCATGGCGCCCTGGGTCTCAACTTTGATTTCATAGCCGAAGTTCTTCGCGACTTTCTCCAGTCGAGCCGCGGCCATGTAGGTGTGAGCGATGCCCGTTGGACAAGCGGTGACGGCGACGATCTTCATGCGGGCTCCCTCCTTAACTCTTCCTCTAGGCTCGTTCGTTTCAGCAAAATCATCAGAATCGCAGTGACGAGGGTCCCAGCCAAAATGGCCGCCACGTAGGCCACCCGGTGGTCAACGACAAAAAGAACGATAGGTCCGCCGTGCGGAGCAGGATCCCCAACCCGGCCCACCATCGCGATGACCGCCGCTACTGCAGAACCGGCAACTATGCTGGGAATCACACGTACAGGATCTGCGGCGGCGAAGGGAATTGCGCCTTCAGTGATCCCCACCAATCCCATGGCAATCGCGGCGAGGCCGGCCTCGCGTTCCTCCGCACTCCAGAGCTTCTTGCGAACCAGCGTGGCTAATCCCATTCCCAGTGGAGGCGTGCAGATGGCGGCGGCACACGCGCCCATAATCTGGTAATTGCCCTGGCTGATCATCGCTGCGCCAAAGAAAAACGCGGTCTTGTTCACCGGTCCGCCCATATCAAAGGCGATCATCGCCCCGAGGATAAGCGCCAGCAGCACATCGTTTCCGGTACTCATCGATTGCAATGCCTGGGTGGCGTGGTGCATGAGGAGTGCAATAGGGACGCCCAGAACTTTGATCATCAACACGCCAACGATTGCGCCGGAAATAATTGGGATCACCAGAATTGGCATGATTGGGCGAAGATACCGTGAAACCGGCACCTTCTTGAGGGCTTCGACCACATACCCCGCCACCAAGCCAACGAGTATGGCTCCCAGAAACCCAGCCTGCACTTGGCCAGAAAGATAGCCACCGAGAAATCCGGGAAGAAGGCCGGGCTTGCCGGCGATGGAGTAAGAGATATACCCGGCTAGTACGGGCAGCATCAGGGCGAGCGAGGCCATGCCGATATCGTGAATAAGTTTCAAGCGCGGCAAGTTGGAAAAATCCGGGCCGGTAGCAGTCATTGGAGCAAAGGCGGTGGCAAAGGCGATGGCAAAGGCGATGAGAATTCCCCCGCACGCGATAAAGGGAATGGCGTACGAGACGCCGGTCAACAGGTGCTGCCTTAGTTTTCTGAGTGATTCAAGCATCAGAGTCCGGCGCTGCTCGAGAAATGTCCTGCACTTCGGCCACAAAACTCGCGTACCAATTCATCAACCACGCCGGATATCCATGTGATCGAAGTCAGGCTTCCGGCTTGCATCCTCTACGCGTCTGTCTATCTCTACTCTCTACTGCCAGCGCCTTCCGAGATTCGGGGGCCTTTTACCATTCGAGCTCTCTTAGATCCTGCCAAAACGCAGCTTCGTAGTATGTGTGATCTGTCCTAGTCTGAAAACAGGAGAGATGGAACGTTTGTTGTACTAGAATAACTTTTGGCGGGCCCGGCTCGCGAGCTTTCACGGCGAGACCCGGCTGGTGTTGTTGGCCCGGTACTGGGTAGGGGTGACTCTACAGACCTTCTTGAAGACCCGGCAGAAGTACGCTGCATCACTGTAGCAACAACTGGCTGCAATCTCTTTGAGGGTCATGCTGTAGTTCTGCAGCATGAACTTGGCTCGGTTCACGCGCACCAGATTCAGGTAGTCGTTGAACCGCATGAAGCCTTCCTTCCGGAAAACGCGCGAAACATGGTTCGGGGCCAGGCCAAAATGCCGCGCGACGGTCTCCCGCGTAATGGGGCTGTGAAAGTTCTCCTGTACATACAGACAAAGGGACTCAAAAGTGCGGATCGCTTTACGGGGTCGCTGCGTCTGTGGCGACTTCAGAAGCCGCAGGCAGGCATAGAGGAGGGCCTCGGTCGAAAGGCGCGCCAGTGGCCCCTTTGCGTGATCCGCGGCCAGCACCATCAGGGTGGCAAGGATGCTGTGCGTCGGCACGTCATAGCCGCCGTGAACACTGGCCTTCACCGCGGTGGGCGTGGCCTGGGCGCCACCATTGTGACGCACAAGGCTGATGCCGATTTGCTTCACCCCAAACAAGAAAGTGAGCACTTCGACGTGCCCCGTCCAGTCGGGCTTATTCCACGCGTGATCGGGCACAAAAACGGCATGGCCGCGAATGGGTTTGATGGTTTCGGTTCGCCCGCAGCGAGCTACTTGCATGGTGTGACAGCCGGCCAGGGGCAGCGAGAGCCGGGGGAAATTTGTGACATAGGCGAGCGGCGGCGGGACGGTGGTTCCGTCGCCAAAGTGTACGCGACGGATCCGGGTCCTGCGCAGGTACTCTTCCAGTTCGTGAATGATCACCCGGCTTCCAGCGGGTGGCGGCGTATTCGATTGCATCGGCGGTCTCACGGAACGTTACAGTAGTGCAATGAATGTTAATTGTCTACTATTTCTTTTGCGGTCCGTATCCACCATACTGCCCAACCGTGGGTTGGCTGCGACTTTTTTGTCGGCTCAATTTATTACGGGCAGCATGATGGCAGATGCGACCGACGTTGAGCTTTCTGGCTGTGAGCGTGACGCGCAGGATTTGATGGCCAGTTCCGAGCGAGGTGCGCAATGAACCGTAAACTCTTTGTCCTCCCCCTTCTTTTTCTCATCGCGGTTACCCTCGCACTGACGGCCTGCGGCGGCCAAGGCATCCCTCCTGGTGCAGGCGGATCCGGCGCGGTTGGGGGCGGAGCCCTCTCTGTTCAACTGACTACGGCTCCTCCGGCGACCATGGTGGCTGGGCAACAGGCAGGTCTGGTCGCTACGGTATTCAATGACAAGAACAACGCCGGGGTAACTTGGGGTTGCACGCCCGCCAACGCCTGCGGTTCGTTCAGTCCCGGGACGACCGGCTATTTGATCGACACGCTTTATACCGCGCCCGTAGCTGCGGCGAATGGCCCCATCACGCCCAATCTCGCCTACACAGTCACCCTCACAGCGACGTCAGTCGCCGATAGTTCGCAAAGCGCGAGCGCGACGGTTACGGTCGGCCAGCAGTACGCAATTGTTCTATACCCGGGCAATGGATCGTACGGCATGGTGGCCAGCGTCACCCTGGACGGAAATGGAAATGTCATCGGAGGTGAAGCCGACGGCTCAGCCAATGGATTCTACTGGAACGCACCTTCCGTTACCGGCACTTACGCTCTGGACGCCACCGGCCACGGAAATATTTCGTTGAGTCTGAATAACTCGAACTGCTGCGGCACCCTTCAGCAGACCCATGGCATCACGGCCACATCGAATTCGCACCTCATCATTTCCGAGGAGGACAATTTCAACGGTCTCACCATAGGCGCGGTTGGCAGTATGGATCTACAGACAGCAGGCCCAACCTTTTCCGGATCGCAGGTTTCCGGTGGTTATTCCTTCACGTTGGCGGGGTATAGCCATGCCGCAGGCCAGAACGCAAGCTGGGGCGGTATCTTCACCGCGGATGGCACCGCGACCGTGGGCACGGCGGGCAACATTACCGGTGGGATTTTCGACGAAAACGTGGGAAATGACGGGGGCGGCACCGGTTACAACAGTGGGCTGACATCACCGGCCGCTGGTCTCCCCTTCACTGGAACGTATACCGCCCCCGACGCTATGGGGCGGGGCATTATCACTCTGAGTGCTGCGCCCGATACTCCCGGGCCGTGCGGCGGGACCGGGCAATCCAGCTGCACGCAGTATGTGTACTACATCGTAACGCCGGAGGCGCTGCAATTAACCAGCATGACCAACGTCGGCAATGCTGGCAACAGCGGCACCGCGTTTGGACAGGGTTCCCTTGCCACCGCCGCGAACGACACCAATGCTGTTGTAACCGGGGGCTTCGTCTTCAGCTATTACGGCTTTGGCGACAATAACAATGGGGGCGACTCAAGCGCAGCGGCAGGCCAATTTGCCACTGACGGGAGCGGAAATGTCACCTCCGGGATCATGGACCTCAACGTTGCCAATGGAGGAACTCCAGTCCCAACGACCGTAACCACCAACATTTCCGTCGCCGGATCCACCATCGCCATTTCTGGCAGCCCGCGCGGGACTTTTACCACTCCCTCGGGCCAAATCTACAACATTTACCTGACCGATCCCAATCTCAACCTGCTTGATCCGAACAATACCAGCGGAACGGGAGGAGCCTTGCTTTTCGAGGCGAACAATGCCTCCACGACGTACGGCAACGCCATCGGAGTGGTGATTCCTCAGGCCGACGCGGCCTCTGCGACCTTGGCCGGCAGCTATGCCATTCTTCTTTCGAATCAGTCGAACCTGGGCGGCTGTTGTGATTACGATGGCGGCTTGACTGGGGCTTTGTTGGTGAGTTCAGCGGCGCCAGGCACGTTCAGCGGCGAGGGCGACTTCCAAGGTACGGGGCCCAATAGCGCCACGCTGGTCACGGGCCCACTGGCCGGCACGTTTACGGCAGACGGGAGCAATCCCGGCCATTTCACCGGCACAATCACGACTACGCCGTGCTTCCCGCTGTACGCACCCGACCCAGTGTCGCCTACGCCCTGCGGTACGGTCTTCAACGGCACCACGCAGCTACCGGAACAGGTCTCCTACTACCTGGCCAACGGCTCGCAGGGATTCATAGTGGAGACAGACTCCATTGCTCCAGTGTTCGGCGCGCTGGAAACGCAGGGAACAATCACGGGCGCCGCGGCGGCCAAACGCCCGCGTGCTCAACAGCAGCACACTCATCCTAAGAACCTTCTCCAAATGATGGGGGAGCAGCACCGCCGGATCTCCGGCCAGCCTGGCAGCGAGCACGAGTAAGCACTGAAACCTTGAGGAGGGTCGCATGACGGTACTGTCGAGTTCTAGTCTTCACGATCGTGGCGGGTTGCACCGGATTTGGATACCAATCGGCCTGACGGTGTGCTTTTTGCTTGTGGCCTTTCCGCCTCGCTCGCTGGCTCAGGAATTTCGCGCCACGCTGACGGGCCAGGTCACCGACCCTACCGGTGCGGTCGTTCCTAAGGCGAAGGTTACCGCCACCAACGTCGAAACGGGATCCACCTACACCGACCTGACCACCAGTGCGGGCGTCTACTACATGCCATACGTCGTGCCAGGAACTTACAAGGTGAAGGTTGAGGCCGACGGCTTTAAGACCGCGATCCAGGATAACGTTTTGCTGCTCGCGGGCAAGTACTTCGGGCAGAATTTCAAGCTGGAAGTGGGCAGCTTCCACGAGACGATGGAAGTGACGGCCGCGCCTCCCCTGCTCGAAACCGAGAACGCCTCGGGCGGAACCATCCTGGACGAAAAGACCATGCAGAATGTGCCGGTTGCCGGCCGGCAGGTCTACATGCTGATTGGCACCACGCCTGGGTCTCAGTTCACCACGACGGCGTTCGGGCCGGGGATCGGCAATTCCGGCACCCGAGGTTGGGATGTCACCAACGCCTATATCATCGGCGGCGGCGTGAATCCGGCCGACATCTCCGGTGGATCAAACCAGTTTACCCTCAATGGCACCAACATCACGCAGCAGACTACTTACGACAATCAGGGAGCCGGAACCTGGAACGTCTCCCCCAATCTGGACGCCATCCAGGAAGTCAACGTGATGACCACCACCTACGATGCTCGCTATGGCCGGACCACCGGCGGTACGGTCGCCCTCGTAAGCAAGAACGGAACCAATCAGTTCCACGGGGAGTTGTACGAGGGCTACAAAGACGGCAGCTTGTTCGACGCCAACACCCTGCAGAACGTTTTCATCACGGGAGACTCCACGCAACAGCAGGTGGAAAACCAGTTCGGCGGGGTCTTTGGCGGGCCTATCAAGAAGGATAAAGTCTGGTTCTTCTTCAGCTATGAAGGTTACCGCCAGTCCATCTACAACACGGTAACCACCAACGTGCCCCCCGCCTATCTGCACCCGGACGCGAACGGCAACGTTGATTTTGGCCTGGTCGCGACTATGGATCCGGGTTTTCTCAGCGGCGGCCAGCAGGCAGATCCGTACGTGTTGCAGGGCCTTACGATCTTCCAGGCGGGAGACAGCTCCAACCCGACAAATCCCAATAATGCGGTGTGCTTCAACCCCAAGACCGGCCAAATCACTGGTCCCCCCACTTCGTGCAATTACAGTCAGTCTGAAGTGGGATACCCCAACGCCTACACGGGGGGCACGGTGAACCCGCTGACCATGGTAGCGGGCAGCCTGATCCCGGCCGCCAAGATTAACAACACCGCCCTGCTCATGTTGAAAGCGGGTTATATCCCCCTGCCCAACATCGGCGGCGCCGAGAACTATGTGGGCGGATTCGGTGAGCCTGCGAACTATTTCGCCGTTGCCCCGGATTACTACAGGTATAACCAGCCGATGATCCGGGTGGATTACAACAGCAGTGACAAAACCAAGTGGTACAGCTTTTTCGAATGGCAGAATGGCTACGAGTACCGCAGCAATAACGGCTTTCAAGGGATCGAGGCCAACGGCAACATTAACTGGCAGCGCGAGAACTGGGCGGCATCGCAGGACATGACCCACACTTTCTCGCCCACATTTCTGGCGGACTTCAAACTTTCCTTCGCCCGTTACGTTGCGGCCGTCCCGGACGGGAATTTCGCCGATGCCAAGCCACCCAGCACGATCGGCTTAAACATGCCACTCCCACCCACGGCCACAGTGAAGGATGTCCCGGAATACAACATCGGCGGAATGCCGACTCTGTTTGGCAGCAACAACACCAAGGACGCGTCCACAAGCGTACTGCTGGACGCGGACTTTACTAAGTCCAGGGGCGCGCACAGCATCCACTTCGGTGGAGGGGTCGGGGAATTCTTCTATGGCAACCCGATCAATGGAATTGGCGGTCCCCCGAGTGGGGTCTTCACCTTTAGCGGGCAGTGGACCCAGTTCGACCCATACAACAGCAACTGCATCGGCAGTATCGGCTCGTGTTCCAACACCAGCACTCCAAATGGCTCGGGATGGGCGGATTTTCTGCTCGGGCTGCCGGGCGTCACGAGCAACACTGGCAGCAACGTCAATTGGAACGATTCCCTATTTGACTACCAGCCGGTTTGGAACCTGTACGCGCAGGATGACTGGAAAGTCACCCATCGCCTGACCCTCAATCTCGGGTTGCGCTATGACGTGCAGGTTGGGCTCAAGGAGCGCTACAACGAACTTCCCCGCGGCTTTTGCGAGACTTGCGTAAACCCCCTCAGCAATGACGGGCTTTACCAGGCCAACGTGGCGAATGCAGCTAACATCGCGGCCTGGACGGCGGCCGGTATTACCGTTCCCAAGCAGGTTCTCGGTAACATCGTCCTTGCCGGCCACAACGGCCAGCCGCGGAATGCCTATGACACGGACTGGAAGAACATCGCTCCCAGGATTGGTTTCGCTTTCGCGGTTAACCCCAAGACGGTATTTCGTGGAGGCTGGGGCTACATGTATGGCAACGGCCTGGAGGGTGGCTCGCCGATCGGCTTCCAGCAAACAACGAACTATGTCATATCAGCTGACGCGAACGCCGATCCGGTTCAGGGCGGAGCGGCCGTGGGAGCAACTTCGGCAGGCCCGTACGGCGCAGGCACGCCATTTCCGGCTTCGCCCTTGTATCCGCTTGGTCTGCAGCCGCCCGTGGGCCAGGCTGGAATCACTTTGGCGGGGGTGGGCAGCGGCGGCTTGGCCGTGGATAGCCCGAAGCGTTTAATTCCCCGTACCCAGGTCATGTCGTTTGGCTTCCAGCACGAATTTCCGGGCCAGATGACCCTCGACACGCGATTTGCCGCTAACTATGCCAGCCACCTGCGCGCGCTCCTTTGGTACAACGGAAGCATAAGTTATAGCCAATTGCAGTACGCGCTCTACAGTCCCGGCGTTTACAGCCAACAAGTCCCGAACCCTTATTACCAAGTGGCTGCCATGTCGTTTCCGGGCGGCTGCGGAACCTCGCCCACGATCTCGGCGCTGGCTCTGTTACTGCCGTGGTCGCAGTATTGCGGTTTCCAGAGCGCTCCGCCGGTTGGAATCTACAACGATCCCATCGGCCGGAACTGGTACAACGGCATGGAAACCAAGCTCACCAAGCGGACGACCCACGGTCTGGAATTCAACGTGGCATACACCTGGTCGAAGAACATCACCGGCGACGGCTATCAGAATGGCTATCCGTATCAGGATGCCAACCAGATCCACTGGATCTCCGGCTATGATCGCACCCACGTCCTAGCCATGACCGGCGTATATGACGTTCCGGTAGGGAAAGGTAGAAGCCTCATGTCGGCGGCGCCTCGAGCGCTGGACTACGCACTGGGTGGTTGGACTCTGGGGTGGACCTTCGCGGCGCAGAGCGGCACTCCGGTCGGTCTTAACCAGGGCTACAACTACACCTGCCAAACCTTCGCTCCACCAAACGGAACCAGTGTTGCCCAGTGGTTCAACCCCCAAGCCGATTTCACAGGCAATCCCAATACTTGCGCCAGCCTGACGCCGCATATCGGCGGTACTGGATATACCTATAACACGACTCCGGCCCAGACTCCGACGGTGCGCAACCCTACCGTTCCGAATCTCGATCTCTCGTTAGAGAAGAAATTCCGCGTGACGGAACGAGTGAATTTCGAACTCCGGGGAGAGGCGTTCAACGCCATGAACTCTGCCCTCTTGCAAGGGCCGGACACCAACCCTAGCGACGGACCGGCCAGCGTCTTTTACAACACAACGACCAAACACGGTTACTGGCACGGCTTCGGCACGGTGGGTCCGACTCAGCAAAACTTCCCGAGAAATCTGCGGGTTTCCGGCAAGATCATTTTCTAGACGGGCTGCAGCCTGAACACGGAATGGAAACCTCAGGACTCGCAAACGGGACATGTAGTTGGAGGGAAGCAAAGATGATCACAAGAACAAGGTTTTCCTGCATGTTCTTTCTGCTGGTGGCGGCGTTGGTACTGGGTCCTCTCTCGACCAGGCCAGCTCGGGCGCAAGGCGTCGCGCAGCAGCAGGTAGATCTGTCTTCGGCATTCAACATTGTCGGCATCTACACGGACGGGACGCCCCCTGTCAATGGTGGCCTGGACGGCGGCGGGGCTGCATACTCGTCGATCGCAATGGCGGCGACAGCGCCCCCGACCTCCGGCTCTATCGTCGGCAGCACTCCGTCTTACCCGACCCTTTCCCTGCCGCAGAGCCCGAACACCATCGTGTTCAACTTCGGCGCCACGAATAGCCCCAATGCAGTCTCCGGCTGCACGCCGGTGAGCGCAACCTGCACCGTGTCGGCTGCGACGGGTTCCATCAGCCTGCCTGCGGGCGAGTTCACAGTACTGGAATTGATAGGTTCGGGCGTGCAAGGTGGCCAGTCGGGAACCGTCACGGTGGGCTACACGGACGGCACCAGTGATAACTTCACGCAAGGCTTCAGCGATTGGTTTAGCGGCGGCCCCTACAATACTGGCGAAGCCATTGCCTTGGCGATGCCCTATCGTCTTTCGGGAGGCAGCATCGACAACCGGACGTTCCGCGTCTACAACTATGCATTGGCTCTGAACGCCGCCAAGACGGTTCAAAGCCTCACGCTGCCCAACAATCGCGATATCGTGATTCTTGCAGCCACCGTGGTTGCTATCCCCGGCTATGTTACTGCCGGAGGACCGGCGACTCCACCAGCGGTGAGTGCGGGCAGTTCCGCCACCGCGCCGGTGACCGTGACCTCGGAAGCTGGCTATAGCGGTACGGTTGCACTGGGCTGCGCCTTCTCGCCGCCGATTCCGACCAACGGTGCGACGATTGCGCCTACTTGCACTTTCAGTCCGACCACGGTGCAGGTGGGAGTGGGGGCGCCAGGTTCTTCGACGCTGACCTTTACCCCGGCTAAGGCAACGTCAGCGGCGATGGTCGGGCCGCGCACAATGTTCTATGCATTCTGGCTGCCCATCCCGGGGCTAGCGCTGCTCGGGTTCCGCCTCGGTTCTGGATCCCACAGGAAGAAGCTGCTGGGCCTGCTGCTTCTCGGGATGCTGCTGGCCGGCTTGGCGGTCACTCCAGCTTGCGTAAGCACTGTTCATCTGGGCAACGTAGGAACTCCTCCCGGTCAATACACACTCTCAATCACGGGAACGGACACGACGACAGGGGTAACGCAGTTCGGCAGCGGTGGCAGCGTCACTGTGACCGTCCAGTAGGCCAGGAAGCAGATCCGAAACGAGAAGACACCCCCGTTTGGTCCGGGGCTTCACGTTGCCGGTGAGATTCGCTTTTCAATTAGGGCTCGTTCCGGCTCATCCTTTCGGATGATTGCCCGGAGGTTCGGCCCAACTATGGAGAATCAGGATCATGCGCAGATTGGCTCAGGCCGGTTCCGTTGTCTTGCTGGCAGCGTGCGCGGTTGTGTTCCCGATGATGACAAAACCGGCGCAGTCGCAAGAACGGCAAGTGCTTCAGTCCCACGTAGCGGCGCCTTCTGACGCGAAGTTGATGGGGCGGATGCCCGCCTCCGAGCGTTTGAGCCTGGCCATCTCGCTGCCGCTGCGCAATGAGGATCAACTCCATGCGCTCCTGCAACAGCTCTACGACCCTGCCAGTCCAAACTATCGCCATTTCCTGACGGCGCAACAGTTCACCGAACAGTTTAGTCCCACCGTCGCGGACTACCAGCGCGTAATCGGGTTCGCCCAGTCGCATGGTTTGAAAGTAACGCACACTTTTGCCAATCGGCTCGTGGTTGACGTGACGGGCACGGTCGCCAACATCGAGCAGGCGTTTCAAGTAAGGATGCAGGTCTACCAACATCCGACGGAAAACCGCACGTTCTATGCTCCTGACGTCGAGCCTACGGTCGACGCGGGGCTACCCGTGCTGAGCGTGGTGGGTTTGAGCACCTTCGATCTGCCTCATCCGATGCTGAAGAGAGCTCTCCCGAACCAGGCAGTGCACAGCAATCAAACTGGCTCCGGGCCCGGCGGCCAATTTCTCGGAAGCGACATGAGGACTGCCTATGGCGGCGGCACGACTCTCGACGGAGCGGGCCAGGTTGTCGGCCTGATTGAATTAGGACCGTACCGGCTCAGCGACGTTCTCAGCTACTTCAGCACTCTCAGCCAGCCGCTGAACGTTCCCATCACGAATGTGCTGGTGGGCGTCGACGGAGTTTGCGGCGTCGGTTGTGATGACGGCGAGGAGGCAATTGACATCCAGCAGGCCATCGCCATGGCTCCCAATCTCTCCGCGCTGCTCGTCTACGAGACCAACGGCCCCACCACGGACGCGCTCAGCGCCTACGCCCAGGCGGCTTCCGACAACATTGCCAAGCAACTCAGCATATCGTTTGGCTGGGGAGACACTCCCGGTTCGTCCACGGGCAAAGCCTATGAACAGGTGTTCGAAGAATTGGAGGCCCAGGGAACGAGTTCGTTCGTGGCATCGGGCGATGCCGGAGCATGCCTTCCCGGGCTGGGCGATTCGTCGTGTGGCACGGGCGGAGGAGGATACCCTGGGAATAGCCCGAACATCACCGACGCGGGCGGGACAGACTTAACTACAAATGGGGCGGGAGGAGCCTGGCAATCGGAAACAGGGTGGATCGGCAGCGGCGGCGGGTGGAACAATCAGTCTCCAATTCCGACGACACCGACCGATTCCTGGAACCAGGGACCAGCGATTAACTCGTCGAACGGTGGCAGTCCGACCTACCGCAACATTCCCGACGTCGCCGCGGAAGCGAACACCGACAATTATTTCTGCGCCAACGGGTCGTGCCAGGGAGGAATCGGAGGAACCAGTCTGGCCGCACCGCGTTGGGCAGCGTTTGTGGCTCTTGTCAATCAGCAGGCTACGGCCAACGCCACGAGCGCGGGAGCGAATCCGACCCTGGGCTTCCTCAACCCGGCCATCTACACGTTGGGAAGCGCGGCCTACGCCAGCGACTTTCATGACATCACCACCGGCAACAATGAGAGCGCAGTACCTTGCACACCCGACACGCTGGGCTGTTTCCCCGATGGCGACCAAGGTTTCAACGCCGTCGCTGGGTTCGATCTGGTCACGGGATGGGGAACTCCAAACGGACCGACCGCGTTCAATGCTCTTTTCCCCCTCACGACCAATCCCAATTTTTCGATGTCTGCCTTGCCCAGCGCGCTGCCCCTCACACCGGGCGAACAAAAGACGAGTTCGATCACCGTCTCCGCTCTGAACGGCTTCAATGCCGCCACCAACTTGGCCGTCGTGATTCCGGGCACAGGCTCGCCAAGCTACGCGCCGGCCGGTCTGTCCGCAAACTTGAGCGCATCATCGATCCCGGCCGGAGGCGGCTCTGTAAACCTGATGGTCTCGACGACAAGCTCGACACCGGGCGGAACCTATGTGATCGCCGTTGTGGGAACCAGCGGGAATCTGACCCAGACTGCCTACGTGACCGTCGAACTGCCGGCTTTCGTTGGGTTGAGCGCGACACCGGCGGCGGGTATATCCCTGAACCAGGGTGGGACGGCAACTGCGACAGTCACAAGCACCGTCATCAACGGATTCAACAGCACGATCACGCTTGCCGCGTCCGGATTGCCGAGCGGAGTGACCGCGTTGTTCACCTCGGTCAACGCCACCACAACAACAGTGACGTTCTCGGCCCGTACCACGGCCGCGCTCACAGGAGCGAATGAGCCCGCCGCCGTCACCATCACCGGCACAGCGGCAGGCTCCTCGCAACAAACAACCGGGATCAACCTATTTGTGAACCCTCCAGCCAGCGGCGGCACGGGCACTCAGGTCGATCTCTCCTCTGCCTACAACGTGTACGCCTTCTACGCCGATGCCGATGAATCCGCGATTACCGATGCACATAGTCTGGACGGCGTCGGCTTCACATACTCGGCTAACTTGCTCAACTCCGGTCTGGACTTCAATGGAACTCAGTTCAACTTTGGAGCGGCGAGTCAAGCGAATGCCGTTTACGGCACAGGCACGCCCATTGCTTTGCCCGCGGGCCAATATGCCGCTCTCCAACTGCTTGCAACGGGAATTGAGGGCAATCAGGCCTCGCAGACGGTTACGGTCACATACACGGATAACAGTACTTCGCAATTTACCCAGAGCTTCAGCGACTGGTGCAGCCACCTCAATGGCGGCTGTACCAGTACCGGGGGAAATTCGGGCGAGTCGGTCGCTGTGGCGATGCCCTACCGTATCAGCGCCACTGGGCCCGATAATCGGGTCTTCTATCTTTACGGATATTCCTTCACCCTCAACTCCACAAAAACGGTGCAGAGCGTGACACTTCCCAACAACCGGGACGTAGTCGTGCTGGCAGCAAGCTTGACTGCTCCGCCGCCCGCTTATTCGCTCTCCGCCCCACAGACGACGACGCCGTCCTCGGTGAACGCAGGCGGTTCGTCAAATGCAACCGTGACGCTGACTCCGGCCAATGGATACACCGGCAGCGTCACCCTCTCCTGCAGCATCTCGCCGGTCGTCACCGGAAGTTCCGCGCCGACATGCAGCTTCAGCTCGAATCCGGTCTCGATCACGAACGGCGCCGCCACGGCGACGCTCACCTTCTCAACCGTGGCCCCGCCGGGGCAAGCGGCTGCCCACGGTTTTGCGGATCTTCGCGCGCTCCGTCATCCGGCGCCGCACGTCGCGCGTCCCGGGACCCTGTTGTACGCATCGTGGATCGCTGTCCCCGGACTCGCCTTGATTGGGCTCGGCTTTGGTTCCGGCGGTTCGCGGCGCCGGAAGCTGCTGGGCTTCTCGCTTTTCTGGATGATGTCAGCGAGCCTGCTCCTTCTGCCAGCCTGCGGCGGCGGGTCGTCAACGCCACCCCCGCCTAGCTGTTCGGCCGCGCCCGGAGTGCCCACAGCGCTGGCGGCCTCTGCCACTACCAGCTCCGGCACGACCCTAACCTGGTCGGCACCCACAACGGTTCCTTCGGGTTGCACTGTGACCGGCTACACGGTCTATCAGAATGGCACGTCAATCGCCACTACTACGACCCCTACTTACAATGTGACCGGTCTGTCGGCGTCCACGCAGTACAGTTTTTCAGTAGCCGCGAGTGACTCCTTTGGAGCGTCCGCACAGAATACGGCGATCAACGTAACGACTCTTTCCAACGAGACACCCTCGGGAACCTATACGATTACGGTCACGGGCAAAGACGCGAACGGCATGGCTCAGACGGGAAATGGCCCCGTCGTGACGGCAGTGGTCAACTGAGGAGTACCCGAATGAGGAGCGACCTCGCGGAAACGGCCGCTCCTCTGCAGGAAGCGAATACACTCTTGAGTGTCCCTCATGCGCGTGGATAACTTTCAGAAACCGTTTGGAGAATCAACAATGCTGCGACGCTGCATGTCCTTATTGCTATTGCTTTTCGCCGGTTTGTTTTTCGTAGGCGCGGCCCGCGCGCAATCCGCTGAGAAGCCCGACCTCAGCAAGCAGCCGACCCTCTATGTGGTCGGCTATGCGCATCTCGATACGGAGTGGCGCTGGGAGTATCCCCAGGTCATCGACGAATACCTCCGCAAAACGATGGAGGATAACTTCAGGCTGTTCGACAAGTATCCGCACTATGTCTTCAATTTCAGCGGCGCGAACCGCTACCGCTTTATGAAGGAATATTTCCCGGCCGATTTCACGAAACTGAAAAAGTATGTAGATGAGGGACGCTGGTTCCCGGCGGGCTCTTCGATGGAAGAAGGCGACGTGAACGCGCCCAGCGCCGAAGCCATTATCCGGCAGATTCTGTATGGGAATGAGTGGTTCCTTAGAGAGTTTGGCAAGGCCAGCGCCGAATATATGCTGCCCGACTGTTTCGGATTCCCCGCATCGTTGCCGACCATTCTCGCGCACTCTGGAGTGAAGGGCTTCTCGACGCAAAAACTGGTCTGGGGTTCATCGGCTCCGGGCGGTGGCCCGCAGTCGCTTGAGAGAACACCGGAAGGAACTCCGTTTAATGTCGGCGTCTGGGTCGGACCCGATGGTGAGAGCGTTCTCGCGGGCATTAATCCCGGAAGCTACGGCTCCGACATCGAGACCGATCTCAGCAAGCCGCTGCCACCCGAGCCGCCCAACCCGGCTTTCGAAGACCTACAGAAGAAAATCGGTGAACTGCAAGGGAAATTGCAGCAGGCCGAGCAGAGCCACCAGCCATTCGATCAGAAAGACATCCAGGAATTCTTCCGCCTGCGCGGCGAGCAGAGTGCGCTTGCCCGTGCGCAGGGCGACAACGAGTTCGAGCGCTACCAGGACGATTGGGCGGCGCGCGTCGCGCAGAACGGAAAGATCAGCGGCGTGTTCACCGACTATCACTATTACGGCACCGGCGACATCGGCGGAACTCCGAACGAAGAATCGGTCAAGCGGCTGGAAGCTATTGTGACGAGGGGAACGGCGAGCCTGCCGCCAGAAGGCCAGTTTTTTGGCGGACGGCAGCATTCCGAATGGCCCGCCGTAAAAGTGGGCGATGGCCCCGTTCATGTGATTTCCGCGACCGCGGATCAGATGTTCCTCGATATCACGCCCACCGAAGCTGCCGGCCTCCCTCGCTACACGGGGGAGATGGAGTTGACGAATCACTCGGCGGGATCGCTGACTTCACAGGCGTATCAAAAGCGTTGGCTGAGGAAGGAAGAGTTGCTGGCCGACGCGGCGGAGAAGTCGTCGATTGCCGCGGAATGGCTGGGCGCGCGCCCCTATCCGCTCGATCGTTTGAATGATGCCTGGACGCTGGTGATGGGCGGACATTTTCACGACCTGGCGGCCGGAACCGCCACTCCCAGGTCGTACGAGTTCGCATGGAACGACGACGTGATTGCGATGAATCAGTTCGCGGGGGTGCTGAGCAACGCCACCGAAGCGGTTGCTGCGGCGCTCAACACTGAGACCAGGGGAGTGCCCCTAATTGTCTTCAATCCGCTCAATATCAAACGCGAGGACATCGTGGAAGCAAGTGTGGACTTCCCCGGCGGCATGCCGAAGGCGGTCCACGTAACTGCTCCCGACGGAAGGGATGTGCCGGCACAGATTTCGGACGGCAAAGTCATCTTCCTGGCCAGCGTGCCTTCCGTCGGCTACGCAGTTTATGATGTCGAGCCCGGCGCGAGTGCGACTGCGGGTGCATCGTCCCTGCACGTCTCAAAGGACGGTTTTGAGAACGCATACTACCGCGTGAAATTGAACGGCGATGGCGATGTCGCCAGCATCTTCGATAAAACGACCAAACGAGAACTACTCTCGGCTCCGGCGCGACTCGCCATTTCCTATGACAATCCCCGGCAGTGGCCGGCGTGGAATATGGACTGGGACCAAGAACAGGCAGCGCCGAAGGCATACGTCACAGGCCCGGCGCAAATCCGAGTGGTCGAAGACGGCCCGGCCCGTGTGGCCGTGGAAGTTTCCAGGGAAACGGCAGGCTCGCGCTTTGTCCAGAACATCAGCCTTGCAGATGGCGACGCGGGAAAGCGCGTGGAATTCGGAAACGTGATCGACTGGAATACCCGCGAGTCGAATCTCAAGGCAGCCTTTCCGCTCACCGCTTCGAACCACACAGCCACTTACAACTGGGACATCGGCACCATCGAGCGGCCCACGGCAGAACCCAGGAAATTCGAAGTCCCTTCGCATCAGTGGATCGACCTAACCGACATGAGCGGTGAGTTCGGCGCTACCATCCTCACCGACTGCAAGAATGGATCCGATAAGCCGAACGACAACACCGTCCGCCTTACCCTGATCCGTACGCCCGGGACCGCCGGGGGCTATACGGATCAAGGCACGCAGGATATTGGACACCACGAGTTTGTTTTCGGCATCGCGGGGCATGCTGCCGGCTGGCGCGACGCGCAAACGGACTGGCAGGCCCAACGATTGAACGCTCCGCTCATCACGTTCGAAACTGCAAAGCACGCGGGTGCGCTGGGGCGTACATTCTCGCTGCTGAAAGTCAGCAACCCGCGGATACGAGTTCTGGCCGTGAAGAAGGCGGAACAAAGCGACGAAATCGTCGTGCGCCTGGTCGAACTCGACGGCAAACCGCAGCCCAATGTTCGAATCACGCTGGCTGCGCCGATCACCGCTGCTCGCGAAGTCAACGGGCAGGAGCAACCGGTCGGTCCGGCGACCGTAGCCGCCGGAGTTTTGGTGACCTCGTTCAGCGCGTATCAGCCGCGCACGTTTGCGGTCAGGCTGGCCGCCGCTCCCACCAAAGTTGGGGGCGTGCGCTCCACGCCTGTAGCACTGCGATATGACCTCGCAACGGCCAGCAACGACGGCACCCGTACCGAAGCCGGCTTCGACGGCAAGGGCAATGCGCTTCCAGCAGAAATGCTGCCCGACCATATCATGGTCGACGGAGTGCAGTTTCAGTTGGGCCCGGCCAAGGCGGAGGTGCCCGATGCGGTCGTCGCAAAAGGCCAGACGATCGATCTGCCGCCGGGCCACTACAATCGCGTCTACCTGCTCGCGGCATCGGCCGATGGCGATCAGAAGGCGACGTTCGAAGCTGGCGCCAACAAAGTCGGACTCACGATTCAAGACTGGGGCGGATTCATTGGCCAGTGGGACGACCGGCAGTGGACTTCGACCGATGTCTCTCATGACAATTACGGCGACATGATCGGCCTCAAGCCCGCCTACATTAAGCGCGCGCACCTGGCCTGGTACTGCAATCATCATCATAACGCCGCTGGAGAGAACGTCGCCTACGCCTATTCGTATCTGTTCGACTATGCGATCGACCTGCCCTCTGGAGCAAAGACCTTCAAGCTGCCAGACAACGACAAGGTCCGCGTTCTGGCAATCTCGGTGGCGGACGAGAATCCGGAAGTAAAGCCGGCACAGACCCTGTACGATGTGCTTCCGTCACCCCATGCGGGTCCCAGCGACTTCACACTATCCGCATCTTCGGCCAGCGTAGCAGTTTCGCAGGGGCGGAGCGCCGCAACTCGAGTGATCGTCATGCCGCGGGGCAGTTTCACCGGCGGCGTCAGGCTGACGGCGTCGGGATTGCCTCAGGGGGTAACGGCATCCTTCACCCCGGCGGAAACCAACGGTGCGAGCACGATGACGCTCACCGCAAGCGCTTCCGCGCCTCCCACAACATCGGCGCTGACCATCACGGGAAACTCCCCCGGTCTGTCTCACGCCATCACAACCTCCATCACCGTCACCGCTGTCATCACCGGGACTGTGCCAGTTGATCTCTCATCGGCCTACAACGTTACTGGCATTTATAACGACGGTTCCCAGTTCGATCCGAACGCCAGTTTGGACGGCGACGGGTTCTCTTTTTCTGAACAGCTTCTCGGCTCCGAGCAGGTCGGAGACGGCGTCGTGTTCAAACTGGGGCCGGCTAACGCCCCGAACGCCGTCACCGGCAAGACTGTCGGTCTGCCGACCGGTAAGTTCAGCAGCCTCAAGATTCTCGCCATCGGTGTCAACGGCGCCCAGGAAATGCAGACTTTCGCAGTCACCTACGCCGATGGCACATCCTCTTCCTTTACGCAAAGCCTGAGCGACTGGGCGTATCCCCGGAATTTCACCGGCGAGTCCGAAGCGGTCACCATGCCGTATCGCCTGACTGCCGACGGCGAAAAAGATAGCCGCACATTTTATGCCTACGGCTACTCTTTCAGTATCGACACGAATAAGGTGGTGCGCAGCATCAGTCTGCCGAGCAACCGGGATGTGCTGGTGTTCGCCCTGACCGCGGTGCCGCCCACGAGGTAGCGGGCAAACTGCTGGTCCTTAGAGCTGCTGCCTTTCGACCCGAAGATGTGACCTACTCTGGTCATAGCGCTGCGAGTCATCCACGCAACCTTATCAGGCCACGATCTGGCGAATCTGCTCAAAACCACTTACCTCCGGCACCGAGTGCGCGCTGGAACGAATGCGGAACAAAACGAATGCGGAACAATGAGGATAACTTTCTCTGCGACAGGTCGCGTTCCGCGTGTCCAGTGTGAGCATTTTTGCTCAGACCCTTTCAGTCCTGATTTGTTAAGGTCGCAGGTGACCTTGTTGTGCCCGAATTTCTACCTGGTTTGTGCGCAAGAAACGGCACGATGCTGGAGAAGCGGCGCAGAGGCCAGAGAAATGAGGCTGTTCAATGAAGAAAGTAATGTTCGTACTTGCGATGTTCGGGCTCGGTACGCTGTGCTGGGCAGGCTCGGCGCTGGAAGATGCCACCGACCGACTGGACAACGCCACCACGGTGATGCACGAGATTATGGGGATGCCTGATAAGGGAATCCCGGAAGAAGTGTTGGAGCATGCAAAGTGCGTGGCGGTCATACCGCACATGGTCAAAGGCGGTTTTGTCTTCGGAGCTAAGGGAGGCAAAGGCGTCGCCACTTGCCGCACGGCGGATGGCTGGAGCGCACCGGCGTTCATTACGATTTCGGGCGGAAGCTGGGGCTTGCAGATCGGCGTCGAAGCTGTGGACGTGGTACTGATCATTCAGAATGACAAGGGCATGCAGAGGCTGCTCTCGAGCAATTTCCAAATTGGAGGGGACGCTTCCGCGGCAGCGGGTCCAGTTGGACGGCATGCCGAGGCCGGTACGGATTGGAAAATGGATACAGAGATCCTGACCTACTCCCGGGCCAAGGGGGCGTTCGCCGGGCTCACGTTGGAAGGTGCATCGCTCCGTCAAGACAATGATTCACGGCGTGCGATGTATGGACACAACGTCACCACTCGCGCTTTGCTATTGGGCCAAGTGCCGGTTCCGGCGGCAGCCCAGTCGTTCCTTGCGGAAGTTCACAGCGCAAAAGTCCAGGCCGTAGCAGAGAAAGCTGAAGAGAAAGCTAAAGAAAACAATCAGAAGTAGGACAGGCAGAACTGGGCTGCCGCTGTTTGTCATGCAGTTCGCTGCATGGTCAAGTGGCGGCACGGTCCCATCTCCTGCCCTCGTATTCCGTTCGCGCGAAGCAGTCGCTGGCGGACGTTCGGATGGGATTCTTATTCGGGTGCTCACAAATGAGCCCGGGAGGTTGACATGCTTTGGACAGTTCTGGTGGTTCTTCTAGTTTTGTGGCTTCTGGGTTTCGGCCTGCATATCGGTGGAGGCCTGATCCACTTACTCCTGGTTGTGGCGTTGGTGGTTCTCGTCATCAACCTGCTGAGCGGACGACGAACCGCGGCTTGAAGAAAAGGTAGTAGGTTTGCCGGCACCAGGAGGCCCCGCGCAGCCTCCTGGCGTCTTCACTTTGTATTCGGTTCTCTTCTTGTCGAACCACACCGTTAGGAGTCCGCCATGTCCGAGCCTGACCGCTCCGTGAATTTGAAAGCGAACACCCCGATGCGCGGCACAGCGAACCCTCTCGCATTCGAAAGCAAGTCGGTGTCATCCTTACGAGTGATACCCAATCGGCCGCTGTCACTGCGGATAGCGGTTATAGGGAACCACCTCCCTCGACAGTGTGGAATTGCGACCTTCACGACCGATTTGTGTGATGCGATCGCTGTTGAATACGGAGCCGCTGGAGTATTTGTGGTGGCCCTCAATGACCCGCAAGCGCGCTACAGATACCCTGCCCGCGTGCGATTCCAGATAACCGAGAGCGACCTCTCATCGTACCGGGCAGCCGCCGACTTTCTTAATTCCAGCAATGTCGATCTGGTGTGTTTGCAGCACGAGTATGGA
>Ga0181530_10000702_pt1 | contig 43169 bp, 30 predicted proteins | sample PEATcosm2014_Bin_42_FD_119769 | JGI IMG/M metagenome (GOLD analysis project Ga0181530, IMG submission 119769) | Peatland microbial communities from MTU Mesocosm Facility, Houghton, MI, USA - PEATcosm2014_Bin10_60_metaG | ecosystem: Environmental > Terrestrial > Soil > Wetlands > Peat | place...
GAAGCGCGTCCTGGCCAAACCGCCGGCTTCGCTGCCCGGCTTTCTGGCTGGCGCCTCTTCGCTTCCAAAACCGCCGACGGAGATCATTTTCGCCATCACATCAGCCAATCAGGAGAATTCCCGGTTCAATCCGATCCCCTTCCCCCTTCGCTCGCAGGATCAATTCCGTTTTGAACTCATGCAGCGTCAGTTCAAGACCGGCCGGGTATTGGTGGGGATTTATGAATCGGATTTACACCGTGTGATATATCTGCAATTATGACCGGGTTTCCCATCACTCCACCACTCCATCACTCCATGAATCCAGACTATGGCGGCCCTGAAACGTCAGCGCGGTGTGAGACAGAATTCTTCGACCCATTTGAGGGATTTCGTCTCCCACCCTCGGCAGCGGCGGCTGCAAGAAGACAATTGCCTTGGACCCGGATTCCGGCAAATTGAAGCTAGAATGCAGAATGCAGAATTCAAAATAACCCGCCGTCACCCGGCCGCGCACCATGGCCGTTGATCCTGTTTGCGGGATGGAGGTGGATGAAACCCGCGGCTTGCGCGCCGAACGCGACGGGCAAACGTGGTTCTTTTGTAGCAAAAACTGCCGCCAAAAATTCCTCGGCCAGCCTGCGTCCATCCCGTCCATCCCGTCCATGCCGTCCATGCCGTCCATGCCGTCCACGCCGCCGGCGCAGGCGGGAACATTCACCTGCCCGATGCACCCGGAGGTGGAGCAGGATCATCCGGGCAGTTGTCCCAAATGCGGGATGGATTTGGAGCCTAAGACGCCCGGGGCCGGGGAGGACGCGGAGACCGCCGGGGCCGGCGATCTGGCGCGCCGGTTCTGGACCGGGCTGATCCTTTCGATGCCCGTCATGATTCTGGCCATGCGCGACATGATGGGCTACCGCGTCTTCGAGCGGGCGCGGTTTGAGGCAAACTACTGGATTCAATTTGGATTGAGCGCGGCGGTGGTGTTTTGGGCGGGACGCCCGATCCTGCAGCGGGCCTGGCGCTCGGTGGTGTTGCGCAGCGCGAACATGTTCACCCTGATCGGGATGGGGGTCATGGCGGCCTGGCTGTTCAGCGCGGCAAGTCTGGCGCTGGCGCCAAGATGGACCCATCAGACCATCGAGCCGATCCCGGTTTATTTTGACAGCGCGGCTATGATCACTGTGCTGGCCCTGCTGGGCCAATTGCTGGAAGCAAAGGCCCGCCGCCGCACGGGGGAGGCCATCCAGGCGTTGCTGCATCAGGCCGCCAACAGCGCCCGCGTGGTCCGGCACGGCCGGGAAATGGAACTTCCGCTTACACTTGTGCGCAAAGGAGACACGCTGCGGGTGCGGCCCGGCGAAAAGATTCCGGTGGATGGCGTTGTGCTGGAAGGCGCGAGCAGCGTGGACGAAGCGATGATCACCGGCGAAGCCATGCCGGCCGCCAAGGCGGCCGGCGATTGGGTAACGGGCGCCACGCTCAATCAAACCGGCGCGTTCCTGATGCGCGCGGAACGGGTGGGCAGGGAAACTTTGCTGGCGCAGATTATTGCCATGGTGGCCGCCGCCCAACGGAGCCGCGCGCCAGTGCAACGGCTGGCCGATGCGGTGTCGGCCTGGTTCGTGCCGGCGGTGATGGGCGCGGCTGCGCTCACCCTGGCGCTTTGGTTGTGGCTGGGAACCAATCCCAGCCTGGCTGCCGCGCCGGAACAAGCGGCGGCCCGCGCCCTGGCCAACGCGGTGGCCGTCCTCATCATCGCCTGCCCGTGCGCGCTCGGTTTGGCGACGCCGATGTCCATCATGGTCGGCGTCGGGCGCGGCGCGCGCGAAGGCGTCCTTGTCAAGAATGCGGAGTCGCTCCAGACGCTGGAAAAAGTGGACACCATCGTCCTGGACAAAACGGGCACGCTGACCGAAGGGCGGCCCCGCGTGGTCCGCATACTTCCCCGGCCGGGACAGGATGAAACGGAATTGCTCCGGCTGGCGGCGGCGGTGGAGGCGCGGAGCGAGCATCCGCTCGGCGCGGCCATCGCGCGCGCGGCGCGGGAACGCGGATTGGACCTGGCGCCGGTGGAACATTTCAGTTCCCGCACCGGGGGGGGCGTGTCCGGGCGCGTCGGCGCACAGGACGTGGTTGTGGGAAATGCCGCGTTTCTGGAGGAGCGGGGCGCGCGCGGCGCGGCCGGGGCGGAGGAGGGGGCGCGGGAGTGTCAAGCATTGGGGCAAACCGTCATGTTCGTGGCGCGGGACGGAAACATCGCCGGGGCGCTGGCCGTGGCGGACCCTGTCAAGGCAACGACGCCGGACGCCATCCGGCGGCTGCAAGCGATGGGGTTGAAGATCGTGATGTTGACAGGTGACAACGAACAGACCGCGCGCATCGTGGCTCAACAACTGGGGATTGACGACGTGCGCGCCCAGGCCGGCCCGCGGCGGAAGATCGAGGAGGTGCGGCGCTTGCGGGATGCCTCGCGCATCGTGGCAATGGCCGGGGACGGGATCAACGACGCCCCCGCGCTGGCGGCGGCGCAGGTTGGCATCGCGATGGGCACGGGGACCGACGTGGCGATGGCCAGCGCCGGGATCACACTGGTCAAAGGCGATTTGCAAGGAGTGGTGAGGGCGATTGAGTTGAGCCGGAGCGTGATGCGGAACATCCGGCAGAATCTGTTCTTTGCGTTTGTCTATAATGCGGCGGGCATTCCCATCGCGGCGGGAGCGCTGTATCCTCTCTGGGGAATTTCGCTCAACCCGATGCTCGCCGCCGCCGCCATGAGCCTGAGTTCCGTATGCGTCATCGCCAACGCGCTGCGCCTGCACAAAGTGACTCTCTTATGTGGCCTGGGAAAACCGCCGATATGAATAGTGGGAGTGGATTATGGTCTACTCAAGCCCACATTTTGGAGGGGACACGCTCTGGAATGTGGGCCCTTTTCGCGCCGGTTGCCCTGTTGGGGCATTGGGACGCGGGAACGATGGATTACGCAAGGCCGCCGAACACATTATTTTATCCCGAGCGACGGCCCCTTGACATAGCGGCCGGCGAATTGGAAAAATGCGGGCCAATTCGGCTCGTCGGTGTGCCCGCCGGAATGCTGGCGGAAGGCGATGTCGCCGGCGATGAGGGCGGTTTCGATGGGAGGGAAATTGGTGGCGCCCAGGTCCTTCCCGCCCAATAGTTTATAGACGGGTCCCGCGCCCGCCGCGGCCTGGAACATGCCCATGGGATCGGCCCAGGCATCGTTGGTGCGAGTATCGGTTCTGCCGCCGCCGATGAAGACAGGGCGGGGAGCGCACAGGGCGATCAATTCGTGGGCGTCCACAGGCAGGTCCGCCGGGGTGAGCGGGCCGGCGTATTTGAGGAAATTGCCGGCCATCCAGTGGTATTCGCTCGTGCCGGCCACATTCTCGAGCGCCTCGCCAAAATTGCGCCGGTGAATTCTCGCCCCGCCTTCGCCGGAAGAACTGCTGTAGGCAATGGCAAAACGCGGGTCATACGCCATCGCCACAGCCGCCGTCTTGCCCCATCGGGAGTGGCCTTCGACGCCGACTTGTTTGGCATTGACCGCCGTGTCGCTCTCAAAGTAGTCCAGCGCGCGGCTGGCGCCCCAAGCCCACGCCCGCAAGACGCCCCAATCCTCCAGGCCGCGCGGCTGGCCCTTGTTGACCAGGCCAATGATGCCCTGGGTCAGCCCCGCGCCGTTATCCGCCTGAATGGAGCCTGTGCTCAGGGTCGCGTAACCCCAGCCGTTGGAAAGAGCAAGGGTGTGCCAAGCCGGGCCGCCGGCGGCCCCGCCCCGGCCCGTGCCATCGGAGCGCGCGGCCGGGGCATTGGAGCCGGCCAAACCGCCGGGGCCTCCCTGCCGGCCGCCCGGTCCGCCGCCAACAGCGCCTCCCGGAGAACCTCCGCCAGACAGGACCAACATCACCGGCGAAGGTCCGGTGGCGTTGGCGGGAAGCGTCAGTGTCAAATCTATATTGACGGTGATCTGCGGATACGCCGAATTGTCCACATGGCCCGCCAGTCTCTTGGTGATGATGGGTATGTTGCCATTCATCCCATTGACCACGGACGCAATCTCCCAAGTCACCTTGGGCGTGATCTTGGGAACGCGCCCGTAAACTTCGCGGTCGAAATCCTCCACAATTTCCGGGCGGCGAAGGTTCCACCAGGCTTCCGGGCCGGCGACTTTTTGGCCGTTCTTCAACAGCAACGGGTCCGGCAGGTTGGGATGGGGATTGGCCTTGGACTCGTCATAGTTGGGGGGATTGGTTGGCTGGGGATTCCTGTTATCCGCCCCGGGCCGGAGGGAAGTGATGTGAAGGAGGTCCATCATCCTTTGATGATCTTGAGCGGCGGTCAACTGCACCGGGGGCGGCAGGCCGCCGGGGGCGGATTGAGCCGACGCTTCGCGCGCGCGCTCCGGCAGCACCGCCAACAAAGTCAACAGAATCAAGCGGGGCAAAGATGGGAAAGTTTTCATGGCAGGAATAAGTTCAACACAGGTTGCGCATCAAGCGCGGACGAAAGGTAACAGGCATACCAGCTTATTTGCAAGTCCTTGTATCAACCCAGGAAACAGATTGCGCGCGTTATTTGACGCGCAGGCGCATTTCGTCGCTGATGGCTTCCACTTCGGGGGCGTACAGGGCGAAGCCTTTTGCCGGCAGCGCATGGAACAGGCCCGGCGTCTCGGCGCGAAGCTGGTAGCGGAGGATGTGCTCGCCTTGTTCGAGCAGGCCGATGAAGAACACCACTTTGTCGTCGCGCAACTCAACGTCGGCGCACAGGCCCCCGGCCCATCGGCCGCCGCTGCGCAGTTCCACCGGCTCGCAACCGGCCGGCTTCATGTCCTCGAACGCCAGGTAATCGTAGGTGTTCTTGGCGCTGATTTTCAGGACCGCTTCGATCTTGTCGCCGCTGGCCACCGTGTCGCCGTTCTTCAAGAGCACGCGGGCGCTGGTGTCGCGCAGTTCGACCCGGGCATTCGCGCCCGCCGGCAGCGGCTGGCCGGCGGGATGCGCCGCGCCGGGGCCGGAGGGCAAGGATGACGGGATCGAGACCTGCTCCGGCTTGGGCACGAGCTTGAAGTATTGGCGCTGGACGGAAATCTCGTTGCCAGCCCCTTTGATGTCCTCCTCTTTGGTGAAGTAACTCAGGAAGGCCGAGTAGTAGAGCGCACCCTTGCCGTTCTTGGCGAGCGTGATCGTGTGCGCGCCAGGCTCCAGTTGCAGGCCGTGGAGCAGAAGCTGGTTGTCGAAGGTGAAAAAGTTCTCCCGGTTGAGCTTGATTTCCTTCATGGGCCGGCCGTCCACGGCGACGGTCAGGGTGTAATCCGGGGCGGCCTCGCCGGAGACGCGCATGAAATCGGCCATGGCGGCGATGACCAGGGCGGTGTCGCGGGTGCCGCGCCAGTAGCAACCGTTGCGCCGGTTGTTGAGGAGCCACTTGACCAGGCGCGGAGCGAGATCGTTTTGGGGATCAATGGCAACCAGCGCCTTGAGCGCCCAGGCATTGGCCTCGATGTCGTTGTTCCACCAGAACCACCAGTAGTCATCGGGCGTGCGCACCCAGGCGGTTTCGTTGCTGTCATCGCGTTCGACAAACTGGAGGATGTTCCGCAGAACGAGTTTGGCGTCGTCGTTTCGTTTCTCGTTTTGCAGGGCCAGGGCGAGCAGGGCGCGGCCGTAGTTGTTCAGATCGCCCCGTTGCTCGTAGAGGCCGGCGAACCATTTCTTCAGGTCGTCGGTTTGCATGTTGTGTTCGAGGGAGAGAATATAAGCGACGTAGGCCTGGGTTTGCAGGCCGCCTATCTCCTGCTGGTCTTTCGGCTTGGCGATTTCCGCGCGCGTGGTGTTCCTGAGATAATTGAATCCGCGCCAATAGACGCCGTTGTCCACTGTGACGCCCGCCTGGCGCGCGGCCTGGAGTCCCTGAAGCACGTATGCCGTCTGATACGGCGAGGAATCGTCCTCGCGCCACCAGCCCCAGCCGCCGTCGTTGCGCTGGAGCGAATAGATGCGGTCCAGCCCGGCGCCGGTCATCCGGTCCAGTTCGGCGTTGTCGAACACAGGGGACCGTCCGCCGGCGAAGCGGTTGGTGAGGTCGCCGGCGTTCATCTGGAGGCGCTGCTTTCCTATGGCTTCCAGATCGGTCCCCATCTTGCGCAAGGTGTCCTTGACCAGCACGCTGGGATAGAAGCGGCTCATGGTTTGCTCGACGCAGCCGTAGGGATAACCCGCCAAATACGGCAGCGCGTCAATCATAACGCCCGCCAGGCTGGGCGAAAGGGTGACCTGCAACCGCGTTTGCTCCGCATCAATCTCGCGCGGCAAATCGAGTTGCATCTCGCGGCTGCCCTCGTCCGCCACGCGAAAAGCGCCGCTCTTGGCGATGGTCTTGTTGATGCCGTGGACCAGCGCCGGGAAGGCCATGCGCATCGCGTCGCTTTCCTCATCCGTCAGCGCCTTGACGGTGATCTGCGCCAGGCCGGCGCTCTTGACGCGCAACGGCCAGTCGAACCGGCGCTCGCCGTTGGCTTCTATGGAAGCGTCGGCGAACAGATGCCACTCCGCGCCCTGCCGCTCCATGTCCGCCTTGCCCTGCGGTCCCAGGGAGTCGAACAAGTCCGCCGGCACGATCAGCTCCGCGCGCACCGTCTTTGCCGTGGCGAGATAATTGTGAACATTGGCCGACAGCGTCACTTCATCCCGCTCCATGAAGAAACGCGGCGACTCCAGACGGACGAGCAGGTTCTTGGTCGTCGTGGCTTCGTTGGTGGCGTCGCCCACTTGCGTGGACTTGCTCAATGCGTAACCGTGGAGGCGCCAGGTGGTCAGGGATTGCGGGAAGCGGATTTCGCTTTCCGCCTTGCCGTTGGCGTCGAGCGTGAGCGCGGGCAGCCACAGCGCCGTGTCGGCGAAATTCACGCGCACCTCCGGTTCGAGCAACGCGGGCGCGCCGGACGATCCGGCTTGGGAATGGTCTGGAGAATAGCTTCCGTACGCGAAAAATCCTCCACCCACTGACCGTATGGACGAACTCGGTATTCCCATTGGGGAAGAAACAGCATAACCTGCTGCTTCAACAATATTTCCTGCCATGTTGCCTACGCCCCCGTAGCCGCCCATCCCGCCGCCGTAGCCGCCGTTGAAGCCGCCGATGACGTCATACGCGACAACACCATCCGCGACAGCACCAGCGTCAGGACGCTCCCAATACAAGTCCTTCGCCAGCATCCTTCCGCTCTCGCCGATATTCCACCAACCGCGCCAGCCTTCCGGTTCGCCGCCCTGGAACACGAACCACTCCGGATAGGAAAAAGCGCCCGACGACCTGAAAGTTTGCTCCACCGACGCATCCACATACGATGTGTGAGAACGCTGCTGTCCGTGGAAGAACACGCGCGGGCTGGGGCCGAATTCGTCCTGGATGTAAGTCACCGCGCGGTCGTAAGCCGTGAGCGCGACCTGTCCGCTCACCGGCTGGCCGTCCGCGTCGGTAACGGCCACGGAGACTTTGCCGGTTTCGCCGGGACGATAGACCGGTTTGTCCGTCGTGATCGCCACGTTGAGCAATTCCCGCACGGGCGGCACAAACAACTCGCGGGCCTCGGTGTGGACACGCCCGTCGCGCACGAGCGTGGCTTCGACGAAAAAGTTCGGGACGTGTTTCGCCTCAATGGGCACGTCAACAACCGTCGAGCGCGCGGGCAGGTCAATGAACCGCCAATTGAGCACCGCGCTATCGCTGACCTGATCGGAGAACATAATGCGCGAATCGCTCTCCGCGACATTGATGAGGAGATGGGCGGTGTCGCCCACCTTGTAGGCGCGTTTGTCGGCGATGATTTCCAGATCGTTGAAGCGATAGACCCGGCCGTCGAACCTCGGGCCGTTGACCCAGAAAACGGCGTTGCCCTCCACCTCCCCGTCCGCCGAATCGCGCGTGAGGAAGGTGATGCGATACTGGCCTTCGCCGGGAATGGGGTAGCGGAAGGAGAGCCGGCCCTGGGCGTCGGTGGCGGCATCCCATTGCTTGACAATCGTTTCCTCGGGGGCGCTGTGGTCCGCGCCGCCGAAACTGATGCGCTTGACCACAATCTGGCCGGAGGCGGCGACGGGCTGGTTGTCGGCGGTGAGCGCGCGGACTTCGACGGCGACTTCGTTCTTGGGCTGATACCAGCCGGCGTCGGTTTCGACGAAGGCGTAAAACTCCTGGCGCGTCGCCACGACGCTGCCTTCGCCCGTGATCGTGCGCCGGCTGGCGTCGCGCACTTCGGCTTCGACGGTGTAACGATGATCGCGGTCGCCGAGTTGGGCCTTGGCGGGGGCGGTGTCAATTTCAACGTCGAATGTGCCGTCGGCGTTCAACTTTCCCTCGCGCGTGGCCACCAGTTCGCGCAGGGCCTTGCGCGTGCGGTCGTACTCCCCGTACTGGCCGTAGCCATCGTAACCCCCCGGGAGCCATGCTCCATTGCGGTACGGCCCGTACCAGGGCCAGATACCCTCGGAGTAAATGAAGCCGCCCCAACGACCCCACCACGGCAGCCACGGGTAGGCGTAGTAATAGCGGCCGTAGCCCGGGCCGTAGAGCCAGTCGTATTCGCCCGCGCCGAGATAGACATGATGGTAATCCTCGCGGAAAATTTTGCAGGTAACGGTGGCATTGGCCACCGGCGCGCCGAAGTAATAGCGCGCCTGGATGGTCGCCTGTATCTTCTCGCCGAGATGGGCCTGCGATTTGGCCGGCTTGACCGTCACTTCAAACTCGGGCTTCTTGTATTCCTCCACCCGGAAAAGCGCTCCGGCGATCTCGTGGGCATCGGGATACCGGCTGTTGACTTCGAGATGCCAGATTCCCAGGGATGCGTCCTGGCTCAACGCGTATTCGCCGCTGGCGGCGCCGAACTCATCGGTGGTGAGGTCGAGTGTCTTTACTGAGTTGTTCTTGGCGTCGTGGATTTCCAACCGCACACGCTCTCCGGCGCGGGCTTCGATGTAGCGGCGATTCTGAATGTGGCGAACCCACACGCGAAATTGCACCGTGTTCCCCGGACGATACACGGGCCGGTCGGTAATCACGTAAGAACGCGCCCCGTTCGCCCCGTAATCGCCCCGCGCGGAGGCGGATTCATTAAAGTTCTGGAAGAAGGAGAAGGCTATGCGGTCATTTTCGCCCGCCACTACAACGTCCACTTGCGAGCTGCGGTTGACATGAGCACGCTTGTAAAGGATGACGCCATTGGTGTCGGTCGTTTGCACGATGGAGTCCCAGAAAAGTTCGTTCCGGCCATTTGTCTGATCGTAGATGGTCCAATGCTCGTAAATCCGCACGGCTTTTTCGGACAAGGGCTGGCCGGTTCGCGCATCGCAGACCCAGATCAGACCGCTGTTCAGCGCGTTCTTCTGCACAATCGCGATGTCGCTCACCAGCACCAGCAGGCGCGATGGTTCCCCGGTCTTGTCCGGCACGGTGCATTCGACCACGTACGCGCCCGCTTCCGGCAGCGGCGCGGCGGTGCTGCCCTCGGCGGCGCGGTTGCCCGGCTCGCGGGGGACGGATTCGGTCCAGCGCGCGGCTTCGGCGCCGGCGTATTTTTTCCAGCGCTCGTCCTGAAAGAGGGCATTCAAACAGTTGCGATACTGCCACCCGGGGTTGGCGTTTGTCGGCAAGGTTTCCATGCTGTCCTGCACGTACTTCACAAGGTCAAACTTGAGCGCCTTGAATTCCACCTCGCCGGCATTGCGGTAGGTGAAGGAAAGTTTGGGCGGGACTCCCGGCAGGAAGATGCCGCTTTGGCCAAGCACAATGTCCGCCTGGGCGATCATCTGGAGTTGCGCGCGGGCGTCGGCGGCGCGCTTGTGCTGGGGGTAAGATTCCAGGAACGCGTTGTATTCCGCCACGGCCTGGGGGAATTGCTGGCGCGTCTGGAAATAGAGCGCGAGGGTGTATTGGGCTTCGGGGCAAAGCGCGCTGCGCGGATACTGCTTTTCCAGTTCGCGCAGCAAGGCCACCGGGCTTTCCGATAGCGGCAGCGTGACGACCTGCAACTTGCCGCCGGCCAGCGTCAGCGCCTCGTTGTCGTCCAGTTCCCAGACTTTCTTCTTCGGCTTATCCGGGTCGGGCTGCCCGACACCGTAGCCGGCGGAGTCCGGCCCGTAAAGCGTGCGGGCGATCATGGCCCATCGGAAGAGGGCGCGCGCGGCGTCATCCTGGTTCGCGGAAGTGTCGAGCCGGCGCGCTTCGTTGAGCAGGAACCGAATCTTCGGCCCGTTGCCCAGCGCCGCGGAATACTCCGCGGGCGTTTGAATGAATTGCGGGCGGCCATCCGGTCCGAGCGGAATGCCGGTCGGCTGCGGCTGCTCCTCGTAGTCCCGTTCCCAGGGCGGCTGCTCGTAATCCGCCTCCTCCATGGCGCCGGACTCCTCCTCCGGCTCAAGCGCGCCGTCCCACCACCACCACCAACCCCACGAGTAGCCGGAGCCGTATTGGCCCTGGCCCGCCAGCGCCGCCGCGAGATCGAAATCCACGGCGATGCGCCCGGCGTTGACGGCTTTCTTCTCCTCATCCGTCCTGGCGGGGAAGGCCATGAAAAGCTCGCGGGCGCGCTCGTAATGTTGGACGGATTCCCTGGCATCCTTGCGGTATGTGTACACTTGCACACCCTGGCCGAATTGGCCGCGCAGAAAAGTCATGCCGTTCTTTGTGCCGTTGTGCGGCACTTCCAGATAAAGGCCCGCGAGAAAGCCCTCGCCCCCGGCCTCCTCCAAAGTCCCTTTGGTCTTTGCAACAAACTCCTGCGCCCGTGCCAGCGCGTCGTCCCATTGGGCGAGCTTGAGCGAACAGGCCACCGCCCCCTGGACGGCCAGGCGCGCCGGCGCCGCGCTCCAATTGGTTTCCAGGCCGCGCGCGGCGTCATAAGCGGCGCGGGCCTCCGCCCAATTCTGCTCCCCGAACAACCGGCCCGCCTTCCGCAGGGCCTGGGCGATGGGAGTGTTGGTGTCCGTGTCGGAGGACGGGACGGCGGCCGGCAATGCGTGGCCGGCGAACAGAACCGCAATCCAACAGAACCACCGGGCGGGATTAAATGACAAAGGGCGAGTCATAGTAAGTGAGATGATTGCCTCTCTCTTGCGCGAAATCAGCTTGAGTTTCAACCATAAAATATGACGCCCCTTGTTTTTCCCGGAGTATTTCTTGCGCGCTGCCGTCTAATCCTTGAATATGAGCCAAACTCAAACCCGGAATGTCACCATGAACAATTCAAATTACGCCCTCCTCCTCTCCTTTTCGGCAGCCGTCTTCCTGGCCGTTCCCGGCCACGCCGCCGCCGAGACCAACGCCGCCGCGGAAACCAGCTCCGCCGCCGGCGCCTTGCTTCCCGTCACCGAAATCAGCCTCTATTCCAGCGGCGTCGGCTTCTTCGAGCGCGACGGCCAGGTGGATGGCCGCGCGCAGGTGGACTTGAGGTTCAAGACCGACGACATCAACGACCTGCTCAAGAGCATGGTGGTGCGCGATTGGCAGAGCGGCCGGGTGGCCTCAGTTACCTACGGCTCCCGCGATCCGCTCACCCGAACGCTGCGCAGCTTCGGCATTGACCTCACCGAAAACCCCACCCTGGGCCAACTCCTCAATCAGGCCCGCGGCGAGCGCGTCACCCTGCAATGGCCCACCCCGCTGACCGGCACCATCCTGGGCGTCGAGAAGAAGAAACAGCCCGTGGGCGAAAACAAGGATGTGGACGTGGAATACCTCAATTTGGTCACGGACGACGGCTTCCAGTCCATTCCCATGCCCCAAGTTCAAAAGGTCAGGCTGCTCGATGGCCGTCTGGACGCGGAACTGCACCAAGCCCTCACCCTCCTGGCCGCCAGCCACGATAAGGACAAGAAGACCGTCTCCATCGCATTCGACGGCGAAGGCAAACGCGAAGTCAGCGTTTCCTACGTCGTCCAGACCCCGGTTTGGAAGACCAGCTACCGGCTGGTGGTTGACGAGAAAGCCACCCCATTCCTCCAAGGCTGGGCTATCGTGGAAAACACATCCGACGAAGATTGGACGAACGTCAAACTCGCCCTGGTTTCCGGCCGGCCCATTTCCTTTGTGATGGATTTATACGAGCCGCTCTTTGCCACGCGGCCTGTCGTGCAACCGGAGCTTTTCCGTTCCCTGCGGCCACAAGTCTATGAGGATTCCATTGAATCCGTAGAGGCCCGGCTTGAGTCAGCCCGGGCACAGCAGGCAGCCAGCGGCGTACGTGGCGGCGGCGGACGTGGCGGTGGCGGCGGCGCCGGCGGCGGTGGTGCTGGCGGAGGTGCAGGAGGCGTGGTCCGGGCAGGCGCTGCCAATCTCGCGCTACTTTCCTCCGCGGCCGCTCCAGCCCCCATGCAGTATGCCTCAGATTCGGCCATCAGTAGAGAGTTCGATTTGCAAACCGGCGTCGCTTCCGTGGCCAACACAGCCCAAACCGGCGAACTCTTCACTTACCAGATCAAGACCCCGGTGACCCTGGCCCGGCAGCGCTCGGCCATGCTGCCCATTGTCAACCAGAACATCGCCGGCGAAAAAGTCTCCATTTACAACGAGAGCGCGCAGGCCAAGTTCCCGTTCAACGGCATCCGCCTGACCAACACCACCGGGCTGCACCTGATGCAAGGCCCCATCACCGTGTTCGAGGCCGGCGCTTACGCCGGCGACGCGCGCATCGAGGACCTCGCGCCCGGGGCCGACCGCCTGCTCAGTTATGGCGTGGACCTCTCCACCGAGGTGGATCCCCAATCCGGGTGGGGCAGCAACGACCTTCTCACCGTCATCGTCCGCAAAGGCGCCATCCTTGCCACGCGCAAATACACCGAGGAGAAGACCTACAACATCCGCAGCCACGACCAGAAGAAGAAGACCCTCATCATCGAGCATCCCTATCGCGCCGATTGGGCAATCGTCGAACCCAAGCAAACTCCGGAACGCACACGCGACGTTTATCGCTTCACCCTGCCGGTCGAAGCCGGCGCGCAGACCAAGCTCGTCGTTCGCCAGGAAAAGCAAGTCAGCGAATCGGCCATCCTCCTCAACACTTCCAACGAAAGCCTCGACCTCTATTTGCGCGCCCAGAAAATCAGCGCCGCGGTCAAGGACGCGCTGCAAAAAGTGGCCGCGATGCGCAACACCCTCAGCCAGACCGCGTCCGACCGCATACGTCGCGAGCAGCGCATTTCAGAAATAACCCAGGAACAGGCCCGTATCCGCGAAAACATGAGCCGGCTGAACCAGACTTCCGATCTTTTCAACAGCTACGTCAAGGAGTTGACCCAGCAGGAGACCGACCTGGCCTCGTTGCGCAAGGAAATCGAGACCCTCAAGGACACCGAAACCAAACAACAGCGCGACCTCAACGACTACATCCTGAATCTTGACGTTGAGTAGACTCAGATCGTGGCTGTGGAAACGGTCACCCAAACTTTTGGGCGGCAGTTGCTCGTTTGGGTGTTTGCCAGCAGTTTTTTTTGCGGCAGGATTGGAGCGCCAGGAGCAAAATAGCGCACAGACCCAGAGCGGCAAAGCCGCAACCAAAGGAAATGACCACGGATTTCGCGGATTTCACGGATGGGAAAGAAAAAAAAGACATTTGGAAGGCGGAAAGCAGAGTTTCTTATCCGTGAAATCTGAAATCCGTGGTATTTTGTCTCGTCCACCCCGCCCGAATCAACGAGTGCGCCTGATAGCTGAGGCGGGGATCTTTTGCCTTGAGGGCGCAGGCGGCCAGGAAAGCGTCGTAAATGGTGCCGCCAACAATGCCGATGGAGGTGAACTTTTGGAGCAAGTCTCCGTATTCGTCCGCGTTCAGGGACACAATGGTCAACCGCTCCCGGATGTTGGTGATGAAAAGAATCCCCTGGTCGCTGCTGATGCGATGTTTGCCGGGCATCCGGGTCAGCGTGGAATAAACCTCCAGGAGACTATGCGCTCCGCGGCAAACATCCTTTTTGGGGAACCTGATGAAGAGATCCAAACTGGCGGCATGATGCGCATGGTCGCCGTAAAAAACCGGCACCAAAACCGAGGCATCCAGACATGTTAGGACGCCGCCAGGTCTTTCGGGCCGTTATCAACGGGCAGTGTGCTATATTCTGGCAGAGCATTTTGTAGCGCAATTTGGCGCGGCATCTGCTATTTGAGGATCAGCCATGCCATTATACGAATATGAATTGTGCGAGGGGAATTGCACGGTCTGCCAGGGGCGGTTCACTTTGCGCCGCCCGCTCGACGCGCCGGAACTGAAGGTTTGCCCCGCATGCCTCCGGCCTGTGCGCAAGGTCTTTTCCACTTTCAACACCCCCCGCTCGCTTTCCATTTCCGACGCCAAGAAAGCCGGATTCACCGTCCTGAAACGTGTCAATAAAGGTGAATACGAGAGACAATAATCAGCGGTAACGGTACAGCGTGACGCGCTGGATGGCGTCGGCGCTGGCGCGCTGGCGATAGACGGGGACCCAACTTCCCGGCGGCCATGATATTCCGATGCTTTGCCCCTCGTCAGTGCTGTCGCCGGCCAGCATCCGGCCGGGGACCCATCGGCCGTCCACAAAACTGCCTTCTTCGACGGTGGCCAGTCCGGCGAGCGGAAGGCCGGGCGTGCTGGGAGCAAAGGTGATGTTGATGCCCAGGCCGGTCACATAGTATTCGTCAGGCCCCGACGCGATGAAGATTCCCGCCGCGAAAGTGTTGGGCGGGATGGGCGTCGGTTGCGTCAGCGGCGCAACCCGTGGCTTCACAAACGAAACCGTCAGGATGTAGTTCCCCACCCGGACCTTTTGGGGCGGGTCGTCGGGAGCGAGCAGGACGGCGGACATGGTGCCGTCGCCCTGGTGTTCGGAAATCAGGGGCGCCAATTGGGCGATGAGGTCGTAGCTGCCGATCAGATCGGTGTCGGGGATGTTGGACCGCTCGACGGCCCCCATCGCCGAGAAACCGATGGCGTCATTGTGTCCGAAGGCGTACAGCACCCGGGCCGCGCCGACCGCGCCATTCAGAGATTCGGGGATAAAGAGCGGGTTGCCGGGCCGGGAATACTTTGCGCAGAAGGCAGTGAAGTCGTTGTAAGCATCCGGCGCGAGGATGTCAATTCGCGGCGCGCCGGCTTTCCAAACGTCCATCACCAAGTCCCACGGGCGGCCGCCGCTGGGTGGGAACTCAGTCCTGCCGATTCCGTACAGCGCCGCGTTGACGAACATCGGTATCGGGTATTCGGCCTTGCCCGCCGCGGCCACGCGGTCGAGGTAGCGCGCATAGTGCCAGGCCATGAAGATGCCCTCCGTCGCGGCGCCCGGCCCGAACACCTCTTCCCAAGTCCCGGTGGTTTTGAAGCCGGCCGCCTGCCAAACCTTGCGGAATTCCGGGATCAGCGTCTCCTTGTGCTGCTGCAAGTAGTCCATCAACTCCGCGGGCACAGGCCCCGCGTAGGCCGCGTCGGCGGCGGGCGAATGGTCGCGGGAATCCCCGTCCATGCCCACTTCGTTCTCCACCTGGATCATAATGACGGTGTGCTCGCGGCCATCCACTTCGCGGACGTGCCGCATCAGGGCGGCAAAGGCGCGCGCGTCGGCGTCGCGGTTCGCGTCGCTCAACGGCGTAAGCAGCTCGACGGTTCGGCCCGCTTTGGTCCGCGCGCGGGGGAAACGGTCGAAGTCCTTCTTCACCCAGTCGGGCGGGTAGCTGGAGAGGCTGTTTTTCCAGCTTGCGAACCAGAGAAGTACCAAGCGCAGGTTATGGCTCCGCGCGCCCTGGATCACGCCGTCCAGCACACTGAAGTCGAACTTGCCTTCCTGGCGTTCGACCTGGTTCCAGGAAACGCCCGCGAGAACGGTGTTGATTTTCGCCTGAACCAGCTTCGGCCATAAGGGCCGGACGTACTCCAGGCTCGTGGCGCTGTCGTTGTTCAATTCCCCCGCCAAAGCCAGGTACGGCTTGCCATCCACGATCAACTGCGTGGTCGCGCCCCGCGTCCGCAAGTGAGGGATGTCCTCCTCCTGCAGCGGCGGTCTATGGCCGCCGCTGTTGGGCGCGTCCGGCGTGTTCGCCGGGCCGGTTGCGCCCGGGCCGCTTTGGCCCTGGCTTGCAACGAGAGTGAGATGGCACACGAGAGTGGCATAAAGACAGGTTCGCAGTTTCATAATTGTCTCCTTCGGGTTCAGGACAAAATTCCCGTTTAACGCGCTTCTATTGGGGTTCTTTTTTCATGGATTCAACTTACGCGAGTCTTTGCGAAATGTCGCCTTCCAAGATTTCTTTCACGGTGAAGGGGACGATGATGCGGTGTTCATCCCGGAAGAACCGGCTGATTTCCTGCCGCGCATCCTCTGAGTAATCAAAGGAAACGAAGCACCCTTTCTCGCACTTCGCCCGCCGCATGGCCGTCTCAAAGGCATCTATGTCCGGTCTTCCGGCCTTGTCTTTTTGCTTCACTTGGACGGCGTAAAACCGTTCGTCCAGAGGCAATTCGTCCACCCCAGGCTGCTGTCGTCCTTCAATGGCGGAGACCGGGAAGATGCGCCCGTCAATGCCCTTGTCGCCGACTTGCGCTTTGTTCTTCACGCCACCCAACTCAACAACTGCCCAGTTCTCAAATTCAAACGGCGGCAATTCACGCAACCGTTTCTCAGTCCAAGGCAGGTTCTTCATAACGAAACCGCGCCCGATCTTCCAAAGCTGCTCCTCATGGCGCAAGCCGCAATCCCGGTGCAGACGGTGTGCCATGACCCGGCAGGCCGTGGGGGAAATGTCTATGCCAATCCACTGCCGTTTCAAATTCTGTGCCGCAACCAGGGCAGTGCCGCAACCGCAAAAGGCGTCCAGCACAATGTCGTTCTCATTGCTGCTCGCCCGAATAATTCTTTCGAGCAAAGCCAGCGGCTTCTGCGTGGGATAACCGAGCCGTTCTCGTGAGGATGGGCTTAGTGCTTCAATGTCATCCCAAAGCGTTTGGACGGCCACCCCTTTTCCCTCGTCCAAGTACTGCTTTCGTTGCGGAACTGTCCCCGGCTTTGTCTGCACAACGAGTCCTTGCAGAATAAGTTGTTTCATCGTTTCTTGCGAATATCGCCAGTACCGGGTAACGCCCAGGACTTCGTAGATCGGATTCCCCTTTGCCGCCCCTCCAGGGCCAATCATGCTAATCAGCCGATACCGCCTGCCATCCGCATCCGTGTGTTTATAGAACTGAGACAAGTATTCTTCTGTGTATTCCTTGAATTGCGGATGGAATGTATAAGCGTCACCGCCGCCGGTGTAAAAAAATAGGCTGTCCGTGTTTGGGCTCCACAATTTGCTGCCTTGCCCCGCATTGCCTTTGACGGTGCTGGCGCGCTTCCAGATAATCTCATTGCGGAAATTGTTCTCGCCGAAAACCCGGTCAAGCATGACCTTCACGTAATGGCTGGCGTGCCAATCGCAGTGATAATAAAAGCTGCCGGTCTTTTTCAAGACGCGGGCCAATTCCACGCATCGCGGGCGCATGTAGTCAATGTAGGCGTGTGTGGATTCGTGCCTGTCTTCAAATGACCTGATTTCCTTCGTTTCACCCCAAAACACTTCATAGTTGCGGTTCGAGTTGAACGGCGGGTCAATGTAAATCAGGTCAATGCTTTCCTCTGGAAGTCGCGGAAGTTGGTCAATGTTGTCCCCGCAATAAATGGCGCGGGTATCCAGCAGGGGCGAAGGACCGCCGGCAACCGCCGCTGGTTTCGGTTCTCCGCCCGGTTGCGCTGTTTTTGCCAAGGTTGGGAGTGGATCGTGCATTGCGCCCTCACCTTACGCGATTAGCTTCTTGCAAGGCAACTGCTTTCCATCCGTTGTGCGCGATAATCTTCGCCCGCACTTCGCCGCCCCGCCGGCCCATTCCAAACACAATCGCCTTGCCGGTTGCGCCCGGCCCGCTTTGGCCCTGGCTTGCAACGGGAGCGAGATGGCACACAAGAGTGGCATAAAGACAGGTTCGCAGTTTCATAATTGGTTGTAGCGGCGGTCTATGACCGCCGCTCGAATAGTTTTGATCAGCGGCATCTTTAGGGATTTCAAATGGCGGCGGTCATAGACCGCTGCTACAAGCGATTACACCTTCCAGCCGTCGCGGAAGGTGGGATGCAGGATGGCATCGGCTTCCGGGGTGCCGGGACATTTGAGGTTGACCGGGTCCCATTGGATTTTCTTGCCCAGGCGCAACGCCACATTGCCCAGCAACGCCATTTCGGTGAACGGGCCGGAGATGTCGAAATTCGAGCACGCCTTCGGGCCGTCCTTGCACGCGCGGATGAAATCCTTGTGCGGGCTGTTCCCCGGCACCCGCGGGATGGTCGGAGCGGGGCGCTTGAAGTCCATCATCTTCGATTCCGGCAGCAAATGCGGATTTTCGCCGTAAGTGCCGGTGACGATCTTGCCCTTGTCGCCAATAATCAGCGCGCCGTTGTTGTCCAATTGCGCCGCCTCCATTTCGGCCGGTTTGGCCGGCTTCTGGCCGCCGTCGTACCACGTCAGGCTGCAAGGGGGCATGCTGCCCCGCGCCGGGAATTGGAACTTGATGATGGACGCCCACGGGGCCATTTCCGGCATCAGCGCGGAAGACCTGACCAGCTCGACGGTGGAGGGGGCGCCCAGATTCGCGGCCCAATAAGGGCCGTCCATGATGTGGCACGCCATGTCCCCAATGGCGCCGCAGCCAAAATCCCACCAGCCGCGCCAGTAATGCGGGTGATAAACCTGGGTCTTCTTGTCTTCCGGCCAGCCGGCCAGGAACGGACGCGTCGGCGCCGGGCCGAGCCACAAATCCCAATCGAACGTGGACGGCACCGGATCGGCGCCGGGCGGACGGTTCTTGCCTTGGACCCACCACTTGACGGGGCGGTCCGTCCAGCAATGAATTTCCTGCACCGCGCCAATCGCCCCCGCCGCGATCATTTCGCAAAGCTGCCGGTTGCCTTCGTCCGAATGACCCTGGTTGCCCATTTGCGTCACCACGCCGTATTTGCGGGCGGCGAGCGTGACCTGGCGGGCTTCCCAGACCGAATGGGTGAGGGGCTTTTCGCAATAGACATGCTTGCCCGCCGCCATCGCCAGCATAGCGGCCGGCGCGTGTTGATGATCGGGGATGGCGATGCCGACCGCGTCGAGGGTCTTCTCCTTGTCCAGCATCACGCGGTAATCCGGATAAGTGCGCGCGGACGGGAAGTGCAGCTTCATCGCGCCCAAATAATTCGCGTCCACGTCGCACAGCGCGACGATATTCTCCTTCGCCCCGGTCCAGCCAGTCGGGTCCATGTCCGCCAGTTCATGGACATCGTAATCCGCCCGCCAGCCGCCGCCCGTGCCGATGCAGCCGATGTCGAGCTTCTCGTTGGCTGATTTCAACTTGACACCGGCGTCGGCGGGCGTGAGGCGGGTGGCCAAAGCCCCCGCGGCCAGCGCGGTGGAATAAATGAAACGGCGGCGGTTGACGCGGAGGGTTGTCACGGCGGTTCGGACCGTCGCGAAGGGAGAACGCGGATTGGAATTTGAATTCGACATCATGCCACTTTCGTACCTGCTTTCGGCCCGTCAGGCAAGCCTGGAATGGCGGAGGGGCGGAGGGCCGGAGGGCCGGAATGGAGTGGTGGAGTGATGGAGTGGTGGAGTGATGGAGTGGTGGAGTGATGGAGTGGTGGAGTGATGGAGTGATGGGTGGCTGAATTTGAACACGACCCAAAACTCCATCACTCCAACACTCCAACACACCGTTGGGTGCTTGGAGGGCAACCGGTCACGGGTCATTTCAGGCTGTCCGCCTCTTTTGCGGCCCAATCGCTTAATTGTTTGCGCTGGGCGGCGGTCAGGCGCGAAGCGGGGTGCATCCAGGTGTAACTGGGCAGGGGCATTGAGCCTTCGTCCACACGATGGCTGATTTTGGCCCATCGCTTGCCGGCCTTGTAGGCGTCGTCATGCGGCCACTCGGAAAAATTCATCGCGTCGCGGGCATCCTGAACATGGCCGGCCACAAACCAGGAAACCGGGGAGACATGGCTGTACCACGGCCATCGGGTGGCGTCAGAATGGCAGTCATAACAGGCATCATGCAGCAGCGCCGCGATTTCCGCCGGCGGGGCGTTGCTCGCCATCATGTCTTTGCCGGCGGCGACGGGGGGATTGGTCAGGGCCGGATTAAAGAACTGCGCCGCGACCGCCGCCGCGGCTGCAAGAGCAAGGAGCCATTTGAGTGCGCGTTTCATAAGACTAGACGACTCGCCGCTTTAGAAATCTGGCAACTCTGCCATAATCCAAGCTTTTTGTTCCTGCGTCTTCCAAGCTGCTCAACAAAGGATGTTCAATGTCTGCTAAATTTCCAAGTTTGCTTGTCCATGACCCGGAATCCAACTGGCGCGCGACATGGGTCACATTGCCGGCTTGATTCACATAAAGCGCGATCTTCTCAAAGCCCTCTTGGTACTCACCATTCTGACACGGTTCAAATCCGCCCTCGCAGCGAAAAAGTTCGATCATTGTTGGCAAAGTTGTGTTTCTTGGAACTTCATCGGCCGGCCAATAATATCCCCAAATTGGAAGGGGCGAATACCAGTCGTCTTGATCATGAAGTGCGAAAGCGAAGCAATTGTAATCAGAGGTGGCTTGGCTGGTTTTTTTCCAGCCATCCGCCGCCAAATTTGGGAAATTCCGTTCTATGTCTTGATCTGACATTAAATGTAACCGTTTCTTGCGCCCCAAGCCAGCCAGGCATCAACCGCTTCCCTGAATTTCATTCCCGGCTTTGCCTTGTCGTCTCGGGTAATCATTGCAAGTGCCCAGATCCAATGCCCCCGGGTTGCCTTGAGTTCTTTGAAGATAAACGGCAAGGCCTCTTTTCCCATCCCGATTATTTTTTGGTATGCGGGATGCATCACCATTTGCTCTGCCGATGACAGTTTTCCCGTTTCACGATACCATGTGCGGGCAAGCCGGTTAAACTCTTCCTGTAATTCAGAAGCCTGCTCTTCGGGTTTGGCCAATAATTCAGGCATCTTGTCTTTCATGGGATCAATTATCGTGCCGAAATACACTTTCGTCAAGAAACTGGCGCGGGCCGTCGCCGGTTTCCGCGAGCGTCGCAGCTCATGCCAGTTCTCCTCACTTCTGCTGCGGGCTGAAGGGGTCTATCCGCGCGTCGTACTTGCCGCCCTGGCCCAGCACGGGATAGACCGCCGACGGGAAGCAGAGGCTCTGATAAATGGTGAACTCGCTCCATTGGATGGATCCCAGGTTGTCAATGTACTTGCGCTCGCGGGCCAGGCCGGTGACGGGGGGAACCGACACGCCGTTGCCCGTTCCGCCGGGACCGAAGACCAGAATCCCGGGACGCGGTCCCCATCCCTGCTGCTTGGTCCAGGCCGATTCGCGGTCGTGCGGATTGTGGACGCGGTTGAATCCGATGCCGGTCATGAAGCACTTGCCGAGGGGGTTCAGGCCCTGGGCGTAGTCCATCAACTGGCTGGCGGCGTCAATGTACTTTTGTTCCTTGGTCAGGGACCAATAGAGGAGGCAGGGATAGGCGTATTGGCCCTGGGCGGTGTTGCTGCCCCACCAGCGCAAGTTCGCCGGGGCGCCCACCGGGTAGGCATTGCCGGCCAGGTAGCCGATTTCCTTGTCGGCGGCGGCTTTGAGGGCGGCCTTGAAGCGGTCCACCACGACCGGGTCGGTGGGCTGGTCCTTGGAGACGATGTAGGAAAAGAAGAAGGAAGCCAGCCAGGCGTTGCCGGCAAAACCTTCCGGCGCGCCGTTGTAGGTGTTGGCATAAGCGCCGGCGTTGGTGGAGAGGTCCTTGACCATTTGATGGGCGGTCTCATCGCCGGTGAGCAGGTATTTCTGCACGGCATAGTAGAGCTTGTGCCCGGCCGAAATCCGCTGGCCGGCGGCGGCGAATGCCAGTTCGCTGCGTCTCTGCAACTCGGCGGCGCGGGGGGCGTCGTAAGGCTTGATGAGGCGGGCCATGTGCATGAACATGCCGGAAGCGAAACTGGCCGAGCGGGCGTCCAGCACTTCGGTGCCGAAGCGGGTCTTGTCGGTCTCGTAGGTGGTGAAGGGGGAATAGCCCTTGGTCTCGATGCCCCAGTGGATTTGGCCGTTGGTTTCCTGCATGTATTCCCAGAACATCGTGCCCCACCAGGCCTCGTCGAGGATGTCGGGAATGCCGTTGCCCTTGCCAATGATGTAGAAGTTGGTGGTGAACTTGTCGGGGATGTTGAACTGGTCGTCCGCGAACATGTCCGGGAAGGCCTCGTAGGTCGTGAGCAGCGTGGCCGGCACGTCCATGTGGTAAGTGCGGCGGTCGGCATCGCCGGCATCGTGGTAGCCGCCGTAGGCCTTGAAGGAGGGTTCATTTCCAGTGACAATCAGGCTGGCCTCGGCGATAGGCCCGTTGACCTGCCAGATCGTCGTGTGGCACGGGTCGGGCTTGATGTTCCAGGCGTAAGGTTCGATGATCGGGCAGCCGCAACGCTGATGGTAAAGCGAGCGGAACGACACGTAGCCCAGCCGCCGCGAAAAGTCGCCGCCCACTCCGAACGGATACGAGCAGCCATAGCCCTTGAGGGCGATCCGGTAGGGGCCGCCTTCGGGCACGGCCGACAGGTCAATCCGATAGACGTAATCGCCTGACGAGGCATCCTTTCCATCGCCGCCCGGCTCCACTTTGCCCTGGGCGATGACGGCGCCGTTGGCCATCTTGAAGACGGTATAAGAGGGGAGGTCCCCGCTGATGGGCTGGCTCCCGCCGTCGCCCAGCCAGATGTCCAGGGCGGCGTAGCGGACCTTGGACAGGGCGCTGTAGCCGTTCTGGTTGGACTTGATGGACTCGCAGAAGGTGGTGCGCTCGTCGAAGACGAAGGTCATGTCGCCGTGGGGCGTCTGGAGGGTGTAGGTGGTTCCGCTGACCAGCGCGGGGACCTGGAGGTAGATGTGGTGCTCGCAGGCGTCGGCCTCGGTGACGAATTTGTTGATGGCGGTGACGGGCTGGCCGTTGAGTTTCCAGGCCGACAGGTCGGCCGTGTTGACCTCGTTGGCGTTGATCGTGGTGCTCTTGAAAAAGGCGACCAGGACGGTTGGGGACGCGGTGCGGATTTCCGTCAGGGTCAGCGCCGCGTTGGCCGCGAGCGACAAACAGAGGCAGAGGGCGGCGGCCATCGGACGGATGAAGGGAGTCAACAGGTGTTTCATGGGAGTATGGGGAATTTGCTCTTGACGCGCCGCCCGCCCATCGGGGGCTGGCGGCTGAGGGAGGATTGGTGTTTGCTCGCGCTCATTCCGGCCCGATGCTGCCAGACGGGGAGCCGGGCGTCAAGGGGCGAAAGCCAACGGGGGAATTGCCGATTGCGGATTGCGGATTGCGGATTTGAACCACGGATGGACACGGATGGACGCGGATAGAGTGAGCCTTCCCATCCGTGTCCATCCGTGTCCATCCGCGGTTCGTCTTGTCCATTGCGGATTGCGGATTGCCTGCCCTCCGTAGCCGTGGCGAAGGAGGGCGGATTTGCTCACTCGGCAAGCACTGTGACGCGGGCTTGGACCCACTGCAGGTCTTGGGGATTATCGGGGTCTTCTGCCATCCCCTCCCAACTGCCCCACTGGCCAGTCAGGATATTTGTGTCAGCCCAGGTTTTGATCTGCTCATGACCGTCTGCGAAGCTCAGGCTGCAGGCTTTGATATGGAAGACGGCAGGGTCGTCAACCCACCTGGTGGGGGTGTCGAGGTTCTGGATCCAATTGCCGTCGTTAATGGAGGCGGGGTTCTCTTCGATGAACACCATCGCCAAGGCCGTTGACATCTGGTTAATTTCCGTCAACTGCTTGAAGGTAACCATATTGGTGGTAACAGCATTGGCCCAGACAGGGTCGCCATCCATCCAGCCGTTCATGGAATAACTGCGGAGGGTCGCCAGGCCGTTTTCGCCTAGTTTAGTATCCACCGGACATTTGTAACATTTGGGATTTCCGACGTAAGGAAAGATCAGCCCGTGGGTGATCAAGAGGGGATCACTGTTGGTGGCGTCCCCCAGAACCCAACTGGCACAGGGCTGGCCGGGTTGGGCGTTCGCTTGATTGCCACTCGCGGCATAACCGGGGTTACCATTAGCGTCCTTCCCGATATCGCTGGCGATATTTTGAGCTATCTTGTCCTGGTTGTCGCCCGCGTAACTCGTCCAGCCTATCGTGAGCTGGTGGATGTTGCTGAGGCACCTGGCGCCCTGGGCTTTGAGTTTGGCATTGGCCAGGGTGGGCAGCAACAGGGCCGCCAGGATGGCGATGATCAGGACCACCACCAGCAATTCAATGAGGGTGAATGCGCCGGTTCGCCCCGGCGAACGGGCTTTCCGGGCGACGCCCGGCGCTATGGGATTAGTGGGTGTTTTCATAATTGTCTTGTCTTCTCCGATCATTATTTAGGTTACGTACTATATTGTGCGCCCATCACGGGGTGCTGAAATGGTAGCAGGCCCATTGGTAATCAATGCCTGGGAGAACGTAGTTAGGCACGGATGGTTTTGAACCGCCGATCAACACCGGGATGCCATAGATCGCCGCCTCCTGCCACTGGTGTATCTCGGAATGGGCGTCGGCAAACGCGAAACCACAGGCTCTATTGTGGTAAGCGGCGGGCACATCGCCCCATTCGCCGCCATAGCCGCTCTCCGTCGAGTACGTTATCCCATCCGCCACCTCAAAGTAGCCGTCATTGATGCTGTCCGGCTGTTCGTCCAGAAAAACGTAAAAGCGGGCCGCTGACGGAATTTTGGAAATTTTGAGGAACCGCTGGACCTGGCCGTAGTTGTCGGCCTGTTGTGGCTGTCCGGTATCGCCCGGTTCAAAAGCCCCCATACAGGCATTCATGGAGTAACTGCGCGAGCGTCCAGTCGGGTCGGCGGGGCATTGATAAGACGCGACCGATTTCGACATGTAAGGCGCCAAAAGGCCCTTGGTCAGCAGAACCATGCTCTGGGAGCCGGGAGTCGCGAGGGAAGCGGCCGTCCAATCCATGTTGTTGCAACACCAGGTTCCGTAGGTTTCATCGTTGACTTCCGTTTCGGTTTGGGTAACGCCGTAATTATTCACGCATTTGTCCCCGTTATCGGCGGCGTACATCGTCCAGGCATAACCCATTTCGTGGCCGTTGTTCATGCACTTGATGCCCTGGGTCTGCTGTTTTGCCTTGGACAGGGCTGGAAGAAGCAGGGCCGCCAGAATGGCAATGATGAGGATGACCACCAGCATTTCAATCAGGGTGAATGCGCCGGTTCGCCCCGGCCAACGGCCTTTCCGGGAGAAGGCCGGCGCTGTGGGAGTCGTCATATAGGGACCTTATTTTCGGCAATCGTTATCAATTCGGCTAAGATACACCAGCGCCGTGACTAATGTCCAGTCGAAAGCGAACTTGTGCCTCTATTCAAACACGCGCTGCAATGGCTTCCGTTTCCGCCAAATGTGTCCTGTTGCCAACGGGTGGGAGGGGATAAAGGCGGGGAATTAGCGACGGTCATAGACCGCCGCCACAGGGATGTTGACGGCGGCGGTGATCGGCGGCGCCATCCCGGCCAATGCGGCGCAGGCCGCCCAGCGGCGGCGGCCGCGGCGGCGGCCGCGACGGAATGCGCGCTTGCGGCGGCGGGAGGCTCAACCATAGCCCTTGTGAAAGGAGCGTTGAAGATTAGGATATTGGCCCACAAACGGCAAAGCCGTGTGCATCAACATGCCGTTGCCGGCCTTCATCCAGTATGCATTTGCTCCCCCGGGACAAGGGCCGATAAACTCGGCGCGAATGATTTTTCAGGACGGAACGGGACCCTCCCAAACGAATTATCAAGCGTCCGATGAGAGGGCTTTTTGGGACCGCCAGAAGCTGGGTTTCGTCAAGATGGCTTATGGAAACAGCTACGGGCGTTTGGATTATCTGGTCACCTTGCCCGAGCATCAACAAGAGGCGCTCCGGGCGGAAATCAAGCGACAATTCGGTTTGGATGTTCGCTATGAATTGCGCCTGACCAATGTGTTGCGCATACAGGTCAAGGACGCCGCGAAGCTGAAGGCCCGTGTGACGCGCGGCGGCCTCCCATGCGCCAAAATAGAAAGCGAAAAAACGGTTGTATCGTGGGCAATCACCAACCAGCCCGCTTCGGTTTTTGAAGTGTTCTTGGAAGGCTTCCTGTCCCCGAGAATGCGGGTCGTGGACCGAACTGGAACAACCGAGCATTACGATTTTAGCACGGACTGGCCGACGAAGCTGAAGTTCAACCCGGAGCAATACAGCGAGATGATCAAGCACGAATTCGAGAACCAGTTGGGTCTCCAATTAGTGCCGGGCCTTGAGAGCGTGCCCATGCTGGCGGTCGAGCGGGTGAAGGATTAATGGCGCATTGCCGACGAAAGCCGATTGCCTGCGGCAGCATTAAAGCGCCATATCTTCTCCTCCTCCTGAGGAGGCGATTGGACGCGCCTTTCGCGCGTTAGCAGGCCGCCAGCCCTAAGCCCGCTCAATGCGACACGCTGGCCCCGGTGATTACTGCTCTTTGACTGTGATCTGCGGGATAACCCAGCCACAGTCGGGGGAGTCGGTATCTGCGTAGAACTTTCCAACACTGCTGCCGTCTGCAGAGGAATCTTGCGGGGTGTTCGCCAGAACCCATTTGTCCGACCACGCTCGGAGCGCCCCGTGCCCGTCGGCGAAGGACAAGCTGCCGGCAGTGATATGGTAATGTGCCGGGGAGTCAACCCAATATAATGGGGGATCAGCAAGGCAGCCGATATCCTGGACCCAAGCGCCATCGTTGATGGTGGCGGGGTTCTCTTCTATGAAGACAATAGACTGGGCCGCTGGCATGCCGATTGCCGAGAGCCTGGAGAACTCAGTTGCGACCGCTCCCGATTCTGTTCCCCAGTTGCCACCCATATAGCCGTTCATGGAATAACTGCGGTTCCTGTTTTGAACGGCGTAGTTGTAGATTGTGTTGTTGTTTGTTGTTAAGCCTGTCTGTGAGATATCCGCCGGACATCTATAAACCTTCATACTGCCCACATACGCATAGAGCAGCCCGTTCTTGATCAAGTCATTCGCGGGGTTGCGGGCGCAACCCAAAACCCAACTGGCATCAGCCGCGCCGGGCTGGTACTCCGATTCATCTCCAGTTTGGGAGCCGCCCCAATCGGTGGCCGTATTTTGAGTTAATCTGTCAGTGTTGTCGTTGGCGTAGTTTATCCAGCCGATCATAAGCTCATGCAGATTGCTCGTGCATTGGGCGTTCTGGGCCTTGGCTTTGGCGCTGGCCAGGGTGGGCAGCAGCAGGGCCGCCAGGATGGCGATGATCAAGACCACCACCAGGAGTTCAATGAGGGTAAATGCCCCGGTTCGCTCTGACGGCTGGCCCTTTCGGGTTAGGCAACGTCCTGCAAAAATATTGATATTCATATATGACCTCACGTTCGTAATCGGCATTTATGGCTTACGGCTTAACCATACAACGGCGGGCGGTTTCATGTCCAGCACAAATTTCCGCCTTTGCTTATTCACGCGCTGCCGGGGCGCCCGTTTCCGCCAAAAATCTTCGCCCCGGCCTGCCAGACGCCGGGGCGCGGCTTCCCGGGAATTGCGGATTGCGGATTGCGCTCCATGTCAGGGCGAGACTCTGTCGAGCCGTGACTCGATTGCGGACCCGCCGACGCTTCGCTTTGGCGCGGCAAGTTGCGGATTGCGCACCCAAGCTGTCTTGGGGGCGGGAGGCTCCGCGGCGGCGTCGCCCCGCCGCGACGACCTGCCCAAGCGGGATTTCCGCTCCTTGCATTGCCAATCCGTCCGAATCGCTCATTCTCGGAAGATTCTGCCACGGATTTCCCGGATGTGGGTAGGGACGCCTCGCCGAGGCGTCCACGGGCCGGACGGCTTCCCGATTCGGAACAGGGATCCCTGCCTGCGAATTCACTATCCGCGTCCATCCGCGTCCATCCGCGTCCATCCGCGGTTCAAATCCGCCCTCCTTCGCCAAGGCTTCCGCCTTCGCCGTGCCTGCGGCGGACAGGACGGAGGGCAGGCAATCCGCAATCCGCAATCCGCAATCCGCAATTGAAGAATCCGCAATTCCCCGCCGCCTCCGCGCCGGGCTTGCCATGAGGCAACCCCGGCAGGTATGATTTCGCCATGTTGAACGCCGCCCAACTATGACCGCGCCAAATCCAGAAGGGACTCCGTCCCCCGCCCCCGCCGATTTCATTCGCGACATCGTCGCCGCGCATCTGGCCGAAAAGCGGTATCCCCTCATTCATACCCGCTTTCCGCCCGAACCCAACGGCTGGCTCCACATCGGCCACGCCAAGTCCATCTGCCTCAACTTCGGCATCGCTCGCGAGTTCGGCGGCGTCTGCAATCTCCGCATGGACGACACCAATCCGGCCAAGGAAGACGTGGAATATGTGGACTCCATCCAGGAGGACGTCAACTGGCTCATCGGCGGTTGGGCGGACGACAAGCTGGGCCTCAAGCCCAAAGGCAAAACCCCCGAAGCCATCACCAGCAACGGAAAACCCGATTTCTATCTCGCGCCCGTCACGAAAGCAGAAATCGGCGATTCCCAATCCGCAATCCGCAATCCGCAATCCGCAATCGAGGACAGTGCCAGGGGGGACGCCTGCCACGGCGGGTCCCGATGGCATCGGGACGCTCCCCAATCCGCAATCCGCAATCCGCAATCCGCAATTGAAGAATCCGCAATTCTGGAGCCTTTCTACGCTTCCGACTATTTCGACCAGCTTTACGGCTACGCCGTCGCCCTCGTCAAGAAAGGCAGGGCCTACGTCTGCGACCTTTCCCCCGACGACACCGACAAATACCGCGGCGCGCCCGACCGTCCCGGCAAGGACAGCCCTTTTCGCGACCGCCCCATCGCGGAGAACCTGGACCTGTTGCGGCGGATGAAAGAGGGCGAGTTCCCGAACGGCGCCCGCACCTTGCGCGCGAAAATTGACATGGCCTCCCCCAACGTATGGCTGCGCGACCCGGTCATCTACCGCATCCGCCACGCCGAACATCATCACACCGGGGCCAAATGGCGCATCTATCCCATGTACGATTTCGCCCATTGCTTTAGCGACTACATTGAAGGCATCACCCACAGTATTTGCACCCTGGAATTCGAGGTTCACCGCCCCCTCTACGACTGGTTCCTGGAAAGCCTCGAACTGCCCCGTCCGCTGCCCCATCAATACGAGTTTGCCCGCCTGAGCCTGGGCTACACCGTGATGAGCAAGCGCAAGCTCCTCCAGCTTGTCAACGACAAATTCGTCTCCGGCTGGGACGATCCCCGCATGCCCACCATCTCCGGCCTCCGCCGCCGCGGTGTCACCCCGGAAGCCCTGCGCCATTTCGCCTATCACATCGGCATCACCAAATACAACGGCGTCACCGATGTCGCCGTCCTGGAGCACGCCATCCGCGAGGACTTGAACCGGCGCGCCCTGCGCCGCCTGGCCGTGCTGCGGCCCGTCAAGGTCGTCATTGCCAATTTCCCCGAAGGCAAAGTCGAGGAACTCGAGGCCGTCAACAATCCCGAGGACGATACCGCCGGCCGCCGGAAAATCCCCTTCACCCGCGAACTCTTCATCGAGCGCGAGGATTTCATGGAAGCGCCGCCCCCGAAATTTTTCCGCCTCAAACCCGGCGGCGAGGTCCGTCTCAAATACGCCTTTATCATCAAGTGCGATGAAGTAGTGAAAGACGCCGCCGGCAACCTCGCCGAGCTGCGCTGCACCGCCGACTTCGACAGCCGGACCGGCGGCCCCAATGCCGGCCGCAAAATCAAGGGCACCATCCACTGGGTCAGCGCCGCATACGCCCTGGACGCCGAAGTCCGCCTCTACGACCGCCTGTTCACCGTGCCCGAACCCGACGCGGCGGGGGATTTCAAGCAACATCTCAACCCGCGTTCGCTGGAAGTGGCGGCGGCCAAATGCGAGCCGTCGCTCAAGGACGCGCGGCCGGAATTGCGCTACCAATTTGAGCGGCTGGGCTATTTCGCCCTGGACAAGGAGAGCGCCCCCGGCAAGCCGGTTTTCAACCGCACCATCACCCTGAAGGACACTTGGGCGCGAGAGTCGCAGAAACAATGAATCCCAACCGTTACGAAATGATTATTTGGTGGAGCGAGGATGATGCCGCCTACGTTGTTGACGTACCCGAGCTTCCCGGTTGCATGGCGCACGGCTCCACAAGGCCCGCCGCAATAAAGAACGCCGAAGATGCCATCAAGTTCTGGATCAAGACCGCCAGGGACGACGGATTGGAAATTCCCTCGCCACGCGGCCGATTGGTATTCGCATGAGAACGATCCACTCTCGCCGAGGCTCATGCCGCCCGCGCGGCAGGAATGTCCTCGAGGCGTGTGATGTGGAGTATGGCGCATTCGGCACAATGCTCGGCGAAGCCCTCGGCGTCCAGTTCGGCGCCAATTTCCACAGTGCTGGATTTAACAAAGGCAATATCATGATTGTTGATGTCGAAGGACTTGCCGTCCGACAGGCAAATGCGGAAAGGCTTGAATGGCTTCATGTCCATTCGTTCCTTGAGATGACGCGCGGTTATCATGGATCGAAACTACCCATTCCGGCCAACATTACAAGCCGGAGATTATTTTGCCAGCCCACCCCACAACCATGACACCGCCCGAACTTTGCAACCGGGACGCCGAACACCTCCGGCTCTTAATGGTGTTCCATTATATCCTCGCCGGCCTGGCCGTTGCGGGAATTGGCTTTCTCTGCCTCCATTTCCTGATCTTCAAGACGATCCTTATGAATCCTGAATTCTGGAAGGGCCAGCCGAATGCCATGCCGCCACAATTCCAGCCCGCCCAGTTTTTTGCCATGTTCAAATGGTTCTATCTGTTTATGGGCCTGTTGCTGGTGTTGGCGGGCGTTCTCAATCTTCTCTCCGCCGCGTTTTTGGGGAAGCGGCGCCATCGCACATTCTCCTATGTGGTGGCCGGCCTGGATTGCCTGCAAATCCCGTTTGGAACCGCTCTGGGCGTCTGCACCATTATTGTTCTGTCGCGCGATTCCGTGCGTGAATTATATGAAACCGGCCCAAATTAGGCCGCCGAAATCCATTATTCGGCTTGCATGCCGCCGCATATCGTGCTCTGTTTGCTTGTTGAAAAGTTTTAAACAATGATAAACTTAGGAATTCTTATGAGAAACAGACTTCTAATCATGCTGGCCGCCGCCGCCCTCTTGCTTCCCGCTTATCGCCTCCACGCCGCCGGCGCCGCCGCCGCCGCCACTCCTCCCCCCTCCGTCCCGGCGGCTCCTTTAAGCCCCGCCGCCGCCGAATTGAAGGACTTGGTCGCCCGGATCACCACCAGCCTGCAAGCGGGCCAGCGGACGGAAGCCAGTCAGGCCGATCACCTCAAGGAGTTCGACGCCCTGCTGGCCAAGCACAAAGGCGAAACCAACAATGACGACGTGGCCGAGATCGCCTTCATGAAAGCCACCCTCTATTTGCAGATTTTCCAGCAGCCCGACAAAGGCGCCGAGATGCTCAAACAAGTCCAGCGCGACTTCCCCAACACCGCTTCCGCCAAACGCGTGGACGCGGTGCTCGCCAGCATCAAGCAGGGCGAAGAGGCGAAGAAGATCCAAGACTTGCTCTCCACGGGCGCCGCTTTTCCCGATTTCAATGTCAAGGACCTCGATGGCAAGCCGCTCTCCATCGCCGGCTACAAAGGCAAGGTGGTGATGCTGGATTTTTGGGCGACCTGGTGCGGCCCGTGCGTGGGGGAAGTCCCCAATGTCGCCGCCGTCTATGCGAAGTATCACGACAAGGGCTTTGAGATCATCGGCATCAGCCTCGATCGGGAAGGGGACAAGGACAAGTTGATCAGCTTCACCAAGGAGCACAACATGCCCTGGCGGCAGTATTTTGATGGGAAGTTTTGGAGCAACGAGCTGGCTGTCAAGTATGGCATCCAGAGCATCCCCGCCACCTTCCTCCTGGACGGCTCCGGCAAGATCATCGGCAAGAACGTGCGCGGGCCTGCCTTGGAGCCGGCGGTGCAAAAGGCTCTGGGCGTGCCTGTGAGTGCCTCCACGGTCAACTGAACTTGGAACCACCCCCGTCTCCTCAGCGCCGGTCCCGGCTCCGCCGTTGGAGCGGCGCGCTGGTTTGCGCCTTGATGGCCGCCGCCCTTTCCGGCTGCCAGGCCGTCCGCTTCTATCAGCAGGCCGTCGCCGGCCAGTGCCAGATCCTGCTCCATGCGCAATCCATCCCCAAGCTCCTCGCCGATCCGCAAACGCCGGCCTCCCTCAAAGCCAAGTTCGACGCCATCCTGAGAATTCGCCAATTCGCCGCCGATCAACTCCGGCTCCCCGCCGGAAAAAGCTACCTCAAATACACCGACCTCCACCGCGACTACGTTGTCTGGAACGTCAACATATCTCCCGCCCTTTCCCTGGAGCCAAAGACCTGGTGGTTCCCCATCGTTGGCCGCGCCAGCTATCGCGGTTATTTTCACGAACTGCCCGCCCGCCATTATGCCGGGGACTTCTCCCAGAAAGGCTGGGACGTGTACGTGGACGGCGTGGAAACCTACTCCACCCTCGGCTGGTTCAACGACCCCGTCTTGAACACCTTCATCAACGAGCCCGACTCCGAGCTGGCCGAAACCATCTTCCACGAACTGGCCCACCGGCGGCTCTTTGTGCCCGGCGACACCGACTTCAACGAGGCCTTTGCCACCGCGGTTGCCTCCGAGGGCCTCCGCCGCTGGTTCCTGGCCGCTTCCAATGCCCCCGCCTACGACCGCTTCCGCGCCGATCTGGACAAGGACCATCAATTTGTTGACCTCATCATGGCCGCCCGCGCCCAATTGCAGGCCGTCTATGACGACCCAAGCCTGTCCGACGCCGCCAAACTCTCCCGCAAACAGGACATCATCGCCCAACTCCGCGCCCGGCACGCCGAACTCAAAGCCTCCTGGGGCGGCAAATCCCCTTTCGACCAGTGGTTCGACGAACCGATCAACAACGCCAAGCTCAACACCATCTCCGCCTACTACGACCTCGTGCCCGCCTTCGACGCCCTCCTGCGCGCCAACGGCGGCGACTTGGAAAAGTTCTACCAAGCCGTCGCCCGGCTGGGGAAAATGCCGATGCCCGAGCGCAACCTGCAATTACAGTCCTATTTGGCCAACCCGCAACAATAGTCCGTGCCCTTCGCAGCGCACATCCCATCCATCCCATTTCTCCCATTCCCCCAACAGCGGGTTGCATTTCCCTTTCTTGGGTTCGCCTCATAATCTTGTTCGCCTCTTAATCCTAATCTTAATCTTAATCTCTTCTTCTTTTCCCGATGGAGATTAAGATTAGGATTAAGATTAGCCACAACCGGAAAACGCCACCCAAGAAAGCGACATGCAACCAGCGCCGCCCTGCCGGCCGCTTGACGGGCGATTGACGGCCGCGCCTGGATGCTCCATATTTCAACCATGCCGATGGCCGCTCGTTTAACCGACATGCATGTCTGCCCGATGGTGACCGGGGTTGTGCCGCATGTCGGCGGCCCGATCACCGGCCCGGGCGCTCCCACCGTCTTGATTGGAAGCATGCCCGCCGCCGTCGTTGGCGACCTGTGTGTTTGTGTCGGTCCGCCGGACACCATTGCCAACGGTTCCAGCACCGTGCTGATTGGCGGCAAGCCCGCCGCCCGCATGGGCGACCCGACCGCGCATGGCGGTTCCATTGTCCTGGGCTGTCCGACGGTGATGATTGGCGGATGAGCCGCCGCCACACCGTTTATTTGACTTCTCCCCTAACGCCCTTTCTGCCGCGGCTCATCCGGCATAAGCCGTCATTGGGGTTCCGTGGAAAGGGGCAGGGCGCGGCGATGGAGTTGAGCGAGCCAGGAGCAGCGCAGCACGGCGCTTGAATTCGCTTGACACACCACGTTGCCCAGGCCGGCGGCCAGCCCGCGCAGCCCCAGCCGTTCCGTCCGGGACGCAATCCGCCTCACCCGCTCGATTCGGAGCGGATTCAGCGCGGCAAGTCCGGCTTCGGCCAGGGCGAGCAGGCCGTCCTCCACTTCGTCAAGCATACGGCTGATGGCGGGACTGGAAACGCTTGCCCATTCGGCTTCCTCCTCCGCCTCGAACCCCTCCTCCGCCGCATCCGCGGCTGGGACCGCCTTTGCGGCGGCCGCGTTCACATTATCAAGGCACAAGTGGACGGCCTGGCCGTCCGGCTGATGAATGCTGTAAGGATGCAGGGAAAGCCCGCGCGGCGTTCGTTGCGCGCGTCCGATGACGACCGCGCCTTGCAGCGAAGCCGGCGGCGCATTTTCCAGGAACCGGATGGCGGGTTCCGTAAAATCGTCGAACGCGATCTCCAGCAGCAACGGATGTTGCCCCAAGTCCGCCAGGACCCATGCGAAAACCTGCCTCACCGCGTCGTAACCGTGTTCGCCCCAAGCCGCCGGTTTCAGCGCGAAAATGGAATCCAGCGGATTGGCCTCCATCAGGCCAACCGCGGTTTGGGCGTTGGACTGCTGTTGTAGTCTCTCCCAATCCCCGATCACGATCAATCCATTTTGCATCAGATTGGCCGGCCCGGTCACGAGCGCGCGGCTCTTGCCCGAACCGGAGAGGCGGTTCCCGCGATTGCGGCGCGCGCGCAGGAGGCGGAACGCGCTGCCGGCCAATTGCCGCGGCGACTCGGCGCCTTCCCACGGGCCGGGCTGGGTGTATCGGGCCGCCGGTTTGAAATCGGCCAGTTGTTGACGCGGACGGGATTCCGTCCATGAATTCCATTTCTTCGCGGAAGGCTCCCAGAACAGCACCGTCAGCCCTTCATAACCGGACGCCGTTCGCCAGGGCCACGCGGCCGCCCCGATCAAATCCAGATGGCCAACCGCGTCGTAGCGCGCGCGGTGCAGGCCCGCCAGATCGGGGCGCGGGTTTTCGCCGCCATTTTGCAAGGCGGCGCAGAGGGCGTGGGCCTGGGCCATGCGGCCGAACATCCGGGCCGGGTCGCTCCGGGCGTCGCGCGACAGAACCAGAGCCGCTTCGTCGCCGATTCCGCGCAACAACAGAGCCAGGCGCGGCAGGTGTACGCCCAGGGCGGACACAGCCAGCGTTGACCACCGCTGTTGGTTGGCGCTGGAAAGACGGGAGAGGCCGTTGGCGAGGGTCTCGTCGAGCAAGCTCTGGCACGCTTGAAGCACCTCGGCGCGGCTGCGCGGAGCGCCCCCGGAGGCTTCCAATGCCACGACATCCGCAGGCATTGGCCATTCCGTTCCCTGCGCCCGTTGAAACCCAACCACGGCGGCGACGATGAGTCCGCCGCCGCCCTTGCCGCCCGAAACGATCATTCCATCCAATCCCCCTCCCGGAACAAAATGAACCTCCGAATTCAGGGCGGGGAAGCGGACGCGAATCGCGCGCTCGCGGAGAATTTCCGGCGTGAACCGGCCCGCCAGTTCCAGACCCGCTCGAAAGGCGGCTTTGCCCGCCCACTTCTCCAACTGCGCGGCAGAAATGGCCATCCATTCCTCCTCCGGATGGTCCATTGGCTCCGCGACTTTGGCGCCCGGCAACCGGGCGCTCCCCGGCGCCGGCTGTTGGAGGAATATCACCGCGGCCAAAATGTGCTGGCACACGCCCGCCGCCGGACACGAACACGTTGCGGCCGCCGGGCCTGATTCCGGCAGCGTCACTTCAAATTCACCCGCCCGCACGCGCAGCGATGTTCCTGTTTCGCCGGCGATGCCGGTTTCCATCCCGCGTTCGAGGTCCTTTTGCGCGCGGCGAAGCAGGCCCTTGCTGGCGAGCGCTTCGAGCGCGGCGGCATCCAGCGAAGCGGCCAGTTGGCGGAGTTTGGATTCGAGCGCGCTCATTTCGAGTGGATGATTTTGGCGAGCCACTCCGCAAAATGCCCGGGCGTCAGCGCCGCGATTTCCATGCCGGTTTCGGCCAGTTGCTCCGCCATCTGATGGTCATAGACCGGACTCGCCGTCTGATCCAGCGAAGCCAGGCCGATGAGTTTCACTCCGCCTTCGCGGAGACGCCGGCACGCGCCCAGCATCACACCGGGCGAGGCGCCTTCGCAAAAATCACTCACCAATGCCAGCGCCGTGCGGTGCGGATTTTCAATCAGCGTTTCGCAATAGCTGAGGGCCTGGCCGATGTTGGTGCCGCCTCCGAGCTGGACGCTCATCAGCGCTTCCACCGGGTCGTCCACATGCCCGCTCAAGTCCACGACATTCGTGTCAAATACAACCAGCTTCACGCGGATGAGCGGCAACCCGGCCAGGATGCCCGCCATCACCGCGCTGTGGATGACCGAATCGGCCATGCTGCCGCTTTGGTCCACGCACAAAATGACCTGCCAGGGCAGCAGCCGGGTGTTGCGCGCGAAAAAGCGCGGCTCTTGCAGCACGATTTGCTGGCGGCGCGCGTCGTAGAACTTGAGATTGCGCCGGATCGTGCCGCGCCAGTCGAAATTCTGCGCGGCCTTTTGCGGGCTGTGCCGGAAACGGTTCAACCGGCCGGACAGCGCGCGGCGCACCTCGGCTTCCAGCTTGCGTTTGAGTTCCTCGACCACCTGCCGGATGATCCGCCGCGCCGTTTGGAGCACCTCGCCCTGGAGATGCCCGCGAAAGGTCAGCAGCGTCTTGAGCAACTCCATGTTCGGCTCCAATTTTTCGAGCGTCTCCTTGTCCGTGACCAGTTCCGTCAGACCATAACGGTCGAGCGCATGCTGTTCGATCACCTCGACGACATCGCGCGGAAAAAGCTCGCGCACTTCACCCAGCCATGTGGGGACGTTGAGTTGGGAAGGGTCCAGCGAGCCGGCCTGCCGGCGGTCGCGCACGCCGCGCCCCTTGTATTCCCGCGAATAGAGAAAATCCAACGCGGCCTCCATGCGCCCCTGGCGCGCGGAGAGCGGGGCGCTCAATTGCTTTTCCGCGAACCGGCCCAGGACGAGCCGCCAGCGCGGGAGAGTGTTCACGAATTCGCCCCCGGTTTTCAAAATCTCTGCCATTTCAGTATGGATTCGCCCATTCTTCCCCGTTTCGCCTCATAAAAACATCAATTCTTGTCAAGCCGCAAACTCAAAACAGCCAATTGCGACGTGCTGCATCTTGTATGTGAACTCGACGTCTGCAAAAGCAAACGCTCGTGGATGCAATTCGTGCTGTGGACGACGGATCGCCATTTCAAAGGAAATCCGCGCCTGGAATTCTTCCTCGAACAGCCGGTTCATCTTGAGTATATCTGCCCGTCTATATGGCCCAAGGACATCTGGGGTGGATGACATGGAGAAAAAGACGGTGTCCGTCCTCCATTCACTATTTTGAGTTTGCGGCTTGACAAAAGTTAGAGTCTATGATTGAATGATGAGCATGAGGCACGAAGGCAAGCGGCGGGCAGCAGAGGCGACCCCTTGGGGCCGTCGGCCCTGCAGGGCCAGAGGCCGCCTATACCGGCCGGCGATCCGCCCGCCGGAACCGGGCGGGACAGGTCGTGGATTGAGGATCGCTTTTTGCCAAAAGCCGGACGGGAGCTTCCGCCCGGCCAGCGGCCCGGCGGAAGACCGAATGCGACCTTTGGCAAAGGCACTGCCCCGTCCCTACAGTCCGTCACTTCCCGTTCCGGTCGGCGAGTCGCCGACCGGCGCAGGTCCCGATGCAATCGGGATGCTACCCAGGAGGCGGATACTCTACCAAAACAATAGACATTATGAGGGCCTTAAATGACGGTTTTTGGGCGCATTTTGGGCATTTTTGCGAAAAATAAGCGCAAGTGGTTATCAGTGAACAACTTACAACTTTATGCGTGTGTTTTCAATTAAGGTCAATTAAGCTTAATTAAGGTTAATTAAGGTTAATTAAGGTAAAAACAGGATGTTTTTTTTATGAGCCGAAATCGCGAAGAATGGACGAATCTATACTGAAATGGTAGAGATTCTGAAAGCGGAAAGCAGAAGTGATTTCACTCCAATAACCACTCCATGAACGATCACAACATATCCCGCCGGCAGTTCATCCGGCATGCCACGCTGGCTGCGGGCGCCGCCACAGGGCTGCCACTCCTGCCTTCCATCGCACGGGAAACCAACGCGCCGCCCGCCACGCCCGCGGCGGTTTTGCCCCCGGCACCGGCGCCGATTCCCGCCCCGCCCGGCTTTGGCGTCGCGCCTGGGCCGTTTCAGCCGGCGTGGGAATCGCTCGCGGGCGGCTGGCAGCCGCCGGACTGGTTCCGCGACGCCAAGTTCGGCATCTGGGCGGTCTGGGGGCCGCAATGCCAGCCGGAGATGGGCGATTGGTACGCCAAGAGCATGTATCAGTTCAACAGCGCCGATTACAAATTCCATGTCCGCAAATACGGCCACCCGTCGAAGTTCGGTTTCAAGGATGTCATCCACGAATGGAAGGCTGAACAATGGGACCCCGGCCGCCTCCTTTCCCTTTACAAGCGGGCCGGAGCGAAGTACTTCGCGGCGATGGCCAACCACCACGACAATTTCGATATGTATGACTCGAAGTATCAGCCCTGGAACAGCGTCGCCATCGGGCCGAAGAAGGACATCATCGGCGGCTGGGCCGCGGCGGCCCGCGCCGCCGGCCTGCGCTTTGCTGTCACTTGCCACGGGGACCGCGCCTGGAGTTGGTATCAGGAGGCGCAGGGTTCCGATCCAAGCGGTCCCCTGGCCGGCGTTCCTTACGACGGGAAGATGACCAGGGCGGACGGCAAGGGTCTCTGGTGGGAAGGGCTGGATCCGCAGGACCTGTACGCCCAGTACCACGCGGTTGGCAAATACGACTGGCCGCAGAATGGGAATCCGCCCGTGGACAAAGCCTGTATCGGGAAGTTCTTCAATCGCACCATTGATTTGATTGACAAGTACCGGCCCGACCTGGTGTATTTCGACGACACGGTTCTGCCCCTTTATCCCGCCAGCGACGTTGGGCTGCGGATTGCCGCCTATTTCTACAATACCAACCTGGCGCGCAACGGGAAACTGGAGGCGGTGATCACGGGCAAGGTCCTCAACGCCCAGCAACGCCGCGCCTTGCTGCTCGATGTCGAGCGCGGCGTCACCGGCGGCGGGGAGACGCTGCCCTGGCAAACGGACACCTGCATCGGGGACTGGCATTACGAGCGCAGCCTTTTGGATCAGCACAAATACAAGACGGCCCGGCAGGTCGCCCAGATGCTGGTGGACATCGTGAGCAAGAACGGCAACCTCCTGTTGAGCATCCCGCTGCCCGGCCACGGCGCGCCGGACGCCGACGAGCTGAAATTCCTCTCCGAATTCACCGCCTGGATGGAGGTCCACGGCGAGGGCATCCACGCCACGCGCCCGTGGAAAATCTATGGCGAAGGGCCGTCCACCGCCGGCCCGGCGCCGCGGGGCGACTTCGGCGGCGCGCGCGATGTGCGCCCCTATGCTTCCGAGGACATTCGTTTCACCATGAAGGGGGACACGCTTTACGCCTTTATCATGGCCTGGCCGGAAATACGTACCACTGTAGTCAAAAGCCTTGCAACCAGCTCGCCGCAGATGGAAGGGCGCAAGATTACCGATGTCTCCTTGCTCGGCTACGGCGGGAAGCTGGAATGGACGCAGGACGACAAGGGGCTGAACGTCAAGCTGCCTGCCACGCCTCCCGGCGGGGACACCGCCGCGCTCAGGATCAGAGGCGCCACGGACTGACCCGAAATCACGCCCCGTGCGCAGGACAAAGTTCTTCGTGCCTCCGGTAGGGCGGCGCTGCTGCGCCGCCCAAGAATGCAGGGCAGAGCAGCAGCTCTGCCCTGCCATGGAGGGTGTGGAAAAACCTCTTGTCATCGTTGGGCGGAAGGTCCACTATTCTCCCATGAACTTCCCCCAATACTGGGCCAAAGGGAAGAGCGCCGGATTCGAGTGCTGGCGCTGGTCTTCCCAGAGCCTCGCCGAAGCCCAATCCCTCGCTGGTCAAGCCGCGCAACAGCTTGCGGATCGTTTCCGGTCCGGCGCCTTTCCGCCCAAACACGGCGGTTATTATCCGGATCGTCCGCTTCGCGAGCAGGTGATGCGGGCCGTCAAAGGCCCCGCCGGCGAAAGCGCCGCGGTGGTGACGCGCAATGCTTACGGTTGTCTGGTGCTCAACACCGCCCGCGTGATGTTTGTGGACATTGACCTGCCGGAACCGGAACCAAGAGCGTCCGGCGGATTCTTCAAGCGGCTGTTTGGCAAACCGGACCTTCCGCCGCCGGCGACGACGGATGGGCAAGGCCCGGCGCTGACAAGAATCGAGAACTGGACCCGCGATCATCCCGAATGGGGCTGGCGGATTTACCGCACGCGCGCCGGGCTGCGCTTGATGGCCATGCAAGGCTTGGTGGAGGCGGACTCTGAAGTTGCCGGGGGCGTGTTCGAGGCGCTGGGGGCCGACCCGCTTTACCGGAAACTCTGCAAGAGCCAGAAATGTTTCCGGGCGCGTCTGACCCCAAAGCCCTGGCGCTGCGGCCTTCATGGAAGCCCCGAACGCTGGCCCTGGCTGGATGCCAAGGCGGAATCGAAGTTCAAAAAATGGGAGGCGCAATACCAGGCTGCCTCGTCCAACTGGGCCACCTGCCAATTGGTCAGCCAAATCGGCAACGCCGCCGTCCACGAGGAAGTGCAACCCATTGTCAAGCTGCACGACGCGGCGACGCGCGTGGACTCCAAACTGCAACTGGCGTGAAAGAGACAATATGAAATCAAAATTAATGGCAATTGCAGTCCTGTTTTTCTTCCGTTCATTTTTGTTCGCGCAGGAGGATATCGGCGCCACAACGATTGTAAAAGTGGGCGACCCGATGCCGTCCTTCAAAACAACCTCCCTATCCGGCAAATCGCTGTCGTCGGAGGATCTGAAAGGCAAGGTGGTGCTGATCAATTTCTGGGCCACCTGGTGCGGGCCGTGCGGAAGCGAGCTGCCTCTGCTGCAAAAAGATATTTATGACAGCATCAAAGACACCAATTTCGCGGTGCTCTGCATCTCGCGCGGGGAGAAGGAGGATGTGGTGCAGAAATTCATCAGCGGGCACAAATATACGTTCCCGGTTTATGTGGACGGCGGTTCCAACACATGGAACCTGTTTGCAACGAAGTATATTCCGAGGAATTTTGTCGTCGGCAAGGATGGAAAGGTGAAATGGGCCGGCACGGGCTTCGTCAAGGATGAGTTTGACAAGATGATCCAGCTTATTGAGGGCGAGTTGAAGCGTTGATCTGGTTGCGAAAAAAAACTGTTGAACATCCCCAACATGGTGTCTATTAAGTCATGCTAATTATGCCGAAGAAGATCAGAAACGCGCGCCGCAAGCTGACAAGCCAGCAATTGCGCGACCTGGACCTGGAGATCGGGTTCATGGAGGGCGTGCTCCGGCGCGAACCGGGTTACATTGAAGCGCTGCAAATTCTGGGCGACGACTACACGCGGCGCGACCGCTTCGCGGACGGCCTGCGCATTGACCAGCGCCTGGTTGAACTGCGTCCGCGCGATCCGCTGGCCCATTACAACCTGGCCTGCAGTTTCTCGTTGACGCAACAGTGCGGTCCGGCGGCGGAGGCGCTCAACACCGCCATCAACCTCGGCTACAAGGATTTTGACTGGATGGCCCGGGACCCGGACCTCATTCAACTCCGCGAACACGCCGGGTATAAGAGAATCCAAGCCAGGGTCCGCTGCCTTTGCGTCAAGGAGACCTGATTGAAAATTTCCATTGACGGCCGCGTCCGCCATTGCCGCACGGTGACCTTCGACGCCGGCCGCAACGCGGTGCGGTTGGTTGATCAACGGCGGCTGCCGCACCGCTTCCAAATCGTGGCCGCGGCCGATTTCCGGGCCACGGCGCGGGCCATCGCGGAAATGGTCGTGCGCGGGGCCGGGGCCATTGGCGCGACGGCGGCCTACGGCCTGGCCCAGGGGGCGCGCGCTTTTCGCGGAAGCGACCCGGCAAAATTTTTCGCCCGCCTCCAACTCGTTTATCAAACCCTCCAGGCCGCCCGCCCCACGGCGGTGGACCCGGTCAACGCCATGAACGCCGTCCTCCGCGCCCTGCGGGCGGGAACCACTGTGGCGGAACAGCAGGCGCTGGCCCTCGCCGCCGCGGAAGAATTTGCCAACGACGATGTCCGCCATTGTGCCGCCATCGGGCGGCACGGGGAAAAATTGATCCGGCCCGGGGCGAACATTCTGACCCATTGCAACGCCGGCTGGCTGGCGTTTGTGGATATTGGCAGCGCGACAGCGCCGCTCTACGCCGCGCGACAGGCCGGCAGAAAATTCCATGTCTATTGCGATGAAACCCGGCCGCGCTGCCAGGGGGCGACGCTCACCGCCTGGGAACTGGCCGGCCAGAACATTTCCCACCAAATCATATCCGACACCGCCGCCGGCCATCTCATGCAGCGCGGAGAAATTGACCTGATCATCGTCGGAAGCGACCGTGTGCTGGGCCGCACCGGCGAGGCGGCCAACAAGATCGGCACCTACACCCTGGCCGTCGTGGCGCGCCGGCACCGGATTCCCTTTTATGTGGCCATTCCGCTCTCCACTCTGGACTGGGACCTCCGCTCCGGCCGGGCGATTCCCATTGAAGAGCGGGACGAGGGGGAAGTCCTCGGCGCCTGGGGCGCCGTGCGGGAGGGGAGCGGGCCGGCCTATCTGCGCATCGCCAATCCTTCCAGCGGCGCGCGCAATCCCGGCTTTGACGTGACCCCGCCGGAATTGATCACCGGGATCATCACGCCGGAGGGCATTTTCCGGCCGCGGGCGCTGTGGAAGAACCGCCGCCGCCTCGGCTTGCGCGGGCCATCGTCCGGTCCCGCTCCCCGGGTTCTGGCGCGGCGGACACCCGAGGGCGCAGGACAAAACTCTTCTGCTTCCAGGCAGGGCAGAGCTGCCGCTCTGCCCTGGATTCTTGGGCGGCGCAGCAGCGCCGCCCTGCCGGAGGCGCGAAGGATTTTTTCCCGCGGCTGACGCGCGCAGCCCCGTGACATACCCGGATTTCGCACCTGAATAGTCCACTTTCCTGAAAAAAGTTGTCGCAAACGCCGATTTTGCTCTTGCTTATGATAAGCCTTTACACTTATCATACAACCAA
>Ga0181530_10000707_pt1 | contig 43107 bp, 33 predicted proteins | sample PEATcosm2014_Bin_42_FD_119769 | JGI IMG/M metagenome (GOLD analysis project Ga0181530, IMG submission 119769) | Peatland microbial communities from MTU Mesocosm Facility, Houghton, MI, USA - PEATcosm2014_Bin10_60_metaG | ecosystem: Environmental > Terrestrial > Soil > Wetlands > Peat | place...
CCTGTGGGGCGACGCGCCGATGACCGGGGCGTTGGCGTTCGATGACTGCCTGCGGCAGGGCAAGCCGGATTTCGATCTGGTGCCGCGCCAGCAGGCCGATGCGGCCTCGATCTGCTACACATCGGGGACGACGGGGTTTCCCAAGGGGGCGATGCACAGCCATCGTGCCGCCATGTGGGCGATCGTCGGGACAACCCTCATGGCGGCGCGCAACGGCAGCGATCGCATCGTCAGTGCGCTGCCACTGCCGCATGTCTATGGCTCCTGCGTGTTCAACGGGGCGCTCATGTCCGGCGCAACGTTCATCATGGTCCCGCGATTCGAGGAGATCGCCATGTTGCGCGCGATCAGCGAGCACCGGGCAACGATGATGGATGGCGTGCCGACCGTGTACTACTACCTGCTCGCGTACCGGGACTTCGAGAAATTCGATCTGTCCAGCCTCACGCGGTGCTGGGCCGGCGGCCAGACGCTGCCGGCCGCCAAGTCGCTCGAATTCACTGCCCGTGTCGGCTGCCCGGTGCACGAGGTCTGGGGCATGACGGAGCTTGCCGGTCCGGCCAGCGCGAATCCCGCGATAGGGCCCAACAAGCCCGGCACGATCGGTATCGCCTATCCCGGCAATGAGATGCGCATCGTGGACAGCAATGATCCGAACACGGTGCTGGGCGCAGGGCAACGCGGGGAGCTGATGTTCCGCGGCCCGATGGTAATGGATAGTTACTATGGTAACGAGGCTGCGACGAAGGAAACCATCGAGCCGGATGGATGGCTGCATTCCGGCGACATCGCGACCGTGGACGAGGACGGCTATTTCAGCATCGTCGATCGCAAGAAGGACATGATCCTGACCGCCGGATTCAACATTTACCCAGCCGAACTCGAACGCGTGCTCTGCATGCATCCGGCGATCGCCCTGGCGGCGGTGGCCGGCGTGCCGGACGAGGCGAAGGGTGAACTGGCAAAAGCCTATGTCATGGTCAAGGCAGGCAGTCAGGTGACCAAGGACGCCCTGTTGCAGCATTGCCGGCAGCATCTGGCGGCATACAAGGTGCCGCGCGCCGTGCAGTTCGTCGCAGATGTGCCCAAGACCAGCACGGGAAAGATCATGCGGCGAAGCCTGAAGGATTTGGACGACGGAACGCGGTCGGTTTGAATGGATGGGCTGCGTGGGTAGCCCGCCGGAGCGATCACCCGGCTGATTGAAGCGGGCCACTTATCCCAGGAGCCCTAAAGATTGACACACGGACAGTGCCAACATCGTCATGCCGACGCAGGTCGGCATCCACGACTTTCCCTGCTGCGACGGGCAAAGTCGCGGATGCCGACCTGCGTCGGCATGACGGGGACTGTTGCGCCGATGAGTCAATCTTTCGGGCGCCTGGTATTAGTGTCCGTCCGGGAACAAGTCCTTCAAGTGGTCGCGCCGCAATTTCCGTGTCATGGCCGGCCAGCACCGGCCATGACACGGAAATTGCGGTCCGCCGGCGGCAGATTCGGTTGTTCCCGGACGGCCACTTACCGAACAGCTCCTACACCACGTCCGCGGATGCGTCCCCGGAATTTCAGTTCAGCCGCCCACGAACCGAAGGTCTGCCATCTGGCAACAGTCAAGCGGCCTTTCATAGCGCAAGCCGACCGTAGGTCGCGCCAAGCCGGAAGGTCCGCTATCCACCCGACGCAGCCATTCGCGGCCGCGACCATGAACGACCGCTTCGGAGGAACGGCGCCGCTCGCCTGAACGGCAGCCATGGGCGCGAAGCGGCCGGTGGGGCAGTGGGGATTGAACGTCCGCAATCCCCCCAAGGCGGCGGTAGGGGCCGGCAGCAGCTACAGCCGCTCCCCGCCCCAAGCCGCAACAGCAGTGCCCCTTGCGTGAACCGCCGCGTCCGACCGATTGCCTACACCCAACCCCCCCCGCTACCCCAGGGCGAGTTTCCTTGACATGACACCGCATCTTCCTGCCAGACTGCGTGCCGAAGCTCGGAGGGTTCCCCAGCACTGCCCCGCTTGACCGCGCCGACCCGGACGACGATTTCTCCTGCCCCCCGCGCCGGGGTGGTCTGGCCGGGTTGGGCGGAGCTTGGTCGATGACCCTGCAAAACGGCGGCAACACAACCGTAACTGGTCGCAAGCGCCTGCACGTGATCACCTGGGGTTGCCAGATGAACGTGTATGACAGCGCCCGGATGGCCGACGTCCTCGCCCCGCTGGGCTATGCCCCGGCCGAGGCGCCCGACGGCGCCGACATGGTTATCCTCAACACCTGCCATATCCGGGAAAAGGCGGCGGAGAAGGTGTTCTCCGAGCTGGGCCGCCTGCGCCGGTTGCAGGAAGCGCGCGCGGCGCAAGGCGGGCGGATGATCCTCGCCGTCGCCGGCTGCGTCGCCCAGGCGGAAGGCGCCGAGATCCTGGCACGCGCGCCCTATGTAGACATCGTGCTCGGGCCGCAGACCTACCACCGCCTGCCGGAGATGGTCGCCCAAGCGGCGCGGGCCGCCCACGGCGACAAGGCCGGCGCGGTGCTCGACACCGAGTTCCCCCCGGAATCGAAGTTCGATCTGCTGCCCGACGCCGCCGCGCCGCAAGGCGTCAGCGCCTTCCTCACCATCCAGGAAGGCTGCGACCGGTTTTGCAGCTTCTGCGTCGTGCCCTACACCCGCGGCGCCGAGCAAAGCCGCCCGGCCGCCGCCATCATCGCCGAAGCCCGCCGCCTGCTGACCCAAGGCGCCCGCGAGATCACCCTGCTCGGCCAGAACGTCAACGCCTGGCACGGCGAGGCGCCGGGCGGCGGCACATGGGGCCTCGGCCGGCTGATCCGGGAACTGGCCGACCTGCCCAACCTGTTGCGGCTGCGCTACGCCACCTCCCACCCGCGCGACATGGGGGAAAAACTGATCGAGGCGCATCGCGACGTGCCGGCGCTGATGCCGTTTCTCCACCTGCCGGTGCAGGCCGGTTCCGACCGTGTGCTGGCGGCGATGAACCGCAAGCACACGGCAGCGGATTACCGGCGCATCGTGGACCGGCTGCGCGCTGCCCGGCCCGACATCGCCCTGTCGTCCGACTTCATCGTCGGCCACCCCGGCGAGACGGACGCCGACTTCGCCGCCACCCTCGACCTGGTGCGCGCCATAGGTTTCGCCCAGGCGTACAGCTTCCGCTACTCCCCCCGCCCCGGGACCCCGGCCGCCGGTGCCCCCGGCCAGGTGCCGGAGCCGGAAAAGGAGCGCCGGTTGCAGGAACTCCAGGCGCTCCTGCGGGCGGAACAAGCGCGCTTCAATGCCGGCTGCGTCGGGCTGACCCTGCCGGTGCTGTTCACCGGCCCCGGCCGCCATCCCGGCCAGGTGGTCGGACGTTCACCCTTCCTTCAGCCGGTGCATGTAACCGGTGCCGCAGGGCTGGTCGGCACGGAAACACCGGTGCGAATCGTCGCCGCACTCCCCAATTCATTGGCTGCAACCCTCGAGAAGGAGCGAGCCTGCGCTTGAGCCAGACCAGTTTCATCGCGTCTTCCACCCCTCCCGCGTCCGGCGGCAAGGCCGTGACCCTCCAATTCTCCGACAACACGCTGTTGCCGCTGCTGCTGGGTGACCACGACCGTCACTTGGTGCGGATCGAGCAAGCGATGGGCGTGCGCCTGTCGTGTCGGGGCAATCGCGTGGCGATCGCCGGGGATGCGGCGCGCGTGGACGCGGCACAGAGCATGTTGCAGGGGCTGTGGCGGCGGCTGGAACGCGGGGAAAGCGTCGGGCGGACGGAGGTGGAAACGGCGATCCGGCTGGCCGAAGCGGACAGCGACCCGCGGCTGCCGCTATCCGACCTGCCGGCGATCCGCACCCGCCGCGGCGCGGTCGCGGCGCGCAGTGCCGGCCAGGCGGCGTATATGGAGGCGCTGGCCACGCATGACATGGTGTTCGGCGTCGGCCCGGCCGGCACCGGCAAGACCTACCTCGCGGTCGCGCAGGCGGTGGCGATGCTGCAAGCCGGCAAGGTGGATCGTATCGTGCTGTCGCGCCCGGCGGTGGAGGCCGGCGAACGCCTGGGGTTCCTGCCGGGCGACATGAAGGAGAAGGTCGATCCCTACCTGCGTCCGCTCTACGATGCACTGCACGACATGATGCCGGCCGAGCAAGTGATCCGGCGGATGAACAACGGCGAGATCGAGGTCGCGCCGCTGGCCTTCATGCGCGGCCGGACGCTGGCGCATTGCTATGCGATCCTGGACGAGGCGCAGAACACCTCCGCGATGCAGATGAAGATGTGGCTGACGCGGATGGGCGAGGGCACCCGCATGGTGGTCACCGGCGACATGACGCAGGTGGATTTGCCGCCCGGCGTCACCTCCGGCCTGCGCGATGCGCTGGACACGCTGGAGGGCGTGCCGGGCATCGAGGTGGTGCGGTTCGACAAGCGTGACGTGGTGCGGCATCCGCTGGTGGCGCAGATCGTCGATGCCTATGACCAGCGCGCGGCGGCGCAGGGGGACAAAAGGCGCGAGGCACGACGCTCGCGCGAGAGTAGCGATGGAACCGGGAAGTAGATGCCCCGCGCAAGCGGGGAACCAGAACGTTGAGGTGATCGTCGCCGAGCCGGCCTGGCGACGGCTGGTGCCCCGGGCGGCGGCTGTGGCTGCCCGCGCCGCGCGTGCGGCCGGGGCGGCGGGCACCGTGGTGCTGGCCGGCGACCGCGCGGTGCAGCGGCTGAACGCGCGGCATCGCGGCCGCAACAAGCCGACCAATGTGCTGACCTACACCGCGCCGGCGGAGGAAATCATCCTGGCGCTGGGCGTGGTGCGCCGCGAAGCTGCCGCCGCGGCCCGCCGCCCGGCGCACCACCTGGCGCATCTGGTGGTGCATGGCGCGCTGCACCTGGCCGGGTACGACCACCACCACGCCGGCGAGGCGCGGCGGATGGAGCAGGCGGAGGCTCGGATCTTGCACCGGCTCGGCGTGCCCAACCCGTGGAAGCGCGCATGAGCGGGGGGACCATCCGCCCCGGGCTGATGGCGCGGCTGCGCGGGCTGCTGCGCCGCCGCCATGCCGAACAGTCCCTGCGCGACTCGATCGCCGAGCTGGTGCAGGAGGCGGCCGAGGCGCAGGTGCTGCCGGGCGAGCCGCCCGAACTGGACCGGCACGAACGGCTGCTGATCGCCAACGTGCTGCGGCTGCGCGAGACCACCGCGGCCGACGTGATGGTGCCGCGGGCCGACATCGTGGCGATGCGCGCCGACGCCACTCTGGCGCAGGCGATCGAGCAATTCCGCACCGAGGGCCACTCGCGCATGCCGGTCTATCAGGAGCAACTGGACGACGTGGCGGGGATGATCCACCTGAAGGACGTGTTCGCCTATATCGGCCGGCCGGAGGCATTCTCCGTCGAGGCGATCATGCGCAAGCCGCTGCTGGTGGCGCCGCAACTGCCGGTGCTGGACCTGCTGTTGCAGATGCGCCAGGCGCGCATGCACCTGGCGCTGGTGGTGGACGAATACGGCGGCATCGACGGGCTGGTGACGATCGAGGACCTGGTCGAGACAATCACCGGCGACATCGCCGACGAGCATGACGACGACGACGTGACCATGGTGACGGAACGGCCGGACGGCTCGCTGGACGTGAACGCGCGGCTGCCGGTGGAGGCGTTCGAGGAGAAGCTCGGCCCGGTGCTGAGCGAGGACGAGCGGGACGCGGACATCCATACGGTGGGCGGGCTGGTGTTCACGCTGGCCGGGCGGGTGCCGGCGAAGGGCGAGGTGGTCAGCCACCCGTCGGGCATCGAGTTCCGGGTGCTGGACGCGGACCCGCGGCACATAAGGCGGCTGCGGGTGCGGCGGCCGGCGGCGGATGGTGCGCCGACGCAGGCGGCGGCGGAGTAGGGGTTTGGTTGGCTTCCCTCTCCCGCTTCGCGGGAGAGGGTTGGGTGAGGGTGCCGCGAACAGCTCAGGCTTCTTCGCCAGGCTCTTTCAACAGTGCCCCTATCTGAGCGCGCCAGCCGGGAAGCTGGGACTGAACAGCGTCCCACACCGCGGTGCCGGCGTCGAACGTGAGTTCGTGACAATCGGCGAGGCAATGAGCCAGCCCGACATCGTGGCAGGGATTTCGAACATGCGGCGCATCACGGCAACGTCAATCGGATCATTGAAGCGTCTGTAATAATCCGGGATTTCTCCAAGATTGACAGGAACGTAATGACTAATTCCAGCATCATGCTTCTTGCGATCATAGCCCGAGAAATGCCAGCTAAACCAAAAGAAGTGTTCGCCGTCGGGACGGCCTCCAGAACGGCGCGCGGCTTCATGGAAATGCAGGAGCGAATTTTGACGTTTCTGAGTCCTGCCTTCCGAGCGGCCAATGCCTTGTCGAATACATCCGGCTGACAAAGAGTGATACCGTAGTCGATCCAATCGCCTGAGCGCACCAGACCCGCGGCTTCGGCAGCCGTGATATCCCGAGTTTCCTTGCTACTTGCGTTCCTCCGCATTTGCTCCGTCCCCCTCGGGCTGTTATCCGCCCGATGAACACCGGCCCATACACTGGAGGGAAGGCTCGCCGCCCACCCAAACCTGTTGCTAATCTAGAACAGAGCACCTCGGGAGCGCAAGCGCCTCCTCACGCGGCTTCCCGCTGATTCCGGCCCCGACGGATATCCCTCATATTGCATTGCGGTAGTTCGTTCACGAGCCTGGCCGGACCGCCGGCGATTCAGGCAGCGGCCTTGCGGGAAGGCGACGCGCGCGGCTCCCCAGATCATTCGCCGACATAGGATTTAGGACAATATCATATGTAGAAACTGCCCGCCCCATTGGTACGGATATTGGCCGTGTGCATCGAGAGCCGCTTCATCGACTATCCCCTGGTCATCGCCGCACGACGATGCAGCAACCCAAGCTCCGCTGTCGCCTCATCGCGCGGATCACGCGAATGATGACGTTCTGCAATGGGATCGTCCAATAGCGTTTAGTGGCCTGGCCCGTGTATCGCCATGTTCGTTGGTCAAAAGCGTCTCAGATATTCTTCCATTGTTCGCTGCTGACGTATTCGCCGTAGGTCATGTTCGGGATGTAGAACTGTGTCCCGCCACCAGGCAGATTCCCGCCTTTTCCGGCTTTCTCGACGGCCGCGTTTCGCTTGCTGTCCGCGGGATTACCAACCCGCTTCATCCCCTTGAAGCGGCCGAACCAGCCGGTAACCGGTTTCGCGAGTTGGATCTGGAGTACCCAGGACAGGTCACTCCAGTCTTCCATGATCACCGAGGTTAACCGGCCCCATTCGCGAAAGCTGACACCGAGCAGCGCGGCCAGCTTCATCCGCTCGGCAAGGCCACCATCATTTTTGTAGGGCAGAACCGGAGACCACCACGGGCTTATCACGAAATCCGCCGGCGGCGGATTTGGCTGTTGCCACCGCCACGTCGCGCCGCCGGCGAACTTATAAAGCAGCATGCCGGCGGGAAGCAGATCCTTGGTCGGCTCTCCGGTATCGGTTTTGAAGGCGTCGGCGACCGTTGTTACCGGCACCGCACCAGGCCTGCTGGTAACGATAGCCCCGATACCGTTGGCTCCCGACCAGTTCAAGCCGTCGTTGAGGGATGGCATGCTACGTTGTCCTCTGCTGAGACCCGCGTCGGGGGCCTGATGAAGCCGGCTGTTGCGTTGGATTCGTCGCGTTGGCCGGTCACCCGATTCTGGCGTCGGATCGGCGGCAGGTGCCGGCTTGAGGAGTGTCGGGAGAGAGAACGCCGGCACAGTAACGCGCAGTCGCGTGCAGCGATAGCCCGCATTTCTCATACTGGCGAGTAGACCGGGACCAACATTGCGACTTCCGACAGCGTTTCATAGGGCCCCGCCCCTCCGGCCATATGAGCGCCGGCCTCTCATATGGAACCCCACCCCGCCCATGTTCCTGCAACGCCTATGGGGCGCCCCCTCGCCATGACGGTGGGGCCGCGTCGATGAGTCAGCCTTTCGGGCTCCTGGTACAACGCGGACCAGGCCGAGCGCCGCGACGGGCCACGACGCAGTCTGCTTGATGCTGCATCCCGACCCGCCGCCCCCTGTGCGCGAAGCGCGACAATGGCGGCCTTCGTGGCCCTCCGTGGCTCGCCGCCCGCGCCGTGGTAAAAGCCTGTCTCGCCATACGCATCGCTGACGGCCGGCGAGACCTGCGCAGGCAAAGCCCCGGTACCCCGGTGCCGCAACAAATTTGCTGACGGACCGCGGTCCGGGAGAGTCGACATGACCGAGAAGACGGATGTTTCACGTCGGGACCTGGTCCTGAACGCGACGGCCGCGGCGGTGGCAACCGGCACGCTCGCCGCGCCCAGCCCGGCCTCGGCCCAGGCGGCACTGCTCCCCGCCAGGTGGACCCACGAGGCGGATGTGGTGGTGATCGGCGCCGGCGCCATGGGCCTGACATCGGCGATCGCGGCGCGCGAAGCCGGCGCATCGGTGATCGTCGTCGAAGCGGAACAGCATATCGGCGGCCACGCGATCACCAGCGGCGGCAATGTTCCGCTGGGCGGCGGCACCAGCGCGCAGAAGCAGCATGGCATCGCCGACTCGCCCGACCTGCTGTTCCACGACCTCACCGACTGGTCGGTGGTCGAACCCAACGGCTTTCCCGATTACCGTTATAATGATCGCGAGATCATCCGCGCCTTCGCCGACCACAGCGCCGCGACTTACGAATGGCTGGTCGCGCATGGGGTGATCTTCGTGGACCAGGCGCCGGATGCACGCGGCGGCAATGCAGTCGGCAACTCGGTGCCGCGGGAGATGCACGCTGCGGTGATGGACTGGCCCATGGTGCAGACCGGCAAACCAGCCGATCCGGCGGTGCAGGCCACCACGTCCTCGGGCAACGGGCTGATGCGCCCGCTGGAAGCCGCGGCGGCGAAAGCCGGCGTGCAGACCCTGCTGGAGCACAGGATGGTCGCGCTGTATCGGCAGGCTCCGCATGCGGGCCCGGTCCTGGGTATCGCGGTGGATCATAACGGGACGCGGCTCGCCATCCGGGCGCGCAAGGCGGTGATCGTCGGCACCGGGGGTTCGACCGGCAACGTGAATTTCCGCCGCATGGCCGATCCGCGCCTGACCGAGGAATATTGCGGCCTGTCGGGCATGCCGTGGTCGGACCAGGACGCCAGCGGCGAGATCGCCGCCATGGCGATCGGCGCCTCGCTATGGGGCTTCTATAACCAGACCGGCGAGTTCGGCTTCAACCTGACCAAGCCCGGCACCATCGGCTGCCAATACGGTTACCAAAATCTCCAGTGGATGCCGGGGAGTTCGGTGTTCGATCGGGCCCGGGCCACGGGTCTGCGGGTGCGCGACTGGCAGGACGCGATCATGGTGAACATGCTGGGCCAGCGGTTCTACGACGAAACCGGACTGGGGTTCACCACCAACAACTACAACGCGATCAATCCGTACACGCCGGGTAGCTGGCTGAACGCGAAGAACGTGACCTTCAAGCCGAACAACTGGCTCAACGCCGCGATGGCCGGGATCGGCGACGGGCATAACGGCGGCGGTCCGATCTGGGCGATCTTCGATGCGGACGCGGTGACCCGCGAGCATTGGCACCCCGCGCCACCGCATGTCGACATGGCACAAGGCTTCTTCTTCACCGCCGATACGCTGGCCGATCTCGCCGGGAAGATCGTGATGCGGTATCAGCGCGTGCCGATGCCGCCGGACAATCTGCAACGCACCGTGGCGCGCTATAATTCGTTCGTGGAGTCGGGCACGGATGACGACTTCGGCAAACCGAAGCCGCTCTACAAGATCGCCACGCCGCCATTCTACGCCGCCTGGGCGACGCCGGTGATCCACGACACCCGCATGGGCTTGCGCATCAACGCGCATTGCCAGGTGATGGATATGCACGGCCATGTCATCCCCGGCCTGTATTGCGGCGGTGAATCGGCGGGCGGCTTCAGCCAGCACGGCCTGGCCCGCGCCACCTGCCAGGGCTACATCGCCGGGCATCACGCGGTGACGGGATAACGGCGCTCCGTTGAAGCGGCCTCTGCCGCAAGCGGCTGTTTGGCAGGTCAGAAGCGCTGCGATATGCCGATATAAGCCTGCAACCTCGGTGTCGCCGAGGTCAGGCCGATATTGACCCCGGTATCGAACTGCAGGTTCGGCCGGTTCGGCCATGCGATCCACGACACGGACAGGTCGAGCGACGCCTGTTTCGTCGGGCTTGCGGGGTCGTTGTCCGCCTGGCCCCAGAGTTCGACATATCCGGTGACACTGCCGGACAACGCATGGCTCAAATTTCCGAGCATCTGGTAATTCGCGTGTCGCCCGTTATTCGCGGCATTGCGCAGCAGGTCGATCTCGGGGTCGAACAGCAGGGTGAAATCCCACGGCAGGGCGAACGACACCGGCACGATCATGCCGCCTTCCACTGCGCCGTTGCCGATGCCGGGTCTGGCGGTCGGGATTTTCACGTATGGAATGATCGCCAGTTGAAAGTCGCCTCCCTCCGGACCGGCCAGGTTCACCTTGGTCCGGACGAACAGGTCGCCGATACCGGTCAGGCTTTGCTTGGCGAGTGCGCTCCTGCTGGTAACGGTCTCGACCGGAGCCATGTTGAGTTCCAGATCGATCCTGTTGGTGAGGCCGAGCTTGAGGGTGGGGTTGGTGAACAACCAGGTGTTCGTCGTCACGCCACCGGTTTGCGAACCAGTCCAGTTGAGCAAATCGGATTCGTACTGCAAATGCCCGGCATCGACGGTGCAGGGCAGATTGGCCTTGGGCGGCCGATCGGTGCAGAAACTGCGCATCTGATCGTCCGGCGCTGGATCGAACAACGTATAATCCGATTTGTCCGGCGCGCTCGCTGCGGTATCCGTCGCGCTCTGCGCCCCGGCGCGGCTCATGCTGCCGGCGGCCAGGAGCAATAACAGGCCGGCACAGAAACTGCTGGTTTTTATCATCAGGCAACGGCCCTTCATCCTGTTGCTGCCGCGGCGAAGGATGCCGCTGGAGCCACCCCGGCGCTCAGGCCCGGGTAACGGCGAGCGCGACCTCGTAGCCGCCGGTCCAGGGCAGCAGGCCGGGCGGCGCATGCAGACGAAGCAGCGGGGGGCCGGACGCCCGCCACGTGCCGACGGCGATGGCGGCACGGATGGCGGCTTCGCCACGGGCGAGCGCAGCGTCCCGCGGCCGGCCGGGCAGGCGGATGACTGCGAGGATTTCGCTCGGCTGGGGTATGATCCGGACCTTGCCGCTGCGCGGCATGGGGGCGGCGGATGCGGTGTAGAGACCGGGCAGGCCGATCTGCACCAGCCACGTGCCGGGTGCGCCGGACCGTTGCGTGACAGGCTTGGCCGTGGTCACGGCAAGCCCTGCGCGATTATGCCCCGCGGCGTAGTCGGCCAATCGCAGCAGTGCGGTCTGCAAGGCCACGTCACGCTCGCCCTTCACCGTGGTGCGGGCCACAAAGCCGGCGCGGGTGCGGCGCAGCTCGACCGGCCCCAGAGCGACGATCAGCGACTCCCTGGGCGATGCGCTGCGGCGCAGCACCCGCCGATCGACCGGCAGCCAGCGCGCGACAAACTGCTCCAGGCGGGCGCACAGGCGGTGGCCGGCGGCAAAGCCTGCCGTGTCGCTGCCCGCGCTCATGCGATGACGGCGGCGCTGCGCGTGGCCGACTGTGAGCGGGCGCAGCGGTGGCGAGCGACGGGGCAATGCATGCGGCGGATCCTGCGGCGGGCGCACTGCCTGCCAATCTGATCGCCGGTGCATATAAATTCGATCCTGCACAGGCGCGACCGGCATAGCAATGTCATGCTGGTGCACGCGTGATGGCGTGCACTGTGCCGCCCGATGCGGCGCATCGTCATTATCGCCGAAGGTCGGCGCAGCGTCATGGCCGGCGCAGGTCGGCCGTCCACGACCCGCCGCCGGCCGCGGGGAAAAGCGCGGGTCGCGCCGGCCATGACGCATTGGGAGCGGACGGCCCGCTGCCTGGCGCCGTAATTGGCAGCCGATGTCCGATCGCACCGCTTCGCCTGGAATGCCACGCGGTTTTCCGCGATGATGCGCACTCCAGCGGCGGCCTCGCGGATCCGACGACCGCCTTCCCCCACATCGCACGGCACCATGCACCGAAGGCTCCCCCTGCTGTTCCGCGCCATCGCCTACGCGTTGCGCGGCGGCTTTCTGGTTCGGCCGTTCGTCATCGCGCTGGCGCTCGGTGCGGTGGGCGCCGTGCTGTCCTCGCTGGAGGAGCAAATCCCGGCGCTCGGCGCGTGGGTGCCGGCGACGCTGTTCCCCTCGCGGCAGGACCCGCAGGTGGCGCAGGTGATCCTGAGCGCCATCGCCACCTCGATCATGACCGTCGTCTCCATCGTCTTCGCCATGCTGCTGATGACGCTGACGCTGGCCTCGACGCAGTTTTCTCCCCGCATCCTGATCGGCTTCGTGCGCGACCGCGGCACGCAATGGACGCTGGGGGTGTTCCTCGGCACGTTCTGCTACTGCATGGCGGCGCTGCCGGCGGCGCGCTCGCTGCCGGTGCCGTTCGTGCCGGTGGTCACCGTCACCGGCGCCATGCTGCTGGCGCTGGTCGCGGTCGGCTGGCTGGTGTTCTTCATCCACCACATTTCGCAGTCGATCAGCGTCAACCACATCGTCGATCGCATCGCACGGGAAACCGAACTGGTGATCGACGAGCTGATGCCGCATCCGCGGGGGCGGTTCGAACCGATGGTCCAGGCGCCGCCGTCCGAAGCGGACGCCACGCCGATCCTGAACCAGCGGTCGGGCTATATCCGCTTCGTCGATACCGGACGGCTGCTGTACCTGGCGAAATCCTGGCGCATCCGCATCCGGGTGGAGCGCGGCGTCGGTCAGTTCATCCCGGCCGGCGTGACGCTGCTGCTGGTGTCGCGCGAGGACCGCATCAACCCGGTGCGCGCCGCGGAGATCCTCGCCGCGTTCGATATCGGACCGACCCGCACGCTGCAGCAGGACGTGGAGTTCGGCGTCATCCAGATCGTCGATATCGCGCTGCGGGCGATCTCGCCGGCGGTGAACGACCCCAGCACGGCGATCAGTTGCATCGACCAGCTCAGCCGTATTCTCATTCGTTGGCTGGGCCGCGCGCCGCCGGACTCGGTGCTGTTCGATCCGCCGCACGTGGCGCGGGTGGTGGTGCCGTGGATCGGCGCCGAGGCGATGCTCGATACGGCGCTGGAGCAGATCCGGCACTACGCGGTGACGGATCTCGCGGTGAGCCTGCGGCTGCTGCGGGCGATCGGCGACATCGCCGGCACGGTGCAACGCAGCGATGTGCGCGCCGCCTTGCTGGCGCGGGCGCGCCGTGTGGTCGAGGGGTGTGCCGAGCGACTTGGCGAGGCGGACGTGGCGCGGCTGCGGCAACGGCTGGCGGGCGTCGAAGAGAGGCTGCGGGGCTGACGCGTTGGCCGGTTGGGCCGCGATGGCGCAGGTGCATAGCGGCGCCGCACCCTGACCGTCGGGTCGGCCGCACCGCCCCCCTATCCGAACCTCGCCCCGGCGTCGTCGGGTAGCGGCTTGCCTCCGCTCCAACCAACAGCTTTCCTATGGTTTGCCATGATCTCTGTCGCAGTGCGCGCTGGCTCAGGCGGCATTTTCGCGCAGACCTGACCCGTCACGCAGGCGGGACGGGCCGTGCGCGGGACGCCGAACACAGCCACGGCGCAGCATGACGCGGCCGGCGCAGCGAGGAGGGGGAAGCCGCCGATGCCAAGCACAACAGGACATGCCGCCGCGCCAACAGCCAGGCCCGTCTGGCTCGGCGTGCTCTTGGCGATCTGCCTGGCCACGCCGACCCACGCCGCCGGCGGACCCGATCCGGACCCGGCGTCCGCCTGGGAGGGCCCCTATGTCGGCGTCAACATCGGCTCCAACTTTGGCAGCACCGGCGTGACCCAAACCTCGTTGCGCGTTGGGACGGACCTCTCGGTCTCACCGGATTCGCCGCTCAATTCTTCCCTCAGTCCCGAGGGACTGACGGGCGGCCTGGGCATCGGCTACGACTGGCAGATCGGTCCCTTCGTCTTCGGCTCAGCCGCCGACGCCGACTTTGGCCATATCGATGCATCCGGCACCACGTCCGGCGTGACGCAGCACTCGGGGGGCGCGGTCTTCGAGTCCACGCGGCAGACCGATCTTGAATGGCTGGCGACGCTGCGGGGGCGCGCCGGCTACCTGGTGACGCCGGACGCCCTGGTCTATGCCACCGGCGGGCTCGCCATCGGCGGCACAAGCTCCAGCGCGTCGCTCAACTCCGGGGCGTCGCCCGGGTTTCCCGGCGGCAGCTTTTCCGGCAGCCGGTCCGTGGTGCAGCCCGGATGGGCCCTGGGCGCGGGCGCGCAATACGCCGTCATCAGCGGCTGGCTGCTCGGCGCCGAATACCTGCACTACCATCTCGAAGGCACGACCGTCGACGGCTACCCCGCGATGCTCTCGGCGTATCACACGCAGACCGATCTCGGCCTGCGCGGGGACATGCTCCGCGTCAGCGTCACCCACCGCTTCGGCACGACGTCCGCTGCGCCGCCCGGCAATGCTCCCCGCTTTGACCAGGACCTGCCGAACTGGCTGACCGGCATGTCGTACGAACTCGGCACCCGGTACTTCTTCAGCCTCGGCTCGATGAAGTATCACCTCTACCAGGGGGACAGCTCCCACGTGAATTCGATCCTGACCTATTCCGGCTTGCAGGCCCATGCCGCCGAGGTGTTCGGCCGGATCGACCACCCGGTCGGGCTCTTTGTGACCGGGTTCGCCGGCGTCGGCGCAATGAACGAGGGACAGCTCAAGGACGAGGATTTTCCGCCAGCCGTCACGCCGTATTCGTCCACCCAATCGTCGCAGCACGGTGGTTCGGTGTCCTACGCAACCTTGGACATCGGCTATAAGTTGCTGCGGACCGGGCAATTTTCATTGGGCCCCTTCGTCGGCTACAGTTATTTCAACAGCCAAATGAACGCCTACGGCTGCCTCCAGACGGCCACTAGCTCGGTTTGTTCCAATGTATCGTCCTCAGCGCTGGACATCACCGAGGATGCGACCTGGAATGCCCTGCGTCTCGGGCTGGCCGCCGACGCGCAGCTTTGGCGGGGCATCCGCCTGACCGCGAGTGCCGCCTGGCTGCCGGTCGGCGGCCTTGCGGGCACCGATACACATTGGTTGCGGCTCAACTACCCCGGGTCGCAAGGGCTCGTGACGCCGATCGCCCAGTCGGGCGTGATCCAGGGCGTCCAGGCCGAGCTGCGCTTGTCCTATCCGCTAACCCACTGGATGACGCTCGGCACAGGCGCCCGCTTCTGGGAGGTCAGCACCCGAGGGACCAGTACTTTCTCCAGCAGCGTCGGCACCTCGGTGCCGGCGACCTTGTTCCACACGCAGTGGTACGGCGCATTCCTGGACGCGAGCGTGGCATTCTAATGTTCTGACTCTAACGTTGGTTGCCCGGCCTCAGGTGTCATTGCTTCGTCGCTCCGCTCCTCGCAAGAAACAACTCCCCCTCCCCTTGTGGGAGGGGGAGCCGCCTTATCTCCGGCGACCTCCGCAGTTTCATCCAGGGCGGGTCGGCCGCCACCGGCCGGTGGTCAACTCGCAATGACAGTGCTTGCCGACGGGATCGGAGTGTCAGGCTCGGTACACCAGCGCGCCGGGGTTCTCGCCGATCGCCACGCCGTCGGGTTTGGCGATTGCGGATCGTCCGATTTCCGTTCCGCGTCGGCTTGACCGCCCCCCGGCACGGAAAGTCCGGCCCAACCCTGTCGTCGTGGTTGCCGGGACTCGCCTCCCCCGGCTAGGGTGCGGCGGGCAAATCGGAACACAGCATGAACGACTTGTTTGGCGCCGGCGGGTCGGGCAAGCGCGGCAAGGCCGCCGCTCCGCCCGGCACGGACTACTCCGCCAAGGACATCGAGGTCCTGGAGGGCCTGGAGCCGGTGCGCCGCCGCCCCGGCATGTATATCGGCGGCACCGACGAGACGGCCCTGCACCACCTGGCAGCCGAGACCCTGGACAACGCCATGGACGAGGCGGTGGCCGGCCACGCCAGCTTCATCGACGTGGCGCTGGAGCAGGGCAACTGGCTGACCGTGCGCGACAACGGCCGCGGCATCCCGGTCGATCCGCACCCGAAATTCAAGCAGCTCAGCGCCCTGGAGGTGATCCTGACGACGCTGCACTCGGGCGGAAAATTCGGCGGGAAGGCGTACCAGACCTCGGGCGGGCTGCACGGCGTCGGCGCCTCGGTGGTGAACGCGCTGTCCGAGGCGATGCAGGTGGAAGTGGCGCGCGACCGCGTGCTGTGGAAGCAGAGCTACGCCCGCGGCAAGCCGACCTCGAAGCTGCTGAATGCCGGCCCGGTGCACAACCGCCGCGGCACGACGATCCGGTTCAAGCCGGACGCGACGATTTTCGGCCCGGCGCAGTTTTCCCCGGCGCGGCTGTACCGGCTGTGCCGCTCCAAGGCCTACCTGTTCCGCGGCGTGGAAATCCGCTGGGTCTGCGACCCCGCCCTGCTCAAGGGCGCCAAGGACGACACCCCGGCCGAGGCGGTGCTGCACTTCCCCGGCGGCCTGCGCGACAGCCTGGAAGCGGATATCGGCGAGACGACCCGCGTGCTGCCGCAGCCCTGGGCCGGCGAGGCCGACCTGCCCGCCGGGCCGGGGGGAGAATCCACCGGCCGGGTAGAATGGGCCGCCGCCTGGCTGGATGGCGAGGACGGCTTTCTGCACACCTATTGCAACACCGTGCCGACCCCACTGGGCGGCACGCACGAAACCGGGCTGCGCGCCGCCCTGCTGAAGGGCCTGCGCGCCTGGGGCGAGCATCGCGGCAACCGCCGCGCCGCCCAGGTCACCGCCGAGGACCTGCTGACCCCGATGGCCGCCAAGCTCTCGGTGTTCCTGCGCGAGCCGCAATTCCAGGGCCAGACCAAGGAAAAGCTGACCAGTCCGGAGGCGACGCGCCTGGTGGAAACCGCGCTGCGCGACCGGTTCGACCATTATCTGGCCGGCGATCCCACCTCGGCCGACAACCTGCTGGCCTTCGTCATCGAGCGCGCCGAGGAACGCCTGCGGCGCAAGGAAAGCAAGGACACCGCGCGCAAATCGCCGACCCGCCGGCTGCGGCTGCCCGGCAAGTTGACCGACTGCACGCGGGAGAACGCCGGCGAGACGGAAATCTTCCTGGTGGAGGGCGACAGCGCCGGCGGCTCGGCCAAGCAGGCGCGCAACCGCGACACCCAGGCGGTGCTGCCGCTGCGCGGCAAGATCCTCAACGTCGCGAGCGCGTCGGCCGACAAGCTGCGGCAGAACCAGGAGCTGAAGGACCTGATCGAGGCGCTGGGTTGCGGCGTCGGCGAGCGGTTCGACCGGGCGAAGCTGCGCTACGGCCGGGTGATCATCATGACCGACGCGGACGTGGACGGGGCGCATATCGCCTCGCTGCTGATGACCTTCTTCTACCGCGAGCTGCCGGAGCTGGTGCGGCATGGCCACATCTACCTGGCGCAGCCGCCGCTGTACCGGCTGACCCAGGGGGCGAAGTCGGTCTACGCGATGGACGACGCCGACCGCGAGCGCAAGACGCAGGCAGAGTTCAAGGCCGGCGCCAAGGTGGAGGTCAGCCGCTTCAAGGGCCTGGGCGAGATGCCGCCGTCGCAGTTGCGCGAGACCACAATGGACCCGGCGAAACGCACGCTGCTGAAGGTGGTGGCGCGGCCGGAGGAGCGGGCGCAGACCAACCAGCTGGTGGAAAGCCTGATGGGCCGCCGCCCGGAGCTTCGCTTCGCGTTCATCCAGGAGCATGCGAAGACGGTCGAGGAGCTGGACGTGTAGGTCGCGGCCCGGCCCCGTCGCGTGCCGTCGGGAATTCCCTTGATGTTCCCCCAATGATTGCCGTATAATGCGACGATATTGGTGGGAGAAATCCGATGCCGCACGCCGCCATCGTGGTCTTCACCGCGAAGCCGGCGGACCAGATTGTCGCCGATGGGGGCTCCGGCGATTGGCGGCTGGATGCTCGGCGGGCGCGGCAGGCGGAGTTCCTCGTGTGCACCCAGAATCAACATAATGCCGATCCGATCGACTCCCGCTTTGGTCCGCCTCGCGCGCCGCATGGGGCGGCTTTCCTGATTGGCCGCATGTCCGGCGTGGCTCCCTCCTCCAAGGATCCGCGTCGCTGGCAGATCCAAATCCAAGAATATACCGAATGTCTGCTGCCTAACCTCTGGCGAAAATCCGGGCAAATTCACCTCCGATACCCGGTCTGGTACACCACCCTGGAGGACCTCGGCATCGACCTCGCTGCGCTGCCCCCGTTCAAGCCTGTCCCCGAGTCCCCTCGGGCCAACGAACTATCCGAGGCCGCCATGCCGCTAGTCATCCCATCCCGGCCCCGGACACCGCAGCCCGGCCATGCGCCACAGCGCGATCGTCAGCAAGCCCGGGCGCGGCTCGACGCCCTTCTGGCCCAGCTCGATCGCATCCCGGACCTGCCGGAGCCCGCCAATCCGTTGGACTGGGACGCGCATGGCGTGCCGCGATGATCGCGGTGGATACGTCGGCGATCGTCGCCATCGCGCTCAACGAGCCGGAGCGTGCCGTATTCCGCGACGCCATCCTGCAAGCTGACACGGCGCTGATCAGCACCGCATCGGTCCTCGAAGCCAAGCTGGTGCTGCACGGCCGGCGCGGGCCGCGCGCTGTCGCGCTGGCCGAGGACCTGTTCCGCCTGCCCCTGTTCGACATCGTTCCGCCGGGTCCCGAGGATCTGGACGCGGCGTTCCGCGCCTTCATCGTCTTCGGCAAAGGCAGCGGCCATCCCGCAGCCCTGAATTTCGGCGACCTGTTTTCCTACGCGCTGGCGAAGGTGCGTGGCCTGCCCTTGCTGTTCAAAGGCAATGACTTCGCGGAAACCGACATTCCCCCTGCGGTCGCTCTCCCATCCGCGTAGCCCACACGCGAGCGCGGAGGCGACCGCCGCCCTGCAACGCAGCGCCCAACAGAGTCGCAATGCCCTGAGCAAGGTGGTCGGCCGCCGGTGCACGTTTGCGCTGGTTCAATCCCGCGGCCAACGCCGTCGTCGCGAGCGAAGCGGGGTAATCTCCGAGAAGTATCGCACCGACTCAGGTGGCAGGTTGCCTCGCCGCATTGGCAATGACGGCGAAACAGCTTCGCTCGCAGCCGCCGACACAGGACACTCGCCCAATCGTGGTCGACGGCTTGCACATGGCGCGGTATCAGCCCGCACCGAGATCGACATGCCACCCGGAGACCCACCCGATGCGCGCGGACGTTCGAGGACCATCGCCGCGGCTCAGACCTGGCCGATCGACCGCGGCGGCCGCCACCGCGCCGGCGATTGCTCCTGGCCGATCGAGGGAGACCTAGGCGGTGTCCGGCGCCGAACCGCGGCTGAAGGCCGGCATCTGGGTGAAGATGGCGTTGCGTATGGCCGACATGGACGGGCGTCCCGGGATGGTGCTGCGCCGTGGCGATCCGGATGCCGGCGGCGTATTGGTGGTGCTGCGGGGACGCGACGGCCTGTGCGTGCTATCGCAGATGCGCACCCCGGACGGCGCCCTGGCATGGCGGCGCGCGACCGGCGCCGCCCCGATCGACCAGGCGGCCGCGGACGCCTATGTGGCGCGGCAGGCCGGATACGATCCGGACCTCTGGGTGCTGGAGTTCGACGCGCCAGACCTCCGCCCGCCGTTCGAGGCGACGATCCTGTGACCTGACGGCATTCGCGGCGGTCGTCCTGCCGCGCCGCGCGCTACGCAAACATCTCCCCCAGCCGCCGGATCGTCCCCAGCACCTTCTCCTGTGCCAACCCCGGCCACTGGCAGCGCATGATGAAGTGATCCGCGCCAAGCCTCTCGCGATACCGCGCGACCTCTTCCTTCACCGACACCTTGTCGCCAATGATGAAGCGGTTGCGGGCGAATTCCTCGAACGGCTGGCGGCGCGAGGCGCCGAGCCCCCACGACGCGTACGCATTGTACTTGTACTCCAATGCCGCACGGCATTCCTCGAACGCCGTGGCGTGGCTGGCGCCGACATAGCATTCGCGCGCGATCGGATATTCCCGCGGCGTGCGCCCCACCTCCGCCAGCGTCGCACGATACAGCCGCATCTGCTGGTCCACCGTGTCGAGCCCGGTGGCGTTGACGATCAGCCACGCATCGCCGATGCGCGCCGCGCGCTTGATCGCCGCGTCCACTTGTGCCGCGATGTAAACCGGCGGCCCGCCGGGGCGAACCGGCTTCAGGCCGATGCCGTGGTCCTTCACCGAATAGAAGCGGCCCTCGAAGGTGACGCGATCCTCGGTCCACAGCCGGCGCATGAGTCGGATGCTTTCGGAAAACCGTGGCGCGCGTTCGCTGAGCGGAATGCCGAAACTGTCGAACTCCGGCGCGCGATAGCCCAGCCCGACGCCCATGATGTAGTTGCCGCCGGTCAGCACATCCAGCGTGGCCGCCTCCTCTGCCACGTGCACCGGATTGAGCAACGGAAGAATGAGGATGTTGGGGCCGATCGCCATCATGCCTTTGGCTTCGGCCGCGAGGAACGCCATCATCGGCGTGATCTGCAGCATCTGTAGCGGTGCGGTGAGGTAGTGATGCGGGAACCACAGCGACACGAACCCGGCGTCGCGCGCGGTGCGCACCTGTTCCACCAGCTCGGGGATGCGCGCCGGGACCGCGTTGCCCTCGGGGAACTGCGTGTTGACCATGAAACCGAGCTTCACCGGACCCTCCACTGCTCTGTTCGGCACGAAGCTAGGGCATGTTCGACACCAGGGGAAACGCCCGGTACAACCTCTCCCGCGCGCAGCGCGGCAGAGGTGTACTCACATGAAGATCGGCATGTTCATCAACACGCAGTTCCCCGAAGGCGACTCCGTCGCCGCGCGAATTCCGGAACTGGTCGAGCAAGTGCGCACCGCGCGTGACGCCGGGTTCGCGTCGCTGTTGTTTCCGCACCACTACCTCACCGCGCCGCTACAGATGCTACAGATCACACCGCTGATGGCCTATCTGCTGCGCGAGGCGCAAGGCATGACCGTCGGTGGCAATATTCTCCTCCTGCCCTTGCTGAATCCCGTGCACGTCGCGGAAGAAGCGGCGACGCTCGACGTGTTGAGTGGAGGCAATTTTGTGCTGGGCGTCGGGCTCGGCTATCGGGCCGGGGAATTCGACGCGTTCGGCGTATCGCTGAAGGAACGCGCCCCGCGCTTCTCCGAAAGCATCCAACTCATGCGCCGGCTATGGACCGAGGATCGCGTCACCTTCGAGGGCCGCTTCTACCAGGTGAAGGATCATGGCATCAGCCTCAAGCCGGTGCGCCCCGGCGGCCCGCCGGTCTGGGTCGCCGGGCTGGTCGAGGCCGCGGTAAAACGCGCCGCGCGCATCGGCGACGCCTGGCTGGTCGCCAACGCGACGACGCTCGGCGCGACCGAGCCGCTGATGCGGATCTATCGCGAGACCCTGCAACAGCTTGGCAAGCAGGTGACGGAATTCCCGATCGCGCGCGAGTGCTATGTCGGGGCGAACCACAAGACCGCGGTCGAGGAATGCCGCGCGGCGCTGGAATACAAATATAGCTCCTATGCGGCGTGGGGCATGGAAAGTCCCACCGCTGGCATGACGTTCGAGGAGATGGCGCGCGACCGCTTCATCATCGGCGACAAGGTCGCGGTGAAGGAGGAGATCGCCCGCTGGCAGGAATTGCTCGGCGTCAATCACTTCATCATGCGCGTGCAGTGGCCGGGACTTGCGCAGGACAAGGTGCTCGGGTCGATCCGGCGGCTGGGGGAGATTATGTAAACCTCTCCCGCGCTACGCGCGGGATAACCTCGCCCGCGGGAGCGGGAGAGGAAAGCATCAGCTTCGCTGCATCGCGCGCCGCCATCCCGACGCGGATTCCCAATCCCTCCGCGAGCGCGTTCATGACGCTGACGATGCCGTCGTGGTAGATGCTGCGCGCGTCGCCCAGTTCGGCAGTCAGATGCGACACGCCGGCGCAGGCGATCCCCATGTCCTGCAAAATAGGCAGCCCCGCGATCGCCATCTGCCCGCGCCCGAACCCGCCGTCGCTGCCGATCACGCCGCGCGGCAGAATGCCGTGGTTGTACATGTGCACCGTCATCGTGGTGTCCACCGGCGTGCCGACACAGAACACGTCCCGCGCCCGGTCGCCGCGCGGCAGGCCCATGCTCCAGCAGCCGTAGACACCGCCGTCGTCGCCCGCGGCCAACAGGAAGTCGCTGTCACCCTGAGGATTGGCGAGATGCCGCGGCATGCCGCGCGGCGCGCGCAGCATCAGCGTCGCGGCTGCCTCGGTCGACAGTCCCGGCTGCACCCCCAGCGCCGCAGCGGTGGCGTTGACCCGGCTGACCACGCCCTCGTCCCACACCGAGCGCCCCACGCACATCTCGGCGCTATAGACGCTGATCGCGGCGGCCGGCACATGGACGCTGTCCGCCACCGCCAAGCCGCCGATGCCGGAATCGTTGCGGCCGATGCCGGCATCCACCGCGATCACCCCGCGCAGTCCGCGGTTGAGCAACCCAACCGTCGGCGGCGCGGCGAGGTAGGCGGCGTGCACCAGCACGTCGCGCGGCGCGTCGATCGGCACCGCCGACTGCGCGACCAGCGAGGGCGAGTCGATCACCACGACGTTCCCATCGCCGGTGGTCCGGCCATAGAAGGCGCGGTTGCCGAATTCGAGCGGCGGAACGCCAGCCATGATCCCCTCTCCCGCTTGCGGGAGAGGAAGGGTGAGGGTGTTGCCGACCGCACGCAATACCCTCGCCCCACCCTCTCCCACTTCGTGGGCGAGGACCGCCGAGCAACCTTGATCCTTCGCCTTGCACACGCCACGTTGCCCGCATGAGCGACCGAGTCCCACCCGAACTGGACATGCGCACCGACGGCAGCTTCCGCCTGCCGCCGCGCCCGCCGATCCTGACCCGGATCTTCATCTGGGCGGCAGTGATCGCGGTCCTCGCGGGAGGTCTGGCGCTCGCCGCCTTCGCGCTGTGGATCGCGCTGATCCTGGTGCCGGTGGCGCTGCTGGCGGCGGTGATCGCCTGGCTGGCGTTCCGCTTCCAGCTCTGGCGCGCGCGCAGCTCAGTCAGCGGCCAGCGGGACGTCTGGCGCCGCTAGCCCGCACTCCCTCGCCAGCAGCGTATAGGACCGCCGGCGCGCCTCCGGGTCGTGCAGCGTGGTCAGGATGGCGATCTCCTCAACACCGCACGCCGCCGCCAGGTCCCGCAGCTTCGCCCCCACCACGTCCGGCGTGCCATACAGCGCCCGTGCGCGCAGCCGCTCCACCCGCGCGAGGTCGCCGCCCGAATACACATACGCCGCCGCCTCCTCCGGCGAGGGCAGCGCCGCATACACCCCACGATCGCGCCCCAGCCGCCACATCTCGCGCGAGCTGAACAGCCGCGCCGCTTCTTCCTGCGTCTCCGCCGCCATCGCCCAGACGCAGATCGCGGCATGCGGGGCGGGATGCCGTTCGCTCGGCCGATAGCCCTCCCGGTAGATCGCCAGCGCCTGCTCCACGCCACGCCCGTCGGTGATGAAATGCGCGAAGCAGAACGGCAGGCCGAAATACGCCGCCACCTGCGCGCCGTAGTCCGAACTGCCGAGGATCCACACCTCCGGCACCGTCGGCCCGCCCGGCTGGGCACGGATGTCGCGGAACGGGTGGCCCTCGACCAGGGGCTGCCCCGCGAGCCAGTGCAGCAGGTCGCGCACCTGCGCCGGGAATTGGTCCGCCGCGGTGTCGGCCCGCGGATTGAGCGCGTAGGCGGTGCGCCCATCCGAGCCCGGCGCCCGCCCCAGCCCCAGGTCGATGCGCCCCGGCGCGATCGCCTCCAGCACGCGGAATTGCTCCGCGACCTTCAGCGACGAGTAATGCGGCAGCATCACCCCCGCGGTGCCGACGCGGATGCGGCTGGTGGTCGCGGCGATCGCGCTGATCAGGATCTCCGGCGCGGTTCCCGCCTGGCTTTCGCTGTTGTGGTGCTCGGCGCACCAGTAGCGGTGGTAGCCGAGCGCCTCGCAATGCTTCGCCAGCGCGAGGCTTTCGCGGATGGAGGTGTCCGGCGAACGGCCGGTCACCACGGTGGATTGGTCGAGCACGGACAGACTCAGCATTCCCCAGGCTCCTCAGCACTGCCGGGCGTCATCGCGGGCACCAGGCGCCGCGGCAATCCCCGGCCAGGTGTCATTGCGAGGCGCGCAGCGCCGAAGCAATCCCCCGCCCGGAGATTATGGGGTGTGCAGGGCGGCAGGCGAAGGACAGATTGCCGGACCAGCGGACGCGTCAGGCCCGGAGGCCGCGGGATTGCTGTCATGGCCGGCCGCCGTGCCCGCTATCGCCTCGCGCGCGACAGCACTCTGGTTAGCGAATTGTTCATTGGCCTCGGCCAAGCACGGCACGGAACGGAACGGAACGGCACGATTGGATGGGGAGCCCGGCGTGAGCCGCAAGCCGATTCCGAGACCGGGTTTCTTGGACACATGCGAGTCTCTTGAATACAGTCATGGTAAACGGCGCTGGTGGGACCGAAGCGCCGCTGTCCTTTACACACGGGACGAGTTGCACGGTGAGATCGAGGTTTGCAACCTGCGTGGACGCCATCTGGGCGTTGCCGATCCGATGACCGGCGATCGGATCAAACCTGCTCGGAAGGGGAGGCGCATTCGTGTCTGACGTGCAACCGAAGAGCTTGTCCTTTCTCGATCTCTATAGCGGTGGGAAGGTCACCGCGGAGCAGATCGATGACTTCATCGATGCGTGGCACGAGTCGGATGACAGCGAGCAGCGCCCGCTGTCGGAGTTTCTGGGCATGAGGGAAGACGAGTACTCCGTATGGCTGGCGTCGCATAGGGTTCTGCCATTGCTCGTCGCTGCGCGGCGGGACGGGCGATCTGTCGCGGCCGTGGTGCGGCAGCATCTGGCCGACTTGCAGCACGCGGCGCTGCCTACCGACGAGACCGCCATTTATGTCCTGTCCCATTGGCTTGAGAAGCACGTACGCCGCTAAGGGTCGCATTGTTGCATCTGATACGAGGCCAATCAGCTCACGATGTGACTGGCGGGTAATCACCCAACGACCAGATTTCATCCCCCACGTCGAACAAGGCGCCGCCGCACTTCGCGGTGCCGCTTGGCTACCTGCCGGTCGATACGGGCGTCCGCATGCTGCGCGGCGCGGAACATCCGCTGAGCGCGTTTGCCAAAAGTGCCAGTGGGGAACCGGCGATCGCGGCCGGCATCATGATGGCGGACACGCCGGCACAGGTGGAAGCGCAGATTCGCACGGTGTACGACCATGGCGGCGGCTTCGGCCATCTGCTGATCATGCGCCAGGCCGGCTTCCTGGAACGCGATGCGACGGTGGCGGGCATCCGCATGTTCGCTCGCGAGGTGTATCCGCGGATGGAGGCGTGGTGAAGATTCATGGAGGGGGCTGGCGGAGAATGCTCCTCCCCTCCCTCGAGGAGGAGGGGAGGAGCATCTTTCAAACCCCGGCGTATTCGGTCGAAATGTCCTTGCTGGTGTAGTCGGTCAGCAATGCCGTGGAGACGATGCCGATGACCGCACAGATCGCGATGTAGATTGCGATCGGCAGGCTCGAATGGTAGGTGGCGAACAGCCATGTCGCGATGAATGGCGATGGGCCGCCGGCGATGATCGAGGCCAGCTGGTAGCCGAGCGACGAACCGCTGTAGCGCAGCCGTGGCGTGAAGCTTTCCGCGATCAGCGCTGCCTCGGGCCCGTACTGCGTCATCACCGGCAGCAACGAGAGCGCGATGGCGATGAAGATTATCACCGGGTTTCCCGTATTGAGCATGGCGAAGTAGATGAAGCCGAAGATCCCCATGAACAGAGCGCCGAGCATGTACATGTTCTTGCGGCCGATGCGGTCCGACAAATGCCCGGCGACAACGACCCAGAGGAAGCCGAGGACGGTTTGGCTGATGACCGCAATGAGCAGGAAGTTGCGCGGCATCCCGAGCACTGCCGTGCCGTAGCTGAAGATGAACGCGCCGACGATATAGCCTGGCGCTTGCTCGGGCATGCGCAGGAGGGCCGTCAGCGCGACCTGCTTCGGCTGGCGCTTCAGCACCTCCCACACCGGTACGCGTTCCACGCGGTGCTCCTCCAGCACCTTTTGGAAGACGGGGGTTTCGAGAATCCCGAGCCGGATCCACAATCCGATGCCGACCATGATCACGCTGAGGAGGAACGGGACACGCCAGCCCCAGGTCTGGAACTGGTCGCCCGACAACCAACTGAACGCCAGCACCGCCACGTTGGCCAGGAACAGCCCGGCGGGCGCTCCGAATTGCGGCCACGCCGAAAGGAAGCCGCGGTTCTTGTCGGTGCGGGCCCATTCCATCGCCAGCAGGACCGAGCCGCCCCACTCGCCCCCGACGCCGATGCCCTGGATGAGGCGGATGAGCGTCAGCAGAACCGCGCCCCAGATGCCGATGCTGTCGTAGGTTGGCACCAGCCCGATGGCAGCGGTTGCGATGCCGGTCACCAGCAGCGTGACGATCAGGGTCGCCTTGCGCCCGATCCGGTCCCCCCAATGGCCAAAGATCGCGGCGCCGATCGGCCGCCCGACAAACCCGACGAAGAATACGCCGAACGATTCGAGTATGCCGATGATCGGCGACGATCTAGGAAAGAACAACTTGCCAAAGACCAGCGCCGCCATCGTGCCATACAGCAGAAAATCGTACCACTCGATGGTTGTGCCGACGGTGCTGGCGATGACGGCACGCCGCAACTGAGCGCGGTGCTCGTCGGCCGACAGGGCGCTCGGGCGATGGTTGTTGGTTGTCATGCTCCTCCCTCCGTTTTGTGGCTTTATTCGGCAGCGGCGCGGTCCGCCCGGGATTGCCGACACCTAGTGCGACATCAGCATCGGGACCGTCATGTGCTGCAGCAGCTCTCGACTGACCCCGCCGATCAGCGCCTCACGCAGCGGCGAATGGTGGTAGGCACCGGCAACGATCAGGTCGGCGCAGATGTCGGTTACCGCTGACAGCAGCACATCCGATATGGCGTGGCCGCTGCGCAGCGGATGGTCCGCGCGCGCGCGAATGTCGTGCCGCGCCAGGTGACGGACGACGCGCTGCGTCGCCTCGCGATCGCGCTGCAAATCTCCATCGCGGGTGCGGACGGTCATCACGGTGACAGCGGTCGCGGTGCGGATCACCGGCAATGCATCGTTGAGCGCGCGCGCCGCCTCGCGCGAGCCATCCCAGGCAACCAGAACGCGGCGACCGAGTTCGGTGAACGTCCCGACATAAGGCACCAGCAATACCGGGCGTCCACTATCGACGACGATATCGTCCGGCCGCCACGCGGCCACCCGTCGGACATCGGGGCAGATCTGGCCGAGAATGATGAGGTCGGCGGTTCGCGTGAAGGCGATCAGTCCGGCCGAACCGATCTGGTCCAGGTCGTACCAGGTAGCGTCGCCGCCGAACCAGCGGAGGCATTCGCGCAACCGTTGCTCGGTGCCGTCATTGAACGGTGTGTTGCGCCGCGCGCCGGCCGCACTTGCTACGAGCTGGGTTAGCAGTCCGCGCCGCATGGCAGGGCTGGGCGCGTATTCAACTGCCTGGTCATGATGCGCGAAGACGGCGCTCAGACCGGCCCCGTGTTCGCGGGCGATGCGGATCGCCAGCCGCAGGCGTTCTTCGCTGGCGGAACTCGAGTCGAGGAAGACGACAATATCTCTCAGGCTCATTCGCCCGTCTCCGCCAGGCATCGTTCGTCAGCGATCGGCTGGCACCGGTCGCTCGCTGCGCGTGCCCGGTCGATGTCGTTTCGCTTCGTCGTTCCCCGGATGGCTCCACGCAAACCGCTGGTGCGATGCAAGTGCAGGCCGGACGGGACATGCAGCCGGCAGGCTCGCGCGACCAAATGACCGACCGCAGGCGAGGCCTGCCTCGAACACGCGACGCACGTGCAGCGATAGTCCGTTAGGCTGGCGAACCGGGCCACAATCTGCGGCATTGATTTAGATTAATAAGCCATCTTGCTTTGCCCTCCATTCCGGATTAGGTGACGCGGACGTCACGCGCTCGTTCAACCCGTTCTTGCGACCGGCGGCGCTGCGGACCGCCGATGCCGGAGGTGCGGCTATGGCTCAAGGCGCAGTGCTGGTTGCGTCGCCGGCGGTTGCCGCAACGACGTTGCCACTGGTGGACAAGCTCGCATCGTACCTGGCCCTGTCAGAGGCCGAAGTTGAATTCCTTGGCGATCTGCATGAGCCGAGACGCAAGCTTGGCCGGCATCGCGAGGTTATCGTCGCGGGACGTCGTTACGACCACATTTTCATCCTCTGTAGTGGCGTCGTGTCCCGCTACAAGGTGCTACAGGACGGCAAGCGGCAGGTGTTGAATCTGGGGCTGCCGGGGGACTTCATCGGCCTGCCGTCCTGTTTGTTCGACGTTGCGGTGAATTCGGTGTCCGCGCTGACCGACGTGGTGCTTGCCCCGGTTCCCTTTGTGAAGCTGTTCAGCCTGTTCGCCCGCTTTCCGCGGATCGGGACGGCACTCTTCTGGTCGGCGGCCTGCGAGGCGGCGATCGACGGCGAGCACCTCGTCGATCTCGGGCGTCGTTCCGCGTATGAACGGCTGGCTCACCTGATCCTGGAGCTGCTGGTGCGACTGCGCGCCGCCGGCCTGGGCGACGACCTGTCCTATACCCTGCCGCTGACGCAGGAGTTGATGGCCGATGTCCTTGGATTGAGCGTGCCGCATATCAACCGCATGATCCGGTGTCTGCGCGACGAGGGGTTGGCAACGGTCGAGGGGCAGCGGGTCGTCATTCATGACCTTGCGTCGCTGTCGACGCTGGCTGGCTTTGAGGAGCGCTACCTCACACGCCAACGCATTCCCGGCTTGCTTTAGAAAGTGACGTAGAACGAAGGATACGGTATCAAGCCGGGGTTGCCTGTCGTCGTCCCGCATCGAAACTGACACGCACGGTTGTTTGTCGGCAGCGGAACATTCCATCGACATCTGCCGCAGTGGCGGATCATGCCGGTGTCGCCTGGAACGCGGTTTACGCCATGTCACCGCGCCCGGCGGCCGGCGCCTACGCCCCCACCCGCAACCGCGCGCCCGCGAAGTCCGCGTAAAACTGCGCCAGCGCGGCAACGGTCGCCTCGATCAGGGCGTCGCCGGATTCCTTTGTCGCGGCGGCCGGGTCGCCGACATAGCCGATGTCGCCCGCGGCGAAGATCGCCGCCCAGTACGCCCCTGCGGGACGCAGCACGTCCGGCGCGTTGCCCGCCACGTAGGACGGCGACAGCCGCGGGGGCAGGCTGCCGATGCGCGACGCAATACGTTCGGCCAGTTCCGGCGGGCGCAGCGCGAGCTGCAACGCGGTCTCATAGGCGCAGGCGTGGCCGACGCCGCGCAGCGCGCCGGGCAGCACCTCCAGCCACTGCCGCTGCCCCGGCGCCATGTAGTTCACGTAGCCCACCTCCAGCCCGCGACTCGCAAGTGTGGTACAGGCCGCATTCAACGGCCCCTGGTTGCCGCCATGGCCGTTGACGATGAGCAAGCGCTTGAAGCCGGTGCGCTGCAGGCTCTCGGCGACGTCCGTCACCAGCCCGACGAAGGTCTCCAGCGACAGCGTGATGGTGCCGGCCCAGGCGCGGTGATGTGGCGAAAAGCCGAACGAGGGCGGCGGCAACACCAGCACATGCGGCGCGGGGCAACGCTGCGCCGCCGCCAGCGCCATGCGGTAGGCCGACAGCGTATCGGTATCCACCGGCAGATGGTCGGCATGTTGCTCTACCGAACCGACGGTCAGCACCGGCAGTGCGCCGGCATCGCGCGCGGCGGCGATCTGTGCGCGGGTCAGCGCGCCCCAATCATGCGTGCCTTGCCAATCGTCGGTCATCGAGCGGCCCCCTTGCGGTTTAGCGTGGCCGGGAGACTTTGCCCGGGATGGTGCGGCCGGGGCAATCACCGCCATGACTGTGCGAGCCGCCAGCCCCCCAGCCCGGCGCCGCCGCGCCCAGGCTTTGCCAACGCGCCGTTGCGCAGGCTAGCCTTCGCACCCATGCAAGCATCCAGCGAAATCCGCAACTCCGTCTGCCCGCACGACTGCCCGTCCACCTGCGCGCTCGAGGTGGAGGTGCGCGACGGCACCCGCATCGGCGCCGTGCATGGCGCGGCGGACAACAGCTACACCGCCGGCGTCATCTGCACGAAAGTCGCGCGCTACGCCGAGCGCATCCACCACCCGGACCGGCTGACGCATCCGCTGCTGCGCACCGGCCCGAAAGGCTCCGGCCAGTTCCGCCGCATCGGTTGGGACGAGGCATTGGACCGCGTCGCCGGCGCCTTCACCGACGTCGCCGCGCAGCACGGCCCGGCGGCGGTGTGGCCGTTCTACTACGCCGGCACGATGGGCCTGGTGCAGCGCGACGGCATCAACCGGTTGCGCCACGTGATGCGCTACTCGCGGCAGAACCTCACAATCTGCACCTCGCTGCCGGAGGCCGGCTGGCACGCCGGCATCGGCCAGAGCCGCGGCGTCGATCCACGCGAGATGGCGGTGTCCGATTTGATCGTGGTGTGGGGCGGCAATCCCGTCTCCACCCAGGTCAATGTCATGACGCACATCACCCGCGCGCGGAAGGAACGCGGGGCGAAGCTGGTGGTGGTCGATCCGTATCGCTCACCGACCGCGGCGGCGGCGGACCTGCATCTGGCGCCGCGCCCCGGCACCGACGGCGCGCTGGCCTGCGCCGTGATGCACGTGGCATTCCGCGACGGCTACGCCGACCGCGCCTACATGGCGCGCTACGCCGACGACGCTGCCGCGCTCGAAGCCCATCTGCAATCGCGCGGTCCGGAATGGGCGGCGGCGATCACCGGCCTGCCGGTGCGGCAGGTGGAAGAATTCGCCGCGCTGTACGGCCGCACCCGGCGCAGCTACATCCGTTGCGGCTACGGCTTCGCGCGCAGCCGCAACGGGGCGGCGAACATGCATGCGGTGAGCTGCCTGCCGACCGTCACCGGCGCCTGGCAGCACGAAGGCGGCGGCGCGCTGTGGTCGAACCGCGGCATGTATCACATCGACAAAACGCTGATCGAAGGGTTGGACGTCCGTGACACCAGCATCCGTCAGCTCGACATGAGCAGAATCGGCAGCGTGCTGACCGGCGACCGGACGGAGCTGGGGGACGGGCCGCAGGTGCATGCGCTGCTGATCCAGAACCAGAATCCGCTGACGGTCTGCCCCGACAGCAACCGCGTCCGCCGCGGCTTTTCCCGCGATGACCTGTTCGTCTGCGTGCACGAACAGTTCATGACCGAAACGGCCCGTTGGGCCGATGTGGTGCTGCCGGCGACGATGTTCATGGAGCACGACGACCTGTATCAGGCCGGCGGCCACACCCACATCCAGATCGGCCCGAAGCTGATCGCGCCGCCGGGCGAGTGCCGTTCCAACCATGAGGTGCTGCAAGGCCTGGCGTCGCGGCTGGGCGCGCGGCATCCCGGCTTCGAGATGACCGCGATGCAGATCATCGACGCCACGTTGCGCGCCTCCGGCTGGCCGGACGCCGCGACCGTGCTGCGCGAACGCTGGATCGACGCCGCGTTGCCGTTCGACCAGGCCCACTTCCTCACTGGCTTTCCGCGCGCCGGGGGAAAGTTCGCATTCGCCCCCGACTGGAAGGCGATGGGCGATACGCAGGGCGTCATGCCGCACCTGCCCGACCACATGCCGACGATCGACCCGACGGGCCCTGACCGGCCGTTCCGCCTGATGACCTCGCCGGCACGCAGCTACCTCAACACCAGCTTCACCGAGATGCCGTCAGGCAAGAAGCGCGAGGGCCGTCCCACGGTCATGCTGCATCCGGACGACGCGGCGCGGCTGGGGATCGCCGATGGCGCAAAGGTCCTGCTCGGCAACGCGCGCGGCGAGGTGGTGCTGCACGCGCGCATCGTGGAGGGCATGCAGCCCGGCGTCCTGGTGTCGGAAAGCATCTGGCCGAGCGAGGCGTTCGAAGGCGGCATCGGCATCAATGCGCTGACCAGCGATGACCCCGGCCCGCCACTCGGCGGTGCGGTGTTCCACGACACCGCCGTGTGGCTGCGCGCTGCGGCGACGGAATTGCAGATGGCGGCGGAGTGACGCGCCCTGTCGTTGCGGCAAGCGCAGTGACGATGCGGTGCCCACCTGTCATGTGCCCACCTGTCATGCGCCCACCTGTCATTGCGAGAAGCGCAGCGACGAAGCAATCTCCCGCCTGACGAGCCGCCGGCTCATCGTGCAGGAGATTGCTTCGGCGTTGCGGGCCTCGCAATGACAGCGGAACGGGAGACCAAGGAATGACCAAACGCATCGCCGTCGTCGGCGCCGGCGCGGTGGGGGGCTATGTCGGTGCCAGCCTGGCGCATGCCGGGCACGACGTGACGCTGATCGACCCGTGGCCAGAGCATGTCGAAGCGATTCGTGCCAACGGCATGAACCTGTACGGCATGACCGATGCCGAGCGCCACACCGTCAAGGTCAATACGATGCACCTGACCGAGGTGCAGAACCTGGCCAGGCAACGCCCGATCGACATCGCGCTGATCTCGGTGAAGTCGTACGACACGATCTGGGCGGCGATGATGATCCGGCAGTATCTCGCGGCGAACGGCTATGCCGCGTCGATGCAGAACTGCATCAACGAGGAGCGTCTCGCCTCGGTGATGGGCTGGGGCCGCACGCTGGGCATCATCGTCGGCGGCGGCGTCGGCGTCGATCTGTATGAGCCGGGCCACATCCGCCGCGGCTATGCCCGGCGGCCGGACGCCACCGCGTTCTATGTCGGCGAACCCAGCGGGCGCATCACCAGGCGGTCGCAGGAACTCGCCGCCATCATGCACGACGTGGACAACGCCAAGGCCACCGACAATTTGTGGGGCGAGCGCTGGACCAAGCTGTGCGTGAATGCCATGCGCAACGGTGTGTCGGCCGCCACCGGCATGGGTGGCAATGAGCGCGATCGGCACGACGCGGTGCGCCGCGTTTGCATTCGGCTGGGCGGTGAAACGGTGCGGGTCGGCCAGGCGCTCGGCTACAAGCTGGGCATGGTCGGCGTCCTCGACCCGGAGAAGCTTGCGCTCGCCGCTGAACACAACCGTGCCGCATTGGACGAAATCGAATCGCAGATGCTCTCGGCAGCCGAGGGCGGCGGACGGGCAGCGTATCAGCGCCCGTCGATGGCGCAGGACATGGCCAAGGGCCGGCGCACCGAGATCGAGCTGATGAACGGCTTCATCGCCGACGAAGGCGCGCGGGTCGGCGTGCCGGCGCCCACCAACGCAATGATCACCCGCCAGGTACTGCGGGTGGAGCGCGGCGAACTTTCCCCCCGACCGGAGAACGTGCTGGTCAATTCGTGAGACCGCGCGGTCGATTGGCTGACATTCGCACGACGGCACTGGCGGGCTTGTCATCGCGAGGAGCGTAGCGACGAAGCAATCCCGCGCGTGACGCGCAGCGGGTCCGCACGCGGGGGATTGCCGCGTCGCTGCGCTCCTCGCAATGACAATGGGGTGTCTCGCGGCTCGTCGCCAACGATGTCCGTCACCTGCCCGCGCGCGCCGGCAGCAGCCGCGCATCCCACTGCACCGGCTGTTCCTCGCCGATCACAATCCGCGCAAAGTCCGGGTGCAGCGGATTGACCAACGCCTTCAGGTCCAGCCCGTTCGTCACCACCGACGGCACCAGCAGCACCAACGCCTCCCGCCCGCGCAGCCATGCCTCGCCGAACGCGCATGACGCGCGCGGCGGCATCGCGTCCCAGCCGGCCACCGCATCGGGTGCGACGCGGTCGATCCGCGCATCGTCCGGGATGTCGATCGTCACGTAGCGAAAGCCTCGCGGCACGCGGCCGATATTGCCGTGCACCAGGATCTCCAGCACGGCCGCTGCATACGACGTCGCGGCATAGATCGCCGACGTGCCCGGCTGGTTCCAGCGTCCGCCCTTCAGTCTCGCGCCTTCGCCACTGCACACCGGATGCAGCGCACTGCCGATCCGCCATAGTCGCATTCAGAACACGCGCATTCAGACCGGCAGGCCGTAAGCCAGCGCGTCGAGCACCCGTTCCACCGCCCGTCCCCCGAGTTCCGTCAGCGCGGCATCGACCGGACGCCGCCCCTGCAACTCCGGGTGCGGATTGTGCATGAAGGCGCGTGCATCATCGGCATCGCCGAACACGCGCTGGGCATAAGCGAACAGCCGCGCCAGCCGTTCCGTTTGCTCGCCCTGGGCCGGGGTCAGCGTGCCGCGCCGGCTCAGGCTGGACTTCGGCACCACCGCATGGACCAGCTTGTTCGCCGCGGCGGGATCGGGGGAGATCGCCCGCGCCACGCGCTGCAAGGCATCCCGCGGCAGCCCCCGGGCGATGGCCTCCTCGATCGGCCAAGCCGCCTGGGTCTCGGCGAGACCCAGGAGGCCGGCGTAGTCGGGGATTTCGAAATCCTCCTCCGGGAGATGTCGTTCCATATGGACCTCTGTGAAGGTCCAAATGGTCCCGCCCTCTTGCCTTGTCAACCCCCGCTCACATCTCCACCCGATAAACCCGCGCCGCGCTGCCGCTGAACAGCGCCGTCTTCTCCGCCGTCGAGGCCCCGGCCGACAGCCGCTGGAACGCGTTCCAGCACGCCGCGTCGTCGCAGGACTGCGGTCCGCCTGATCCGGCGCTTCAGCGCCGCGTGGTCGCGATAGCTGTTGCCGCGAAAAACGTATGTTCCGCCATGCTCCCCCGCGCTCAGCCGGTGAAGGTGACCTCCGCCTCGCCCAACCCCTCGAACCGCACGCCGCACGTATCGCCGGGCTTGAGGAAGCGCAGCCCCGTCCACGACCCGCACGTCACGAACTGGCCGGCGCGCACCCCAGTCTGCTCTCGCATCATGTTCACCAGCGCCACCGCGACGCCGAGCGGATCGCCGGTCGGATGCCCGCCGTCCTTATCCACCACCGTCTCGCCATTCACCGTCAGCCGCACGTGCAGCGCGCCCAGCTTCAGGCCGCGCCAATCGGCCGGCGGCGGCGCGTGAACGAACCCGCCATTGCTGATGGAATCGGCAAGGTTCTCCAGGTTCGACACCGCGTTGCGGTCGGCGTAGCGGCTGTGCACCACCTCGATCGCCGCCAGCGCATCCACCGCCGCCGAGACCTCGTCACGCGTATAGGGTCGCTCCCGCGGCGGCAGGTCGCGACGGAAGATGAACGCCACCTCGCCCTCCACGCCGCAGGCGGGCACCTCCGCCGCCGGCATGCGCGCCGGGGTCGGCAGGATCGTGCCGGCGTAGATCACGCCGCGATTTGGCTCCTCATTGGCCGGCGTCATGGCCTTGAAGGCACCCACCGCCTTGCCCAGCGCCGCCGTCGTCGCGTCCTGGATTTCATGCGCGTCGGTCACGCTGGCCGGGCGGCACGCTTCCGGCAGGCCGGCGATCGGCTGCATCGAGCGTCGCGCCTGCACCAACAGCGCCGCCGCCTGTGCGCTCTGCTGCTTGTCCATCCTGGTTTCCTCCCGCAAGTTGGGCCGCAGCGTTGCACGAGCCGCCGGTGTCGGCAAAGTCCCTGGCTTGGCAGGGTCCTGCCAGGCTGGCAAAATTCCATGCAACGACAGCAAAGACGTCCGTTTCGGGGGAGTTTGGAATGATCGGTCTCGTGCGCATCGCCCTGCGCAGACCGTATACCTCGGCGATTGCCGCACTGCTCATCGGGCTGATGGGCGCGCTGTCGATCACCCGGATGATCGTCGATATCTTCCCGGTGATCGACATTCCCGTCGTGCTGGTGGTGTGGAACTACCCCGGCCTGACCACGGAAGACATGGAACGACGTGTCGTCTTCATCACCGAGCGCGCCTATTCCACCACGGTGAACGGCATCTCCCGCATCGAATCGCAGTCGATCCCCGGCACCGGCATCCTGAAAGTGTATTTCCAGCCGGGCAGCGATATCGGCGGCGCCATCGCACAGATTTCCGCGGTCAACAGCTCCATCCTGCGCATCGCGCCGCCCGGCATGACGCCGCCGGCGGTGATCCAGTTCAACGCGTCGAACGTGCCCGTCGTGCAGATGACGCTGTCGAGCAAGACGCTGACGGAACAACAGATCTACGATTACAGCCTCAACTTCATCCGGGTGAAGCTGTTCACGATTCCGGGCCTGTCCACGCCGGGGCCGTTCGGCGGGAAATCGCGGCAGATCAACGTGGACCTCGACATGGCGCGGCTGGCCGCCAAGGGGTTCTCGCCCACCGACGTGGTGAACACGCTGCAAGCCTCGAACGTGATCGTGCCAGCCGGCACCGCGCGCATCGGCGACCGCGAGTACAACGTGGTGATGAACTCCAGCCCCTCGCTGGTGGACCGGTTCAATGGCCTGCCGGTCGGCGTGTATAACGGCAGCATCGTCACCCTGGGCGACGTGGCAAAAGTGTCCGACAGCTTTGCGGTGCAGGGCAATATCGTGCACGTCAACGGCAAGCGCGCGGTCTATCTCGCCATCCTCAAGCACGCCGACGCCTCGACCCTGGCGGTGGTGGACGCCGCCCGCGCGGCGCTGCCGGAGATCCAGGCCGCCGCCCCGAACGGGCTGGAGCTGAAGCTCGACTTCGACCAGTCGGTGTTCGTGCGCGGCGCCGTGGTGAACGTGATCCGCGAGGCGATCATCTCGTCGATCCTGGTGTCGGTGTTGATCCTGGTGTTCCTGGGAAGCTGGCGCAACACGGTGATCGTCTCGACTTCCATCCCGCTGTCGATCTTCGCCGGAATCGTCGGGCTGTTCCTCACCGGCAACACGATCAACCTGATGACCCTGGGCGGGCTGGCGCTGGCGATCGGCCTGCTGGTGGACAATGCGACGGTCACCATCGAGAACATCCACCGCAACCAGTCGCTCGGCAAACCCCTGACGGTGGCGATCATCGACGGTGCCGCCGAGGTGATCCAGCCGCTGACCGTGGCCACGCTGGCGATCTGCATCGTGTTCTTCCCGGTGGTGCTGCTGTTCGGCGTGTCGCGCTACCTGTTCATCCCGCTCGCCGTCACCGTCGTGCTGTGCATGCTGGCGAGCTACGTGCTGTCGTTCACCCTGGTGCCGACCTTCGCCCGCCTGTTGCTGCCGGCCGGCACCCGGCACCATGCGCCGCAGCGCGGCTTCTTCGGCCTGTTCGAGCGCGGCTTCGGCCGGCTTCGCGACGGCTACGGCCGCGCCCTCGTCGGGGCGCTGAACCGTCGCGCCCTGGTGCTGGTCTGCGCCGGCGTGCTGCTGGTGATCACCGGGGCGCTGGCCACCCGCATCGGCCTCGACTTCTTCCCGGCCGCCGATGTCGGGCTGATCAAGCTGCACTTCCGCGCCCCGCCGGGCACGCGGATCGAGGAAACCGAAAAGCTCGTGTTGCAGACGGAGGATCGCATCCGCCAGATCATCCCGGCGGACGAACTCGATACCATCAACGACAATATCGGCATCCCCTCGTCGTTCAACCTGGCGTTCGTGCCGAGCGACAATGTCGGCTCGATGGACGCCGAGATCCTGATCTCGCTGAAGCCGGAGCACCACCCGACGATCGGCTACATTCGCGCCATCCGCGCCAAACTGCCGGACGAGTTTCCCGGCAGCGTGTTCTACTTCCAGACCGCCGACATCGTCAGCCAGGTGCTGAACTTCGGCCTCTCGGCGCCGATCGACGTGCAGATCCAGGATGTAAACTTCGACCGCGCGCAGGTGCTTGCGCAGGAACTGCTGCGCCGGATGCACGTGATCCCGGGCGTGGCCGACGCACATCTGGTGCAGGTGCTGAACTACCCGGCGCTGCAAGTGGACGTGGACCGGCTGCGCGCCATCAAGATGGGCATCGCGCAGCGCGACGTCGCGAGCAATATGCTGATCTCGCTGTCCTCCAGTTCTCTGGTGTCGCCGAACTTCTTCCTCAATCCGCAGAACAACGTGAACTACTTCGTCTCGGTGCAGACGCCGACCGAACAGATCAACACGATCGGCGATCTGTTGGATACGCCGGTGAGCCGGCCGGATGCATCGCTCGCGGCGGCGAACACCGCGCTGCCCGGCGCGCCGGTGATGCGGCTGGCCGACATCGCCAACATCTATCCGCGCACCAGCCTGGAATCGGTGAACCACTACACGGTACAGCGCGAGATCGACATCGCCGCCAACGTCGACGGCCGTGACCTGGGGTCCACCGCGGCCGACATCCAGCAGGCGATCGCCGCGATCAGCAAGGACCTGCCGATCACCACGCATATCAAGATCCTCGGCCAGAACGAGGTGATGCAGAGCTCGTTCCGCAGCCTGGCGCTCGGCATGATTCTCGCCGTGCTGTTGGTCTATGCGCTGCTGGTGGTGCTGTTCCAGTCCTGGGTCGATCCGTTCATCATCATGATGGCGGTGCCCGGCGCGCTGATCGGGATCATCTGGATGCTGGCGCTGACCGGTACGACCATCAACGTCGAATCGCTGATGGGTGCGATCATGTCGATCGGCATTTCGGTGTCGAACTCGATCCTGGTGGTGAGCTTCGCCAACGATTTGCGAGCGCGCGAGGAAATCGGGCCGCTCGCCGCGGTGATCGAGGCCGGCCGCATCCGGCTGCGGCCGATCATGATGACCGCGTTGGCGATGATCATCGGCATGGTGCCGATGGCGCTGGGCCTCGGCGAGGCCGGAGAGCAGAATGCGCCGCTGGGGCGGGCGGTGATCGGCGGGCTGATGATCGCGACGCTCGCCACCTTGTTCATCGTGCCGATCGGCTACACGCTGCTGCGCCGCAAGCCGCCCAGTCTGCACAGCCTGGACGCGCGCTTCGCGGCGGAGGCGGCAGGCGCCCAAACAACGGGAGAACCAGGTCACCATGGCTAAGGGCGGTCGTTTCCGCGCCATCTTCGGTTATCTCGTCGCCATCGTCGTGGTGGCGATCGCCGGCGCCGCGGTATTCCAAATCTGGCACCAGAAGGACGCGCAGCTCAGCGCCACGCGCGAGGCGCTGGCGGTCGAAATCGCGCGCGGGCCGAGCGTGCAGGTCGTGCCCGTCACCGCCAGCCCCAAGGAGCGGCTCATCACCCTGCTCGGCGACACGCGTCCGTGGCAGACCACGACGCTGTTCGGCAAGGTTGCCGGCTATGTGAAGACGATACCGGTCGATCGCGGCGATCACGTGACGGCCGGCCAGGTGGTGGTCGAAGTGCAGTCGCCGGAGACCGACCGGCAATACGACAGCGCGCTGGCCGATCTGGCGAACAAGCAGAAGAACGACCAGCGCGCGCGCGACCTGATGGCGCACGGCGCAGGGTCGATCCAGGCGTCCGACCAGGCCGACGCCGACTTCCGCATGGCGGTGCAGAACGTCGCGCAGCTTGCGGTGATGAAGTCGTATGAGGAACTGCGCGCACCGTTCGACGGCACGGTGACGGCGCGCTTCGTCGATCCGGGCGCGCTGGTGCAAAACTCCACGACGAACCAGACCAGCAACCAGCCGGTGCTGACCATTGCCGACGAAAGCCGGCTGCGCGTGGATATCTATGTCGCGCAGCGCGACGTGCCGTTCGTTCATGTCGGCGATACGGCGGACGTGACCGACGCCGCCGCGCCCGACCGCAAGATGCAGGCGCGCATCGCGCGGACCGCCGAGGTGCTCGACCAGCGCACCCGCACGCTGGCGGTGGAACTCGATCTCGACAACCGCGACCACCAGATGATTCCGGGCAGCTTCGCCTACGTGACGCTGCACGTGCCGCTACAGAGCTATCCGGAGGTGCCGGTGGCCGGACTTGTCGTGCGCGGCAGCAACACCTTCGTGGCGGATGTCGATACCGACAGCCTGGTGCATCTGCGGCCGGTGAAGGTCGCCAGCACCGACGGCATCCGCGCCAGCTTGGCGGATGGCGCGACGGTGGGGGCTCGGATCGCGTTGAACCTGCCCGACGACGTGGGCGACGGCAGCCGCGTCAGGCCGGTGAGCACCAAATAACCTCTCCCGCGGGAGCGGGAGAGGTCGAGGTGCGCGAGCACCGAGGGTGAGGGTGAGGGTGATCGGGCCGGCACGTAGCAGGTAGAGCGAGGCGACCCGATCGCCCTCACCCTCGACGCTGACGCGTCTCGACCTCTCCCGCTCCCGCGGGAGAGGTTTTGTTATTTCAAAACCCGACTGTCACTCGCCGGTCGTTGCCGCGGCGCAGGTTGCGATATCGCGCCAGGGCGAGCAGCGGAAAATACTGCCGATAGCCGTGGTAGCGCAGATAGAACACGCGCGGGAAACCCACCGCGGTATAGGGCAGTTCCGTCCACTCCCCGTCGCCGCGCTGGGTCTGCGCCAGGTACGCCACCCCGCGCGCCACCGCCGGATGGTCCACCGCGCCGGCGGCCATCAGGCCGAGCACAGCCCAGGCGGTCTGGCTCGGCGTGCTTGCCTTGTAGCGGCCGTGCGGGGCGTCGCCGTAGCTCTCCTCGTCCTCGCCCCAGCCGCCGTCGTCGCGCTGCACCGAGGCCAGCCAGGCCACCGCGCGGACCACCATCGGATCGTCTTGCGACACCCCCGCGGCGTTCAGCGCGCACAGCACCGACCAGGTCCCGTAGATGTAATTCGTGCCCCACCGCCCGAACCAGCTTCCCTCCGGCTCCTGTTCGCGCCGCAGGAAGCCGAGTGCGCGGGACAGCACGTCATGCTCCGACGCCATGCCGATCTGCGCCAGGAAGGCGACGCAGCGCGCGGTCACGTCGGATGTCGGGGGATCCAGCAGGGCGCCGTGGTCGGCGAACGGGATGTGGTTGAGGTAGAGGTGGGTGTTCTCCGGCTCGAAGGCGCCCCAGCCGCCATCGGAGGACTGCATCCCGATGATCCACTCGCGGGCGCGGTCGATCGCGGGAGCGAAGGCCGGATCGCCGTTGCGATGCAGCAGCATGCCGACCACGGCGGTGTCGTCCACGTCGGGGTAATGCGGGTTGGCGTATTGGAAGGCCCAGCCGCCGGGACGCAGCCCGGGGCGGCGCACCGACCAGTCGCCCACCACGTCGAGCACCTGGCGCGCCCCCAGCCACGCGCAGGCGGCATCGGTGGGATCGCCGGCTTCCGCCATGGCGTGGCCGGCCAGGCTGGTGTCCCACACCGGCGACAGGCATGGCTGGCAGTACGCCCGGTCCGGTTCCTCCACCAGCAGCTTGCGCACGGCGCGCCACGCGGTGGCGGCGTCGGGGTGATCGGCGGGGTAGCCCAATGTGTCGAACATCATCACGCTGTTGGCGATCGCCGGATAGATGCCGCCGAGCCCGTCGTCGCCGTTCAGCCGTTCGGTGACGAAGGCCACGGCCTTGCGGATGGCCGTGTCGCGGCCGCGGCGGGGAAACCACGGTTGGGCGACGCGCAGGAGGGAATCGACGCCCTTGAAGAACCGCCCCCAGCCGGAGCGGTACGGCCCGCGGATCCAGTCGCGCACCTGGTCCGGCGGCGTGCGGAACAGCTCCCGCACCTGCACGCCGCGTGGATTGCGCGCGGTCGGCCGCAACGCCATCAGCACCAGCAGCGGCACGATCACCGTGCGCGACCAGTAGGAGATCTTGGACAGGTGGAACGGGAACCACAGCGGCAGGTGCATGATCTCCAGCGGCATCACCGGCACCGCGCGCCACGGCACCTGGCCGAACAACGCGAGCTGGGCGCGGGTAAAGACGTTGCTGCGCTCCGCTCCGCCGGCGTCCAGGATCGCCGCGCGGGCGCGGGCCATGTGCGGCGCATCCGGGGCGTCGCCGATCGCCTTCAGCGCGTAATACGCCTTCACGCTGGCCGACAGATTGAACGCGCCGTCGTGGAACAGCGGCCAGCCGCCATGCTCTCCCTGGATCGAGCGCAGGTAGACGCCGATCTTGGCTTGCAGCGGGGCGTCGATGCGGTCGAGGAAATGCTCCAGGAGGACGTATTCGGCCGGGATGGTGGCGTCGGCCTCCAGCTCGAACAGCCAGTGGCCGTCCGGGTGCTGGCGGCGCGCCAGGGCATCGGCGGCGCGGCGCACCGTTCGGGCCAGAGCGTCGTCGGTCGGAGGTTGGGTGATCGGGGTGTCAGGCATGCAAGGTCTGGCTGATGGCAACACCTTCGCGGCGGACTGGCCGAGCCTGATCGCACCTTCGATGGAGGCGGGCAAGCCGGGGGCACCGCCCAAATGCTCCCCCTCCCCTTTGTGGGAGGGGGTTGGGGGGAAAGGTGCGTCCATCGACTGTCGTCGGATGTACGTACCGTTCCCTCAAGGGGAGAGGAAGTGGATGCTCCCGGGAGCCGCCGGCGTCACCCCTCCGCCCCAAGCTGGGCCGCGGTGATCGGCTGGCGGATGATGATGAGATAACCGACCGCGCAGACCAGCCCCACCGCGGCGCTGAACAGCAGTGCCGGCACGAAGGATCCGGTGCCCTGGACGATGAAGCCGGTGATCATCGGTGCCAGCGCGCCGCCCAGATAACCCCCGAAATTCTGCATCGAGCCGAGCGAGGCCGTGCAGTTCGTCGGCGCCGCCACCGAGGCCATGGCCCAGGCCGAGGAGGTCGATACGTAACCCAGGAACATCGCGCCGGAGATGAACACGATGGCCAGCAGGTTGCTTTCGACCAGCGCCGCCGCGATTGTGCACAGCGCCATGCCGGTCAGTGCGGCGGCCATCGGGTATTTGCGGCTGTTCAGCGGCGACAGGCCGTGGCGCAGCATCAGCCGGTCGCACAGCCAGCCGCCGAACAGGCTGCCGAAGATGCCCGCCACGAACGGCACCGCGGTGGCCCAGCCGGTCGCCTTGATGCTCATGTGCCGCTGTAGCTCCAGATAGCCGGGCAGCCAGGCGGTGAACACCCAGGTGATGTAGATCGCGCCGAAGAAGCCCATGATCATGCCCCAGGTGGTGCGGCAGGCGAACAGCCGGCGCCATTCCGTCATGGTCACCGGTTGACCCTCGCCGGTCGTGTCGCCCTCGGTGCGGTAGCGATTCTCTGCCGCGGTCAGCGCGACGGCGTGCG
>Ga0181530_10000709_pt1 | contig 43029 bp, 31 predicted proteins | sample PEATcosm2014_Bin_42_FD_119769 | JGI IMG/M metagenome (GOLD analysis project Ga0181530, IMG submission 119769) | Peatland microbial communities from MTU Mesocosm Facility, Houghton, MI, USA - PEATcosm2014_Bin10_60_metaG | ecosystem: Environmental > Terrestrial > Soil > Wetlands > Peat | place...
CATGGCGCCGGTGCGCAGGTTGCGCAGCTTGGCCTGGATGAAGGCGCGCAGGTTGCCGGGCGTGCGGTGCTCGACCGAGAAAACGGAATGCAGATCATTGTTGTGCTTGATGATCATGCCGGGACGGAGTTGTGTGGCAGGGATCGACATTGCTTAAGAAACTCTCCTGTGCGATGGCAGTTTGCGGAGCCGGCAGAAGAGCTTGTCCTGAGCGACCCCGAGGCATCGAGGGGGCGCCGAAGGACGGGCAGGCCACAAGTTCCGCCGCTACGATGGCTGAAGACTTATTTTACACACAGGTGCGGGGGAAGGGAAACGTAGCAGGGGCCGGGGATCAGTGGTCAGCCTTCCAGACGCGTTGGACTTCGGACCTTCAGACTTCGGACCTTCAGACCTCGGGTCCCTGACCCCTGGCCCCTTATCCCTGACCGGGCTAGAATTGATGGAGACCCAGCGGCTTGGTAATCGTTCTAAATGGTTGGACGCGCCCCTAGTGGGCAGAAAAGAGGTCTTCATCATGCGCATCGGACGTTACGAGTCTTCGGAAGGCAGCAACGTGGGTACGGCGATTACCTTCCTGCTGATCGGACTGGGAGCCGGCGCGCTGGCCGGGCTTCTGCTCGCGCCCAAGAGCGGCCGCGAGTTGCGCCGCGATATCAAGCGCGGCTACGACGACACCAAGGATGCGGTCGGCGAGTGGGCCGAAGAGACCGCTGAAACGGTCAAAGGCCGGGTGCGCGAAGCGGGAGAGCGCGTCCGCGACGTGAGCGCGGATCTGGCTGAGGACCTGCGCGACGCGGTTCGGGAGAAGACAGAACCGCTGCGGCGCGCCATCAAGCGCAGCTGAGAAGATCAGGCCTCAGACCTCGGACCTCAGACCTCGGACCTCTGACCTCGGGCTTCAGACCAGGGGCCGTCTGAGATCCGACGCCTGAGGTCTGACGTCTGAGGTCCGATCTTTCTAGTACAGGTGGAAATCCACCTCCACGGCGATCTGGGTGGCCACGGGTTGGCCATTGAGGGTGGCGGGCTTGAAGCGCCAGCGGCCAACGGCCTCGATCGCCTTCTCGTCCAGACCCATGCCGAGGCTTTGCCCGACGCGGATGTTGTAGGTGTGTCCGTCTTTGCCCACGACCAGCAACAGCATCACGACGCCTTGCATCTTGGCTTTGCGGGCTTCGTCGGAGAAGCTGGGTTCGGGGTTGTAAATCACCTGGGGCACCGTTACTCCCTGCTTGCCCGCGGGAAAAATTCCGGGCGGACCGGAGCCGAAGAAAGGTCCTTCCGATGGTCCCACGCCATCGCAACATCCGGGTCCGATTCCTCCCGGACCGCCGGGGCCATTCGAGGGCGTCGTAAATCGCGACAACGGGTCGCCGATCTGACCGCCCTGAGGCAGCTTGACGTCGGGCGCCATCATTATGGTTTCTTCGACCGGAAGCCTGGGCATTTCTTTGGGAACCATCACAGTAGGGGGCACAATCTGCGAGTCGAGTGAGGCTCGAGGAAGATTGCCATGCCAGGCCGGGAGCGGGTCGTGGTTGCCACCGCCTCCGCCGTAGTGTCCGGAGAAAACCAGGGGCAGATCATCCAGCTTGGGGAGTCGCAGGCCTGTTCCCTGCGGGTTCCGGATGATGCAACTGGTGAAATAGATGAGAAGTCCAACGATCAGGGCCTGCGCGACCAGTGAGAATGCGAAGGCCTCTGGCCGCGTGCGATAAGGATCGTCGGCTTTGCCGGAAAACATCGAAAACAGATTCGGGCCGGAGGGTCCGGAAGTGGCTGCGGTCATGGCGCACCTCGGTATGCTCGAACTGGGACTCTGGCGGTAAGACGCAGGAATGCGGAAAAAGGATTTCTGGAGCAGTGGTCAGTGATCAGTGGCTAGTGATCAGGGGCTAGTGGTCAGTGACAGACGCGTTGCCGCCCTCAGTCCGATCCTTCTTGGGTGCCCTGATCGTGATCAGCGATAGACAGAGCCGACCCCGACCATTGATCGCCGACTACGGCCAACTGATCACTGACCCCTGACCACTGGCCCCTGCTCTACCGGAATATGGCGGCGAAGAATCCTCCCAGGCGGCGGAAGAAGCTGCGATGCTCGGTCCGGGCCTTCTTCTCTTCTTCTTGCGGCGGCGGAGGCAGAACCACCGTGGTGAGAAGAACCTGACGTGCGGAGGGATCCTCAACGGGCAGGTCCCTGGCTTGCTGCACGGGCGGCGGCACGGCGGGGGCGCGGTTCCTGGCGTTGAACACGAAGGGTGCGTCCACCTGAACGTGGATATCGTTGGGTTGCAACGGCGGCAAGGGCGCGGTTTCCGGACCGTTCGACAGGGTGATTCCAGAAGGAGTTCTGCCCACGGCATTGATATGCCCCGAGTCGTTCGCTGGCCCGGCATTGGCCAGCATCAGGGATGAAGGCGGAGGACATCCGCATTCCAGAGGAACATCGCTATCCACTTTATCAATCCGCCCGGCGCGAAACACGGCCTGCTGGGCCGGCCTGACCTGATAGATGCGGTCGCCCATGAGTTCGGAAACGATGGCCGAAGACGTGTTTCCTTTCAGGGCCCGCACACAAGTGTTGCCGTGCGAATCGGCGCTGATGGCGAAGTGGAAATGTCCGGGCCCCGCAAACATGATGCGGAAGTCGGGAGTGAGCACGGAATCGGCCGAGGCAGCGAGCGAATAGTTGGCTTCGAGAGCTCCGACGCTCATGCCCAGCATGAGGTCGCGCTTGTTGGGCGAAGGCGTTACGGAAACCGAGGTGCCCGGGCAAACCAGGACTTCTCCGCCGCGAGGCAGGCGCAAGACCGCGGTTTCCGAGCCGGCGGTGAGCGACGAGCCTGCACTCATGCGGTCCGCCGCCTGAACTACCGCGCCCGAAACGCTGCTCACGGGCACGGCAGCGGGAGCGGCGCGCAGCGACAAAGCTGAGCCTGTGGGCGGTTGGGAAGTTGGCGATTTCTTTCCCGCGTTTCCCTCTTCGTTCCTATTTTCCGGCGGCTTCAGGCGGATCATGAGGCGATTGCCCGCCCCATCCCAAGTGGAGCCATAGGGAGCGAGCAAGTCGAGAACGATGCGCGTTACCGGAGGATTCTGCTGGTACTGCTCGGCGCGGATCGCCAGAATGTTTTCCTGCTGGACAGCGATTCGTTTTTGGGCGAGCCCGAGGCGGGAGTTGGGCAGATCAATCACCAGGCGCGGCGGCGAGTTCAGGGTCTGAATCTGAGGAATCACGGGACCGCCAACGGAGAGAATCTCCACCGCGGGCACGCCGTGTTCATGCACGATGCGAACGCTCTTCACCAGCGGCGGCGGACCGAAAGTCTGAGCGGCAACCAGCGCCGCCAGCAGGCTCACGGCAGCGCACAAGGATTTGGGGGCGGAGGGCAAGAACTTCCTTCTCGAAGGGAAACATATCACAGGGGGCCGGGGCCAGGGGCCGGAGGTCAGAAGGTAGAAGTCAGAGGTTAGAAGTCAGAAGTTACAAATCAGAGGTCTGAAGTCTGAGGTCCGAGGTCAGATGCACGCAGCCGGAAGGCTGACCACTGATCACTGACCTACGTTTGTGGCAGGAACTCGTATTCCTCAATGACGGCGGCGACCGCGAGTCTTCCGCTGGAGCCGGTATCCTCGACGCGTACCACGTGGCCTTTACAGCGCACGCGAATGCTGTCGGTGAGTGTGATCTCGGGCGGGAGCGTCAGGGTGAATCCAATGGGCGATCCCTGGGCCACGGCGGACCCGAGGTAGAAGCAGATGCCGCGAGCGCTGACGTCGCGAATCTGGCCAACCTCGCCCTCGGTTGGGTTCCCGTCGGGAGCGACGGAAACCGGGATGTGGAGCGCAAATCGCCGTGCACCCCGCTTCTCATGCTGGGGCTCAGACATGCCTTCCCTCCAAGGTGGCGTGCAATGTTATGAAAGCTGGCACTAGCTAATGTGAGGATGCCCTTGCGTCGTCACCTGGTCAATACCACCCTTGGGTCAGGGCATGGCTCTTTCAGGGGTCAGGGGCCAGGGGCCAGGGGTCAGAGGTCAGGAGTCAGTGATCTGGACGCGTTGACTTGACCTCAGACCTCGGACCTCAGACCTCGGACCTCTGACTTCTGACTTCTGACTTCTGACTTCTGAACCTCTGACTTCTGAACCTCTGACTTCTGACCTCTGACCCCTGATCCCTGGCCCCTGCCCTATAATCCGAGCAATGACCTTTGAACATCTGCTGGAGGGCGCCGAGGTTCTCGCGCACAGCGGGAACGCTGGCGTCAGCGGCGTGGAATACGACTCGCGCCGGGTAAAGCCGGGGTGCGTGTTCGTGGCCATGCGGGGCGAGACCTCTGACGGTAATCGCTACATTGATCAGGCTATTCAAGCGGGCGCGGCTGCGGTCGTCACCGATTCGTCCACGGAGAAGCCGCGCGAGGGTGTGGCCTGGGCGGTGGTGCCGCACGGCCGTCGGGCGCTGGCGCGCGTGAGCGAAAACTTCTATAAGCGTCCAGCGGAGCGCATCGCCGTCACCGGAATCACAGGAACGAATGGGAAGAGCACGACGGCCTTTCTGATGGAGGCGATCCTGACGGCCGCGGGGCGAAAGAGCGCGTTGATTGGGACGATTGAATATCACATAGCCGGGAAGGTCTATCCTGCGCCGCACACCACCCCGGAAGCGCTCGAATTGGCGCGCATTTTCAGCGAGGCGCTGGGGCTGGGCGCGCGGGATGCGGTGATGGAGGTCTCCTCGCACGCGCTGGCACAAGAGCGAGTATTTGGGATTCCTTTTGATGTGGCAGTCTTTACCAACCTGACGCGCGACCACCTCGATTTTCACAAGACCATGGACGAATACTTCGCGGCCAAGCGGGTGCTGTTCGAAGGATGCGGCACGGATGCGCCGCGAGCCGCGGTGACCAACCTGGACGACGAATATGGCGCGAAGCTGGCCGAGTTCAGCCGCAAGCGCAGTGCGGCGGTGTTGACTTACGGATGGGAGCGCGGTGATTTTCACGCCGAGAAGGTGGACATCGCTCCCCGGGGAACGCGCTTCGATATAGTCGCGCCGCAGGAAAAGATTCCCGTTTTCTCGCCGCTGATCGGACGCGTGAATGTGTACAACATTCTGGCGGCGGCGGCCGCGAGCTACGCACGCGGGTGCGCTTCCGACGCGATTGCGCTTGGCGTCGAGGCGCTCACGCATGTGCCGGGAAGGTTTGAGCGGGTGGACTGCGGGCAGCCGTTCACCGTGGTCGTGGACTACGCGCACACCGACGACGCGCTGCGCAATCTCACGGCGCTGGCGCGCGAGTTCGTTGCACGCGCCGGGGCAAAGGGAGAAGGCGCAAAAGGAGATGGTGCGAAAGGCGATGGATCGAAGGGCCGAGTGCTGACCGTCTTTGGCTGCGGCGGCGATCGCGATCGTGCCAAGCGCCCGCTGATGGGCGAGGCCGCCGGGCGAGGCAGCGATTTCGTCGTGCTCACTTCGGACAACCCGCGCAGCGAGGATCCGCGGGCGATCATGAACGACGCTCTGGTTGGGCTGCAGAAGACGGGCGTGAAATACAGCGTGGAAGCCGACCGCCGCAAAGCGATTGCGCTCGCGATCGGCGAGGCGCGGCCCGGAGATATCGTGCTGTTGGCGGGCAAAGGACATGAGAAGGTGCAGGTGACGCGGGAAGGCGCGCGTCCGTTTGACGATCTGGAAGTGGCGCGCGAGGTGCTGCACGCGGCGGGATTTGAAGAAAATTGCTGATTGATGATTTGTGATTGTTGATTGAAAACCGGGAATGCGTGCTTTGGAAGATTTTGTTCAACAATCAACAATCATCAATCAACAATTCGGACGTCCCCACCCTGACGTCGCAAAGTGCGCGACGTCAGGATGGGGCACCCAGCAACTCTTCACTATGAAGCTGCCGTTATCGAAAATCGGTGAGTTTATTTCCGCCGGGGGAGATTATCCTCGCGAGGAAGTGGCGCAGGGTTACTCCATTGACTCGCGCACCGTTGGGAAGGGCGAACTTTTCTTCGCGGTCAAAGGAGAGCGGCTCGATGGCCACGACTATGTCGCCGCGGCGCTGGAAAAAGGCGCGGCAGCGGCCGTCGTACTCAAAGATCAACTGCAGCGCTATCCGGCAAACGCCCGGCTGCTCGCGGTGGACGATACCTTGATCGCCCTGCAAATCCTGGCGACCGCCGTGCGCAAACTTTGGGGCAAGCCGCTGATCGGGGTGACGGGATCAACCGGCAAGACCACGACCAAAGAGGCGATTGCCCACGTTCTCGGCGCGCGGCTGCGCGTGCTCAAATCGGAAGGCAACTTCAATAATCATTTTGGACTGCCGCTCATGCTGTTGAAGCTGGAGCCGGAACACGACGTCGCCGTGATTGAAATGGGCATGTCGCATGCCGGCGAAATTCGCGCGCTGGCGAAGATCGCGCAGCCGGAAATCGGAGTGGTGACCAATGTTGCGCCGGTGCATCTCGAGTTCTTCGACTCGCTGGCCGGCATCGCGCGGGCGAAATATGAATTGATCGAGTCCCTGCCGTCGAGTGGAACGGCCGTGCTCAACGCGGACGACGAATACGTGGCGCAGTTTGGGCGCGGCTTCAAGGGCAACGTGGTGACGTATGGCACGCGGGTGGGCGCCGACGTCCGGGCGGAGAATGTTCAATCGCGAGGCGTGGAAGGCTCCACATTCGACGTCGTGACCGCCGGCGGGCGCGAGACGGCGCATCTGGGGCTGGTGGGAGAGCACAACATCCTGAACGCGCTGGCGGCGGTGGCCGTGGGCTTGGCTCGCGGAATGACGCTGGCGGAAGCGGCCGCGGCGCTAGCGACTCTGGAGCCGGCGGACAAGCGCGGGCAGGTTCTCAAACTGGGTAACATCACGGTCATCAACGATTGCTACAATTCCAATCCGAAGGCGCTTCACGCCATGGTCGATGCTCTAGCGGCCATGCGCGCCGGGCGGCGCATCGTGGTTGCGGGAGAAATGCTAGAACTGGGCCCGGCGGGAGAAGAAATGCATCGCGCCGCGGGCAGCCACGTTGCCGAGCGGAAGATCGATGTCCTGGTTGGCGTGCGCGGCCTGGCGCAGGCCATGGTGGAAAGCGCGCTGCGGGCGGGCATGCGCGCCGAGTTCGTGAGCACGCCCGAAGAAGCGGGCGAGTGGCTGACGCGGGAAACGCGCGCGGGCGACGTGGTGCTGCTCAAGGCGTCGCGTGGCGTGAAGCTGGAGAAGGCGCTGGAGACGTGGAAAAACAGTGGCCAGTGATCAGTGGCCAGTGGTCAGTGAACCCTGCAGCGGGGAGCTGGCCACTGACCACTAGCCCTGACCACTGAACGGGAGGCGGATTGCTCTACTGGCTGTTGTTCCTCAAGCTGCAACGCTACGTTCCGCCGTTCCGCATTTTTCACTACGTAACGTTCCGCACTGCCTTTGCCAGCCTTACCGCGCTGTTTACCGCTCTGATCGTCGGGCCGCTGGTCATCGGACGCCTGCGCGACTTCCAGATCGGGCAATACATCCGCGAAGAAGGGCCGAAGGCTCATCAGAAGAAAGCAGGTACGCCTACCATGGGCGGACTGCTGATCGTGATTGCGATCATCGTTCCGACGTTGCTGTGGGCGGACCTGAGCAACCGCTTCGTCTGGATCGCCGTCTTCTCGACCTGCGCGTTCGCGGCCATCGGATTCGCGGACGACTACACCAAGGTGACGCGCCGCCGCAACCTGGGCCTGACCGCCCGCGCGAAACTGGGACTGCAGATTGCCACCAGCATCGTGATTGCTTCCATGCTGATCGCCATGCAGACCTACGGGATGTATTCCACCCGGCTGATCGTGCCGTTCTTTAAGCAGTTCCATCCTGACCTGGTCAGCCAGAAGCTGTTGCACTACCCGCACCTGTGGCCGCTGGCTTTTTTGCCCTTCGTGGTGCCGGTGGTGATCGTCATTGTGGGATCGAGCAACGCGGTGAACCTCACCGACGGGCTGGACGGGCTGGCCATCGGATGCACCGTGATCGCAGCGGGCGCGCTGTCGGTGCTGACTTATGTGAGCGGGCACGCAACGTTTGCGACCTACCTGGAATTGCAGCGCATGCCGCAGGTGGCGGAGCTGACGATTTTCTGCGGAGCGATGGTCGGATCAGCCATCGGATTTTTGTGGTACAACGCGCATCCGGCGGAAGTGTTCATGGGAGACGTGGGATCGCTGGCGCTGGGCGGGGCGATCGGCACCGTCGCCGTGATCATCAAGCAGGAATTATTGCTGCCGTTCATCGGCGGCGTGTTCGTGATCGAGGCGCTCTCGGTGATCCTGCAGGTCGGCTCCTACAAGCTGCGCAAGAAGCGCATCTTCAAGATGGCGCCGATCCATCATCATTTCGAGTTGCTGGGCTGGTCGGAATCGAAGATTATTGTGCGTTTCTGGATCGCGTCGCTGGTGTTCGCGCTGTTCGCGCTGACGACGCTGAAACTGAGGTAAAACAGTGGCCAGTGATCAGTGATCAGTGGCCAGCAAAGGCCCGGTGATCAGAATTGTTTGGTTTTTCTGACCACTGGCCACTGGCCACTGAGCACTTCTGCGGAACTGATCGAATGATGGAACTCAAAGATAAACGCGTTCTCGTAGTCGGCCTGGGCAAGTCGGGCGTGGCGTCGGCGTTGTTTCTGAAGAAGCATGGGGCGCGGGTGACGGTCTCCGATACCAAGAGCGGCGACGAACTGCGCAACGAAATCCCCATGCTGCTCGATCATGGCATTACGGTCGAGACAGGCGGGCACGGCGAACGCACCTTTCACGGCCAGGATTTGATCGTGGTCAGCCCCGGCGTGCCGGTGGATGCGCCGCCGCTGGTGCAGGCGCGCGCTCTGGGCGGCAGAGTGATTGGCGAGGTCGAACTGGCGGCGCAGTTTCTGCCCGGGCCCATCGTGGCCATCACCGGATCGAACGGCAAGACCACGACCACCACGCTCACGGGCGAGATCATGACGGCGGGGGGATTTCCCACTCTGGTCGGCGGCAACATTGGCACCCCCGCGATCTCACTGGCGGAACGCGCCCAGCCGGAGACGGTGATCGTGCTCGAGGTGTCAAGCTTTCAACTGGAGACGATTCAGACTTTCCGGCCAAAGGTTGCGGTCGTGCTGAATGTCACGCCCGATCATCTCGACCGGCATCGGACGTTTGAAGTCTACGCGGACGCGAAGGCGCGCATTTTCGAAAACCAGCAGGGAAGCGATTTCGCGGTCTTGAATGCCGACGACCCGACCTGCGTGGCGATGGCCGCGCGGACGCGGGCGCAAGTTTTCTGGTTCAGCCGGCAGAAAGAAGTGCAGCAGGGCGCGTGGGCGCACGAGGGGAAGATTCTGTTCCGGGACACACGCAGTGAATTGAAAACGCCGCAAAAAGAGATTCTGCAAGTCTCCGAGATTCCGCTGAAAGGCGCGCACAATCTGGAGAATGTGCTGGCGGCAGTGTGCGCGGGCGCGCTGATGGGATGCGCGGCGGAGAAGATTCGCCAGGCGGTGCGCGAATTCAAGGCCGTCGAGCACCGGCTGGAATTCGTGGCCACGATCCGGGGCGTGGATTATTACAACGACTCGAAGGCCACCAACGTGGATGCAACCATCAAGGCGCTGGAGTCGTTTCCGGCGAACATTCACCTCATTCTCGGGGGCAAGGACAAGGGCAGCGATTACACCGTGCTCAACGACCTGCTGCGGCAGCGGGTGAAGCGCGTGTACACGATCGGCGCGGCGGCGGCGAAGATTGAGTCGCAAATCAAGGCGGAAGTCGTGCACGCGGAAACGCTCGAGAACGCGATCCGCAAGGCGCACGCCGCGGCGGTGGCCGGCGATGTAGTGTTGTTGGCGCCCGCCTGCGCCAGCTTCGATCAATTCAAGAGTTACGAGCACAGGGGGCAGGTGTTCAAGGAGATGGTGCGGGGGCTGGCGGGGGAGGAGGAGAGCTGAGGGCAGGTTGTCTCGATGGGCCAACGCTGGAGCTTCTTGCCGACCGCTTGACACCTCGACTCCCCTCTCTTACGCTTGGGCCATGGAAGTACGGTTGACGCCCGACCAGGAAGCGTTTGTGCGGCAGGCCATCGAGTCTGGACGGCTGCACCGTGCCGAGGATGCGGTGGAGGAAGCTCTGTCGCTGTGGGAAGAGCGCGAGCGCGCCCGAGCAGAAATCCTTGCTGCAGTTGACGTCGCGGAAGCTTCCCTGGCGCGGGGCGAAGGGCGCGTGATCACGACCAGGCAGTCTGCCCGTGAGCTTGCCCGCGAAGTGAAACAACGTGGACGCGCACGCCTCGGAACGCGGCGAACGTCGCGACGCTGATGGCGCTCCGAGTTGCTCCAGAGGTCGAGCCGGAGCTTGACGAGATTTGGTCCTACCTTGCCACTGAAAGCGGCGACGCAGACGTTGCCGACCGCTTGATCAATTCGATCACCGATCGATTCTTTGTGCTCTCCAGACATCCGTATCTGGGCCGCCGCCGCGATTACGATCTGCGTCTCGGCCTCCGAAGTCTGTCGGTCGGAGGTTATGTCATCATTCACCGCATCGAGGGGAGCGACGTGCTCATTCTTCACGTGTTGCACGGCCGTCGTGACCTCAAAACGATGCTTCGCCAATAGCGATCCAGACGCCATCATCATCTTCGAGGCCCGACCCGCCCGAACCAAAACAATCAACAATCAAAAATCAACAATCAACAATTCCTTCAGCCTGCCGCCGTTCCTCCGTGATGAAATGAGAGTCCCATGGCGAAGCGCGTCAGTGTCGATCGCTGGCTGTTTACCGTCACCATGCTGCTGGTGTTTCTGGGGCTGGTGATGGTGTTTTCGGCGTCGGCGGTGATGGCGCGGGAGCGTTTCGGGTCGCCTTACGCGTTTTTGTCGAAGCAGCTGGTTTGGGCGGTGGCCGGACTCGCCGCCATGGTCGTGACCATGCGGGTGGACTACCGCCGCTACAAGCATCCGGCGCTGGTGTTTTCGCTGATGGGCCTGACTACGCTGCTGCTGATCTCGGTTTTCTTTCTCGACCGCTCACACAACACGCATCGCTGGATTCATGCCGGCGGATTCTCCCTGCAGCCCTCGGAACTGGCCAAGCCGGTGCTGATTCTGTTTCTCGCCTACTTCCTCGAGGGCCGGGCGAAGTCAATGGATGACCTGCGCAACACGCTGCTGCCGGCGGCCGCGCCCGTGCTCGTGTTTCTGGGGCTGATTGTGCTGGAGCCGGACCTGGGCACGGCCATAGCCTGCGCCGGAATCGCGGCCTGCGTCCTGTACGTGGCGGGCATGCGGCTGCGCTACTTCTTTTATTCCTTTGGGGCATCGCTGGTGCCGCTGTACCTGCTGATTTTTCACGTGAGCTGGCGGCGCGACCGGCTGCTGGCTTTCTGGGATCCCTATGCCGACCGGCAGAAGGCAGGGTTTCACATTATTCAATCCCTGATCGCGGTGGGCACGGGCGGAGTGACGGGCATGGGCCTGATGGAGGGCAAGCAGAAGCTCTTTTATCTGCCCGAGCCGCACACTGACTTTATCTTCGCCAACATTGCCGAGGAACTCGGGCTGGTGGGCGCCACGTTCGTGGTCACGCTGTTCGCCATCTTTTTGTGGCGGGGAATGCGGGCGTCGTGGCGCACCGGTGATCTGTTCGGGCGCTACCTGGCCGTGGGCATCACCAGCATGGTCGTGATGCAGGCATTCATCAACATCAGCGTAGTTCTGGGCATGATGCCGACCAAAGGGATTCCGCTGCCGCTGGTTTCGTACGGCGGATCGTCGCTGTTCGTGACCCTGGCGTGCGTGGGCGTGCTGCTGAACATTACCAAGCAAGCGGAATGAGGAAAGTTGCCACGGATTTGCGCGGATCTTCACCGATGTCTTGAAGTCTTAATTGTTCTATGCGTGGGAATCCGTGTGATCCGTGGCTGTGTTCTCTAGTCGCTACTCCTGCGCGATGTGCTCCCGCAGCCATGCGGCAAATGCTTTCTTGCTGAGATCACCCGCCGCAAGGCTTTCCATAGCTGCGATAGAGTCGGCGTCGTCGGCCTCAAGCGTCCAGCCGTTGAGGTTAAGGAATAATTCCATCACCACAAAAGCGGTGCGCTTGTTTCCGTCGAGAAAGGGATGGTTGCGGGCGAGGCCAAAGGCATAAGCGGCTGCCAGCGCGGCTGCGTCGGGGGATTCGCCGTAGGCCAGCAAGTTCTGTGGCCGGGCCAGAGCTGAAGAGAGCAAGCCCTCGTCGCGTATACCCGGAATACCGCCGTGCTCGGCCAGTTGCGCTTCATGGATGGCGAGCAGAACGGTGTCGGCGACCCAGGTCCAGCGCATGGGTTACTTGGCGAGCGCGCGCAGGACGGTGCGGCGTTTCTTCATGATGCGCTCGGCAGCCTTCATCTGCTTTTCAAAGGCGGGATCATAGGGGCTGATACGGTAGCCGTCGGGCGACTCGGTCAGAAAAACGACGTCACCCTTCTCCACCTTGAGGCGAGACGCAGCCTCCTTGGGCAGGACGAAGCCCAAGGAGTTGCCGATCTGCGTGAGTTTGAGGGGAATCATGGAAATCTCCCAATGTAATAACATATGTTATTACAGACAAAAGGAGGCGTCAAGTGGACCGGGAAGAACGATTTTAGCTTCGCGATTTCAGATTGCAGATTTGGACTGGCGGGTGGTTTTCAATCTGCAATCGAAAATCTGAAATCTACAATCGCAGCTTGCCGTAGTTTGTGGTTTATAGTCAACCCATGCGCGCAATCTTGGCGGGCGGCGGGACGGGCGGGCACGTGATCCCAGCGCTGGCCATCGCCAACGAACTCAAGAAAAGCTATGGCGCCGAACTGTTGTTCATCGGGACGGCGCGCGGCATCGAGAACCGGCTGGTGCCGGCGGCAGGCTATCCTCTACAACTGGTGCGGGTCGGGGCGCTGAAGAACGTCAGCTGGATGACGCGCGCGAAGACTGCGTTCGACCTGCCGCGCGCGCTCTGGGACGCGGGGCGCATGCTGAACCAGTTTGCTCCCGACGTGGTGATCGGCGTGGGCGGATATGCGTCGGGCCCGGCGATGCTGGCGGCGGTGATCAAACACATTCCCACGCTGGCGTTTGAGCCGAACGTGGTGCCGGGGTTTGCCAACCGGGTGGTCGCGCACTTTGTCTCGGCGGCGGCAGTTCATTTCGAGGAAACGGCGAAGTATTTCCGCCATGGCGAAGTGACCGGTGTGCCGGTGCGGCAGGCGTTCTTTGAGATCGCGCCCAAGCGCGGCGGGACTCCGACTCTGCTGGTGTTTGGCGGCAGCCAGGGCGCGCACGCCATCAATGCAGCGATGATTCGCTGCCTGCGCGTGCTGCAGCGCGAGGCGCCGGGGATTCACATCCTCCATCAGACGGGCGAACGTGACTATAATGACGCGCTGGCGGCATATCAGAGTTTGAAAGACACGGCGGGCGAGGCGGCGCCCAAGCTAACCTTCGAAGTATTCAAGTTTATCGAGGATATGCCGGCGGCGTTCGCGCGCGCCGACTTGCTGGTTTGCCGCTCGGGCGCGAGCACGGTCGCCGAAATCACGGCTGCGGGAAAGCCTGCCATTTTTGTGCCGTTTCCGCGCGCCGCGGACGATCACCAGCGCATCAACGCCGAAGCGCTGGCCCGGCACGGAGCCGCGGTCGTGGTCGAGGAGTCGAAGCTGGAAGGAGTCTGGCTGGCAGAGACGATTGCCGCGCTGCTTCCCGATTCGTCGCGGCTTCAGAAGATGAGCCGGGCGGCGCGGGAACTGGCGCATCCCAGTGCCGCGCGGGATATTGCGGCGATGGCGGCGAAGATCAGTGATCAGTTGCCAGTGGTCAGTGGTCAGTAGCACCCTGGTTGTGCTGGCATCAAGGACAGATTACTGATCACTAGCCACTGAACACTGACCACTAAGTTTTTTATGTTTGCCAAGATTCAGCGCATACATTTCGTGGGCATTGGCGGGATCGGCATGAGCGGCATCGCCGAAGTGTTGCTGAATCTCGGCTACAAAGTTTCCGGATCCGACCTGAAGAGTTCTGCCGTGACCGAGCGGCTGGCCGGGCTGGGTGCGGCGATTTTCGAAGGACATCGCGCCGAAAACATCGCCGGAGCGGAAGTGGTGGTCACCAGTTCGGCCATCGCCGTGGACAATCCCGAAGTCACCGAAGCGCACGCGCTTCACATTCCGGTCATTCAGCGCGCCGAGATGCTGGCCGAGCTAATGCGTTTGAAATACGGCATCGCCATCGCCGGCATGCACGGCAAGACGACGACGACGTCCATGGTGGCGGCGGTGCTGGCGGCGGGCGGGCTGGATCCTACGGTCGTGGTGGGCGGGCGCGTGGACGCCATGGGATCGAACGCGCGGCTGGGCAAGTCGCAATATCTGGTGGCCGAGGCCGACGAGAGCGACCGGTCGTTTCTGAAGCTTTCGCCGATTTTGTCGGTCGTGACCAACATTGACCGCGAGCACATGGACTGCTACCGCAACATGCGCGATGTGAAGAAGACATTTCTCGAATTCATGGATCGCGTGCCGTTCTACGGGATGATTGTTGCTTGCAACGATGATCCGTTGCTGCGGCGGTTGCTTGGGGAAGTGCAGCGGCGGACCGTGACGTACGGGACGCGGAGGGGGTCGGATTTTTGGATCACGATTCCCGCGGCCTCCGGGGAAGATCAAACCCTCCACCCTGTCTCCGCAAGGAACGCGGAGACAAGGGTGGGGCACCCTCTCAGTTGTTTTCACGTTCGCTATCGCGGCGATGATCTGGGGGAGTTTACGCTGCACGTGCCCGGCGTGCACAACGTGCTGAATGCGACGGCGGCAATTGCGGTGGGAGTGGGGCTCGATGTCGGCGTCGAGGCGATCCGCACGGCGCTCGACCAGTTCCGCGGCGTGGACCGGCGCTTCCAGTTGCGCGGGCGGGCGGCGGGTGTGAGCGTGATTGACGATTACGGGCATCATCCCACGGAAATCAAGGCGACGCTGGCGGCGGCGCGGCAGTGCGGGTTCGGCAAGATTCATGTTGTTTTCCAGCCGCACCGCTATACCCGCACGCGCGATCTGATGGAGGAGTTCACGACCGCCTTCGCCGACGCCGATTCGCTGTTCGTGCTCGACATTTACGCGGCCAGCGAAAAGCCAATCGAAGGAATCACCGGGGAAGCGCTGGCGCAGCGCATTCGGGAGGCCGGCCAGAGCGTCGAGTACGTGGGTTCGTTTACCGGCGCGGCGAATTCAGCCATTGCGGCCGCGCGCGACGGCGACATGATCCTGACCCTGGGCGCGGGCAGCGTGTCGCAGTTGGGCCCGATGATTCTGGAAAAGCTGCGCCCGCGAGATACATCAGCAACATCGGTTCCGTAGGGCGCAGGTGCAAGCGTGCAACCTGCTGGCATCAATGACCGATTTCTGCCCGCTGACACTTCGACGTCACCTCTCAGATGAGCGCTATTGCACAACCTTGCCGGCGTCAATGACTAGGTTCTAAGCGTTGACCCTTGGAGGTCACCTCTCGGATGTTCACTATTGAACACTCTTCTGGGCGTTCATTGTGCTCAAATCTGAAGTCGCTTCAAAGGGCGGAGTAAATCCTGTGGCTAAGCAAAAACTTGCTTTCAACCCCAAAACCTTCCTCTCAACTACCGGCGTGGGCAAGGAGATGATGTCGTTTCGAAAAGGACAGACGATCTTCGCTCAGGGTGATGCGGCTGACGCGGTGTTCGTTATTCAAACCGGAAGGGTAAGACTCAGCGCAAAATCCCAGAGCGGGAAGGCCGCCACGCTCGACATCCTGGCCGACGAGGACTTTGTCGGCAAAGACTCGATTGCCGGTCAGCCTCTCCACACCGCGTCTGCCAGCGCGCTGACAAACTGCAAGGTCCTGCGGATTGAGAAGAAGGCTATGATGCTCGCACTTGCGGAGGAAGTGACTTTGTCAAACATGTTTGCTGCATACGTGTTGGCGCGGAACATCCGGTACCAGCAGGACCTGGTGGATCAGCGCTGCAATCCCAGCGAGAAGAGACTGGCGCGCATTCTCCTGCTGCTCTCCCATTTTGATGGGCAATCCTCGCCCGAGACCGCGGTTGCGAGGATAAACCATGAGACCCTGGCAGAAATGGTCGGCACTACGCGGTCACGGGTTTGTCATTTCATGAAGAAGTTCAAGGACGCGGGCTTCATCGACTACGACCACAAGAATCAGCCGATTCGGGTTCGTCGCTCACTTCTTGCTTTCTATGCCCGATAACCTCGACGCGGAATCTCCGGACTCCTTCCTGTAGGCGTTCCACATGTCGTCGATAAACGTGTATTGCGGGAATTCTCCCTGCAGCCAGTATTGGGTCTGGCCCTGGCGCTCCCAGTTTGCGCTGTAGTCGAAGCCGGTTTGGGCCAGGATGTCAGCGACGGCCTGGGTGTCGTCTTCGTACATCCAGCGATCGACGTAGTCGAAGAAGGCAGGATAGTTCCACACGCTTTCCGTCTTCATGATATGCACGGTGAGGGCTTCCCCCACCCATGAGACCGACGTGCAGCAGCGGCGATAAGCCTCGCCGAGTTGTTCGTTGCCGTTCAGCAACGGCCAGTTCACGGGCTGCAGTTGCTCATAAGGCCCGTACAAGCCGGCGCTGACGGGCGTGCCGCCGGAGTCGACTCCGTAGTGGCCGCCGTAAATCACGGTGGCGCCTTGCCAGGCTTGCTGATAACCGCCCGGAATCTGGTTCACGTAGACGGTTTGCATGTCCTCGCCAAACTGATTGGGATACGCGGCGGACACGTTTTTCATGCCGCTGTTGTTCAACAGAATTCCGGCGAAAACGATGGGCAGTTTCCTGCCGCTGTGGTGACCGCCAAAGGCCGGCCAACCCACGCCCGCTTGCACACAGCCATACAAGTCAATGCCGTATTGCACGAAATAGTTCGTGAGGTTGACTTTCTGGTCGGCGGGGAAATTCAGCATGAGCAGCAGAGACGCATAGGAATCAGCGAAGGCGACATGCTGGCCGTAACTGGGCATGTAGTTGGCGGGGGCGTCAAACAGGAACGGGTTGGTATCGATCCAGGGCTGGCGGTAATAGGCTTCGAATTGCGCCAGGGTTGGGGTGCCCGCGGGATTGGGCGGAGCAAGCGACGGCAGCAGGTTCCTCTGCAACGAGTTGGCGTGATAGATGGTCTGGCTGCGGTCGCAGTAGGACGGACGAAAAGCGTCGGCCGAAGGCGCCGTCGCAAGAACTGTCAGCACCGACGCGGAGGCCACCGGACTCGCGCTCATGTCCGACGCACGCATGACTTCGGGCACGGAGTGAATTTGTGCCAGGCTGATGGTGGAGACGAGCGCATCTCCGGGCTTCAAAGAGATGGGTGGATAGGATCGCAGGGTCGCGTCGAACCACCAGGACTCGTCGGTGCCGTCATTGAGACGGGAATCAAATCCACTTTTGCCGTTGGCGGTCGGCAGATTCACAACCGAGCCATTCTCGTAGGGCGACGAAGTCGTGGGTGCGGGATCGATGGCTGTGATCGTGACCGGGCCAACCACGTAATAGTCGCCATTCACGAACTGCCCGACCGGTACGGTCTTGCTGAACGTCCAGGTGATGCCGTCTTTCGAGATCGACGATGCAGTTCCGGACGGAGAAGGCGGAGGAGAGTTGTTGGAAGTCGAAGCAGATCCGCCACAACCAGCGAGGCTGAACACAAACAGCACAAGCGGGACGAGAACGGCCGTTTTCCGATTCCACATAAACACCGCCATCGTGACAAGTTTCGACACCTACCAGCATGCGTTGTTTGGAGCCACACCCCAAGTATCGAAGGTGCAGGCTCAAGCGGACGATGACGGCGCAGGTGAATTTGACGTGAGTCAGTGGTACGGATTCCCGAAGGGCACCGATGCTGGCGGATGAGCGCGCAGTGAGCGCACGGAGTGCGGGCCGGAGGCGAATTTGCAACGGGTGTAAACGCGGATTTCGACAGTTCCCCGCCTGCGCGAGAAGGCGCAACCTCATAATTCTAACGTTTGATCGGTGCGGCGTGCCGGTGGTACCTAACGCTCTTTGGAGTGATCGGCGCAAACATGGGATGTAAACTCTTTGTCGAGCTGCAACTCGACATTGCGCATCATTTCGTCAAAAGATGTGCCGGTGGGCGCACGAGGGGGTTCGAACCGCCAGCCACATTCAGAACACCCAAAACCCCGAAAATGCTGTTGTTCAATCCACACCAGTTTCCGGCTCATGGCCTTTGTCGCTGCGCCCCAAAGTTGTCTGACCACAGCCCAGTACCCGCTTGCCGTCAGCTGACGAAACGTTCTGGTTCGACATAACGACTCCCCTCGCTGCGGCGTACTGCCTGATTGCGGTAGAGAACCTCACCCGGCCTGGGCGTGGCAAGAAATGCGTAAAGAACTCGCCAGTTTACATGCCCCCAATTTGGATGGTCTGTAGGGCATCCTACATACATGGAAGATTCTGGTTCGTGCGCGCCCGATTTCAGGGGCTCCTTTAAGGTAGCGGAATCGCTTCAGCGTTGGTCACGTTCCTGTGTCGCGTGGCTTGCGCCTCGCAGCGGTAAGCCAACGTAGGATGCCCTACAGAAGCGTGGCGGGGGTACACTGCTACAATTCCCCGATTGACACTAATGACAGAGTTCCTGTTTCCCGTATCCGGGAGAGGTTGTCGGCTGTGATTCTAGTGTCTTAAGGCTCCTCTGTGGCGAACAAAGACCCCCGAGTGGTGCAATCTGGCGAGCGGACGAATACCGAAGGGAAACCAGTCAGCAACCTAATACTCCTATCGACCTCCGATAGCGACTACAGCTCACTTCGTCCTCACCTCGAATACGTTGACTTGCCAAACCATCTTGTCCTTCATGAGGGAGGTGGAAAGTTAGAATTCGCGTATTTCCCGAATCGAGGTTTGATTTCTCTTGTAGTCGTAATGAAAGATGGAAGAACCGCCGAAGCTGGCATAGTTGGCAATGAGGGCTTTACAGGAACACCGGCGGCCGTTGGCCTGAGCAGGAGCCCGCTTCAAGCGGTGGTACAAATCACGGGGGATGGGTTTCGCGTAGAGGTCGCAGCTTTGCAAAGCACTTTGGAATCCACTCCACACCTGCAATTGATGTTGAGCCGCTATGCCGTAGTTCAGGGAATGCAAGTTGCACAAACAGCCGCGTGTAATCGGCTGCACGGCATCGAGCAGCGCCTTGTGCGGTGGCTGCTCATGACTCAGGACAGAGTGGATTCGGAGTCGCTGCCCATCACCCATGATTTTCTCGCAACGATGCTAGGGACAGACAGGCCTAGCGTGAGCCTCGCAGCTGGTATTTTGCAGAAGAAGAAGCTCATCGAGTACACCCGTGGCGCAGTGAAGATCGTGAACCGCAAGAAACTTGAGCACTCCGCCTGTGAGTGCTACGGAATTACCCAACAGTACAATGGCGAGCTAGGCTTGAAATGAGACCCCCAGTGAAGACTCGCCCCTGTGTTTAATTAGCGCCTCGAAAACGTTGTTGTTGTGACATCCCCATCACGCATTGAGGGGTTGTGAGCGATCCCGCGCTCGCTCTCGGCCCGCTAAGGAACCGCTGGACGAATGCTCCCCCCGGAGTTCCTCGTCCAGCGGCTCCCGTGCAGTTTCTAGTGCTGCATGATAAAAATGTGGGTGTTGCAAATCTGGTCAATTTTGATCAGTTTCAGCGGACAAGAGATTGCTCAAGCAACTCGGCCTTCTCCGCGAATAGTATGCCCCACCGTCAGGGTTTGGGCGCTGGGCGCAATCGGATTGCTGTATTGTTGGCGGAGATATCTTATCGCTCGTTGACCGCTTCCCTCGGGAACTTACCGACCGTCTCCGTCGTAGCCTCCCTTGCTAACGGATTTCTGTGGGCTCCGTCTATCTGCCAAGTGGAGTTATGGCGATGAAAACGACTCAAGCATGGGGATGGCTGGCGGCGGGGGTGCTGGCCCTGGGGCTCAACGGATTTTATCTGGACGGGGGCGCGCAGTGGGCGCACCGAGCGGTCGAGCGGGTTTCATACCGGACGTCGGCGGTGCTGGCACTGGCCGGCGGACGGGCCGACTGGCTTCTCGCGGAAGCGCGGGGGCTGACGGCGCGGGATGAGGCGGCGTCCCTTCGTAGCGCTTCGCTTGCTCAGGGCAGGCACTGCCGGATGAGCGCGGCTATGGCGGGGGTCCAGACCGGAATCGCGCGATCGGAAATCGCGCGATCCCAGGCTGAGTATGGCCGCGTCGAAGAAATGTCCGCCCGCGAGGAAGCAAGGTTGGCGCGGCTGGAAGCGAATCGGGCGCGCGTGGAGACGGCGCGGATGGAAACCCAGATCGCCGCCGAGACAGCCCATTTCCGCATGACTGACGTTGCTTTCGACTCCGCGGCGTTCAATCCGGCGAAGGTTTCGGAGTGTGGACGGGTGCGCGTGAACATTCCGCGAATGCCGAGGGTCAAGATTCCAGCGATTCCGACGATTCACATCGAGGCGCCGGGCGGCGATCCGATATAGCGGCCTGGCTTAACCGATAGGGAGAAGAGATAGCTTCGCGGGGAGAGCGACCGAGCTTCGCTCGGCCATGGCCGGATCAAAGATCCGGCCGCAGATGAGCCGCACTGAACAAGATCAACGCTTTGCCTCCTTGCAAGGGCGCGGACAACCAACCGCGCCCCTTTTTTGGTCCGGGCCTCCTCTTCCGATTAGGTCCAGATCCTTCCAGAGGAAGGGACCGTCGAGCTGCGCTCGACTGGACAGCCGGGGGGCTGCTGTCCCCACATGGGTTTTTCCTCCCGCCTCTTGCCTCGAAGTTGAGACGCAGTCGCGCTCGTGCCCAATGCGGTTCCTGGTTGTGCAAAAGAACCAATTTTTGGTCTATCTCCGGCGCAAAAATGCAGCTATATTGAGAAGGCTCAGCGATTCCCTGACGACAACTGACCTGAACTGATGGCGCGGAAGAGTCCCACCATCTTGCAGGAGGAGTTGTACCCGTCCAGCGCTGAACTGCCGCGCGAGGAACTGGACGACGCGCGCCTGATTGATCTGGACGTGGACGAGGGGTCTCCTTTCCTGCGCGGGCAAAAGCGTGTCTCCGCCCGCCGCGGCGCTCTCCCGAAAAGAACCGCGTATGGTCTGCTCTGGGCCATGACGGTGGCGGCGATTCTGTGCGCTGGAGCGCTCGCGGCTGCCGCCCTCTATCACTACGGCGAACACTCCTGGCGCTTCCGCGTGGAATCGAGCGACAACCTGGAAATCACGGGCACCGAAAATGTGACCAAAGCGCAAATCATGGAAGTGATGGGCGCCGACATCGGGCGCAACATCTTTTTCATTCCGCTGGCCCAGCAGCAGGCCCAACTGGAGCAGATTCCGTGGGTGGAATCGGCCAGCGTGATGCGCTTCGTGCCCAACCGGCTGCAGGTGGAAATTCACGAGCGCACCCCGGTGGCATTTGCGCGGGTGGGAGCGCGCATTGCGCTGATTGACGCGGGCGGCACGCTGATGGAGTTGCCGCGCAATCATAAGTATTCGTTTCCGGTCATTCTGGGGATGAATCCCGGCGAGCCGCTTTCTACGCGGGCTCCGCGCATGAAGGCGTATGAGGATCTGATCGGCGATCTGGATTTGAGCGGCGCTCGCTATTCCCAGGATTTGAGCGAAGTGGATCTCTCCGATCTCGACGATCTGAAGGTGAGGGTGAATGATCCGGCGGGCGATGTTCTGCTGCATCTGGGATCGGCGAACTACCTGAAGCGCTACAAGATTTATGTAAGCCATGTGCAGCAATGGCGGCAGCAGTTTCAGAAGCTGGAATCGGTGAACCTGCGCTATGACAACCAGGTCATCGTAAATCCCGACATGCCAGCAGCGCCTAGGCCAGGAACGCCGAAGTTGACGGCGGCGGCAGCGAAGACGGCAGCAGCCGCGGGGGTCAAGCCGGCGGCGCTGGTTTCCCGAGTGGGAGCGCATGAACCCGGGATTCCCAGGCCTGTCTTCGAACTGTCGCCGAAGAAGCTTGATCCGAAGGCTGCGGCTGCGAAGAAGCCGGCAGCGAAACCGAAGGCAAAGAAAACCGCCGCCAAAGCGCGCAAGGCCGCGGCTCCGAAGGCGGCTGCGTCAAGGACCGTGGTCCCGGCGCCGCAGGCGAACGCGGTGAAGACTCCAACGGGCGCGCCTCCGCCGGAGGCTAAAAAGCTGGCGCAATCCGCGCCACCGGCGAAGGCGAATGGCGTGGGTACAAAGCCGAGTCCGGCGATTGCGAAACCGCCGGCGGGCACAGATCACAACTGAGGTCAGCGAATTTAGCAGAGGGATTTGGAACACGGAATGATCAAGACGGAATTATTAAGACATGGGCAACCAACAAGGAAACTTTCTAGCGGCAATTGATGTAGGCAGCGCCCGGACACGCGCGCTCGTGGCCGAGATCACGGACAACGGCGTGCGCTATCGCGGGCACGGGGTGGCCGAATCGCGCGGCTCGCGCAAGGGCGTGATCGTCGAACTCGACAAAGCGGTAGCGGCGATCCAGAAGGCGGTCGAGGCCGCCGAAGACGTGGCGGGCGCGCCGGTCGAGCATGCGATTGTGGGCATCGGCGGGGCACACGTGCGCGGCGTAAACAGTCATGGCGGCATCAGCCTGGGCACGCGCCCGCGGGAGATCGGGCGCGACGAGATCAAGCAGGCGGTGGATCGGGCCCGCGCCATTCCGCTGCCTGCCGATCGCGAGATTCTGCATCTGCTGCCGCAGGAATTCATTCTCGATGAGCAGCCCGGCGTGCACGATCCGCTGGGCATGATGGCGGCGCGGCTGGAAGTGCGGGTGCATCTGGTGACCGCGGCCGCCAGCGCCACGCAGAACGTCATTACCGCCGTGAACAAGGCGGGAGTGCATGTGGACGACACGGTGTTCGAGCCGCTGGCCGCGGCCGACTCCGTGTTGCGCGCCGACGAGCGGGAACTGGGCGTGTGCCTGGCCGATATCGGCGCCGGCTCGACCGAACTGATTGTTTTCCAGCAGGGAGCGGTGGCGTTCACCGGAGTGATTCCCGTCGGCGGCGACCATTTCACCAGCGACTTGTCGGTAGGACTGTGCACGCCGCTGGCGGAGGCGGAGACCATCAAGAAAACTTACGGCAACGCGATCGTGACCCTGATTCCCGAGGGAAATGAAGTGGAGGTTCCGTCGGTGGGCGACCGTCCGTCACGGCTGCTGCCGCAGCGTCTGGTGGGAGAGATTCTGGAGCCGCGGGCGCGCGAATTGTTCGAGATGATGCGCGAAACCCTGCGGCATGGCGGCGTGTACGAGGTTTGCCTGGCGGGCGTCGTGCTGACCGGAGGAGCATCGCGGCTGGCGGGGATTTTCGATGTGGCCGAGTCGGTGCTGCGGCGGCCGGTGCGGCTCTCGTGGCCCGCGCCGCTGGCCAAAATGCCGGCGACGCTGTCCGACCCCGAGTTCGCCACCGTGCTGGGCATGGTGAATTACGGCCAGCGGGCGCGCATCGCCCGCGGTTTTCAGGAAGATCGCTGGGGAACGAGGTTGAAAGCGCTGTTGGTGGGAAAGGGAGCGTAGAGCAGTGGGCAGTGGTCAGTGGCCAGTGGTCAGTGAACCGGGATCACAACCTGGCTTAGGTTTTACTGGCCACTGATCACTGACCACTTTCTCGCCACGGGCGGCGAAGCAGGCAGCGAAATCCAAATCAGGTGGGCACTATGAAGAGTGAATCAAAAATTCGCATCAGCTTCAACGAAGAGCCGCGCAACGATGCCAAGATCAAGGTCATCGGCGTGGGGGGCGGCGGCGGCAACGCGGTCAACCGCATGATTGATGCCGGACTGGAGGGCATCGAGTTCATCGTCGCCAATACTGACCTGCAGGCGCTGCGCATGTCGCACGCGCCGGTGAAGCTACAACTCGGCGTGAAGCTCACCAACGGCCTGGGCGCGGGCGCGAACCCGGAAGTCGGACGGAAAGCGGCGCTCGAGGATTCCGACAAAATCATCGAAGCGCTGGAAGGCGCCGACATGGTGTTCGTCACCACCGGCCTGGGCGGGGGCACGGGCACGGGCGCCGCTCCCATCATCGCGTCGCTGGCCAGCGAGATGGGCGCGCTCACGGTCGCGGTCGTGACCAAGCCGTTCTCCTTCGAAGGGAAACGCCGCATGTCGCAGGCGGAGCGCGGCGTGGCTGAACTGATGGAATCGGTGGATACGACCATCGTGATCCCCAACGAAAAGCTGCTCGCCGTAGCCGAAGACGCGGGTTTTTTCGAATCGTTCCGCATCGCCGATGACATTCTGCGGCAGGGCGTGCAGGGGATTTCCGACATCATCACCATTCCCGGCATCATCAACCGCGATTTCGCCGACGTGAAGACGATCATGGCGGGCATGGGCTATGCCGTGATGGGTACAGCTTCGGCGACGGGCGCGAAGCGCACCATCGACGCTGCGCAACGGGCTATTGCCTCGCCGCTGCTGGAGGCGGGAGCGATTGATGGCGCGCGTGGCATCCTCATCAACATTACCGGCTCGTCGTCGCTCAAGCTGGCCGAAGTGCAGCAGGCCTGCTCGATCATTCAGACCGCCGCGCACGAAGACGCCAACATCATTTTCGGCGCGGTGATGGACGAGAAGATGAAGGACGCGGTAAAGATCACCGTCATCGCTACAGGATTTCGGGAGTTCAAGCCGGCACTTCACCGGCAGCAGGAGGCGCATTCGTCGTTTGCCGCCCGGCACGACGAGGCCATGGATTTCCCCGATGCGCTGGGATCACGCGATCCCCTGCCTGAGCCCATACCGGAGCGAATCATGTCGGAGGCGACAATGACGGAGAATCGCGCCTACGCGGACGACATCGCTCCCGTGGCTGTGGCGCAGGTTGCCGATCGCGTGAGCGCCGATGTCATCTCGCTCGAGACCATGCGCAGCGCCATGGTCACGAACTTTGAGCCGGATGATCTCGACGTGCCCGCGTTTCTGCGCAAGCGCAACGATGTGATGTAGCGGGGAGCTACGAGACATGAGTTACGAGCTATAAGCTACGAGCCGCGAGCTACGAGCTGATGTGAACTCTGCAAGCTCGCAGCTCAAAGCTCGCAGCTCGAAGCTAGGTGTAGGAAAAGCATTTCACCTTGAGAAGTACCTTTCCAGTAATCAGGTAACCGGTTACTGAAGGGGCTAACCCGACGTAATCTCCGCCTATGTCCTTGTTCCGGAATGGGTTAAATCAAAATTGATGTTTGCAGCGAGCGAAACTTTATCATTGCCAGAAATGTGCTAAGTCTCGTACTATCGCAGAGTTGAGCGATTGACGGCAGGTTACCGCCGCCTGGCACCGCACGTGCATCGAAGTACCTAGATTCTGGGGGAGTGACGGGGAAGATGTCCAAGGGACCGAGCCTTTTTCGTCTGATCTTAGCTGTTGCCTTTCTGGCATGTCTGCCATTGGCGAGCCTGAGCTGGGCAGCGCACATCACCACACGTACGACCAGCAAATCGAAATCCCAAAGGATCAGCGAGAGTCAGCGCACGCGGCGCCGCCTGCATCACCTGGCGCGCAGCAGCAGCGCGGGCGTGACCCGGGTTTCAGCGACCACGCGCCGCCGCCGGTATCACGAGCGCTTCCACATGAGTTCGTTCGTCGGAGACGTCACTGCCGGTGACGTCACCACCGGCGAAGATCCCGTCGTGCGGCAGGCTGCCGTGGACGCGCTGGGCAATATGAACGGCACGGTGGTGGCGATCGAACCCACCAGCGGACGCGTGCTGGCCATGGTGAATCAGAAGCTGGCGCTGGCCAGCGGCGCGCAGCCTTGCTCGACCATCAAGCTGGCTGTGGCCTTAGCCGCGCTGAATGAAGGCCTCGTCTCGAGAGATACGCAAGTTGCGCTCGGCCGCCGCAGCCGCATCAATATGACCGAGGCGCTGGCCCACTCCAACAACGCCTACTTTGAAGCGCTGGGACGCGAGCTCGGTTTCGAGAAGGTCGCCTATTACGCGCATGAATATGGCCTGGGCGAGTTGGCAGGCTACGGCATTGCCGGCGAGCAACTGGGCGACTATCCCGACGAAGCGATTCCGGCCCGGCTCGGTGGCGTAGGCAAGATGTGTTCATACGGCGAGGGCATTTCCATGACGCCGCTGCAGCTGGGCGCGATGGTCGCGGCCATAGCGAACGGCGGAACCCTCTATTACCTGCAGCATCCGACGACTCCTGAGGAAGTGGCCAACTTTCAGCCGCGGGTAAAGCGGCAACTCGATATTGCACCGCTGATCTCCGAAATCTCGGATGGCATGGCGGGCGCGGTCGAGTACGGCACCGCCCGCAGCCTGCGCCTCAACTTCAACGAAGAAGAAATCCTGGGCAAGACCGGGACCTGCTCGCACGCCGGCACGCGCTTTGGCTGGTTCGCCTCTTACGCGAACAGCAACGTGGGACGCGTGGTGGTCGTCGTCTTTTTGCAGGGCGGGCGTCCGACGTTCGGTCCGAAGGCCGCCGAAATTGCCGGCCGCATGTATCGCGGCATGTACGACCACAATTTCTTTGTTGCCGGGCCCGCCGCACAGATGGATCAGGCGGGCATAAAGCCGGAGAGCGCGAACCGATAAGCTCCCAGAAATTGTTGAACGTTGATTGGAAAGCGGCCGCGGCCGGACCTTCCGCCGCTAATCCTCGTGTCTCTTTCGCCGTCGCCTCGACCTCTGAACTTGCTTAGCAGTTTCTAATGCGGTGGCGACCACTACCGCCATCCGCCTCTCCTGCCGATAGGGAGTGAAGTGGGACAACCACGTCAAGGCGATGATTCTGCATGAAAACTGTGATTGGCGGGCGATGCTTTCGTTCGCGCTGGCGATGGCATCACCCAAAGTCGTTGCCGTCGCTGCCGTCAGCATAGCTGGCCTGATTGTCGGCGGCATGGCCTGGCTGCGGAGCTTGCTGGGAACATGGAGAAGAGCCGATGCCGGCGCAGCCGAACTTTCCTTCCATGCGGCCCCGCAGGCAGCCCCCGCGATCCTGTGGACGGCGCGTCCCGATGGCTCAGTCGACTTCATCAGCGACCGGCTGTACAGCTACTCCGGTTTGACTCAGGAACAGGCGAAGGCCTGGGGCTGGATGCAAGCGCTGCATCCCGACGACCTCAGAGTCTGCACCGAATTCTGGGAACGCAGCCTTCGCGACGGATCGCCTTGCGAGATCGAATACCGTTTGCGCCGTGCCGACGGCGGGTATCGCTGGTTCCTGGCGAGGGGGAATCCGCTCCGCGACGAGCAGGGGAGAATCGTCAAGTGGATTGGTACCCTCATCGATGTTGAAGACCAGAAGCACCATCAGCAAATCCTGGAGCAGCAGATCCGGGAACGCACTGAAGAATTGGCCGACGCCAACACCAGGTTGCAGGAGGAGATGTGGGAAAGGGACTCCGCCCGCCGGGAACTGGATCAGCAAAATGAAAGAATGCTGCGAGAGCTTACGGAGCGCTCGCAGCGGGCTACCCTGCTGGCCAAAATGGGCGAAATGATGCAGAGATGCATCAGCAAAGAGGAAGTGTTCGCGGCGGCGCTGGGCTTTGCTCCGAAAATATTTCCCGCCAGACGCGGAGCTGTGGTCCTGCTCAATGACCGGCGCGACCTGGCCGAAATCGCCGGGTCCTGGCACGACTGCCAGCTGCCGGAGAAGGTGTTCGAGCCGCATCGCTGCTGGGCCCTCCGGACCGGGCATCCGCATCTGGTGGTTGCCGGAGACACGACCGCCCCCTGCGCCCACGCTGCCGGAGTGAACAACACGTATCTCTGCATTCCGATTCTGGCGCAGGGCGAAGCGCTCGGGATACTGCACTTTCAGGCCACGGACGAGGCTCCGACCCTGGCCGACTCCGAACTCTCCTTCAAGACGACGTTTGCGGGACAAGTGGGATTGTCGGTGGCGAATATCCGGTTGCGCGAGGCGCTGCGCACCCAGTCCATCAAGGACCCGCTGACCGGGCTTTATAACCGGCGCTATCTGGAGGAAATGCTGGAGCGGGAAATCCGGCGCGCCGTCAGAGCCGAGCAGGCGCTGGGCCTCCTGATGCTCGATCTGGATCACTTCAAAAAGTTCAACGATACCTATGGCCACGATGCGGGCGATACCGTGCTGCGGGAAAGCGCAGCGTTTCTGGCGAAGAGCATTCGGGCCGAGGACATTGTCTGCCGTTTCGGGGGCGAGGAGTTTGTGGTCATCCTTCCCACGGCAAATCTGAACGCCTCGTGTGCGCGCGAGCGCATCCGGTCGAGACTGCGCGAGCTGACCGTGCTGCACCAGGGGCAGTCGCTGGGTATGGTTACGGTCTCGGTGGGCGTCGCGGCGCTGCCCGAGCATGGTACTTCTCCCAAGGAAATGCTGGAGGCCGCAGACGCCGCACTCTACCGCGCGAAAAGAGACGGAAGAGACCGGGTCGTTGCCGCCGAGCCAGCGCAGACGCCCGAGGTGCAGTTGCCCGCAATCGGGATGAGAGCGCAGTGAATGGGGAAGCACCCACACCTGGGTGACAGATACGCAGATCAAGACCTCATTGGCTAAAGCCCGAGATCAATTCCCGCGCTTTGCGGCAGGACTGAAGTCGTGCCCTTCCCGGGTTTTATTCGTGGTCCACAGTAAGGTTGAAACTAATACAGACTCCAGACTCCGAAATCAGACTCAGAAATCAAGGCCGGAAAAGCGAAACGCCCAGCCGTCAGGCTGGGCGTGATCTCCTGACACCGAGGATTTTATTGCCGGCGGTCGCCCTTGCGTTCGTCGCTGGCAATGACGCCGTCCTTAAGGTGGATGACGCGATGCGCGTATTCGGCGATGTCGTGCTCGTGCGTGACCAGCACGATGGTGTTGCCCTCGGCATGGAGCCGGTCGAACAGAGCCATGATTTCCAGGCCGGTCTGTGAGTCCAGGTTGCCGGTGGGTTCGTCGGCCAGAATAATGGAGGGCTTGTTGACCAGAGCGCGCGCGATGGCGACACGCTGCCTCTGCCCGCCGGAAAGTTCATTGGGCTTATGGCTCATGCGCGATTCCATGCCCACGGCCGCCAGCGCGCCCTTAGCGCGGTTCAGACGCTCCTCGGTCGGAATGCCGGCGTAGATCAAGGGCAGTTCCACGTTGTGCAGCGCCGTGGCGCGCGCCAGCAGGTTGAAGGTCTGAAACACGAAGCCGATTTCCTTGTTCCGGATGCGCGCCAATTCATCGTCGTCGAGCTCGCTGACCAGTTGGGTGTTGAGCCAGTAACTTCCCTGGGTGGGCGTGTCGAGGCAGCCGATCAGGTTCATCAGCGTGGATTTGCCGGAACCGGACGGCCCCATGATGGCGACGTATTCATTGCGCTGAATGCGCACGTTGACGCCACGCAGCGCGTGGACCTGCTGCTCGGATCCCATGTCATAGGTCTTCCAAAGATCTTCGGCCGCAATCATGCACGAGTCGGGCGGTGCCTGGACGGCGTTGCTGGGCATGCTGATGACTTCCGCGGTTGCCATGTTTTTCTCCTGGTCCGATGCCACTGACGTCTCCTGAATCAGGGGCCAGGGATCAGAGGTCAGGGGTCAGCAAAACCGTGTGCCTTTCGCCCTAGCCTCTTCGCTCCTGCTCCCTCCTCTGCAACTCTAGCTTCCGACTTCCAACCACTGGTCCCTGATCCCTGGCCCCTGACCTCTGGTTTTGGACGCGCCAAATTCCCGAACGTTATGACGATTCTTCGTCTTCCTTCTTGGGAACCGAATTGTCAATCTTGACGCTCGATCCGGGACGCAGCGTGCGCAAAACCTTGTAACTTCCCGTGATGACCTCGTCCCCTTCCTTCAGGCCATCCAGAACTTCGATATCGGTGGTGCCGGTGATGCCGGTGGTAACGGGCACGAACAGCGCTTTCTTGTTGCGGATGATGAAGACTCCCTGCACGCCGTCATCTTTCTTCGACTTGGATGCAACTTCTTTGGCCGCGGGTGCCGCGGCATGTACCGAGCCCGGCGGATTATTCTGCTGATCCATCTGGGCTTTGGTGCGCAGGGTCAAGGCCTGGATGGGAACCGACAGCGCGTTGCTTCTGGTGGCGGTCGTGATCTTGGCCGTGGTCGAAAGCCCCGGGCGCAAGTCCCGCGGCGGATCGGTCAGGGTCACGACCACCTTGAAGTCTTTAGCCTCTTCGCTGGCCGTGGCCTGCTGCGAGGTGGAAACTCCGCTGGAACGAACGATGGCGTTGTCACCAATTTCCGAGACGACTCCGTGGAAGATCTTATTTGGAATGGCGTCAATGGTGATCTCGGAAGGCTGCTGCAGGCGCACGTTGACGATGTCGGTTTCATCCACCTTGACTTCGGCGGTGATCACCGACATGTCGGCAATCGTCATCAGGGTGCTGCCGAGAGCGTTCTGGATTCCGATGACGACCGATTCGCCTTCGCGCACCGGCAGGTTGGTGACGACGCCATCATAAGGGGCGCTGTAGGTGGTCTTGTGCAGCACATCGGTCACGCGGGTTAAATTGGCCTGGGCCTGCGACACATGCTTATAGGAGGAATCCTGCTGCGCTCTGGCTTGTGCCACGCGGGCTTGCGCCTGCACCAGGCCCGCGTCAGCCGTGGCCCACGCGTCTTTGCGGCTGTCGAAGTCCGACTTGGCGATCAAGCCGTCTTTGAACAGGTTCTGGGCGCGCTCCCAGTCGAGCTTGTTCCGGTCATAGTCGGCCTGGGCGCGCAGCAGGTCGGCTTGTGAAGTCTTGAGGGCGGCATCGGCGGCAACGGCGTCGGTTTCCGCGGCTTGCACCGCGGCCTGGTTGGCGCTTACATCCGCCGCCGACTGCACGTTCTCGATCTGTGCCAGCAATTGCCCCTTCTTCACCTGATCGCCTTCCTTCACATACAGGTGGGTGATCTTGCCGTAGGCATTCGCGCCGATGTTGACGTAAGTCTTCGGTTTGATCTCTCCCGAAGCGCTTACGACGGTGGCCAGATCCTGCCGCTGCACCTTTCCGGTCTGTACCGTCACCAGATTCTTGCTGCTTTGATGAACGGTGAAACCGACAATGATTGCGAGCAAAACAACGATGCCGGCGCCGATAGCAAATTTTTTCCAGGGCTTCATGATTCACGTCACTTAAGTCCGGGAGTTATGTCGATGTGCAGTAGAACTCTCCCCGCGCCGGCCTAGACTTGCAGAAAGGCCCTGCCAGCTGATTCGAGTGACGACGCACATCTGCTGTTACGATCCTGGAGCCGAGAAAGTTCCCGATCAGGAATAACAAGAAGTGCCGAGACCCGTTACGGTGGGGAGGTACAACCACGCCCCCGGAACCTCTTATTATAGCCTGCCGCCCAGGCAGATACGCTAAGGATTTGCCCCCGGCCCAGGCAACTCCGGGCAGCCGGGCCTCCTTCTAAGTAAGGTGGTTGCGGGACATTTTAATGTGCTCTCGGGGCACGACTTAACCTTGCTTTGACAGAACGAAAGGGCCTAAAATAGAGCGACGACGGTTGTCCGGCAGGAGTCCCTCTCATGTTCCCGGTATCTTCGTACCAAGCCTTTCTCCGAGTTTTGCTGGTTTCCGCGGGTCTGATGGCCGCCGCCGCGTTCGCACAGGATCAACAGAGCCAGAAACCGACCGACCCGCCCGCCAAGGACACGGCCGCCGCAGCCCAGACCAATACGGCCCCGGCCGGCGCGGCCCAGGCTCAGTCAGCCGACCAACCCGTAGACCCCTTGAAGCGCCCCGCCAATGAGAAGCAAAAGAAGAAGAATGAAAAGGCGCTCAAGATCGAATTGGGCAAGTCCTACAGGAAGTGGCTGGACGAAGACGTCATCTATATCATCACCGACGAAGAAAGGGCGGCCTTTAAACAGCTCTCCAACGACGAGGAGCGGGACAACTTCATCGAGGCCTTCTGGCAGCGCCGCGACCCGACTCCCGATACCGAAGAAAACGAATACAAGGAAGAGCACTACCAGCGCATCGCCTACGCCAACGAGCATTTCGCCGCCGGTGTGCCGGGCTGGAGGACCGACCGCGGGCGCATCTACATCATGTACGGCAAGCCGGATGAGATCGAGTCGCATCCCTCCGGCGGCACTTACGAGCGCCCCATGGAAGAGGGTGGAGGCGAGACCTCGACGTTCCCGTTTGAAGACTGGCGATACCGCTACCTGGAAAACATCGGGCAGGAAGTCATCATTGAATTCGTGGACACCTGCATGTGCAACGAATATCGCATGACGATGGACCGCTCGGAAAAGGATGCTTTGCTCTACACTCCCAACGCCGGCTTGACGATGTGGGAACAGATGGGAATGGCGAACAAATCACAGCGCTTCAACGGCAGCAACGGTATGGAGCGCCTGGGTCAGGGTCCCCAGAGCAGCATGCTACAGAGCAAGGAGTTCGACCGTCTGGAGCAGTTTGCCAAGCTGCAGGCGCCTCCTCCGGTCAAGTACAAGGATCTGGAGGAAGTGGTCAACTCGAAGATCATCCTGAACCCCATGCCTTTTGATGTGCATGTGGACTTCGTAAAAGTGACCAGCGATACCGCACTGGTGCCCATCACGATCCAGATCAAGAATCGCGATATCACGTTCGTGAACAAAGATGGCGTGCAGCGCGGGACGGTGAACATCTTTGCCCGTTTGTCCACCTTGACGGATAAGGTCGTCCAGACCTTCGAAGATCCGGTCCAGGTCGACGTTCCAGCCGAACTTCTGCCGCGCACGGCGGAAAATGCGTCTGTTTACTACAAGGCTGTGCCGCTGCGGCCCGGCCGCTACAAACTGGACGTCGCGGTCAAGGACGTGAACGGAGATCGCAAGGGCGTGTGGAGCCGCAGCATCGTGGTTCCTGATTATGCCGACGACAAACTTTCCACCTCGTCTCTGATCGTGGCCGACGTAATGGAACCGGTTCCCACCAAGGACATCGGCACCGGCAGTTTCGTGATCGGAACCACGAAGGTGCGGCCCCGGGTGGCGCCCGCTGACGGCAAGCCGGCGCTATTCAAGAGGGACAGAGATCAGAAGCTGAATTTCTGGATGCAGGTTTACAATCTTGGCGTGGACGAGAAGACGCACAAGCCGTCCGCCACATTTGAATACGACATCATCAATGTTGCCACCAACAAGCAGGTGGTGCAGAAGGTCGAATCCACCGACACGATGGGCAATGTGGGTGAACAGGTGACGCTGCAGAAATCCATCGTGGCCGCGAACCTGCAGCCGGGCGTCTACCGGATACAAATCAAGGTCAACGACAATATTTCCAAACAAACCGTTGATCCGTCGGCGATGTTTGCAGTAGAGTAACTCCCTGCGATTTCTCCACCCAGGGGGTGGGCGTGTGTTGAGAATGCGTCAATTCGGAACCTGGGTCATCGTGTTCGGATTGTCGCTTCCCGTCTGGGCTGGCGAGCGCCCTGGAGCGATTTCGGGATACGTGCGCAGCGCCGCGGGCGAACCGCAGATGGGCGCCGTGGTGCAGATTCTGGGCGCCGCCAATCACACCCTGACGGTTTTCACGGACGGGGCCGGTTACTACAACGCCGGCGGCCTGATTCCCGGCCTCTATACCCTGCAGGTGACGGCACCTTCGTTTCTGCCTGCCTTGCGCGAGAAGATCGGGATCGGTCCCGGAGCCAGCCTCAACATCAACGTCACCTTGAATACGCTGCTCAACGTGATGCAACTGGGGCCCGTCCGTCCCTTGCCTGACGATGATGACTGGAAGTGGACGCTGCGCTCGGTGGCCAACCGGCCTGTCCTCCGGGCCATCGACGACCCAGCCGCGCAACTTGCCTCTGCGCCCGGCGAGAACCAGAACCATGATCTGACAGGCACGCTGTCGTTCCTGGCGGGTTCGGCTGCCGGCGGTTACGGCACCGGATCGGACATGAGTACGGGGTTTACGCTGGAGCGTTCCATTTTCGCCGATGGCCTTCTGAATTTCAGCGGCAACGTGGGTTACGGAGACGGCTTGCCTGCCGCCGTTTTGCATGCCGGCTTCTCGCATCAAATGATGGATGGATCTGCCCCCACGATGGGGCTGACGGTGCGCCGCTTCGCCCCTGTTGATCCGAACTTGCATAATGCGGTCCTGCAGGCGATGGCTCTTTCTGCGGGCGACGATGTCACTTTCGGCGACGTGCTGGAGTTGAAGTTCGGCAGCGAAATGCAGGCCATCGAGTTCCTCGGGCATGTGACCGCGTTTCGCCCTTACGGCACGGCGGATGTTCAGCTTTCGCCAAACACCCTTCTGGAATTTGGTTACGCCACCTCCCGCCCCGACCTGCGCACCGAAAAGGGATTCGATTCCGCGCCCGGGGACATGAGCGAAACCAACCCCCGCGTCAGCCTGGCGGGTTATACCCCTAAAGTAGAGAGTGCACACCACCAGGAGGTAAGCGTGTCGCGCCGCCTGGGTAAGAATGCAGTTCAGGTCGCTGTGTTTTCCGATCGTGTGATCAATCCTGCGCTGACTGGGACCGGAGCAGTCACTTCCGTGGGCGGGTTCCTGCTGCCTGACATTTCTTCGGGGACGTTCAGCTACACGGGCCAGACGCTGGATACCCGAGGCCTGCGGGTGGTTCTGGAGCGCAAGTTCGCGGGGGACCTGACGGCCACTGTGGACTATGCCTACGGCGGCGTTCTCAACCTCACCCAGCCCGACGTGCCGCTGGTGAACGCGCAATCGTGGATTATGCAGCAACGCCGTCACGCGGTAGCGGCGAAATTCAGCGGAACGCTGGCCCGCACCCACACGCGCTGGATTGCTTCCTACCGCTGGGTGAATGGCCCAGCCATCACTCCGGTGGATATGTTTAACGCTACCCCGGGACAGAGCGACCCCTTCCTGAATCTCTTCATCCGCCAACGGATTCCCACCTTGGGATTTCTACCCGGCCACATGGAGGCGATCATTGACCTGCGCAACCTGCTGGCGCAGGGCTATGTTCCGGTCGTCGGGCAAGACGGACAGACGGTCTACCTGGTGCAGTCGGCCCGCTCCGTGCGCGGAGGGGTGGCGTTCACGTTCTAGCACTCAGCACTCAGCCAATCAACTACTGACCGAGTGGCCACTGCCTTCCTCCCGCCTCATCCACAAAACTGATCGCTCCCATTTGCAACTTATTGGTTGACTCCGGCAAATGGGTTTCGATAATGTTCAGGCCTGATCATTTGCCGGCCGGCCGGTGTCTTCTTACTAAGCAAGTTAATTGTTGCTACATTCGAAACCGCCGACCTTCCCGGGTTGAGGGCGACTCCGCCTTCCCCGAAGTCGCCACTCCGAGCTGATCAGCAAGGAGTTCCTATGAAAGCGCGCATCTTCTTCTTCGTATTTTTTCTTCTGATCGCAGTGAGCATGTGGGCCCAAACCTTTCGCGGAACAATCCTGGGGACGGTGACCGACCCGTCCGGAAAGCTGGTGGCCGGGGCAACCGTGAAAGTGAAAAATGCCGGCACGGGACTGGAGCGGACGGCTACCACCGGTACGGACGGAGGCTATACCATCCCCGAACTGCCCATCGGAAGCTACACCGTTACCGTCACGCAAAGCGGATTCCAGACTTCGGTGACCACCGGCGTGGAAGTGGATGTGGCCACGGAACGCCGTGTGGATGCGCAGATGAAGATAGGGCAAGTGACACAGATGGTGGAAGTCGCCGGCGGCGACCTGCCCCAAATCGAAACCACCAGTGACGACCTCGGCGGTGTCCTCACCTCCAACGCAGTCGAGGATATGCCGATCAACGGCCGCGACTACACCAAGCTGATCTATCTCAACCCGGGCGTCGCCGGCTCGCCGGACCAGATCACCGACTCTCCCGGATCGTTCGGCGAGTTCTCCATGAACGGCGCTCGCGGACGCTCCAACAATTACATGCTGGACGGCACCGATATGAACGACGGTTACCGCAACGATCCGGCCATCAACCAAGGCGGGGTGTTCGCGGTTCCGTCAGCGATTCTGCCCATTGGCGCCGTGGAAGAGATGAAAGTCCTCTCCAACTTCCAGCCCGAGTATGGACGCAACGCCGGGGCGGTGGTCAACATTGTGACCAAGAGTGGCAACAATAACCTTCACGGCGAGGCGTTCGAGTATTTTCGCAACGATGCCCTGGATGCACGCAACTATTTCAACCTTGCCAGCCAGCCCCGCGCGCCCTTTCACAATAATCAGTTCGGAGGGGCAATGGGCGGGCCTATCGTCAAAAACAAGACTTTCTTCTTCTTCGACTACGAGGGGCAGCGCGAGCCGGTAGGATTGGTTACGCTGGCCTGTGTGCCGGACCCGGCCCAAGTCACAGCCGACGAAGCGGCAATCGTGGCGGGCGGCGGCACCGTGAACCCGGTCACAAAAGCCATGCTCAAATTCTGGCCGGTGCCAAACATTCCCGGTGCAACCTCAAGCGATCTCGGCTGTGCGAACCCAGCCGGGGGATCGAGCGACGCCTCACTGATTACTCCGTCCCTCAATAACCTGAGCAGCGTTATCGCCAAAATTGACCACAATTTCAACGCCAACAACATCTTGACCGGGCGCTACTTCTTTGGCGACAGCACGCAATCTTTCCCGCTGGCCCTGACCGGCAGCGGCGGCCAGCTTCCCGGCTTCAACACCGTCACGCCCACGCGAGTGCAGTTGGTCTCGCTCTCCTATGTGCACACCTTTGGCACCCATGTGGTGAATGAGGTGCGCTACGGTTGGAACCGATTCTCGGAGGGTTTCTTCTCCCAGGACCAGAGCTTCCAACCCACTTCGATCGGACTCTGCGCGGAGGGTACCAGCGACCCCACGCAGTGCTCAGGCGCGAGCGTACACAACGCCGGCTTGCCGATTATTCTCGTCTCGGTGACTCCAACCGGTGCGACCAGCTTTTTCTCGCAACTCGGTACTACCTCCGGCGATCCGCGGGCTCGCCACGACACCAACAATCACTTCGTGGAAGACCTGTCCTGGAAGATGGGCAAACACGAGCTGAAGTTTGGCTTCGAATTCCGCCGCACCAGCATTCAGCAGTATTTCGACAAGTACTTTCGCGGGAGAATTAAATTCTCGAACCTGACCGATTTCCTCGAGGGTAGCATTGCCGACGACGGTGGCCTTCAGTACACGGGCAATTCGCTGCGTCACACCTCGGAAAACAGCTACGGCCTTTATGCCCAGGACAGCTTTCGTATGAACTCACGGGTGACGCTGAACTACGGCCTGCGCTGGGATTTGTACGGGATTGTCAAAGAGAAGAACAATCTCTTCGCCAACTTCCTGGAGTCAAGCTTCGATCCGGTGAGCGACACAGGAACAGGAACATACGAGCAGGTAGGGACCAACGGACTCAACCGCCTGTATGACCCCGATTACAAGAATTTCTCGCCGCGCGCCTCGCTGTCCTGGGATGTAACCGGGAGAAGCAAGACCGTCATCCGCATCGGCGCGGGCCTCTTCTATGATGCCTTCTCCCAGGACATCTTCCTCGGCCATACTCCCTATACCGCTTTCTATGCCCCCGGCCCGGCCTACGGCAACTTCGGACCGGACCCGATTCTCTCCGCAGGGCTGGGCCCAGATCTGGGGCCTAACAACACGATCATCGCCGGCCAGCCGATATTTGGCGACGAAACTGCCTGTAATTATGAATGCGACATTTTCGCCGTGGATCCCCACATCAAGACTCCCTACATGGAGAACTACAACATCAACATCCAGCAACAGCTCACCGCCAAAACCACGCTGCAGATCGGCTACGTAGGATCGCAGGGACACCGGCTCTTCCGCTTTTACGACATAAACCAGCCGAACCAGGACGCGATTTGGAGAGCCGATTGTGGCAGCACACAGACTGGCATTGGTTTTCAGCCCTGTCCCACTGGTGCGATCCAGGATTTCACAGTGCCGCGTCCGTTTGCCGGCAGCGTAGGCCAGTACGGCGCGACCTATCTCTACCAGGAGAAGTCCACTGGGAAGTCCAACTACAACTCGCTGCAGGTCAGCTACCGAATCAACGCCTGGCACAATGTGACTTCGACGGTCAATTATGTTTATTCCAAGTCTCTCGACAACTCCAGTGACCTCGAGGACTTTGTGCCCAACGCCGCACAGCCGCAAGACAGCAACAACCCGCAGCTGGAATACGGGCCGTCAAACTTCAACATTCCCCATCGCCTGACCTGGATCTTAGCCTACGAACTGCCGAACCGGGGCGGAAGCATGCAACGGCTCAAGAACGGCTGGGGCTTCGAAAGCACGGTATCGATGCAAAGCGGTCAACCTTTCGAATTTGCCTATAACTGTGAGGATGACTACAGCGGCGGCGGGGAGTGCTTTGACCGCCCAGATGTTGTTGCCCCCATTACGTATCAGAAGCGAAATCCCTACGACTACATTGACCTCAGCTCATTCGCCATGCCTTGCACCAATGACGGAACGCTTTCGGGCCTCGCGTCGGATTGTGTTCCTGGGACCCGGCACTATGGCAGCTTGGGTCGCAACGCGTTGGTCGGACCGACCTACAAACAGTGGGATTTCGCCCTCTACAAGAACACCTCGCTCACTGAACGAGTGAAACTGCAACTGCGCGCGGAGTTCTTCAATATTCTCAATCACCCGAACTTTGCCAACCCGGAAATGCCGGCTTTCATCGCCGATCCGGCTACGAATCTCGGCCCGATTTGCGGCTGCGGCTTCCAGGTACTGAATGGGCGTGAAGTGATGGGCCAGCCCGCTTTCGGACCACCCTACAATCTCCCCGCCAACCCCGGCTATCAGATCACCGCGACTGGCGACGTGGGGATCGGCAACCCGTTCCTGGGTGGCGGTGGACCGCGCGGCATCCAGATCGCGGCCAAATTCACCTTCTAAGCGGCTTTCGTTGTTCTTCCAGCCCCTGTCGTTCGCGGCAGGGGCTTTTCTTCTGTCCGAGGCTCGGTCTCGACCCAACACGCAACCTTCAGGCGCCACTTCGGCCATTGAAATCAATAGCTTAGCTAGTCTCGGCCGGGACGATTCCCCTCCGCATCTGGCCTACGCCTTTCGTCACTTCGTTCACCGAATGGGCCGATGGTACCCTTTTTGCAGCTCCCCTCCCCTCACAAAACTCTGTTCTGGAGAACCCTGATGCGCCGCTCGGCCTGCGCTGTCGCTCGTGGAGTCTGCACTCTTACTCTTGTTGTCTGCGCCGTTCTTGTCCTCGGTGGCCTGTCCTCGCCGCTTTACGCGCACCATATCCAGAAGGGTGCAACCGTCACGCTGCCGGTCACGACTTCGTCCGCCAAAGCCCGCGAGCTCTACGAAAAGGGCATGGCCGATTACGAGAATCTCTACTTAGAACGCTGCAACGATGACTGGCGCTCGGCGGTGAAAGAAGATCCCAATCTGGCTGTGGCCTGGGCCTGGATCGCCTTCAACAGCAGCAATCCAGAGGAAGTGACCGCGGCTCGCGCCAAGGCCAAGGAACTTGCGCCCAGGACGTCTCCGGGGGAACAGTTGATGATTGCCTGGATCGCAAAAGTGCAGGAGGGCGACTTTCTCGCCGGCATCACGGCCATGAACGATCTGCTGGAGATGTATCCGGGCGACAAGCACGTGTTCTATCTTGCCGGCAACTGGCTCATGGGCGAGCAGGGCAACGACCAGGCGCAGCGCCTCTTTGAGAAGGCGCTGGCCATGGATAAGAACTTTCCCGCCGCGCTCAACGATCTGGCGTACGTCTATGCCCGTAACCGGCAGTTTGCGAAGGCCTTCACGGCCATGGATCGCTACGTCCTCCTGTTGCCGAAAGAACCGAATCCACAGGATTCTTATGGCGAACTCAAGCGCATGGCCGGGGATTTCAACGGCTCGCTCCAGCACTATCGCGCCGCGCTCAGGATTGATCCCGATTTTATAACCTCGCAAGTGGGCCTGGGCGACACCTACGCGCTCATGGGCAATCAGGAGCAGGCCCGCGTCGAATATGACAAGGCCATCCGCTTTGCCCACAACGAAGCCGATCGCCTGTCCTACGGCATGCAGAAGGCGATGACCTTCGTTCGCGAAGGCAACTACGCCGAAGCCGACAAGGAATACCAGGAAATCGCCGAGACCGCCCATGCCAAAGAGCAGGACCTGCAGGAAGCGCAGGCCTACCGGCACATCGCGGAATATCAGGCGGACGACAACGCCGCCCTGCGAGATCTGAAGCTGGCTGAAGAAGCGCTGCAACACCGCTCAACGCTTTCGCCCCTGGACCGCGATGAAGAGGTGTCGCGCATCCTGCGCAACCGCGTCGTACGCGCGGCTCGGGCGGGAAATCAGGGCCTGGCGAACCAGTCGCTGCAGCAACTCGAAACCATGGCTGACGGCACCCGCAACCGCGTCATTCAGAGCTCCTACCAGGGCGCCGCTGGAACGCTCCTGATGGAGCAAAAGAAATACGAAGAAGCCATCGCACATCTGGAAGAAGATCAGGACAATCCGTTCACCATGGAACTGCTGGTGCAGGCCTACTACCAGACGCTGCAGACCGATAAACTGCACGAAGCGGAGGCGAAACTCCGCGGCACCAACGTGCCTACCCTGGAGCAGGCGCTGGTGGTTCCGGCGATGCGGGCCAAGCGGCCGAATATGTAGTCCCCGCCGCTGCCCGAATCCCAATCTGCGGTGGCTGAAGCCATCAACGCGCTTTTCGGCTTGCAAATCTGCTCTTGCCCCTCGTCCTGCTTGCGGCATTGGTGTAAAGTAGGTGGGCACGCCAAGCCATGAAGACCAATGCCGAGCGCCGCAGCGGGACAAGAATAGCAACCCGAGTCCCGACGCGGGTCCGTACCGCCCAGGGCACTGACCACACCGCACAGACCCGCGACGTCAGCGCCAACGGGGTTTTCCTTTACACGCAATCCCGCATGGAGAAGGGAACTGACGTGGAGTTGGTGCTGATTCTGCCTCCCGAACTCACTTCCGGCGAAAAGTGCTGGGTGTGCTGCCAGGCCACGATTGTCCGGGTGGAGGAACAGGGGAAGGACTTTGGGGTGGCGGCACAGATTCGGCGTATGGATATCCTGCCCGAAGTCACGATCTGACCCCGAAGCAGGTTCACCACGTTCGCGGTCGTGCAATCCCGGAACGGCGACCTGCGGGTTCCCGTTTAGGGTCGAGCCTCCCGATCAGGATTCCCGAAAAGTCCACACTGGGGAAGGCGAAATAACCCTAGCCGGAGCAGCCCCGATCTAAGCCTGTGAAAAAAAGCTTCACATTGCACCGCCCGCGGTGCAATAATAGGCGGCCCCAGAATTGCTCTGGCAATTTCAGGTTCCCAGGTGGGCCCCGTATGCTGATCGAAAAGCTGGCGGCCGGCGTGGTGCAGGTTCAGACCCCCATCGGTCCGCGTTACGTAATCCCTTCTTTCGTCCAGCGCGTGTATCTGCTCTGGATGTTCCGCAATTTTGCCATTCTTCCACACGCCGTGCTCTCGCGGCGGCAGCAGCGCATGATTGATCGAATGTGCGGCGAACAGCGGTTTGCTTCCATGCTTTATGCCAATGGCATGAACGACGTGCCCGTCATTGGCACAGTCGAGCATCGCCCGCCGCTGGGCGTCGATCCGTTGCCGCCACGGCGGCCGGCGGCCCGCGAGAACGCGAGCGCTATGGCCGCGGAAGCCCGCCAGCGGTCCTAAGGCCGGGAGCGCGGGCCTCGGTTGGCGCGGGGCTCGCGGCGCGGACAGTTTCACCAGGTTCGATTGGCCGCATCCATAGCGACTGAACACGGCCTGCCATTCAGGACGCTATCGGCTTTGCAAGCTTATCTAGGGAAGCACCAACTCTTGGACATTGATGGGGACTTTGGTCAGCGTTTCGACTCGGGTATCGTACTTGCCCAGGGTGTTCTCTACCACGCAGAAATCGAAGCCGGGGATCACAACGTCATTCCAGCGATCCCCGATTCCGCGCAACGCCACGTCCAGCATGGTGACAATCTGATTGCCTAACGGTTCCTGGCTGTCGAGGGTGATGGCGCCAAAGAACTCCTGGCACTCCGTATAGCCGGAGTTGTGCGTGCCAGTGTAGGGCTTCTGCTGTGCGAGATTGATCTCCCGGCCTATACGACGCGAGATCTCTTGCGAGTGTCCTGCAAAAAAATCGACGAGAGACTGCTCCTGCAGCCGCGCGGGTAATTGTTTGCTGGCGACTTCGCGATACCAGCGCTCGCCGACGTCGTATCCTTCCTCAACCAGATCGAACCAGAACTTCTGCTCCGGAGTAACTTTCGTGGGCGAATCCACCGCAATCACGGACCGGCGAACGCAGGCGGTCAGTCCATCGCGTTTCGGTGCGACGCCCAGATGAACCCAATCGCCCTCGCGAATTTGCCGGTTCAGTGCCGGACCGATCAGCGTGCGGTTTGCGGTGTTGGCGCCTACCATGATTTGGAAGCCATCGCGCTCGGAACCTAGCATGCGGCCGACCCAGGCGCCCCAGGCCGCAACTTCGGTTTCGAGACGTCCGGGACGGAGAACCGCCAGCATGGCGCGCAACATCGCATCCGCGACGATGCACGCATCGCCAATGAGGCGCATCTCGATCTCGCTCTTCTCGTACTTCACGCGATAGTAAAGTTCCTGGGCGTCGACTACGCCGTCCCTGCCGTAGATGTTTTCGAGGTATTCGACCAGACCGGCGGGGATTACCTGGCGTGGAGTCAGGAGGGCAATGTGATCTACGTCCCTGCCGGCCGCGGCTTTGATGACGTCCTCCAGGCGCTCGGCGCGGATGGGATACTTCTCGTCGGCCAGTTGCAGCAACTCGACCTTGTGGACCGTCGCGCCGGAGCGGCCGGCGAGTTGCTCGGCAACATATCCACCCTCCAGGCCCGCCACCACATGAAATCCGTTTGCCCCGATAATGCCCGCCACTTGCTCGATGGAAATGTTTGTATTTCCACCGAGGTAAGGGACGTCGCCGGCATAGTGCTCGTCGGAAAAGACAAGGCCAACCGTGTGGC